>Ga0075418_10005168_pt1 | contig 14767 bp, 15 predicted proteins | sample SoiMetdeltSBSDD2_FD_81776 | JGI IMG/M metagenome (GOLD analysis project Ga0075418, IMG submission 81776) | Bulk soil microbial communities from a Populus tree surrounding site in Tennessee, USA - Soil MetaG P. deltoides SBSDD2 | ecosystem: Environmental > Terrestrial > Soil > Tree plantation...
AAGCGAGAAGAATCATCGATGCCAGGACGACAAGAGCGAAGCTTCCAATCCGGTTCCAAGCTGCTGAGAGGTATGTTTCTTTCATTCCATGGACTCCTTAATTGCCCCGAATTATCGGCCTGCGGGCGATCCCTTTGATTGACAATGTTTGATCAGAATTTCTACATCCCCATAATGTTGTAACCACAGTCAACGTACAACACCTCACCTGTGACCCCCGAAGACATGTCACTGGCCAGGTAGACCCCCGTGTCACCCAGTTCTTTCCCCTGTACGTTGCGCTTGAGTGGGGCATGCTCCGCATGATACTTCAGCATATCTCCGAACCCGCCGATGCCACGCGCCGCAAGCGTGTTGACTGGGCCAGCGCTGATGGCGTTGACCCGGATTCCTTGCGGCCCGAGATCATAAGCGAGATATCGGACGTTGGCTTCCAGTGCTGCTTTGGCCACTCCCATCACATTATAGTGCGGCACCACCTTCTCGGCTCCGTAGTAACTCAGCGTCAGAATACTTCCTCCTTCTGTCATGAATGGTACTGCGGCTCGGGCAATGCCTAACAGCGAATAGGCGCTAATGTCTAGCGCAGTGCGGAAGGCTTCACGCGAGGTGTTGACAAAACTTCCCTCCAGCGCCTCGCGAGGCGCAAAAGCGACGCTGTGAAGAATCAGGTGGATCTTCCCAAAGTACTGGCCAGCCTGATCAAACACTGCCTGGATCTCATCGTCTCGAGTGACGTCACACGGAAATACCGGGTTATCTGCACCCAGGCTGCCAGAGAGTTCCTGAACATTTTCCTTGAGTCGCTCACCCTGATACGTAAAGGCAAGCTTCGCTCCGGCTTGATGCCAAGCCTGAGCAATGTTCCAAGCAATGCTGCGCTTGTTGGCCACCCCGAAGACGATACCCACTTTGTCCTTCAACATAGAGCGCTCCTGTCTCAATTCGCGCCAGAGAGTATCAGGAGGCATTGCCTGAGGCAAGCAGGACTCGCGGTTCCGGGCAGGAAGGCGAGAGGAACGAACGGAGCCCGTCTGCAAGGGCGAAATTAGGCATAAATGTTTGGCGCGAAAGGCCGATGAAGTATCAACAGCGGCACTGGAGAACGTCAAAGGACAATCTTGATGGACGACAAGACTTCTGAACGCCTGAGAATGAATCGCACCGCTCGCCGGGTTCGGCAAAACTCCAAGCTCATCATCGACGGCCAGGATCTGTTGGGTTACCCGTTCACTGAGGATGCTCTGACCTTCGATATCAGTGCCAGCGGGGTTTCGTTCTATATCAAGAACCGACCTTGGATCGAAGACTCTTTGGAAATTACCATCTATCCAGCCGAGGCGCGCGATACCGCCTACCTGTCTGGCCGCAAGAGACGAGGCAAAGTGGTACGCACCGGGGTGATTGCCGAAGACAAAGTATTCGTGGCGGCGCGTTTCGAAAACTAGACGAACTCCTAATATTCTTTCGGGAAGAATCGTCCCGGGTCAAATGTAGAGAGCGACAGTGAGGTGCTTCCCTGAACGATAAGCTCTCGCAGGAGGGACGCTGTGATGCAGACAAACGGCAGCCCATTTCCGCTGAAGCCTGCCCCGATCAGGATGTTCTCGTGTCCTGGCAATCGTCCGATGAGTGGTTTGTAGTCAGGCGTAAACCCCATCGTTCCTGCCCATGACCTTTCGAATTTGATCGCCCCTCGCCATTCTGGAAATAACGAGAACAAAGCCCCTTTCAGCCCGTCTTGCACCTCCGGTGTGGTCTCCGTTGAATCCGTTCCCCTGCCAAACCCATTTTCCACTTCAAGCCGGCGACAGCCTCCAAACAGAATCTGCCCAGAACGAGTTTGCCGCCAATACTGCATGTCATAGTTTGCGGCGCAAGCAAAATAAAATGACTTGGGCAAGGGTGCGGTCAGCAGAGCTTGACCGCGAGTTGGCGTGACAACTGATTCAAGCCGGGGCCACAAACGACGACCCGTGTACGCGTTGGTTGCGAGAATGAGGTACCGAGCAGAGATCGCCTCATCCTGAGTCTGGACTCCGGTGATCTGTCCGTGCTTGTTTCTGACGAAACCATGCACGGCGAGGTGCGTCCGAAGCTCTGCCCCTGCCTGCCGGGCAGCTTGAGCAAAGGCCAGCGTCAGTTGGGGAGGCGAGAGCTGGGCGTCGCTTTCGATAAAGCGACCGCCAACGGCTTTGGGTGTGAGCTTAGGCAAGGCACTTCGCAACTGGGTCACATTCCAAAGCTCTGCTGCCAAGCCGGCCGAGCACATTTGCTGGACCTGATCTTGCGTGAAGGTCCAATCATCTTCAAACGCGATATACACGCTGCCACCACGGACATACTCGACATCTGCACCGGTGCTCTGAAGAAAGTTCTCCAGTAGTTGCTGGTTAGCTAGAAGATGGGGGACGATCTGCGGCGCGAAGGCGTCTGTGGCTCCTTTCAACAGCAAGCCACCGCCGCGTCCCGAAGCTCCTGAAGCTAAATCCTGGCGCTCCAGTAGCAGGGTTCGCAGCCCGTGTGTTGCGCACTCATAGGCGCAACAAGAGCCCACCATGCCGCCACCAATGATCAGGACATCAAACATCTCGTGGGGCCCGCTCGTCTTGCAGCCGTTGTTTAACGAAACTTGAGAATGAACACTTCGCTTGCGAGAGAGGTCATTCGGTGGACTTCAAGAATGCTGCCAACCGTTCGTTGAATTTCTTTGGATCGTCTAGAAACATCGCATGACCCAAGCCCTCAAACACCGTCAGCTGTGAGTTGGGTATCTGGCTTTTCATGAACTCACCGATTTCTTTGTTCTCCGCAGTCGTGGTGATGAGAGTTGGAACAGCAATCTTAGCTAGCAGAGGGCGCCGGTCCGATGAAAAATAGTCGTAACCCATGACGGTCGCGACGGTCGTAGGTGTGCGGAGAGCTTCCTTCACCATCCATTCGAGTTCGGGATCAGAACGCTCCGTGGTGAACATGCTGTCTATGAACTCATTGGTTTTCACCATACGATTATTCTCCCAGTCCAGAACGAGGCGGTTTGTTTCTTCGGCTGTCAGACCCCGTGGCCAGTCTTCCTTCTTTACCATCGACGGCCATCCATCCACTAGAACCACTGATTTCAGGCGGTCGTTTCCGAACTGGTTCACATACTCCAGTACCACGGCTACGGCCATAGACCAAGCGACTACCGTGACTCCATTGAGTTGAAGGCTCTCCACCAGCCGGCGAAGATCCTTGGCTTGCTGTTGCAGGGTGTTGCCCGAAAGGACTTTGCTGGAGTTTCCCTGGCCACGGGGATCCATCACGATAACCCGATGGGTTTTGGAGAATGCAGCCACCTGTTCCTTCCAGACTCCAGCCGTCATCATCCAACCCGGTACGAACAGCAAAGGGTCGCCTTGTCCAGAACTCTCATAGTAGATTTTGACCTGCGGAGCGACTTCCACGAACTCTGCTCTGAGCGACAAGGGATAGGCGAGGCATAGGAACAGCATCCAAACAGGAGGGACTTGTCGGATTGGGGATTGCATCAGCCACCTCCACTAACGATCCATCGAAGTCAGCTTGTATCTCTGTGAATTCTATCGTTGAGCGGGAGGGATTGCTTTAGAGATCTTGCAGCAGGCAAGTCGAGCCAATCAGCAAGCTCGTGGGAAGGGAGGGTTCAATCTCGTTGGCTCTACCTGAAGCGGGCCATCTGGATTTCGGCCGCGTCCTGAACCCGCTGCGAGGCTTCGTAAGCGGATTGGATGTACTGGCGAAAGTCTTCAGCCGCCTTGTTGAGTGCTTGCAACAGAGCGAAGTTATATTTCTTTACGGCTTTGTGAAGCTGGGTGAGGAGCTTCTTGTAGTCCTTCCCGCCTTGCTCTTTGGCAACACAGTCTTCTGCGGATGTAACTGCGGTCCGATAACCACTCACTGCTTTGGCACTCTCGGCTTTGTCTAGTTTCTTGGTGTATACGACGACATCCTTCAGCCTGCTTTCGGCAATGCCCAGCCAAAATTTCAATTGCTGCTCGGGATCCTTGGCTTGCTGCAGGGTTTCCTTTTCCTCGTCTGACAAACTCTCCTGAGCGGCTAGCCGTTGTGTTGGATGGACCGACAGGAGCAGGACGAACAGTACTCTTAATGGGATGCCTGGTTGAAGGAGTGATGCAAGCATTCGAGATCGCTGCATAATCTACCGCCCTGTCATGGGAATGTACGGTGCCGGATACTGAGGTCCCAGGTACTCCGCCCTCGGCCGGATCAGACGGTTGTTGCCGAGTTGCTCCAGAATATGAGCCGTCCAGCCAGAAATGCGGCTGACAGCAAAAATTGGAGTGAAAAGGTCCACCGCGATACCCAGCGTGTAGTAAACGGTGGCTGAGTAGAAATCGACGTTGGCATTAATATTCTTTTCGCGCTTCATCGTGTCTTCGATCAGCCGCGACATTGTGAACCATTTGCCGTTTCCCGAACTCTCGCAAAGCTCTTTGGACATGGTCCTTAGGTGCGTCGCACGAGGATCCTCGGTATGGTAGACGCGGTGGCCGAAGCCGCTGATCTTCTTCTTGCTTGCCAGGGCGTCCTTTAACCAAGCCTCTACCTTGTTCACGTCTCCAATCTCGAGCAGCATGCGCATCACGTCGATGTTGGCGCCGCCATGTAGCGGTCCCTTGAGTGCGCCAATCGCCGAAGTGACGGCTGAATGCACGTCTGAAAGGGTTGCGGCGGTGACGCGACCTGCGAAGGTGGACGCATTCAGCTCGTGATCGGCATGCAGAATGAGAGCAACGTCCATAGCTCTTTCTGCCGTGGCCGAAGGTTTCTTCCCGGTCAGCATGTAAATGAAGTTGGCTGCATGCTTAAGGGTCGCATCCGGTGGCACCAGGTCCTGTCCGCGACGAATCCGCTCGGTCGCAGCGACAATGCCAGCGATCTGTCCTGTGAGTCGGTATGCTTTGCGGAGATTTGCTTCGGTGTTGCTTGCCTGCCGGTCCGGATCATAAAGAGCCAGACCTGAGACGGCGGTGCGCATCACATCCATTGGGTTCGCGTCTTTTGGGAAAGACTTCATCAGCGCAAACACTTCTTGCGGAACTGCACGGTTTTTTGCCAGATCGCCAATCAACTGATCGAGTTCCGACTGGCGGGGAAGCTTCCCAAACCATAGCAGATAGCAAACTTCCTCGAAGTTGGACTTCTCGGCCAGATCGTGGATGTCAATGCCGCGATAGGACAAGATTCCCTTGTCGCCGTCTATGAAGCAAATGGATGAAGTCGCAGCGACGATATCCTGCAGGCCTTTCTTGAACGTAGACATGGAACTGCTCCTGAGAGTGGATCGCGAAGCCTTATGAATGGCCGGTGGATTAGATGATTTTGAGGACGAACCCTGCAACAAACCGCAAAAAAATTCTAAACCAAACTCACATCATCTGAAAGAGATTAATCAGTTGCGTCGCCAGACTCTACAGCTTGACGGGGGTCCGGTGTGACGGAGCGGGAATGCGATCCGCCTGAGTGAGTGACGCCGTAATCGTCCCAATATTGATCTTAGCCTTTAGCTGGATGGGCATGCGTGCACTATCGGTGGTCACCCATACGAACAGCCTCCCTTTGCTCTTGAAGAGCCCGTCAAAGACTTTGGGTTCCAATCGAAAGGCTTGGAACGTTCCCGCCGGAGTTCTCACCTCCTCCTGTGCCTGGATCTCAACCGTGACATCGTAGGTTCGCCCGCCATCGTTGATCGGGAATTGCACCAGTTCTCCCACCCGAAGAGTCTTCGTTCGGATGACATAGAGCGCCGAGATGACGTCCTGCACGCAGGATGGAACCGGGGACTCAGTTCGTTTGGGAGGGAGATCGGGGAGGTTCAAATCGCGGTCTTCCATCTTCGCGCGACGTGCCTTCGCATCGAACGTCACCACGGTTTCGCGATGGCGTCGGCCCTCTTGTATCCTTTTGGTGATTCGTCGCGAACATAGATCCCTGGTCTGAAAGAACGATTCAAAAACGTCCACAACCTTGAACAATGCCGAAACAATCCCCGTGGAATAGACGGTCGCATTGATGCGGTAAGCCTCTTCGTTTTGAAAAGAAACTTTTTCTGCCAAAGTCATCGTTGCGATTCCGGCATCAAAAACCTTCCAGGAAACGTTGTAGGTAAATCTTTCCCCCACTTCGAATGGCACCGGGTTGGCCGTGAGGCTGGGCTTCTGCACTGCCGCTACGCTCCAGGTGGGAACAGCCATGCGCAGGAACAAATAGCCAGCGAGTGCGGCAAGGACTGCCAAAGACACCTTGTTTAAGGGTCGGAGACGGGGAAGGAAGTTCATGCAAGTCCTCAGGAAGTATGAAGCTTCAAGATCAGGAAACTAATCGCTGCAACAAAACCAGCCAGCGCCTGGTACTCACGGTGCTTCATATAGCGATGAAAACTAAAATCCCCTTGCCCCATCCCTTCCGGAGTCAGCCTGGGAAAGAACAAAGGGACAGTGGCCTGATAGCACTCATACTCTCTGGGGAACTTGTGCTTCAAGTAGTCCATTTCTTGCTGCATCACGGGAGCATAGATGGCGGCGAAACAAACCAGAAACACAGCGGGGATGATGAGATTGCCGCCCGCGATCGAAAAACCCATACCGATAATGAAACTACCGAGATAGAGAGGATTGCGGGTCAAGGCGTAGGGGCCCGAGACGGTCAGCTCATCGTTTTTTCGGATATGACCGGTCGCCCAGGCCCTGATGACAATCCCAATAAAGGCGAGACTCCCCCCGATCCAAAGACTCCGGCTCGATGGCGTGGAGAAATACAAGTAGAGAGCGGCAAAAACGAATCCTGCTGGAACGCGAATTCTGGACAGTAGCGGCTTGGGATCGAAGGTCATGAAAGTACGGGTCTGAATTCGTGGACTCCACTCAAACGTTTGCAATCCAATACTGCGCGGGTAGAATCTATCGCATGAACGTGATTTCGATTGACGCGCCCTGCAACGGCTCCGGGAAAACCTCACTGATCCTTTCGATCCTAAGTGCATTTCCGAATACGTTCGCGTTCACCAAGTTTACAACGATCTATGGCGACGAGCAGTTCTGCCCGGCCAAGGATCACGACTGCGCCTGCCATCGGTTGCGGGGAGACTATAACATCTGCACCGATGCCGAGGTGCTGTCCAAACCCGACACAGATACTGGCAAGATCTGGCGTGCTGGCGCGGTTCAAACGCTGTGGTGTGTTTCCAAGCCTGAAGGGTATCCGGAAATGCTCCGAGAGTACACAATGAATCATTTGCGAGCGAACACGCCGCTCCTTGTGGAAGGAAGCACCGTAGTCAAACACCTGAGATCCACTTTGCACGTGGCCGTCGTCAATCCGTTGTTACCCAGGTCGTGGTGGAAGGACAAAGCAGAGCAGGCTGTCGCCGCTGCCGATTTTGTAGTCGTCAACCCTCATCAAACTGGGCCGGCGGAAAAGAGTGTAGATTCGAATGAAGGTATTGAAGATGTGTTGGAGCGAGTGCGCGAGAAATCCCTGCGAGGGTCCTTGGCACCACTGGACCGATGGAAAGATCAGAGACTGTTCGAAGCCGTTGTCCGAATTCTCAAGAAGTGAGGGAAGGAATGCGGAAATGGGGTCGGATCTGAGTCCGTTTGGCCTGATTGTGAGAGTGCTCGGAATGTGAGGGAACGAATGAAGGTATTCCCTAATCGTGGTGGGGCTGGCCAGAGGCCACGCTTCCGCGCACGAACCAGTCCCACAACCTGGGTTCGCTGGAGAATCGAACGTTGCCATCTTCTTCGTGCCAGGGGTAAAGGACTTTGCCGAACTGTAGTCCTCGGAAGCCTGCCTTCTGCAAACGACGACGCAGTTCGAAGGAATAGTAGAGTTTCTGGCAGTCTTCGCCTTCGGTATAGAGCCCTGCAATGAAGTCGTAGGAGCCCCGCTTTGTCCTTCTCTGAGCACGCCGCAGAGCTTGTTCTTCGTTGTCACTCCGCTGCCGCTCCCAGTCGAGGATCAATCCCCCCTCATAGAGCACCGATTCCATGGATGGGAAAATTCCAGCGAGAGTACCACCTGGTCTAAGAGCTGCGGCCGTCTCTCGCAGGATTTGGTCCACTACATTTAGACTCGGTGCCAGCACGGAATTCACAGTGACCACGAGATCGAACTGTCCCTGAAAAACCGAAAGATCCGTGAGACTCTGCCGACAAAACTGCACGTTCTCGTGAGTGCAGTTTTCTTGAGCGGCGCGCAGCATGTTCGCAGAAAAATCAACTGCCACAACGGATTTAAAACGTTCTGCCAGGAAGGGCAACAAGTTGCCAATTCCACACCCAAGGTCGGCGATAGTCAACTCCTCCCGCCCGGGCAAGCCATCCAGGTAGTCCAACAATGGGTTGATTACCTCGGCCTGAAATGGAGTGCTGATTTCATCGAAGTAAGCCCCGGCAATTCGGTCCCAAGCTTGAGCATCCATCCTCACGTTTCTCCCTGGACTCGCGCTAGTTTTCACGGGAACAGTTGTTGTAACTCTGAACTCTCCTCCTTATCGGCAAGGGGTCGGAAATCTATATGATAGACTCGCCTCAGGTTTCGCGAACGAGACGTTCGTGCTCCAACAGCCAGCGCTAACAACAGCACTTGCGCCGCTCCTTGGTGGCTGTCGTTCCCACCGGGGTGGCGGCAACTGCCGGTTGCCGGTCTGCCCTCTTCTGGTGCGTGGCCTGAATAACGACTCTTGCCGAGATTCCACCGACCGTGGCTGGTCATATGAAGGAAGTAGAAGCAATTCGAAAACTGACCGACGAGGCCGTTGTGCCCGGCCGAGCTCGGCTCGGCGGCCAGCCATCCGAGCCTCGCTTGAGAGTTTATTCAAGGATTATTCCGTTCGCGAGTCCCGGACCTTGGAAGAGGTGGAGGTGCACGGCAGTTGGGCCTTCACGCGGGGATCGTACCGGTCTGTCTTGATTCCGAAGGATAGACGGCCGGCGGTTGAAGAATCGGGCAAGTACCTTGAGATTTTTGAAGCAAGAGGCCCTGGGAGCGTGGAAGTATTACAGAACATTTGGAACAGTGATCGCTAACCCATCGACCGACACAGGATCGCTACCCTCTCACTGATAGTGGATTTCAAATCGTTTGTTCGTAATAAAGACTACAGTGGTGTCTCCGCTGGCACTCGCGCCGTGTTCCATCGTTGTCCCTTCAGGGAACCAAACAAACGATCCCGGCCCATAACTACCTGAGTGAGTCACCAAGGTACCCTCTAACACAAACATCCCATGCGCACACGGGTGAGTGTGCCTCGGATTAATGACACCGGCAGGGTATCGCACCAGTCGGACCTCCATTCCGGTCTCAGGATCTTCGACTAGGTTCTTCCGGTAGAGTGCGCGCCCTATGTGTTCATTGAAGCGTTCCTCCCAGGGCATCGAGTTCGTGTCGATTGCAATCAGCGATTGATTGGTCATGGGTCTCCTTTATAGATCTTCCTCGTCGTCGTGTTCGTCCACTGTCGAGCATCGAAATGATGAGGTCAATCAGATTTTTCGGCGCAACACTTTAGCCAACGGGTTCCGGCTCCCCGGACGCAAAAGAATCATAGCTGTCGCGAATTCGCTTCAAGCATTCCTGGGGAGATTTCACTCCCCCTTTCCGGAATGCCAGCATCAGTGCGCCGACGAGCGGTGGAAACGCCGGTGTGACGACCTGTGCCTGCGGATACTCGCTTAGTACAAATCCCCGGTAGGGTTTCCAGAGCAGTTCGCCTGTTTCGAAAACTCCGCCCACGCCTGAAAAAGTCAGTGACGGAGGTGGCGTCAGTTTCCGGACCGCCGCGCAAGCCATCGATCCGAGGCCGCGCCCAGCCTCCTCAAAGATGCGCAGCGCCACTGCGTCACCAGAGGCTGCCGCAGCGGCAACGGTAGGGCACACGCCGGCAATTCGCAATTTGGGCGACGCGTCGCGATAGATCACTTGGGTAATCTCACCAGCGTCCTGGATATTTAGAGCCTGCAGGAGGAGTGAAGAAAGCGTCGTCACAGGTTCCGCACCGTCATGCGCCAGCGCGACGGCGGCCAGTGCGTGCCGCCCAATCTCATAGGCGCTGCCTGGGTCCCCAAGCAGGTATCCCCAGCCTCCTGCACGCGCACTCGCGCCGTTGGCATTCATCGCAAACGCAATCGAACCTGTGCCGGCAATCGCAACGACTCCCGTCATTGACGGAATGGCGCCGGCCAGTGCCGTTTGAGCGTCGTGATCAATGAAGATGGACTGCACGACGAATTGTTCTTGAACCACCTCGCAGTACGTCTTGGCTGCGGGCGCTTCAGGTCCTGAAACCCCGCTGAAGCCCAGAAACGCAGACGCGATCTCGGTTGTATCCGGCAAGCCTGCCTGCCGCAGTGTCTGGTGAATGGCTTCGTAGAGAACTCTATGCGCGTGTTCCCGCGTGGCTCCGTCTTTCAAGTGAATGGCCGGTCCGCCTCGACCCGTGCCCAGCACGCATCCCGATGCTTCCGCTAGAATGCTTTTTGTGGCGGTTTGACCGCCGTCTATGCCAAGAAAAAGTTTCATGCTGCCTTGCACAACCGAACCCAGTAGTGTGCAAGCCAGTGTAATCCAGGCGCGTCGCTGCAACAAGATTCGTCGGACGTGACTGTTGTTAAGCCCCCGGCGGGCCATTAGCGCCTGCCAGCCGCAGGACGCGCTACTTCTCAAGTACACTCTTTTCTCGGCAGAGCCCCCAATTGCTCCCGGAAGGTAATCGTCCTGTACCCATGCTAAGATGGCTTTCCCACTGCAGTTGTACATGGCAATGAGACACCAACAACTCTCGATCTACTCACAATTTCTGGGAATCCTGGGTCTGATCGCCTGGCTTCTGCAGGCCTCAGTGTCAGACGCACAACACGCCGACTCTGCAGTTCGTGTCTGGGTGGAAGAAGCACTCACACGCGTCCAGCCGACGACGCCTGCCGGTTCGAAGAAAGTCGTGGAGATTGCAGCCGCACGAAACGAAGTGGAATCGTTTCAGGTCATCGTCTCGTCTTCCGGTCCGAAGCTCGAAGGGGTGACGGCGTTCGTATCCGATTTGAGCGACGCGACGGGCCATCGCATTTCAAATTCGGGCATCAAGCTCTACCGTCAAGAATACGTGTATCTGCGCAACCCCAGCCCTTACTCCACCGAACCTCCTGGCTGGTGGCCCGATCCACTGGTGCCTTTCTTGAATCCTTACGATGCCAAGCCCATCTCAGCCATGCGCCTGAATCGCGAGGAACAGAACGGAAAAGTCTCTTACCAGCTGTCTGGTGCGCGCTTTGCGGGAAACGGCTTCAACGTCTGGCCGGAAAGGAATCAGCCCCTGTGGGGCGAAGTCGCGATTCCCGCGAACCAGCCCACGGGACTCTACCAAGGCACTTTCTCGGTTCAACTGGCAGCGTCTAGCACAGTCGAGATTCCTGTGAAGCTTACGGTGTGGGATTTTGCCTTGCCCGATGGTCTGCCCCTGACGACTCAGTTCGGTAGTCTCGATGGCGTCTCAGCAAAACACGGCGTGCCAGACGGGTCTCCACAGTCTCTCGAGCTTCAGGAACGGTATGCCCTAGCGCTGGAAGAACACCGCATCGCAGCACCGATTCCCTCTGCGTTGCTGCCAATCACCCGCCCCAACGGTTCCATCGATACCAAAAAGAACCACGAAGCACTCAAGCAGTATCTGACCCAACATCACACAGGTCCGTTTCGCATTCCAGTCTTTCCGTCGGATGGAAAAGGGAAAAAGGCTTTCGAGCGTTATCTGCGTGAATTCTTTGTTTACCTGAAGGAGAACGGGTGGGAGCGAGGCGCGTACTACTTTCCAGTTTCAGAGCCTAACACCAAAGAGGCCTACGATCGTGTTCGGTCTGTCGCTCAACTGGTGCATGAAGCAGAACCGAGCATCCGTTTTCTGTGCACGGAACAACCCTACACCCAAGATTCGTCTTGGGGAGACTTACATGGAGCCGTGGATGTCTGGTGTCCGCTGTTCACCTTCTTCGACGGGGACAGAGCGGCACGAGCCCGAGAGCGCGGAGAAATCATGTGGACCTATACGGCCCTTTGCCAGAAGGCTCCACCCTATCACCCCAACTTTGCCACTGTTGGCGGACAGCCAGGCATGTTTTGGCAGATTGACTTTCCTTTGCTGAACTATCGTCTGCCGCTCTGGCTCAACTGGCGCAACAAGGTTCAGGGGCTGCTTTACTGGTCTGCAGTGCACTGGGGTGACCCAGAACGCGACGTCTGGACAGATCCAGGATTTCGCAATCGGTACAACGGGGAAGGCTACCTTTTGTACCCAGGTAGCGAAGCCGGCATTTTTGGCCCTGTGCCATCTTTGCGCCTCAAGGCGCTGCGCGACGGGCTGGAAGATTATGCATATTTCAGCCTGCTGGCAGGTTTGGGCGACGGCGATTTTGTCGAGCAGGAAACAGCCAAGGTCGCCCATTCCTGGTGGAAATGGGAGGACGACGCGGAGCGGATCTATGCTGTGAGGTCCGCCATCGCGAAACGCATTCAGGAAAAGCAAAGGAAGCCGGGAGGAGTCCAGTGAACTTGCTGAATTTGTCGCTTGCGGTGAAGTCACGGCTAAAGCCTGTTTTCGGCATTTACTTTGCTTCGACAGTACTGGCTTTCTCACAGTCAGTTCCGAACAAACACGTCATCACTCACGAGGATGTTTGGCTCATGAAACGAGTGGGAGCACCTGTTCCGAGCCCGGACGGGAAATGGGTGGTGTTTTCTGTCATCGAGCCCGCTTATAACGAGAAGGAACAGATATCGGATTTGTGGATTGTAGGAGCCGATGGAAGTGACCAACCTCAAAGGCTCACGCACACGGCGGGCAGCGAAAGCGGACTGGCATGGAGTCCCGACAGCCGCAGGTTGCTGTTCACTGCCAAGCGAGGGGAGGATGAAGTTAATCAAGCTTACGTAATGGATTTGGCCTCGGGCGGAGAAGCGACGAAAGTGACGTCGCTGTCTACCGGCGTGTCGTCGCCGCGCTGGAGCCCGGATGGGAAGAAGTTATTGTTTGTCAGTCCTGTCTTTCCAGGAGCGTCAGATGATGAAGCCAACAAGAAGATTTCGACCGAACGCAAAGCTCGAAGATACAAGGCACGAGTTTACGAAAGCTTTCCAATTCGCCGTTGGGACAAATGGCTTGACGACATGCAGGTCCATCTTTTTGTTCAATCTTTGGAACCTGCGGCCGGGCCGAAGGATTTGCTCGCTGGAACGGGGTTGGTCAGTAAACCGGGTTACGGTGGAAAATCAGCGGACACCGGTCAGGACCTAGAAGCGATCTGGGCGCCTGATGGCCAGTCAATTGTGTTCACAGCCACTACGGTCGGAAATACAGCGGCCTATGCTCGCGGTAACACTCAAGTGTATCAAGTGAGTTTGCAGGGCGGCGAGCCGAAACAACTGACCAGCGGCTCAGACAGCTTTGAAAGACCGGCCTTCTCGCCGGATGGCAAAGGCCTTTTCTGCGTCGTAACCCGCGAAGGAGAGAAGGTCTATAACCTGGATAGGCTTGCCCGACTATCATGGCCCACGCCTGGGCCGTCCTCGGTTCTTTCGGCTGGGTTCGATCGGTCTATTGCCAGCTTCGCATTCGCTCCAGATGCTGGCACCATTTACCTAAGCGCGGAGGAAGCAGGCAACGAAAAATTCTTTTCATTGCCAGCAAACGGAGGTGAAGTACGACCGGTACTCAAGGCAGAACAAGGGGCTTTTACGAATCTGGTAATTCCACAGAAAGCTTCAAGCACGCTGCTGCTGGCCAACTGGGAAAGTGCTGTGAATCCTGGCGAGCTTTTTCGAATCGATCCGGTTCACAAGAAAAAGATTCGCCTGACCTCCTTCAATCGTGAACGAGCCGAAGCGATTGATTGGCAACCTTTGGAGCATTTCTGGTTTACGAGCAAAGACGGTGGACAGATCCACAACATGGTGGCGCTGCCGCCGAACTTCGACCGCAATAAAAAGTATCCTTTGCTCGTCCTGATTCATGGCGGGCCGCACAGCATGTGGCGCGACCAATTCTTTCTCCGCTGGAACTATCATCTGCTGGCCAGTCCAGGGTACGTGGTTTTGCTAACCAACTACACGGGTTCAACCGGTTTCGGCGAGAAGTTCGCACAAGACATCCAGTTCGATCCCTTCGGTCGCTGCAGCCGCGAAATCAACCAGGCAGCCGACGAGGCGATTCGCCGCTTCCCGTTCATCGACGCCACCAGACAGGCTGCCGCAGGAGCCAGCTATGGCGGGCATCTCGCCAATTGGCTGCAGGCAACCACGACACGCTATCGCTGTCTCGTCAGCCACGCCGGATTGATTAATTTGGAATCACAGTGGGGTACCAGCGACACGATCTACCTTCGTGAACTCAATAACGGAGGACCCGTTTGGGAACAAGGAAAAGTCTGGCGGGAGCAGAATCCGATTCGCCGTGCGAAGGATTTTCGCACTCCGATCCTTCTTACAGTGGGCGAAAACGATTTCCGAGTTCCGCTCAATCAGACACTGGAGAACTGGAGTGTTTTACAACGCTTGCGAGTTCCAAGCCGTTTGATTGTCTTTCCCGAAGAGAACCACTGGATACAGAAAGGCGAGAATAGCCGGTTTTTCTATCAAGAGCTCCTCGCGTGGCTGGGGAAATATCTTTTGCCTTGACCATCATGTCTCCCTTGGTCCACTCCTACCAGACCTACGGGTTCTTACTAGCCGAGCGCGA
>Ga0075418_10005170_pt1 | contig 14766 bp, 11 predicted proteins | sample SoiMetdeltSBSDD2_FD_81776 | JGI IMG/M metagenome (GOLD analysis project Ga0075418, IMG submission 81776) | Bulk soil microbial communities from a Populus tree surrounding site in Tennessee, USA - Soil MetaG P. deltoides SBSDD2 | ecosystem: Environmental > Terrestrial > Soil > Tree plantation...
GGAACACGACTGCCAGCGTCTGTACCCAGTTCATGTCGACTCCATTCGGTCAGCGATCCGCGGCAGCGCAGATGCGCGCAAACTCGTCAGCCTTTAGTGAGGCGCCACCGACGAGCCCGCCGTCGATGTCCGGCATCGAGAACAGATCCCGCGCGTTGGACGCCTTGACGCTGCCGCCGTACAGGATCCTCACGGATTCGCTGATTGTAGCATCCAGCGCCTTCAGCTTCCCGCGGATCATGCCGTGCACTTCCTGCGCCTGGTCCGGGCTTGCGTTGCGGCCGGTGCCGATGGCCCACACGGGCTCGTAGGCGATGACCGCGGTCGCGAGCGCTGCGACACCACTCACGGCGAGCACGGCGTCGATCTGCCGATTGACGACCTCGAGCGTGCGACCGCCTTCGCGCTCGTCCAGGGTCTCGCCCACGCACAGCACGGGCACGAGCTTCTGCGACTGAACGGCGACGAACTTGCGCGCCACGAGCGCGTCGCTTTCGGCGTAGATCTGCCGTCGCTCTGAATGACCCACCAGCACGTACCGGCAGCCGACGTCGCGGATCATCGCCGCGGAGACCTCGCCCGTGAACGCTCCCTGCGGCTCTGCGCAGACGTTCTGCGCGCCCAGCGCGACGTCGGAATCCTTGATCAGCCGGCCGGTCTCCCAGAGATACACGTACGGCGGGCACACCAGCACCTCGGCCGGCCACTCTGGCTTCAGGGCGTCGAGCAGGTCGCGCACGAGCGCCGCGTTTTCCACGCGGGCTCCGTGCATCTTCCAGTTGCCCGCAACGAGAGGCTTGCGCATGCGGCCCTCCGGCTCAAACAGCGGGCCGCGGGCGCGGGCGCGGCCCGTGAAAGGCGCGCGATCTTAGCGGCGGGTCGGCCGGAAAGCAATTCGGGGGACGCTCCCCCTTTTTCCCTAATTCGGGGGGACGCTCCCCTTTTTCCCTTGCGGCTCGGTCTTTGCGGCGCCAGGTTGGACGGAAAAAGGGCAGCGTCCCCTCAAACGGCCTTGCGAACCGTGTCGGCGAGCTCGTGCGCGAGTCGGTTGACCTCCCCGGCCTCGCGCCCCTCGACCATCACGCGGATCACCGGCTCGGTCCCCGAGGCCCGCAGCACGACCCGGCCGGAGGTGCCGAGCGCCCGCTCGGCACGTTCCACGGCGGCCTGGATCGCGACGGACTTGGACGGATCGGTCCGCTGCTGCACGCGCACGTTGACCATGACCTGCGGATAGCGCGGCATCCCGGCCGCGAGCTCCGCGAGCGGGCGGCCGCTGCGGCGCATTGCCGCCAGCACCTGCAGCGCGCTCACGAGACCGTCGCCCGTCGTCGTGCGGTCGAGACACAGGAGATGTCCTGAGGTTTCACCGCCCAGTACCCCGCCGTGCTCCTTGAGCATCGCGAGCACGTAGCGGTCGCCTACCTTGGCGCGCATGAACGGGACGCCGTCGGCCGCGAGCGCATGCTCGAGACCGAGGTTGGTCATCACGGTGCCAACCACCGGTCCACGAAGATCGCCGTGCGCCAGCCGGTCGCGGGCGATGACATAGAGCAGGTGGTCGCCGTCGAGTATCTGTCCCTGCGCATCGGCCATCACCACCCGATCGCCATCGCCGTCGAGGGCGATGCCGACGTCCGCGCGTACGCCGGGGACGATCATTCCCATCATCTCCGGCGAGGTCGAGCCGCAGTTCAGGTTGATGTTCCGCCCGTTCGGCGAGCAGCCGATCGGCACGATCTCCGCGCCGAGGTCGGCGAGTATCCGCGGCGCGACCTTGTAGGCCGCGCCGTTCGCGCAGTCGATCACGATCTTCAGCCCGCGCAGGTCCATGCCCTTTGGCAACGTCGAGGCGCAGAACTCCTGGTAGACACCGCGCGACTTGTCGATGCGAAGCGCGCGGCCGAGTCTCCTCGACTCGCGCGTGATCACCGGATTCTCGAGCTCGCGCTCGATCGCCTCCTCGAGCTCGTCGGAGAGCTTGCTGCCACCGGCGTCGAAGAACTTGATGCCATTGTCGTCGTAGAGATTGTGCGAGGCGCTGATGACCACCCCGAACCTGCAGTCGAATTTCTGGGTCAGATAGGCGATCGCCGGCGTCGGCAGCGGACCGATGAGATCCACGTCGACGCCGGCACCGACGAAGCCCGCCTCGAGGGCGGCCTCGAACATGTATCCGGACAGCCGCGTGTCCTTGCCGACCAGCGCGCGTCCGCCCGTGGGCGCCAGCACGCGCGCGGCAGAGCTTGCCAGGCGCAGCGCGAAGTCCACGGTCATCGGGTAATCCCCGACCCGGCCCCGCACACCGTCCGTACCGAAATACCTTCTCGCCACGATCAACTCCTCTGTGTCGCTGCAGCGCGCAGCGCGGCGCCTGTCCTGACCGCATCGACGGTGGCCGCGACGTCGTGCGTCCGCACGATCGCCGCGCCGCGCTCGGCACAAAGCGCCGCAAGCGCGATGCCTCCGGCCAGCCGATCCGCGGTCGCGCGGCCCGTGATGATACCGATCAGCGACTTGCGCGAAACACCCACCAGCACCGGCAGGCTCCCGCGGGTGAAATCTTCCAGCCGGGCGAGCAGCGCCAGGTTGTGCTCCAGACGCTTCCCGAAGCCGATCCCCGGATCGATGCAGACCCGGTCCCGCGCGATGCCGGCGGCCAAGCAGGCCTCCACACGGGCAGCGAGGAAGTCCCGGACCTCGGCGACCACGTCGTGGTAGCGCGGGTCGACCTGCATGTCGCCCGGATCACCCTGCATGTGCATCAGGCAGACGGCGGCACCGCTCTCGGCCGCTGCCTCGAGCGCGCCCGGCGCCCGCAGCGCGCGCACGTCGTTGATCACCCGTGCACCCGCAGCCACCGCTGCGCGCATGACCTCGGGCTTGCTGGTGTCGATGGAGATCGGCACCGTGACGGTGCGCGCGAGCCCTTCGATCACCGGGAGCACGCGGGCCAGCTCGCCGGCCGCATCGACGGAGCCGGCGCCCGGTCGCGTCGATTCGCCACCGACATCGATGATCGCGGCGCCCTCGTCGGCCATCCGCCGCCCGTGCGCGACCGCCGCGCTCACCGTGGCGTGAAGCCCGCCGTCGGAGAAGGAATCCGGTGTCACGTTCAGCACGCCCATGACGACCGGCGAGTCGAGCGCGAGTGTGTAGCCGCGGCAGTCGAGCTGCATGAGGAGGCGATGCGGGACAGCGGAAAGACGACGCCCGGTCATGCCGGGCGTCGGGTTCGGTTCAGTGCTGCGGCGCCGGCTTTCCGGGCGGCGCGTCGCCCTCGCGTCGCTCGCGAGGACGGCTGCCGGTCGTGGGAGCATCGCGATCCTCCCAGTCGTCGGGCTGGCGCGGATCGCGTCCAGCCATGATGTCGCGGATCTGCCCTTCGTCGATGGTCTCGTACTTGATGAGCGCCTCGGCCATCTTGTGCAGCTTGTCGTCCTCGCGCTCGAGGATTTCCCGGGCTCGCTTGTAATTGACGTCGATCACCCGCCGGACTTCCTCGTCGATGGTGTCGCGAATCTTGTCGCCGACCTGCTTGTGCTGGGTCACCGAGCGGCCGAGGAAGACCTCGCCATCCTCTTCCGCGTAGGTGAGCGTACCGAGCCGGTCCGAGAGGCCCCACTTGGTGACCATGTTGCGCGCGATTTCGGTGGCCCGCTCGATGTCGTTGGATGCGCCGGTCGTGACCGACTCGGGACCGAACACGATCTCCTCGGCGACGCGTCCGCCGAACAGCGTAGCGATCCGGCTCTCGAGGCGGCGCTTGCTCGTGCTGTAACGGTCCGCCTCCGGCAGGAACATCGTGATGCCGAGCGCGCGTCCGCGCGGGATGATCGTCACCTTGTAGACCGGGTCATGGTCCGGGACGTTGAGCCCGACAATCGCGTGACCGGCCTCGTGATAGGCGGTCAGCTTCTTCTCGTTCTCGTCCATGACCATGGACTTGCGCTCGGCGCCCATCATGATCTTGTCCTTGGCGCGCTCGAACTCTTCCATGGTCACGGTGCGCCGGTTGGCGCGCGCGGCGAAGAGCGCGGCCTCGTTCACGAGATTGGCGAGATCCGCGCCGGAGAAGCCGGGCGTGCCGCGCGCAATGATCGAAGGCCGCACGTCCTCGGCGAGCGGGAGCTTGCGCATGTGTACCTTGAGGATCTGCTCGCGGCCGCGAACGTCCGGCAGCGGGACCACCACCTGGCGGTCGAAGCGCCCGGGACGCAGCAGCGCCGGGTCCAGGACATCGGGCCGGTTAGTGGCCGCGATGACGATGACGCCCTCGTTGCCCTCGAAGCCGTCCATCTCGACCAGCAGCTGGTTGAGCGTCTGCTCGCGCTCGTCGTGCCCGCCGCCGAGGCCCGCGCCGCGGTGCCGGCCGACGGCGTCGATCTCGTCGATGAAGATGATGCAGGGCGCGTGCTTCTTTGCCTGGTCGAACATGTCGCGGACGCGTGAGGCGCCGACGCCGACAAACATCTCGACGAAGTCCGAGCCCGAGATCGTGAAGAACGGCACCTTGGCCTCGCCGGCGATCGCGCGCGCGAGGAGCGTCTTGCCGGTGCCCGGCGAGCCCACCATCAACACGCCGCGCGGGATCTTGCCGCCGAGGCGCTGGAACTTGGCAGGGTCCTTGAGGAAGTCGACGATCTCACCGACCTCTTCCTTGGCCTCATCGACGCCCGCGACGTCGGCGAAGGTCACGGTGACCTGGTCCTCGTTCAGCAGTCGCGCACGGCTCTTGCCGAAGGACATCGCTCCCCGGCCGCCCGCACCGCCCTGCATCTGGCGCATGAAGTACACCCAGACGCCGATCAGCAGCAGGATCGGGAATGACGAGATGAAAAGCTGCATCAGGAACGACTGCCGCTCGGGCGGGGCGGCGCCGAAGGTCACGCCGTTGTCCTGCAGCGTGCCGATCAGCGCGGAGTTGTCGGTCTCCGGGTTATAGACGACGAACTTCTCACCGCTGCTGCGGACACCGTTGATCTTGTCGCCGGTGAACGTGACCTGCTGGACCGAGCCGTCCTTCACGTGCTCGAGGAACGCCGAGTAGGGCATCTCCTGGACGGCGGTCGTGCGGGCGCTGAAATTGCTGACGACCGTCGCGAGCACCACCGCGATCACGATCCACAAAACGACATTCTTGGCCAGATCGTTCAATTCCTTGACCTCGATACGCGGGCCTGGCCTCGCGGCGCGGCCCGGACACAATCTCGTTTGACACTACACCAATCGATACCCACGTGCCAGAACGTACACCTCAGGGCTGCGTCCTCTGGACGCCTTGGGCTTGCGGAGCTTCACTGTTTTGAACTCCGTCCGCAGGCGCGCAACCAGCGACTGAAATTCGCTGCCTTGAAAAACCTTCAACAGGAGGTCGCCACCGGGGCGCAGCGCCTTCGCGGCGAAGTCCGTCGCGAGGTCCACCAGGTGCATCGATCGGGCGTGGTCCACCTCGGCAATGCCCATTGTGTTGGGGGCCATGTCGGACAAAACAAGATCCGCCTGCGCCCCGTCCAGCATCTCGAGCAGCCGATCCAGCGTCGCCTGCTCGGAGAAGTCTCCCTGCAGCAGCTCCACGCCGCCGAGGCCCGCCATCGGCAGGAGGTCTACCGCGAGCACGCGGCCGCGCCCGGACAGTACCCGCGCCGCGTACTGACTCCAGCCGCCAGGGGCCGCACCCAGGTCGACGACCGTCATCCCCGGCTTCAGGATGTGATCGCTGCGCTGGATCTCCTCGAGCTTGAAGACCGCACGGGAGCGCCAACCCGCCTCTCGGGCGCGCTGCACGTACGGGTCCGACGCGTGTTCGGCCAGCCAGCGCGCGGAGCTCTTGCTGCGGCGAGGCATCACGCGTCCTTTGGCGATACCCTACGCCGATGCTCACCGATGCGCAGAAGAAGCACCTCCGCCGTCTTGGACACGACCGCAAGCCGGTCGTTCTTGCGGGCAAGGGCGGCGCCGGCGCGGCGCTCATCGCAGAGCTCGACCGCGCGCTCACCGATCACGAGCTCGTCAAGATCCGGGCACGGGTCGGTGACCGCGACGAGCGCGACTCGATGCTCGCGAGCCTGGCGCAGGCCACGCGGGCGGAACTCGTGCAGCGTATTGGTCACGTGGCGCTCTTCTATCGCCCGAACCCTGAGAAACCAGGGATCCTGCTGCCCGGGTGAGCGCGCTTCAGGCGTAGCGCACTGCGACGATCTCGTAGGCCTTCAGGCCCCCCGGCACTGCGACCTCGACGATATCGCCCTCGCGCTTGCCGACCAGCGCACGTGCGATCGGCGAGGTGATCGAAATCAGGCCCAGGCGCGCATCGGCCTCGAACTCGCCGACGATCTGGTAACGCATCGCCGACCCGTCGTCCTGGTCCGAGAGCTCGACGGTCGCACCGAACACGACGCGCGAGCTCGCCGGCATCACGCTCACGTCGATGATCTCGCAGTGCGACAGGGCGTGCTCGATGCTCTTTATGCGGCCCTCGACAAAGCCCTGCTGCTCGCGCGCCGCATGGTACTCGGCGTTCTCGCTCAGGTCGCCGTGCGCACGGGCCTCGGCGATCGCCTGGATGATCCGTGGCCGATCCACGGTCTTGAGCCGGCGCAGGTCCTCCCTGAGCTTCTCAGAACCCTTTTTCGTCAATGGCTTACGGCTCATACCGGCACCTCCTTATGAAGGTCCTGCAGCCGATTGACCTCCACGTCCTGGAGATGGTCGATGGCCTGGCAGGTGGCGAAAGCGCCGGCGAGCGTCGTGTAGTAAGTGACTTTGCGGGCCACCGCCTCGCGTCGGATCGAGCGCGACTCGCTGATCGCCTGCTTGCCCTCGGTCGTGTTGACGATGAGGTTGATCTCGTCGTTCTTGATCATGTCCACGATGTGCGGTCGACCCTCACGCACCTTGTTGGCGCGACGGCAGCTGATGCCCGCCGCCTGGAGCGCATCGGCCGTACCGTGCGTCGCGACCAGCTCGAAGCCGCGGTCGATCAGCAGCTTCGCGAGGTCGACGGCGCCCGGCTTGTCGCGGTTGCGAACCGAGAGCAGACACACGCCGCGTGTCGGTAGGATCACGCCCGAGGCGCTCTGCGCCTTGGCATACGCCTCGCCGAAGGTGTGCCCGGTGCCCATGACCTCGCCGGTCGATTTCATCTCCGGCCCCAGGATGGGGTCCGCATCCGGGAACCTCGCGAAGGGGAATACGGCTTCCTTGACCGAGAAGAACTTCGGCGTGCGCTCGCGCGTGAGGCCCAGCTCCGCGAGCGTCCTGCCGACCATCACCCTCGCGCCGACCTTGGCGAGCGGCACGCCGGTGGCCTTGGACACGAAGGGCGCGGTCCGCGACGCACGCGGGTTGACCTCGAGCACGTAGATGACCCCGCCCTGGATCGCGAACTGCACGTTCATGAGACCAATCACGTTGAGCGCGAGCGCGAGCCGTCGCGTCTGGTCGCGGATCTGCGTCTGGAGCGCTGCGCTCAGGCTGTTGGGCGGCAGCGAGCAGCCCGAATCGCCCGAATGCACGCCCGCCTGCTCGACGTGCTCCATGATGCCGCCGATGTAGACGTCCTTGCCGTCGCAGATCGCATCGACGTCGACCTCGATCGCGAGGTCGAGAAAGCGATCGAGCAGCACGGGGCTGTCGTTCGACACTCGCACTGCGGCATGCATGTAGCCGCGCAGGTCGTCCTCGTTGAAGACAACCTCCATCGCACGCCCGCCGAGCACATAGGAGGGTCGCACCACCAGGGGGTATCCCACCTCCTCTGCCAGGCGCACGGCCTCCTCCTCGGTGCGCGCCGTCCGGTTGGGCGGCTGCTTGAGATGCAGGCGGTCGACCAGCTTCTGGAACCGCTCGCGATCCTCGGCGACGTCGATCGAATCGGGCGTCGTACCGATGATCGGCACGCCGGCGGCGCCCAGGGAGGTCGCGAGCTTGAGCGGGGTCTGCCCGCCGTACTGCACGATGACGCCGAACGGCTTTTCGACGTGGAGGATCTCGGTGACGTCCTCGAAAGTGAGCGGCTCGAAGTAGAGCCGGTCGGACGTGTCGTAATCGGTCGAGACGGTTTCCGGGTTGCAGTTGACCATGATCGTCTCGAACCCGTCATCGCGCAGCGCGAGCGCGGCGTGCACGCAGCAGTAGTCGAACTCGATGCCCTGGCCGATCCGGTTCGGCCCGCCGCCCAGGATCGCGATCTTGCGGCCCTTGGTGGGTGCGGCTTCGCACTCCTCGTCGTAGGTCGAGTAGAGATACGGGGTCGGGCTCGCGAACTCGGCGGCGCAGCTGTCGACCCGCTTGTACACCGGGCGGATGCCCAGCGAGTGGCGTCGGTCGCGGATCGCCTGCTCGGTTGCGCCGGTCAGACGCGCGAGCCGGCTGTCGGCGAAGCCCTTGCGCTTGAGCGCCCGCATACGCGCCGCATCCAGCGCCGCGATACCCTGCGACTCGACCTGCTCCTCCTCGCGCACCAGGTCGGCGATCTGCGCGAGGAACCACGGATCGATCCGCGACGCCCGCTCCACCTCCTCGAGCGGCATCCCGGCGCGGAAAGCGTCGGCGACGTAGCGCAACCGGTCGGGGCCCGGCATGCGCAGCTCCTCCAGGAGCGCATTGCGGCTTTCGTCGGTGAGCGGCAGCGATGCGACCGGCGTGAGCCCATCGATGCCCGTCTCGAGCCCGCGCAGGGCCTTCTGCAGCGATTCCTGGAAGGTCCGACCGATGGCCATCACCTCGCCCACGGACTTCATCTGCGTGGTGAGGCGGTTGTCGGCGCCGGGGAACTTCTCGAAGGTGAACCGCGGAACCTTCGTCACGACGTAGTCGATGGTGGGCTCGAAGGACGCCGGCGTCGCACCACCCGTGATCTCGTTCTTGAGCTCATCGAGGGTGTAGCCCACCGCGAGCTTCGCCGCCACCTTCGCGATGGGGAATCCCGTCGCCTTGGAGGCGAGCGCCGAGGAGCGCGACACGCGCGGGTTCATCTCGATCACGAACAGCCGGCCGTCCTGCGGATTGACTGCGAACTGCACGTTCGATCCGCCGCACTCGACGCCGATCTTGCGCAGCACTGCGATCGACGCATCGCGCATCAGCTGGTATTCTTTGTCGGTCAGCGTCTGCGCAGGGGCGACGGTGATCGAGTCGCCGGTATGCACGCCCATCGGATCGAAGTTCTCGATCGAGCAGATGATGATGCAGTTGTCGTTTCGGTCGCGAACGACCTCCATCTCGAATTCCTTCCAGCCGATCACCGCCTCCTCGAGCAGCACTTCGCTCGTGGGCGAGGCGTCGAGGCCGCGCTCGACGATCGTCTCGAATTCCTCGCGGTTGTAGGCGATGCCGCCCCCAGTTCCACCCAGCGTGAACGAGGGCCGGATCACGGTGGGGAAGCCGATCTCCGCCTGTGTGGCGAGCGCCTCCTCCATGCTGTGCGCGATCCGCGACTTCGGGCAGGACAGCCCGATCTCGCGCATCGCGTTGCGGAAGAGCTCGCGGTCCTCCGCCATGTCGATCGCCTCGCGCGATGCGGCGATCAGCTCGACGCCGTGCTTCTCGAGCACGCCCTCGCGCACGAGGTCGAGCGCACAGTTGAGCGCCGTCTGGCCGCCCATTGTCGGCAGCAACGCCGAAGGCTTCTCCTTCTCGATGATGCTCGCGACCGTCCGCCAGTTGATCGGCTCGATGTAGACGGCGTCCGCCATCTCCGGGTCGGTCATGATGGTGGCGGGGTTCGAGTTGACGAGGATGACGCGGTAACCCTCTTCCTTGAGCGCCTTGCAGGCCTGGGCGCCGGAATAGTCGAATTCGCAGGCCTGACCGATCACGATCGGTCCCGCGCCGATGATCAGTACGCTCTCGATGTCGGTGCGCTTCGGCATGGGCTCAGGACAGCTTGCGCATCGGCAACGTGCCCTTGCGAAGCATTGACTCGACGAACCGCGAGAAGAGCGCCGACATCTCACGCGGACCCGGGCTTGCCTCCGGGTGGCCCTGGAAACCGAACGCAGGCTTCTCGAGATGCGAGATCCCCTGCAGCGAGCCGTCGAAGAGCGACCTGTGCGTCGGGCGCACATTCGGTGGCAGCGTCGCCTCGTCGACCGCAAAGCCGTGATTCTGGCTGGAGATGAACACGCGGCCGGCGTCGAGGTCGAGCACCGGATGATTGGCCCCGTGGTGACCGAATTTCATCTTCATGGTCTTCGCGCCGGTCGCGAGGCCGAGCAGCTGCTGGCCGAGGCAGATGCCGAACATCGGCATCCCGGCATCGAGAAATTCACGGATCGCCTCGATCGCGTACGTGCACGGCTCCGGATCGCCCGGGCCGTTTGACAGGAATACGCCGTCGGGCTGCATCCTGCGCACTTCGCCGGCCGAGGTCTGGGCGGGCACGACGGTGATGCGGCAGCCGTGATCCGCGAGCTGCCGCAGGATATTCCGCTTGATACCGAAGTCGTATGCGACCACGTGCATGCGCTGGCCCGGCCGGCGCTTGCGGCCCTGCTCGAGCGCCCAGTTCGTGCCCTCGTTCCACTGATACGTGCGCCGCGTGCTGACGACCTTCGCCAGATCCATGCCCTTGAGACCAGGAAATCGCCGCGCCGCGGCGACGGCCAGGTCAGCGCGTGCCGCCGTTTCGCCGCACGAGAGACAGCCCGACTGCGCGCCCTTCTCGCGCAGGATCCGGGTCAGCCTGCGCGTGTCCACGTCGGCGATGGCGACGACTCCGGCCCGCACGAGGAATTCCGTGAGCGACCCCGTGGCGCGCCAGCTCGAGTGCAGCTCCGGCAGGTCGCGGATCACGAGCCCCGCCGCGTACACCTCGCGCGACTCGAGGTCGCCGGGATTTGTGCCCGTGTTGCCGATGTGCGGATAGGTCAGCGTGACGATCTGCCGGGCGTAGGAAGGGTCTGTGAGGATCTCCTGGTACCCGGTCATCGCGGTGTTGAACACCACCTCGCCGGTCGCGGTGCCGGTGGCGCCGATCGAGACGCCGCGAAACACCGTGCCGTCCTCGAGCGCCAGAACAGCAGGTGTCGTCAAATCACGGTCCTCCGGTGAAACCGCCCCCTCTGACCTTGGCGTGTTTCGCGCGTGCAGACACCGGGGATGAGCGAAAGCTCACCCGGGGAAATCTGCTCGCGGGTCGGGGTCGCAAGTTTACGCGACGGTGACGACTGGCGCCACGGTCGCGCGGCCGCGGTCACAGCCCCAACACGTCCTTCATGGCGTAGAAACCGGGTCTGCGCCCTTGAGCCAGCCAGCGCGCCGCGGCGAGCGCGCCGCGCGCGAAGCCCGAGCGGTCCTGCGCCAGGTGCGCGAGCTCGACGCGCTCGCCGGGGCCGGCCAGCACGAGGCGGTGCTCGCCCACGATGTCCCCAGCGCGAACCACACTGAAGCCGATCGCGCCGTCAGCGCGCGGTCCCGTGTCACCCCGGCGCGCGTACACGGCGGAGCGATCGAGGCTCGTGCCGCGGGCCCGGGCGACCGTCTCCCCGAGCGCGAGCGCCGTCCCGCTCGGTGCGTCCGCCTTGTCGCGATGGTGGGCCTCGAAGATCTCGGCGTCGTACTCCGGCAGCGCTACTGCTGCCACCTCGGCCAGGCGGAGCAGCAGGTTCACTCCCAGGCTCAGATTGGGCGCGAGCACGACAGCCACCGACCGGGCCAGGTCCCCGAGCTCGCGGCGCGCCGCCTCATCGTGCCCGGTCGTGCCAATCACGACGGACACGCCGCGTCTCGCGCAGGCACGCGCATGCGTGAGGGAGGCGCTGGCTCGCGTGAAGTCGAGTGCGACCCGCGCACCGGCGAGCGCCCGATCCGGATCGTCGGTCACGGCGACTCCGAGTGGAAACAGGCCCGCAACGCTGCCCGCATCCTGGCCGATGGCCGGGTTTCCGGGCGACGCCAGGGCGCCGGTAAGCATGAGCTGGTCGCTCGCGGCGAGCAGGGGCAGGATCGCGCGCCCCATCTTCCCAGTCGCACCGAAGAGCGCGATCCCGTCCAACGCTACTCCCCGAGGCTGGAGAAGAACCGCTTGACGCCGTCCAGCCACGAGTCCTCGCGCGGATGGTGTCGCTTGGTATCCGACTTGAGCGAGTCCTCGAACGCCCGCAGCAGCTCCTTCTGCTCGCGGGTCAGGTTGACTGGCGTCTCGACGACGACGCGACAGAAGAGATCCCCGGTCGGACCGCCGCGCACGGGCTTGATGCCCTTCTCGCGCAGGCGGAACACGCGGCCGGACTGCGTCTCCGGCGGCACCTTGATCGTCGCGTTGCCGGCGAGCGTCGGCACCTCGATCGCACCACCGAGCGAAGCGGTCGCAAGGCTCACCGGGACCTCGCAGGACAGGTGACTGCCGTCCCGCTCAAAGATCTTGTGCTCGCGGACCCGGATCTCGACGTACAAGTCGCCGGCCGGCCCGCCGTTCCGACCGGCTTCGCCCTCGCCCGCCAGCCGGATGCGGTCGCCGTTGTCGACCCCCGCCGGCACCTTGACGGCGAGCGTCTTCTGGCGACGCAGGCGCCCCTGGCCGCGACAGCCGACGCAGGGATCGGTGATCACCTGCCCTCGGCCATTGCAGCGTGGGCAGGTCTGCTGGACCGCGAAGAAGCCTTGCTGCATGCGGACCTGCCCGGCGCCGCGACAGGTCTCGCAGGTCGCGGGCGTGGCGCCCTGCGCCGAGCCCGATCCCTTGCACTCCGCGCACTCGGCGAGCGTCGCGAACTCGACGTTTGCCGTCGAGCCGAACACGGCCTGCTCCAGATCGAGCGCGAGCTCGTAGCGCAGGTCGGCGCCGCGGTAGATACCAGAGCGATTACGCCGCCCGCCGCCGAAGATATCGCCGAATACCTCGCCGAAGATGTCGCCGAACGCGTCGCGAGGATCGAAGCCGTGACCGCCGCGCGAGGCGTCCAGGCCGGCGTGACCGAACTGGTCGTAGGCGGCGCGCTTCGGCGCGTCGCAAAGGACCTCGTAGGCCTCCTTGACCTCCTTGAACCGGCCCTCAGCCTCGTGGTCGTTGGGGTTGCGGTCCGGGTGATATTTCATGGCGAGGCGCCGGTAGGCCTTCTTGATCTCGGCCTCCGTCGCGGTGCGCGCCACATCGAGCACCTGGTAGTAGTCACGCTTCGCCATGCCGGTCCCAGCCCGTTCTAGACAAGGAAACGCCGCGGACCCGGAAGCCCGCGGCGATTCGCTTCATTGCTGCATTTTCCGTACAGGTTACGAGGTCTTGCGGTCCTTGTCGTTGACCTCCTCGAACTCCGCATCGAGTACCTCCTCCTTGCCCCCCGCCGGGCCGCCCGACGGCTCGCCGCCGCCGCCCTGCGAAGCTCCGCCCTGCTCGGCTGCATAGGCCTGCTGTGCGATCGCGGCGGATGCCTCTGCGAGGGCGCGTGCCTTGGTCTCGATCACGTCCTTGTCGTCGCCCTTGAGCACGCTCCGCAGATCGGAGATCGCCGACTCGACCCTCGCGCGGTCGGCCGCCTGAACCTTGTCGCCCAGGTCGCGGAGGGCCTTCTCGGTCGAGTGCAGGAGCGCATCCGCACGGTTGCGCGTCTCCGCCAGCTCGCGGAACTTCCGGTCCTCCTCGGCGTGCGCCTCGGCGTCGCGGACCATCCGCTTGATCTCGTCCTCGGTGAGGCCGGTCGAGGCCTTGATGACGATCTTCTGTTCCTTGCCCGTCGCCTTGTCCTTCGCCGACACGTGCAGGATGCCGTTCGCGTCGATATCGAAGGTGACCTCGACCTGCGGCATGCCGCGCGGGGCCGGGGGGATGTCCGACAGGTCGAAGCGACCGAGCGACTTGTTGTCGCTCGCACGATCGCGCTCGCCCTGCAGGACGTGAATGGTCACGGCCGTCTGGTTGTCGTCCGCGGTCGAGAACGTCTGGTTCGCCTTGGTCGGGATCGTGGTGTTCTTCTCGATGAGCTTGGTCATCACGCCGCCCAGGGTCTCGATGCCTAGCGACAGCGGCGTCACGTCGAGGAGCAGCACGTCCTTGACCTCGCCCGTCAGCACGCCCGCCTGCACGGCGGCGCCGACCGCGACAGCCTCGTCCGGGTTGACGTCCTTGCGCGGCTCCTTGCCGAAGAGTTCCTTGACCACCTTCTGCACCAGCGGCATGCGCGTCTGGCCGCCGACCAGGATGACTTCCGAAATCTCCTTCATCGACAGCTCCGCATCCTTGAGCGCGATACGACAGGGCTCGACGGTCTTCTGGACGAGATCCTCGACCAGCGACTCGAGCTTGGCCCGCGTGAGTTTCATCGCTAGATGCTTTGGCCCGGACGCATCCGCCGTGATGTACGGAAGGTTGACCTCGGTCTGCTGGCTCGATGAGAGCTCGATCTTGGCCTTCTCGGCCGCCTCTTTCAGGCGCTGCATCGCGAGCGGGTCGCGACGCACGTCGACGCCGCTTTCCTTCTGGAACTCGGCTGCCAGGTAGTCGATCACCCGCTTGTCGAAGTCCTCACCGCCCAGGAAGGTGTCACCGTTGGTGGCGAGCACCTCGAACTGGCGTTCGCCGTCGACGTCTGCGAGCTCGATGATGGAGATGTCGAAGGTGCCGCCGCCCAGGTCGTAGACCGCAATCTTGCGGTCGCCGCCAGCCTTGTCGAGGCCATAAGCGAGCGCGGCTGCGGTGGGCTCGTTGATGATGCGCTTGACGGTAAGGCCCGCGATCCGACCGGCGTCCTTGGTGGCCTGGCGCTGCGAGTCATTGAAGTATGCGGGCACCGTGATGACCGCCTCGGTCACCGGCTCACCGAGATA
>Ga0075418_10005171_pt1 | contig 14765 bp, 7 predicted proteins | sample SoiMetdeltSBSDD2_FD_81776 | JGI IMG/M metagenome (GOLD analysis project Ga0075418, IMG submission 81776) | Bulk soil microbial communities from a Populus tree surrounding site in Tennessee, USA - Soil MetaG P. deltoides SBSDD2 | ecosystem: Environmental > Terrestrial > Soil > Tree plantation...
CGCCCCAGTTGTCCGCGTTGCCGTACAAGCCGGAGACGCCGGCGCCGAATCCCGGCACGCGGTAGGCGAGTTCGGCGCCGAACTCGGCGCGCGAGCCGCTGCTGACACTGACCAGTGGATGGATGCCGAGGCGTCCTTCATCGAAGGTGAGAACCTCGTGCACGACTCTCGGCACCGACGATTCGGTTCCCACGTAAGCACCGTAAGCCATCGAAAGGGTCAAGGCATCGAGCAGGGTACGAGGGACGAAGAGGAGGGCCCGCGCCACGGCGTCGGCCGAACTGCCTTCGTCGGGGACCCGCTCGAGGCCGCGCAGTTGCACGTAGGTGGTGTCCGGGCTCTGCTTCCGGGGTGACCGCGCCGCGGCCTCGTCCCCTGCGGGTGGCGGGTCTGCCGCGCCGCGAGTGGCGAGAGCGGGCAACGACAAGGCGGCGGCGCAAGCGAGCCGCAGCAGCCACTGCGAGACTCGTCGTCTCGAGACGAGAGAGCGCGACGGCCGTACCCCCAGCCCCTGAAGCACTCGTCCTCGGTGTGAGCGCTGCTGCGTTCGAGCCACGGCGCGCCTCCGCCTGCCACGGCCGGTCGGGACCTCTCGCTGCCGGTGCCGGAGCACTGTAGGGCAATCGGTGCGGCGTCTCAAGGCTGCCGGGAGAATCGTAACGCCGCCCCTCGACTGGGGAGGGCTCGAGGTTGTCCTCTGGAATGTCAGGCGAACATTTGGCCCCGGTCGAGGCAGTCGCAGAGCCGTTCGTACAGGGACTTCAGTTCACCCCGGGTGGGTTCGGGACCGGCGGCCGCCAGGAGTCGCCGGGCGAGCGGCCCTTCTTCCAGGAGAACCGCCAGCGGACGTTCGAACTCGGCGGGCGTGGCGAGGGCCTTCGCCAGATGTCGCCAGACGTCGCGGGCTGTGTGCGCGCCGCCGCTCATGCCGAAGGCGGCGAGGAAACCACGATCTTCGAGGCGGGCGCGTTCGCCATCCTGCACCGTCACCTGCAGCAAGCGCGCCAGCGGTTCGGTGGAAAAGCTCTTCTGCGTCTCCAGTCCCACCCACCGTTCTTCCACCAGCGCCCGCACCGCGGCGGACACGAGGGCGGCGCAGGCGAGATCAGCCTGCGGGCACTCCTGCATGTCGAGCAGCCGGATCTCCAGAGCCGAGCGCGAGAAGCGCGGGATGGCACCGCGGGCGTTCACCCATTCGGGAGCCAGGATCCGCTCCGGATCGTGCGGCGCCAGGTCGCGGGCGATGGGGCCCAAGATCTCGGTCTCGTACGTCGCCTGGGTGAACACCGGTTCCGGCACCACCGCCCCGGTGACGCTCGGCAAGCGGGCGCAGTTCGTCGCATAGGCCGCGAGCCGGGCGTCGAGAACACCAGGCAATCGCCCCTCGACGAAGGGCGAGCTCGCCGCCAGCGCCGGCAGCAGCGGCAGCACCAAGCGGACGGCGGCGTGCAGGCGCGCGAACTCCGCGTCGCCGGCGAAGGGCAGGTTGAGGTGCAGGCTCTGCACGTTCGCCCAGCCATGGTTGCGGCAATCGAAAATGCGGTCGAAGGCCGCGTAGACTTGGGCATCGTCATGGGGCCACAGGCGTGTCTCGCGCCTAGGCCGCATCCATGGATGCATGCCGGTCGGCATGAGCCGGCCGCCCAGCGGCCGAAGCCGCTGGCGCAGCCGCGCCAAATCGCGCTGGAAGAGCGCCGCCACGCCCTCGAGCCGCGCCACCGGCCCGTTCGTCTTCAGCTCCAGCAGGTGCAGCACCAGCTCGTTGGACCACGCCGTCTCGCCCTGCTCCAGCTCCGAGACCACGCCGGCAGCACCGTCCTGCAGCAACGCATCCGCCACCGGCAGGACGTCGAGCGTCTCGTCATCCACCAGCATGTATTCGAGCTCGATGCCGTAGCCGGCGAAAAGAGAGAGCGTCATGGCCGCTGCCGCGCCTGCCGCCGCCCTTCGATCCGGGCGCGGAAGACCGCCATGACGCGGTCGTACAACCCCGAACCCAGGGTGGCATCCTCGATATCGCCATCGACACTGGGGTTGTCGTTGATCTCCAGCACCGCGACTCTTCCGGCCGCCTCCTTGAGATCGACGCCGTAGAAACCATCGCCCACGAGGCGTGCGGCGCGCACCGCGGTCCGCACCACCTGGGCCGGCGCCGCCTCGACCGGCATGGTCTCGAAGCGGCCCAGGTCGCTGATGCCGTCGCCGTCCCAGTGGATGATCTGCCAGTGCTCCGGCGCCATGTAGTAACGGCAGACGAAGAGCACCTGCCGGTCGAGAACTCCCACCCGCCAGTCGAAGGTCGTGGGCACGAACTCCTGCGCCACGATGAGATCCGAGCTGCGCAACATCGCCAAGGCTTCGTGACGGAAACTCTCGGCGTCGTCCACCTTGTGCACGCCCTGGGAAAAGGCACCGTCCGGACGCTTGAGGATGCAGGGGTAGCGCAGCTCGACCTGCAGGCGCTCCAGGTTGTCCACGTGCACCAGCGTGGTGGGCGGCGTCCGCACCCCATGCCTCGACAAGAGCTCCGCCAGGTACACCTTGTTGGTGCAACGCACGATGGAAAGGGGATCGTCGATCACCACCAGTCCCTCCACCTCGGCACGGCTGGCGAAGCGGTAGGTGAAATGGTTCACCGAGGTGGTGGCGCGGATGAACAGAGCATCGAATTCGGCGAGGCGCCCGTAGTCGTCCCGGGTGACGAAGGTCGCCTTCATGCCGTGGGCCTCGGCGGCACGAGCGAAGCGCCGCAGCGCCTTGGCGTTCGAAGGCGGGTTGTGGTCCTGCGGATTGGTGAGGATCGCCAGCTCGTAGGGCTGCGACTGCCGCCGGCGCCGGCTGCTCACCCGGCCGGCGAAGAACCGTCCCGCGGCTTCCTCCACGAAGGGCCGGTGCGAGATCGGCACGTCGCTGGCGGGGATGGTGCTGACGCTCTCCAGCTCCCAGCGGGTTCGGGGCGGGGCTTTGCTCCCCGAGACAGGTCTCGTTCCGGCCTCCTCGCGGCGAATGAAATACGCCCGCAGCAGGGGCGCCGGGAAGAGATTGAAGAGTGCCAGGCTGAGCCGCGCGTAGCGCTTGGCCAGGTTCTGCCCGAAGTAGATGCTCAAGGTGAAGTGCGGCGAACGCAGCGGTGCCAGGCTCCTCTGTGCCAGCGTCTGCAGATCCTCGGTCAGGCTCTGCACCACCGCTTGGGTGCGCACGTCCTGGATGGTGCGGATGGTCGGCAGCGGCCGGTGTCCCCGCGCCTCGGCCAGGAGCGACACGTAATAGCCGAGGGTGAGGTAGCGGTACGAGCGGCAAAGGTTGTAGACCCGTGCGTCCCGGTGCTGCGCGTACTGGGTCTGGGTCAAGTAGTCTCGCGCGGAGACGACGGCGACGCTGGGAATCCGGAAACCCCAGTTCTTCGGACTGTTGACGACGATCAGCGTTTCCACGCGGGGCTCACAGGGGCGCGAAGCGATAGGGCAAGCGCTCCCGCACCGCGTCGAGGCGTGCATCCAGGCTCGGACGGTCGGGGGCGCCGAGGTTGATCACCGCATAGCGACAGCTCGCGCCGTCTTCGATCCTGTCGAAATCGACCAGCTCCTGTCCAGCGTCGCATTCGCTCCAGATCAGGGTGTCCGGGAAGAGCGCCGCCGCCGCAGCGAGGTCCGCCGGCGCCGGCACCTGCTCCACCCGCGCCGGCGCGAAAAGCCGGAGCGGCACGCTGGCGGCCACGGCGTGCGCTCCCGCTCCGGCCGGCAGCTGCGGCTTCCCCCCGGTCGCCAGCTCCAAGGCCAGGGTGTAGCTGTGCACTCCCAGGACCTTCTGGTACAGATCGCCGAACTGTCCGCAGAGTCGCGGGTTGATCTCGATGATGCCGATGCGGTCGCGGGCGGCGTCGTACCTCATCTCGATGTTGAAGAAGGTGTCGCGGAGAGCGTGGGCCTCGACGATCCGGATGGCGAGCTCGCGCATCCGTGCCTGCACGCCGTCGTCGAGGCGGGAGGGGAAGACGAAGCGCAGGAAGCTCCCGGTCCGTGGATCCACCACCGAATCGGTGATGCCGAGCACCTGCACCGTCGTGCCACCGCGCCAGCCTTCCACCGTGACTTGCACGCCCTCGAGGAGCGATTCGGCGAGGAACGAGCCTCGGTCCATGGACAAGCTCGTGTAACTCTCCAACATCTGGCGGAAGATGTGCAGATAGGAGGAGCAGTAGTCGGCGACTGCAGGCCGGGAGAGGAATTCCCTTAGTTCCTCCGCGTCGTGCACGCGGTGCGCCAGCACCGAGTAGGCACCCTTCACCGGCTTGACGAAGCAAGGGAAGCCGAGGTCGCAGGCACCGCTCGCCGTAGCGTTGCTGCCCAGGAGCGCGAATGCCGGCGTCGCCTCGGGGACCGCGGCCTGCTGCACCCGTCGAGCCTCGTACTTGTGGGCGCAACGCACCAGCACGGCGGGAGGCGTTCCCGGCAAGCCGAGACGGGTGGCGATGGCGCCGGCCACGGTGGCGCCCGGATAGTCGCTGGAGCTGATGACACCTTCGACCCGACCGCGGAGCGCGCTCACCGCGCCTTCGACATAGGTGTGGAGGTCGAGGTTCCACGGACAGTCCCAGTCGGTCGGCTCGTCGAGAACGACCTCGAAATGATCGGACCAGTCATGACGGCAGCATTCGAGCTGGCGGGCGTCCCAGAGGGTCGGGAACACGAAGTGGACTCTCCGCCGCGACCCCGACAACGCCGCTGCCACCCTTCTCGCCAGCGCGCGCCGGCGCTGGTTGGCTCGGAAGTGGCGCACAGTATAGGCTGGGGTGTGCGTTGTGGTGAAGGGAGAGAGGTGTCTTTCGCAGCGGACGGCAAGGAACAGGGCACGTGGCGCCTCGCAGCGATCGGGTCGGGCCAAGAGGTGGACGCGGCGCGGGAGCGCCGGAGCCAGTGATCCAGTACGTCGACGCCCCGTCGCACCGCCTCCGGCTGGACGCGGCCCAGCGCTTCGTCCGTTCCTTTCCTCCCGGAACGGAGCTCCTCGTCGTCGGTCCGACGCGGGAAGCGGTGGACGATTTCGTCCGCCGCGAGATGGAGCCACCCAGCTTCGGTGTGCACCGCTTCGGCTTCGTGCAGCTCGCGGCGCACCTGGCGGCAGCGGAGATGGCGAGCGCCGCCCTCGCTCCCGCCACCGGCCTCGGCCTCGAAGCGGTGGCGGCGCGCGTCACCTTCGCCGCCAAGCAGCGCGGCGAGATCCCGCGTTTCCAGGCCGTCAGCTCTCTTCCCGGCTTTCCCCGCGCTCTCGCTTCCACTTTGCAGGAGCTGCGGGCCGCCGCGGTCGCGCCGGAGAAGAACGACCTCGGCGCCCTCCTCGGCGAGGCGGAAACCTCCCTGGCACAGGCGCACCTCGTCGATCGCGCCGGCCTCCTACGCCTGGCGCTCGCGGGCTTGCGCGCGCCCCAGCATGCGGCGCTGCGCGCCATGCCGCTCCTGTGTCTCGATGTGACCTTGGCGTCGCCGCTCGAGGCTGAGCTGCTGGGTGCGCTCTGTCGCGGTGCCCCGCAGGTACTGGCCACGCTCCCGAGCGGGGATCGCGCCACCGTTCTCGCCTTCGAGTCCTTCGGAGCCGAACGACTCTCGGAGCTCTCTTCGCCTTCGACGGCGAGCCTGGAGCACTTGCGCCGCTACCTCTTCTCCGCTGAGGCGCCGCCTGCCGCCGTGCCGGACGACAGCGTCGGTTTCTTCTCCGCTCCAGGAGAAGGGCGCGAATGCCTGGAAATCGCTCGCGAGATCCTGCGCGCCGCCGAAGCCGGCGTTCCCTTCGACTCCATGGCGATCTTCCTGCGCAATCCCGAGTCGTACTCGACCTTCGCCGACACCGCCTTCCGGCGCGCCGGCATCCCGGCGTATTTCGCCCGCGGCACCCAGCGCCCGGACCCTGCGGGCCGCGCCTTCCTGGCGCTGCTCGCCTGCGCCAGCGAAGGGCTCTCGGCCCGGCGCTTCGCCGAGTACCTCTCCTTCGCCCAGGTCCCGCCGCTCGAGCCGGGCGGCGCCCCGCCGGCGCCGCGACCGGTGTGGCCAGCGCCGCGGGCCGAGGAGTTCGGCCCGGCGCTCGAACCGGCGGCGCTCGCCTCCAGAACACCGGGAGAGCAACTCACCTTCTGGGATCTGAGTGCCTTCACCAGCAGCACGGAAACGCACGCCCACGCACGCCTGCGTTCGCCCCGGGGCGGCAAGCGCCGGCAAGCCGAAGCCGCGCCCCCGGCGCCCGACCTGCGCGCCGCGACCGCCGGCGATTCCGCCCCGGAGGCGCGCACGAGCAGCGCGGACGGGACCGCCACGGCTCCTCCCCCGTCGCCACCGGACACAACGGACGATCAGCCCGCTCCCGAAGGCTCGCTCCGCACGCCGCGGAAATGGGAGGAGCTCTTGGTGGAAGCCGCGGTGATCGGTGGCCTCGAGCGCTGGCAGCGCCGGCTGGGCGGTCTCGAACGGGAGCTGCAGCTCCAGCTCGAAGCCATCGCCGCCGTCGATCCCGAGTCGCCTTTGGTGGCCTCGCTCCGCCGCGACCTGCAGCACCTTGGCCACCTCGAGCGCTTCGCGCTGCCGGTCATCGAAGCGCTGGCCGCGTGGCCCCAGGGCGCCACCTGGGGAACCTGGGTGGCGGAGCTGGCAGCGCTGGCGCCGCGTGTGCTCCGCCGGCCCGAGCGCACCCTGGCCGTTCTCGGCGAGCTGCTGCCCATGGCGGACGTCGGACCCGCCGGGCTCGAGGAAGTGCGGAGCGTGCTCTCCGAGCGTCTCTCCACCTTGGAAGTGGATCCGCCGGCCCACCGTGAGGGTCGCGTCTATGTCGGCAAACCCGAGCAGGCGCGCGGGCGCAGCTTTCGTCTCGTGTTCGTGCCCGGGTTGACCGAGCGCGTCTTCCCGCAGCGGCCGCGGGAGGACCCGCTGCTCCTCGACGACGCGCGCCGGCGCCTGGCGCCCTCGCTCCGCACCCAGGAGCAGCGCGGGCGCGACGAGCGCCTGCTGCTCCGCCTCGCGGTCGGCGCGGCGGAAGAACGCGTCTTCCTCTCTTACTCGCGGCTCGATGCCGGCGCCGGACGACCGCAAGTTCCGTCCTTCTACGCCCTCGATGCGGCCCGTGCCGTGCGCGGCAGCATCCCCGACTTCCGGCAGCTCGAACGGGAGGCCGCGGCTCACTCTCGCGCCCGTCTGGCCTGGCCAGCACCTCCTGACCCCCACCTGGCGCTCGACGCCCTGGAGCACGACCTCGCCGTGCTCGGCGGCTACATGCACGGCGCGCCGCGTCGGGAGGACAAGGGGCGAGCTCGCTACCTCCTGGAGCTCAACCCGCACCTGGCGCGGTCGCTCCGCGTCCGCTACCTGCGCTGGCAACGGCCTTGGCGTCCCGAAGACGGTCTCGTGCGTCTCACCGCCGCCACCGAAGCGGCGCTCGCGGCGCACCGCCCGAAGGCGCGCCCGTACTCGGCGACGGCTTTGCAGCGCTTCGCTGTTTGCCCCTATCAATTCCTCCTCGGCGCCATCCATCGGCTCGAGCCGCGCCGCCGGGCGGCAGCGCTGGTGCAGCTCGACCCTTTGACCCGCGGCCGCATTTTCCACCACGTGCAGGCCGAGACGCTGCGCACCCTGCGCGCCGCCGGCCGCCTGCCGGAAGGCGACGAGACTCTCGACGAAGCCCGCTTCGTCCTGGATGCGACACTGGAAAAGGTCGCCGCGGCCTACCACGACGAGCTCGCGCCCGCCATCGAGCGCATCTGGCAAGACGAGATGGCGATCATGCGCGGCGATCTGCGTCTTTGGCTGCAGGCGCTGGCGAAGCAGTCGCGCACCTGGCAACCCCTGCTCTTCGAGTTCACCTTCGGTCTCGAACTCCGCACCGTGGCGGGTGCGAGCCCGCACCTGGCTCCGCCCCCGGATCCGAGCAGCATCGCCGCACCCGCCACGCTTCCGGGTGGATGGCTCCTCCGCGGCGCCGTGGACTTGGTGGAGGAGCGGCGGAGCGATCGCGCCTTGCGCGTCACCGATCACAAGACCGGTGTCGATCGCACCTACGATGGACTCCTCGTCGGGGGCGGCGAGGTGCTGCAACCGGTTCTCTATGCGCTGGCGGTGCAGGCCCTGCAGCACCGGGAAGTGGTCGAAGGACGGCTCTTCTTCTGCACTTCCCGCGGCCGCTTCCGCGAGCGCATCGTTCCCCTCGGTCCCTTCGCCCTCGAGTACGCCGGGGAGATCCTGAAGACCGTGGACGAGTCGGTGGCGCGGGGCATGCTTCCGCCGCTGCCCCGCGACGGGGCTTGCGGGACCTGCGACTTCCGCGTCGTCTGCGGTCCCCATGAAGAGATCCGTAGCCGGCGGAAGGTGCCCTTTCCGCGCCTCGAACAGCTGCGCGAATACCCCTGAAGCAGGCAGCACCATCCCGCCGGCGCCAGGTGCACGGCGCCGTTCCGGGCAGCAGGAGCCCGGGAACGGAAAGCCGCACTGCCGAACGCGCGCCGCCACGAGGAAGCCCGCACCGCGACGCGGTGCAACCCTCCCTTCCCCTCCCGAGGCTCTGCCCGGGCACCGTTCTTGATAGCAGGACGGCAAACCCCGCCCGGGGTTCTTCCGTTCACCGTGACACCCGGAGCTGGACATGCTGCAGATCCGCCGCGACATCCGCATGATCGAGGGCCGACCCGTGGGCGTCCTCGTTCTGCAGGGTTACGTGGACAGCATGGACTCCTTGGCGCTGGAACGCGCCATCGACGAAATCTACTCCCAGGATGTCTTCGACATCGTCCTCGACGTCACCCAGGTGAGCCACATCGGCTCCGCCGGCTGGAGCGTCATCATCAGCAAGCTCAGCCTGCTCGGCGAGAAACGCGGCTACTTCCGCTTCGCCGGCATGCGGCCCGATGTCCGCCAGGTCTTCCACATCGTCGGCATCGAGAACATCGCCGGCATCGAGATGCACGACTACCTCGAGGATGCCTTCCGCGCCTGCCGCGCCACCGTCCAGCACGCCTGACTCGCTCCCCCACCGTGCCGCCGTGCGCAACGCCTTGCAGGATGCCGCCCTGCGTGTGAGACTCGGAACCTCGGCGAACTCCCACCCCAGGCCCGAGACGAGGGACCGTGGCCGAGCTCCTGGATCACGAGGACCGCAAGCAGATTCGCGCCGCCCTCGACGACAATGTCGTGGTGGAGGCCGCCGCGGGCACGGGCAAGACCACCGAGCTCGTGCACCGCATCGTCGCCGTGCTGGCCCAGGGCCGCGCCACGGTGGATCGCATCGTCGCGGTGACTTTCACGGAGAAGGCGGCGGGCGAACTCAAGCTGCACCTGCGTACCCAGATCGAGGAAGCGCGCCAGCGGCAGGAGGAACCGGAGCGCGGCCGCCTCGAAGCTGCGCTGGCCCGACTCGAGGAGGCGCGGGTCGGGACCATCCACGGTTTCTGCGCCGATCTGTTGCGCGAGCGCTCCCTCGAGGCCGGCATCGATCCGCGCTTCGAGCCGCTGGACGACACGGAAGCGCAGCGCTTGTTCCGCCGCGCTTTCGATTCCTGGTTCGAGACCGCGCTGCAGAATCCCCCCGAGGGTCTGCGCCGCGCCTTGCGCCGCGCCACACGCCCGCCCGCAGCCACGGTGCGCTCGTTCGGCCCGCGCCCGAGCGCCGCACCGGAGGATCCGGTGGGGCGCCTGCGCAGCGCTTGCTGGGCCGTGGCCGAACGGCGTGATCTCCCGGCCTCGTGGGCTCGACCGCGCTTCGAGCGCCACGCCCGCATCGCCGCCCTCGTGGAGGCGCTGCATGCCTTCGCCGCCCTCTCCGGGCGCTGTGACAAGCCGGAGAAGGACACGCTCTTCGAAGGAACACGCGAACTGCGGCAGTGCAGCGACGACGTGCAGGCCGCCGAGGCCGTCGGGCCGCGCGATGCCGACGGCCTGGAGTCGCTGTTCGTCGAGCTGGCCCCAGCGAGCCGGCCGCGGAAGGGATACGGCAAGTCCTACGGCCCCGGGGTCGGGCGCGACGAGGTCATGAGCGCCCACGAGCAACTGCGAACGGCGCTCCTCGCCTTCGCCCGGGACGCCAACGCCGACCTCGCCGCCTTGCTGCACCTCGAATTCCAGGATGTCCTGCAACGCTACGCCACGCTCAAGGAAAAGAGCGGCCGTCTCGACTTCCAGGATCTTTTGCTCCGCGCCCGGGATCTGGTGCGCGATTGCGCCAGCGTCCGCGTCGAATTCCAACAGCGCTTTCGCCATCTCTTCGTGGACGAATTCCAGGACACCGACCCTCTGCAGGCAGAGATTCTCCTGCTGCTCGCGGCCCGTGATCCCGCCGCCACCGATTGGCGGCAGGCCGAGCCCGCCCCGGGCAAGCTCTTCCTCGTCGCCGATCCCAAGCAATCCATCTACCGCTTCCGCGGCGCCGACATCGGCGTGTATTTCGAGGTGCGCGATCTCCTCGCCCGCCATGGCGCCCGCCTTCTCCGGCTCAGCACCAGCTTCCGCTCCGTGCCCAACATTCAGAAAGCAGTGAACACCGCCTTCGCTCCGCTCCTGGACGGCGACCGGAAGAGCCAGCAGGCGGAGTACGTGCCGCTGGCGCCGGCGCGGCCCGATCCCGGCGATCAACCGACACTCATCGCCCTCCCCGTGCCACGGCCTTTCGGCAAGCGCAACGTCACCAAGGGCGCCATCGACGCCTGCCTGCCCCACGCCGTCTCGGCTTTCGTACAGTGGCTGCTACAGGACAGCGGCTGGAAGGTGAGCGACCGCGAGCATCCCGACACCCGCGTCCCCCTCGCGCCGCGGCACATATGCCTCCTGCTGCGCCGCTTCGACAGCTTCGCCGGCGACGTCACCCGCGGCTACGTCCTCGCCCTGGAGGCCCGAGACATCCCGCACTTGCTGGTGGGCGGCCGCTCCTACCATGAGCGCGAGGAAGTGGAGACGCTGCGCGCCGCGCTCAATGCCATCGAGTGGCCCGACGACGAGCTCGCCGTCTTCGCCACCTTGCACGGTTCCCTCTTTGCCATCGGCGACGAGGAGCTCCTCGAATTTCGCCAGCGTTTCGGGCGCTTGCATCCCTTCCGGATCCCCGCCGCTCTCTTGGCGTCGGAGGCGCAGGCGACGTTGTGGCCCATCGCGGCCGCCCTCGCCTTCCTGGCGACCTTGCATCGCGAGCGCAATACCCGCCCCATCGCCGAGACCTTGCACGCCCTCTTGGAAGGGACGCGGGCGCACGCCGGGTTCGTCCTCCGCCCCTCCGGCGAACAGGTGCTGGCGAACGTCCTGCACCTCGCCGAGCAGGCCCGCGCCTACGAACGCAGCGGCGGCGTCTCCTTCCGCGGCTTTGTGGAACGTGTGGATGAAGACGCGGAGCGGCGCACCGCCACCGAAGCCCCCATCCTGGAAGAGGGCAGCGACGGCGTGCGGATCATGACGGTGCACAAGGCCAAGGGGCTCGAATTCCCGGTGGTGATCCTGGCGGACATCACGGCACATCTCACGGCGCGGGAACCGTCCCGCTGGCTCGACCGCGCCCGCGGTCTCTGCGCCCAGAAGCTCGCGGGCTGGTCGCCGGCGGAGCTCCTCGAACACGGCGGTGAGGAGAAGCTGCGCGAGGCGGCGGAAGGCATCCGCATCGCCTACGTGGCCGCGACGAGGGCGCGGGATCTGCTCGTCGTCCCCGCCGTCGGCTCCGAATCTTGGGGGCGAACGTCGCATCGTGAGGAAGACGGCGACACCGGCGCTCTCACCCTCGACAGCTGGGTGGCACCACTGCTCTCGGCCTTGTATCCGCCGCCGGAGCGGTGGGACCGGCCGTCCCAGCCGCCCGGGTGTCCGCGCTTCGGCAAGTCGAGCGTCGTCGAAGCGCCGATGGAACGTGCCCTGGATCCGAATGTGCATCCGGGCCAGCACGTGCTCGCGGGTCCCCTCTCTCGGGTTGCGCCACCCCCCTCGCCTCCAGGCAGCACCTCTGCACCCATCGTGGGCAGCATCGGGCGGAGCGAGCACGAGGTCGTGTGGTGGGATCCGCACCTCCTCACCCTCGATGTGCCGATGAACTTCGGCTTGCGCCAGCAGGAGCTCCTGGGTCGGGAAGCCGACCCTGAACAGGTCCGGCGCGATGCGGCTGCCTACCGTGACTGGGCCGCGGCCCGGCAGGCCACGCTCGAACACGCGGCGACACCGAGCCTGCAGGTGCAGACGGTCACTGCTTACTCGCAAGCGGAGGCGGCGCGTGACCGCACGGCCGCCGCGGCACCGGCCGGAGTCGAACTCGTTCTCTTGCCCGTGGCGCCGGAGCGCCCGCGGGGCCCACGTTTCGGCACCCTCGTTCACGCCGTCCTGGGCGGCATCCCTCTCGACGCGGGCGACGAGCAGGTGCGGCTCTTCGTCGAGCTGCAGGCCCGCATTGTCGGCGCTCCTGCCATCGAGGTCACGGCGGCTCGCACGCTGGTGACACGGGTGCTGCAACACCCGCTCCTGGAGCGGGCCCGCACCGCTGCCACCCTGGGTCATTGCCGGCGTGAAACGCCGGTGACCTGGCGCGACCCGACGGGCACTCTGCTCGAGGGCGTGGTGGATCTCGCCTTCCTCGAGGACGGCCGCTGGATCGTGGTGGACTTCAAGACCGACCACGACATCGAAGCGTCACTGCCCGTGTACACCAGGCAAGTGACCCTGTACGCCAGCGCGATCACTGGTGCCACCGGGCAGCCAGCGCGAGCTTTCCTGCTCCGCGTTTGAACCTTCCCACCCCAACGTTCACGCTGCCGACGCTCACGGGGCCCTCGTCGGCACCAAGGCGCGCACCGCCTCCCGCCGCATTGCGGTCTTGATCGACAACACCAGAGAGGAGCGATACTCTCTGCGCCGCCCGCCGCGGCGGGCGCTGGCGAAGCCCTGGGTGGAAGGGTGGGACCCGATGAAGGTGAAGCGCCGCCGCAACCCGGCCCAACGCCGCTCCCGCGCCGGGTCGCCGCCAGGATTGCTCATGCCCGACCCGGAGGCACCGCGTCCACGGCTGACCGTGCTCGCCTATGACGAGACCCGACACATCGAGCAGGAAATCACCGATCTCGAGGAGCTGCCGCGCTTCGTCGCCGAATACCGCGTGACCTGGCTGAACGTGGACGGTCTCGGTGATTCGACCGTGGTGCAGCGGCTCGGCGAGATGTTCGACCTCCATCGCCTGGCGCTGGAGGACGTGATCGGCACGCACCAGCGCCCGAAGTCGGAGCGCTACGGTGACGTGCAGTTCATCGTCGGTCGCATGGCCAACTCTGCCGACCCTCTGGACACCGAGCAGTTCAGCCTCTTCTGCGGCGCGAAGTTCGTCCTCACCTTCCAGGAGCGCCCGGGCGATTGCCTCGATCCGGTGCGCGAGCGCATCCGCAAGGACGGGCCGCGCCTGCGCCGCAGCGGCACCGATTACCTGACCTACGCTCTCTTCGACGCCCTCGTGGATGGCTACTTCCCCATCTTGGAGCGTTACGGCGATCTCATCGAGCAGATGGAGAACGAAATCCTCCGGCACCCGAGCCCTGCCGCTGTGGCCCGCCTGCACAACATCAAGCAGGATCTCGCCGCCCTACGCCGCTATCTGTGGCCCTTACGGGAGATGCTGGCGGTGCTCAGCCGCGAGGAGACGCCGCCGTTCACCGAGAGCACTCGGGTGTACCTGCGGGACTGCTACGACCATTCGGTGCAGCTGCTGGAACTGCTGGAGTCCTTCCGCGAGCTCGCCGCCGGCTTGATGGATCTCTACCTCTCGAGCCTGAGCCAGCGGCTGAACGAGGTGATGAAGGTGCTCACCATCATCTCGACGATCTTCATCCCCCTTTCCTTCATCGCCGGCGTCTACGGCATGAACTTCGATACCCAGAGCTCGCCCTGGAGCATGCCGGAGCTGAAATGGCGCTGGGGCTACCCCATCGCCCTCGGCCTCATGGCCGGCGTGGCCGGCTACCTCCTCATCTACTTCCGCCGCCGCGGCTGGCTCGGCAACGGCGAGCGCCCGCCATCCGGCGGCCCACCGCCGCCGGCCTGAGCGACTCGGTGAGAGCAGACATGCTAGCGCTCGAAAAGGACGAGTTTCCTCGCGCTCACCATTTCGCCTACGGACAGGCGGACGAAGTACACGCCTCTGGGCACGGGGTTACCAGAACGATCCCGTCGATCCCAAGTGCAACTGTAGTCTCCGGCACTGCGGGCGCCATTTTCGAGGGCGAGCGTCAGCTGACCCCGGGCGTTGTAGATCCCGAGCTGGATGATGCTGTGTTCCGCGATGCGATAATCAATTCGGACCGGCGTGCTGCTGCCGAAGGCATGCGAGACTTGCAAGGTCGCGCGCGCGGACCGCGGTGTCGGCGTATGGGGGCCGACCGCCGCCGTTGGGCTCTGTCGGTTGACAAGTAGGGACACCCCGTTCGAGCCGTGGTTGGCCACTGCCAGGTCGGCGCGACCGTTGTGGTCGAAATCCCCGATCACGACACCCTGCACATCGTTGCCCGCGCCGAACGCCACCCTTGCCTGGAACGTCCCGTCGCCGTTCCCCAAGAGCACCGAGACCGTGTTGACGTAGGTGGTGACGGCTAGGTCGAGTCGCGCATCGCCATCCAAGTCTGCGATCGCGAGATGGGAAGGTATGGGATCCACTTGGAAGTCGGTGTGGACAGGAAACGCCCCGTCTCCGTTACCGAGATGAACGGAGCAACTTCCTGAAAAGGAGTTCGCGCTCACGAGGTCGGCCTGGCCGTCGCCATTCAGTTCAACGATGGCGATGGCAAC
>Ga0075418_10005172_pt1 | contig 14763 bp, 17 predicted proteins | sample SoiMetdeltSBSDD2_FD_81776 | JGI IMG/M metagenome (GOLD analysis project Ga0075418, IMG submission 81776) | Bulk soil microbial communities from a Populus tree surrounding site in Tennessee, USA - Soil MetaG P. deltoides SBSDD2 | ecosystem: Environmental > Terrestrial > Soil > Tree plantation...
GCGACCAGGGCGATCAGCAGGAGTGCGCCGAGCAGGGTGAGCTCCGGCACCGCCCAGCGGGACGAGGGTTCGCCGGTCGAGGTCTTGCCGTAGTACTCGCGGTGGTACTCGATGCGGCCGACGATGAACTCGGCCCGAGACAGCGAGCTGTCCTGGTCGGGTTTGATCCGGCCGGTCCGCTGGCGCCGCATGTCCCGCATCATCAGCTGGACGCCGGGGCAGCGCAGCTGGCGGCCGGGGAGCTGGATTCGCAGGATGTCGGTGACGTCGACGCCCTCGACGACGGACCACGGCACCTGGTGGCTGCGGATGTGGTTGCGCACCGAGAGGTGCTGCGGGCTCAACGTGATCGAGGGCCGGATCAGTACGATGTAGGCGAGCACCATGGCGGCGCCGACGAGCGCCGCGGTGATCAGCCCGCCCCGGGTCCGCCACTCGACCACGATGTCGACCAGGCAGGCAAAGCCGATCAGGATCGCGACGGCGCCGGTGATCCGGCTCGACGTGGTCGCGTAGGTCTCGGCCTCGGAGGGTGCTGTTTTCACCCCGTCAAGGTAGTCGTTGGATGGCTGCCACACACGCCGGAGGCCCGCCATGGACCGACCTCTAGACTGACACGGTGACCACCACCCACAAGGACGCTGACATGCTCGCTGACGTCACGTCGTCCGAGGATCGGTTGCGCCGGTTCCTGCACGGGCTGCCAGGTGTCGACCAGGTCGGCGCCGAGGCGCGGGCGGCGACACTCGGCACCCGCTCGATCAAGACCTCGGCCAAGCAGTACGCGTTGGACCTGGCCATCAGCATGATCGACCTGACCACGCTGGAGGGTCAGGACACCCCCGGCAAGGTGCGGGCGCTGTGTGCGAAGGCGAAGCGGCCGGACCCGGCGGACCCGACGGCACCGCAGGTGGCCGCGGTCTGCGTGTACCCGGACCTGGTGGCGACCGCCAAGCACGAGCTGCGTGGCACCAACATCAACGTGGCGAGCGTCGCGACCGGGTTCCCGAGCGGCCGTACCAGCCTGGCGATCAAGCAGCAGGACACCAAGGACGCGGTCGCCGCCGGGGCGGACGAGGTCGACATGGTGATCGATCGGGGCGCGTTCCTGTCCGGCCGGTACGGGATGGTGTTCGACGAGATCGTCGCGATCCGCGAGGCCGCCGGGGACGCGCACCTGAAGGTGATCCTGGAGACCGGCGAGCTGGTCACGTACGACAACGTGCGGCGCGCGTCCTGGCTGGCGATGCTGGCCGGTGCAGACTTCATCAAGACCTCCACCGGCAAGGTCCAGCCGGCCGCGACGCTGCCGGTCACGCTGGTGATGCTGGAGGCGGTCCGCGACTACCACGAGGCGACCGGCCTGCACATCGGCGTCAAGCCGGCAGGCGGGATCCGTACCAGCAAGGACGCGATCAAGTACCTGGTGATGGTGAACGAGACCTGCGGAGACGACTGGCTGAACCCGGACCTGTTCCGGTTCGGCGCGTCCAGCCTGCTGAACGAGCTGCTGATGCAGCGCACCAGGATGAGCACCGGCCGCTACTCCGGCCCCGACTACTTCACGCTGGACTGAGGGCTATGTCATTCGAGTACGCTCCCGCACCGGAATCCCGGGCGATCGTCGACATCAAGTCGTCGTACGGGCTGTTCATCAACGGCGACTTCACCGAGAGCCAGGACGGCAAGCCGTTCAAGACCGTGAGCCCGGCGTCCGAGGAGGTGCTGGCCGAGGTCACCGAGGCCGGCCCGGCTGACGTCGACAAGGCGGTGCGCGCTGCCCGCCGGGCCTACGACCGCACCTGGTCGAAGCTGTCCGGCAGGGACCGTGCGAAGTACCTGTACCGGATCGCCCGGATCGTCCAGGAACGGTCCCGCGAGCTGGCCGTGCTGGAGTCGCTGGACAACGGCAAGCCGATCCGCGAGTCCCGCGACGTCGACGTACCGCTGGTCGCGGCGCACTTCTTCTACTACGCCGGCTGGGCGGACAAGCTGGAGTACGCCGGGTTCGGGCCGGACCCGCAACCGCTCGGCGTCGCCGGCCAGGTGATCCCCTGGAACTTCCCGCTGCTGATGCTGGCCTGGAAGATCGCCCCCGCGCTCGCGGCGGGCAACACCGTCATACTCAAGCCGGCCGAGACCACGCCGCTGACCGCGCTGGCGTTCGCGGAGATCTGCCAGCAGGCCGACCTGCCGCCGGGTGTCGTCAACATCATCACCGGTGCGGGTGACACCGGCCGGGCGCTGGTCGAGCACCACGGCGTCGACAAGGTCGCGTTCACCGGCTCCACCGAGGTCGGCCGCGCGATCGCGAAGTCCGTTGCCGGCAGCAACAAGAAGGTGACGCTCGAGCTCGGCGGCAAGGCCGCGAACGTGATCTTCGAGGACGCGCCGGTCGACCAGGCGGTCGAGGGCATCATCAACGGCATCTTCTTCAACCAGGGCCACGTCTGCTGCGCGGGCTCCCGGCTGCTGGTGCAGGAGAGCGTGTACGACGAGGTGCTGGCCCGACTCAAGCGGCGGATGTCCACGCTGCGCGTCGGCGACCCGCTGGACAAGAACACCGACATCGGCGCGATCAACTCCGCGATGCAGCTGGCCAAGATCCGCGAGCTGTCCCAGATCGGTGAGGACGAGGGTGCCGAGCGCTGGTCTCCCGCGTGCGAGCTGCCCGAGCACGGGTACTGGTTCCCGCCGACGATCTTCACCGGCGTCTCCCAGGCGCACCGGATCGCCCGCGAGGAGATCTTCGGCCCAGTGCTCTCGGTGCTGACCTTCCGCACCCCTGCCGAGGCGGTGGAGAAGGCGAACAACACCCCGTTCGGGCTGTCCGCCGGGGTCTGGACCGAGAAGGGCTCGCGGATCCTCTGGATGGCGAACCAGCTACGCGCGGGCGTGGTCTGGGCGAACACGTTCAACCGCTTCGACCCGACCTCGCCGTTCGGCGGTTACAAGGAGTCGGGCTACGGCCGCGAGGGTGGCCGGCACGGACTGGAGGGTTACCTTGCCCACTAAGGCTGTCAACACGGGAGCGGGTCCGAGGCTCGACGTCCGCAAGACCTACAAGCTGTACGTCGGTGGCGCGTTCCCGCGCAGCGAGTCCGGCCGCTCGTACGTGGTGAACGATGCCAAGGGCAGGTTCCTGGCGAACGTGTCCAAGGCCTCCCGCAAGGACGGCCGGGACGCGGTCGTCGCGGCCCGGAAGGCATTCGGCGGCTGGTCGGCGCGGACGGCGTACAACCGTGGTCAGATCCTGTACCGGATCGCCGAGGTGATGGAGGGCCGGCACGAGCAGTTCAGCGCCGAGGTCGCGGCCTCCGAGGGCATCGCGATCGCGAAGGCCCGGGCGACCGTGGACGCGGCGATCGACCGCTGGGTCTGGTACGCGGGCTGGGCGGACAAGCTCGCCCAGGTGGTCGGTTCCAGCAACCCGGTCGCCGGCCCGTACTTCGACTTCTCGTTGCCCGAGGCAACCGGTGTGATCGCGGTACTGGCACCGCAGGACTCGTCCCTGCTCGGGCTGACCAGCGTCGTCGCGCCGGTGATCGTGTCCGGCAACACGGCGGTCGTGGTCACGTCGTACGAGCGTCCGGTGCCGGCGGTCACGCTGGGCGAGGTGATGGCGACCTCCGACCTGCCCGGCGGTGTGGTGAACCTGCTCACCGGTGACGCGAGCGAGATCGGCCCCTGGCTGGCCGCGCACATGGACGTCAACGGCATCGACCTGACCGGCGTGTCCGACGGGGACCAGGTCCGCGAGCTCGAGGTGGCCGCGGCCGAGAACCTGAAGCGCGTTCGCCGCCCGGCCGACGACGACTGGTCGGCCGACCCCGGTACCGGCCGGATGACCCAGTTCCTGGAGACCAAGACCGTCTGGCACCCCATCGGCGTGTAGTAGACACGTCCGCGCATGGGACAGATCGCGGTCCGGGTCCTGAACCAGGACACAGCCGGCGTGCTGGCGCGCGTCAAGCGCGGTGAGGAGATCGAGATCACCGAGCGCGGCGTCGTCATCGCGCGGATCGTGCCGGCCTCCGCATCCCCTGTCGCACATCTCGTCGCCTTGATCGACTGGCTGTCGGCGCGCTCCGACGAGCTGTTGGTCGCCTCGACGCTGGTCGAGGTGGAGCTCCCTCGTGCGATCCGCCGCAGCGAGCCCGAGCTGCCCTCCGCCGTACCCGGCATCGTCCAGCGGCTCGCGTTGTACGAGATCGACGAGATGTGCGCGCGACCGCCGCGTCGTACGACGACCCGATGATCCGGTCCCTGCAGGCTATCCATCTCGCCACCGCGGACGCAGTGCTCGGGGACGACCTCACCGCATTCGTCACGTACGACAAGCGCCCGCTGGCCACCGCGGACGCGCTCGGGCTCCCAGTCGCCAGTCCGGGTGCCTAGCGGCCGAGCAGGTACCAGGCGCCGAGGCCGGCAGCGGCGAAGGCGACCAGCATCACCAGCACGGTGAGCAGCCGGTGCGGCTTGCGATACTCGTACGCCGTGGGCTCCGCCCGACGTGGCGCGTCCACGATCTCGGTGCGCTGCTCGGCGAGCCGGGCGGACAGCTGCGGCGCCTCGGTCTCGAGCCGGTACGCCTCGGCTTCCAGCCGCTCGGCCAGCGACGCCGCGGTCGGCCACCTGTCGTCGGGGCGGAATGCCAGCGCCCGGGCCAGGATGTCGTCGATGGCGCCGACCGCGCCGTGCAGCTCGCGGGCCAGCGACGGCGGTCGCAGCTCCGGGTCGCGGCCGAGCACGTCCGCCACCGACGCCGCCTCGAACGGGGTCCGGCCGGCGACCAGCGCGTACGTGACCCCGCCGATCGCGTAGATGTCGGCCCGCTGGTCGAACCCGCCGTCGCCGCGCCCCTGCTCCGGAGCCATGTACGACGGGGTGCCGACCGCCTGCGTCAGGCCGGACGCCTCGGCGAGTCGCTTGGCCAGCCCGAGATCGGCCAGCACCACCCGGTGCGTGCCACCGCCGCTCTCCAGGCCCGAGCTGTTCTCGGACCGGCGCAGCAGCAGGTTCGCCGGGGCGATGTCGCGGTGCACAACGCCCTCCTCGTGCAGTGCGCCGACCGCCCGGGCGACGTCCGCGCCCCACCAGAGCGCGTCGACCGGGTCCAGGGCGCCGCGGGCCAGCAGCTCGGCCAACGACCCGCCGCCGACGTAGTCCATCACGAAGTACGGCCGGCCGTCGTCCAGCTCGCCCACGTCGAACACCCGGACCACCCGGTCGCTGGTGATCCGGCGCATCAGCCGGGCTTCGGACAGGAAGCGTTCGCGGACGTCGGCGCGGGTCGCCCAGTTGTCCGCGAGCACCTTGACGGCGACGTCCACGTCGAGCGACTCGTCGTACCCGCGCCACACCGTCGCGAAGGCCCCCGCCCCGATCTGTTGCCTGAGCCGGTAACGTCCAATCAGGTCCATCGAAGGTCATTCTCTCGGACGGAAGGTCTATGGGCGAGGATCTGGAAGATCTGGCCGCCGCGGCGGCTGCCGGCGACAAGGCAGCCGTGAACGAGCTTCTGGAACGCGTCCGCCCCCAAGTGATGCGGCGCGTGTCCCGCTTCCTGCCCTGCAAGGAGGACGCCGAGGAGGCCGCGCAGGACACCCTGCTGACGGTGGCCACCAAGATCCACACCTTCAAGGGCACCGGCTCGTTCGCCGGCTGGCTGACCATCGTCGCCACCAACTGCGCCCGGCAGACCTACCGTTCGCTGAAGCGCCGTTCGCACGAACGGTCCACCGAGCTGCTGCCCGAGACGATCGACCCGCGCACCACGTCGGTGATCGCCGGCTCCCGGCTGGACCTGCTGGAGGCGCTCGACTCGCTGGAGTCCGAGCACCCGCAGCTGGTCCAGCCGCTGGTGCTGCGCGACCTCGGCGGGATGTCGTACGCCGAGATCGCCGACGAGCTGTCCTCCCCGCTCGGCACCGTCAAGGCCCGGATCCACCAGGCCCGCAAGCACGTCGCCGCCCGCCTCACCCGCTAGCGCGAGCCAGCCCCACTGTGTGCCCGAATCGCCAGGTTCGACGCCACTTTCATGGCGATTCGTGAACACACTGGCGGCAGCTGGCGAGTCGTGAACACGCTGGCGGGATTCGAGCCGTGGTTGCCCTGCCGGACCCAGACCAGTGCGAGTCCCGGGTACCGCGGCCCGACCGCGCTGCGTCGGGTACGGTCGGCAACGGACGACCGAGACCACGGTTCTGGCGTCCTGGCCTCGCTGCGGGAGGTGTCACGAGTGCACTACGTAGGGGTCGATCTCGCGTGGGGCGAGAAGGGAACCACGGGGCTCGCAGCTGTCGACGAGGACGGAGTGCTGCTCGATGTGACTGAGCGAGGATCGGACGAAGAGATCCACGGATGGCTTCAACCATGGGTCGCCGACAACTGCCTGGTCGCAATCGACGCGCCCATGATCGTGAACAACCTCACCGGCAACCGACCATGCGAGAGCCTCATAGGCAAGCACTTCGGCCCGTTCAACGCCTCCTGTCACTCGGCCAACATGTCGAACCCGAACTTCGCTCATGGAACCCGGGCGCGGCGCATCGCGGATGCGCTCGGGCTCGACATCGATCCCGCCTCATCAGCGCCTCGCCGAGCGGTCGAGGTGTACCCGCATCCCGCCATCGTGGCGCTCTTCGAGCTTCCGAGCATCTTGCGATACAAGGCGAAGCCCGGGCGGGATCTGGACCTCCTCCGCAGCGAGTTGCTCCGACTCATCGGCCTGTTGGAGGATCTGTCGCTGGCAGACGTGCCGTTGTACGTCGGCCAGAGCGCGGCGTGGCAACACATCACGGACGCTGTCCGCGGCGCGAGCGGCAAGGCCGGCCTCCGCCGGGTCGAGGACTCGATCGACGCCGTGGTCTGCGCGTACATCGCGCGATACGCGATCCTCAAACGCGAGTCAGTCCGTGTGATGGGCGATCTCACGTCGGGATACATCCTCACACCGGTCACGCCCGAGATCGGACTCGCCTTCGATTCCGTGAGCAGTATCCATAAGGCGCGATGAGCACCGCTAGACCGCACGACCTGGTAGTGGAAGGCGGGGGCCGAGTGGGTCGTCGACCGGAGGTGCGGGGAGCCGGTTCACGGTGTCGGTGAGGGAGCGCTCCGGGAGCCAGAGCACGAACGTGCTGCCGACGCCGACCTCGGAGTGCAGCGCCACAGCGCCGCCGTGACTCTCGACGATCTGCCGGACGATCGCCAGACCCAGGCCGGCGCGGCGCTCGCCGGTGGACGGTACGTCGTCGCCGGCCGGCGCGCGGCGACGGCCGGCGCGAAAGAAGCGGTCGAAGACGCGCTCGGTGTCGGCGGCGGCGATCCCGGGGCCGGAGTCGCGGACCGCGATCCAGGCCCAGCCGCCGCGGCTGCCGACCGCGAGCACCAGCTCGCTGCGCGCCGGGGCCAGCCGGACCGCGTTCGAGAGCAGGTTGTCGACCGCGCGGCGCAGCGCCGAGGCGTCGCCGGCCGCGATCGGGCCGGGTGCGAGCTTGCGGACCAGCCGGAGCTCGCGATCCGCGGCCAGCAGCGCGAACTCCTCGGCGGCCTCGTCCGCGATGCCGGCCAGGTCCACGTCGGCGTCCACGAACGCGGGTGAGCTGCGCCGGGCCGAGGCCAGCAGGTCCTCGACGAGCCGGGTCATCCGCTGGATCGCCCGGCCCACGATGGCGGTCGCCTGGGCGCGCGACTCAGGCGTGACGTCGTCCTCGGCCAGCACCGCGTCGACGTTGGCCTGTATCACCGCGAGCGGGTTCCGCAGCTCGTGCGAGGCATCGTCGACCAGCTGGCGCTGAGCCGCGAACGCGTTCTCCAGCCGGTCGAGCATGTCGTCGACGGTGTCGGCCATGATCCGCAGCTCGTCCCGCGGACCGGTCAGCGCGATCCGCCGGGACAGGTCCGTCGCGGTGATCTCCTGCGCGGTGGCGGCGATCCGTCCGACCGGGCGCAACGCCCGTCCGGACAGCCACCAGCCGGTACCGAGACTGACCACGAACAGCGCGACCATGCCCGCGACCGAGTAGGTCCGCAACGTGTCCAGGGTCTGCTGGTTCACCGCGGCCTCGATGCTGGCGACGTCGGCGGCCTCGATCGTCTGGCCGGGCTTGACTCGCAGGTCGCCGTTCTCGTCGCGGTAGACCTTGCTCACCTCGAACGACTCCAGCGGACGAGCGTCCAGGATCGAGGACAGCGCCAGGTACACCCCGCCGAGCAGCAGCGCCGACAAGGCGATCAGCATGGCCGAGTACGTCAGCGTCAGCCGGAACCGGATCGTGTGGGTCCACGGAGGAAGGTTCATGTCGCACCTCTCAACCGGTAGCCGCGCCCGATCACCGTCTCCAGCAGCTGTTCCTCGTCGCCCACGGTGAGCTTGCGCCGCAGCGTCCCGACCGTGACGCGCACGCTCTGCGTGAACGGGTCGGCATTCTCGTCCCAGACGTGCTCCAGCAGCTCCTCCGCGGACACCACATGGCCGGGCCGCGACATCAGGTACTGCAGCACGCCGAACTCCTTCAGCGTGAGCGACAGCTCCCTTGCACCGCGGCTGGCCAAGTGCCGCGCACCGTCCAGGACCAGCTCGCCGACCTCCAGCTGCGAGGTCCCGCTGGTGATGTCACGGCGCAGCAGCGCCCGGATCCGGGCCAGCAGCTCGACCAGCGCGAACGGTTTGGTCAGGTAGTCGTCCGCGCCCTCGTCGAGGCCGCGGACCCGGTCGGCCAGGCTGGCGCGCGCGGTCAGCATCAGCACCCGCAGGTCCCGGCCGGACGCCACCTCGGTCTCGCCGCGCCGGATCGCCCGGCACAGATCCAGACCGCTGGTGTCCGGCAGCGTGATGTCGAGGATCGCCAGGTCGTATGCCGTGGTGGCCAGCTTCTCGGTCGCCTCGGCGCCCGTCGCGGCCGCGTCGACGGCATAGCCGGCCCGGCCCAGGCCCGAGCGCAGTGCGCTGACCAGGCCCTCCTCGTCCTCCACCACCAGTAGTCGCACGTCACCACGGTAGCCGCGCGGACGCCGTACGCCGGTCCACTCTTTCGGCGAACTTTCGCTCTGCTTTCCGGTCGTTTTCGTGCCTTCCGTGTGAAGTAGTCCCCACATCTCACGCACCGAACCTAAGGAGCATCTGATGAACCAGCTCACCGGCCGCACCCGGCGGATCCTGGCTGCCACCATCGGCGGCGCCGCCGTGGCGCTGAGCATCGGCGGCATCGCGTATGCCACCGGCGACGACCCGGCCCCCGACTCGGGCTACGCGGTGATCGAGGACGGCCCGGGTACCACGCCCGGCCAGGACGGCACCGCGCGTGAGGACTGCCCGGAGAAGTCGGGCGGTCAGAGCGAGGGCCAGGGCCAAGGCCAGGGCTCCGAAGAGACGCCGCAGTCGACCGATCCGCAGGGGCAGGCGTGACGGTTCACAGCGGCGGCGGTACCGCACCGGCCCCGGTCACCGGGAGCCGGGCCGGTGCGGACCCCCGCCCACCCCAGACGACCCCATCACAGACCCTGCAGGAGACCGCCGTGCTCGAGCGCGCGTTGTTCGAAGTGAAGCGCGTCGTGGTCGGACAGGACCACCTGGTCGAGCGGATGCTGGTCGGGCTGCTGGCCCGCGGGCACTGCCTGCTGGAAGGCGTACCCGGCGTGGCCAAGACGCTCGCGGTCCGCACCCTCGCCGAGGTGATCGGCGGCCAGTTCGCCCGGCTGCAGTTCACCCCCGACCTGGTACCGGGCGACATTGTCGGCACCCGGATCTGGCGGCCGTCCGCGGAGGGCTTCGACACCGAGCTCGGCCCGGTGTTCGCGAACCTGGTGCTGGCCGACGAGATCAACCGGGCACCCGCCAAGGTGCAGTCCGCGTTGCTGGAGGCGATGGCCGAACAGCAGGTCAGCATCGGCGGCACCAGCTACCGGCTGCCGGACCCGTTCCTCGTGCTCGCGACCCAGAACCCGGTCGAGTCCGAGGGTGTGTACGCGCTGCCGGAGGCGCAGCGGGACCGGTTCCTGCTGAAGATCAACGTGGGCTACCCGTCGCCGATGGAGGAGCTCACCATCCTGCAGCGGATGAGCGCACACCGGCCGCACGCGCACGCCGTACTCTCCCCCGAGGAGATCGCCGCGCTACAGGCGACCACCGAGGACGTGTTCGTGCACAACGCGGTCGCCGAGTACGTCGTCCGGCTGGTGCACGCGACCAGGGAACCGGCGCGATACGGCATCGGCGACCTGGCCGGCGTCCTCGAGTTCGGCGCCAGCCCGCGGGCCTCGCTCGGCCTGGTCGCGGCCGGCCGGGCGCTCGCGCTGCTGCGTGGTAGGGACTACGTGCTGCCGGCGGACGTCGCCGATGTGGCACACGACGTGATGGCGCACCGGTTGGTGCTCACCTTCGACGCACTCGCCGACGGGGCCGACCCGCGGGGCGTGGTCTCGCGGGTGCTCGCGGCCGTCGACCAGCCGCACGTCGTACCAGCTGACCAGAGCGCGGCATGAATGCAGTACTGGACGGCCGCGAACTGGCGCTGCAGGCCCTCGAGCTGTCGGTTGTCCGGCGGCTCGAGGGGTTCCTGCACGGCGACGTCACCGGGCTGCGGTCCGGGCCGGGCAGCGAGCCGAACGAAGCCAGGCCTTACCAGCCGGGCCAGGATGACGTCCGCCGGATGGACTGGAACGTCACGGCCCGGTCGCACGAACCGCACGTCCGTGCACCGTTGGCCGAGCGCGAGCTGGAGACCTGGGCACTGGTGGACGGTTCGGCCAGCATGGACTTCGGCACCGCGCTGTACGAGAAGCGCGACCTGGCGGTGGCCGTGGTGGCCGCGATCGGTCTGATCGCGGACCGTCCCGGCAACCGACTCGGGGCAAGAGTTGCCGTCGGCAACGACCTGACCCGGATCCCGGCAGGAACCGGGGTCGCGGCACTGCGCCGGACGCTGCGGACGCTGATGGCGCTGCCCCGGCAGGCACCCGGCCAGCGGCCCGTGACCGACCTCGGGGCGGCGATCGCGCGACTCGCCGCCGAGCATCCGCGGCCCGGGCTGCGGCTGGTGGTGTCCGACTTCGTCGACGACCCGGACCGCTGGGCCCGGCCGCTGCGCCGGCTGACCGCGCGGCACGAGGTGATCGCGGTCGAGGTCGTGGACCCGCGCGAGCTGGAGCTGCCCGAGGTCGGGCTGCTCACCCTGATCGACCCCGAGACCGGCCGCCGGCACGAGGTACAGACCAGCCGGCGCCGGATCCGCGAGCGGTACGCCGCCGCGGCCGCCGCACACCGCGAACGCACCGCGGCCGGGTTCCGTGCCGCCGGTGTCGCCCACCTGACCCTGCGCACCGATACCGACTGGGTGCGTGACGTGGCCGCCTTCGCCGCCGCACGGCGGCGGGTAGCGGCCCGCCGCCCCCTCCCGAAGGGAGTGACCCGATGAGGTTCGAACAACCGATGTGGCTGTGGCTGCTGCTGGTCGCCGCCGCTCTCGTGATCGCCTATGTTCTCGCCCAGCGGCGCCGGTCGTCGTACGCGGTCCGGTTCGCCACCTTGCCGATGCTGGAGAAGGTGACCCCGAAACGCCCCGGCTGGAAGCGACACGCGCCCGCGTTCGCCTTCCTCGCCGCCGTCGTGGTGCTCACCATCGCGATCGCCCGTCCGGTAGCCGACGTCCGAATGCCGCGTGAGCGCGCCACGGTCGTGGTCGCGATGGACGTGTCGAACTCGATGGCCGCCACCGACGTGGAGCCGACCCGGTTCGAGGTGGCAAAGCAGGCCGCCGCCGACTTCGTCGAGAACCTGCCCGACGAGTTCAACGTGGGCCTGATCCAGTTCGCCGGGACCGCCAGCGTGGTCACACCTCCGAGCACGGACCACCAGGCGACGATCGACGCGATCGACGGGCTGTCCATGTCCGCGAGCACCGCGATCGGCGAGGCGGTCTATACCAGCCTGCAAAGCATCAGCAGCCTGGACGAGCAGGCCTCCGAGGACCCGCCGCCGGCGCGCGTCGTCCTGCTGTCCGACGGCGGGAACACCTCCGGCCGGCCGGTCGAGGACGCCGCCACCGCCGCGGCAGACGCCGGCGTACCGGTCTCGACGATCGCGTACGGCACACCCGAGGGAAGCGTGGAGCTCGAAGGCCGGACGATCCAGGTGCCCGCGGACACCGAGACGCTGCAGTCCCTCGCGGAGACCACGTCCGGTACGTCGTACAGCGCCGGCAGCGACGCCGAGCTGCGGGACGTCTACGACGACCTGGAGTCGTCGATCGGCTGGACCACCGAGGAACGCGAGATCACCAACCTGGTCGCCGGTATCGCACTGGTCGCCGCACTGCTCGCCGGTGTCGCCTCACTGCTCTGGTTCTCCCGCCTGCCCTGATCTGGAGAGAAGTCATGAACGCACATCTCGGGAGCCCACTCCGCGGACCGCATTTCATTCCGGGAGCACCTCCCACCCCACGCTCCAACCCCCGCCACGACACAGACTCCGCCACCCCGGCTCCCGTCGCCGCGACGACCCCCCTCGCGCCGCCGACGGCCCCTGCCGCTGGGGTGGCGGACCGCCGGCCGCGGATCGGCAGGGTGATCGCCACCGGCGTCGCCCTGTCGGTCCTGGCCGGTGGACTGGCCGGTGCCGTCACCGGCGGAGCGTTCGACGACCCGGCCAGCACCCAGGCGCCGATCGAGCTGCCGCAGGCACCGCCGCCCGCCCGCGGGTCCGGTACGACGATCGCGGACGCCGCGGCCGCCGTACTCCCGGGTGTGGTGTCGGTCCGGGCCGGCCAGGCGACAGGGTCCGGGTTCGCGATCGACCAGCAGGGCCACGTGGTGACCAACGCGCACGTGGTCTCCGGCACCCGGAACGTCCGGCTGGCACTCGCCGACGGCAGCACCGTGGCCGCGGACGTGATCGGCGTCGACGAGGACAACGACCTCGCGGTACTGCAGGCGTCGGACCCGTCCGGGCTGCGTCCGCTGACCCTCGGCCGGTCGTCGGCGCTGCGCGTCGGCGACCCGGTGCTCGCGATCGGCTCGCCGCTGGGCCTGGAGGGCACGGTGACCGCCGGCATCGTCAGCGCGGTGAACCGGCAAGCCGAGTTCGGTGACAACGGCAACCGGCAGACCGCGATCCAGACCGACGCGGCGATCAATCCCGGCAACTCCGGCGGCCCGCTGGTGAACGCGTCCGGTCAGGTGGTCGGCGTCAACACCGCGATCGCCACCCTGGGCCGGTCCCGCTCCGGCGGCGCGTCGGGCAACATCGGTATCGGCTTCGCCATCCCCGTCGACCGGATGACCACCATCGTGGAGGGCCTCATCGACTGAGCCGGTCGGCGCCTTCGGCAGAATGGCGCGGTGCCCTCACGTGTCGTGCTGCTCGCCGGTCCGTCCGGCACCGGGAAGTCGCACCTGGCAGACTCGCTCGGACTGCCCGTGGTGCGGCTGGACGACTTCTACCGCGACGGCGGCGACCCCGCGCTACCGCGGTCGCCGCTCGGGATCGTCGACTGGGACGACCCCGGGTCGTGGGACGCCGAACGTGCCGTCGACGCGGTCGTCGAGCTGTGTGCGACTGGCAGCGCGGACATGCCGGTGTACGACATCGCGGCGGACGGCCGGGTCGGGCACCACACCGTGTCGACCGGTGGTTCACCGCTGGTGGTTGCCGAGGGCATCTTCGCCGACCAGATCGCGGGGCAGCTGCGCGAGCAGGACCTACTGGCCGTGGCGGTCTGCATCCGGCACCATCGGCTGGTGACGTTCGTCCGGCGGCTGCACCGCGATCTGCGCGAGCACCGCAAGCCGCCACACGTCCTGGTACGACGCGGCCTGCTGCTGCTCCGGGACGAGCCGCGCGTGGTGCGCCGGTGCGTCGCGGCCGGCTGCGAGGCCCTCACCCCGAAGGCGGCCCGGGCCCGCGTCGCCGCTGTCATCGCCGCGGCCCGCGCCTGAAACAACCGCGCTCTACCGTGGTGCGATGCAGACGATTCTGATCACCGGGGCGGCGGGGCGGATCGGGGAGATGCTCCGGACCAGGCTGGCGCGGCCGGGGCGGGTGTTGCGACTGCTGGACGTCGAACCGCCGAAGGCCGCTGCCGAGGGCGAGCCCGTCGAGGTACTGCCCGCCGCGTCGGTGACCGATCTCGAGGCGGTACGCCGCGCCTGCGGCGGCGTGGACGCGGTGATCCACCTCGGCGGCATCCCGTCCGAGGATCGCTGGGAGAAGATCCTGTCCGTCAACGTGGACGGCACCCGGACCGTGCTCGAGGCGGCCCGGCTGGAGGGCGTACCGCGGATGGTGCTTGCCTCCAGCAACCATGCGGTCGGGTTCGTACGGCGCGCGGACGCGCCGGCGGACGGGCTGCCGGCCGGGACACTGCCGGCGCCGGACACGTACTACGGCTTCAGCAAAGTGGCCGGCGAGGCGCTCGGGAGCCTCTACCACCACCGGTTCGGCATCGACGTGATGTGCCTGCGGATCGGGTTGTGCGCCGAGGCGCCGCCGGACACGGCGGCACTGCCGATCTGGTTGTCCCCGGACGACATGGCCCGCCTCGCCGAGGCGGCGCTGACCGGCACCGGGTCCCGGATCGTGTGGGGCGTGTCCCGCAACTCCCGGCGTTGGTGGTCGCTGGCCGAGGGCGAGGCGATCGGGTACCACCCGGTGGACGACTCGGAGGTGTTCGCGGGCCGAATCCCGGAGGTTCCGGACGACGACCGGCTGGGTGGCCTGTTCACCAACGCGCCGCTCGGAGAGCCTATGCAAGGATCGTGACC
>Ga0075418_10005173_pt1 | contig 14760 bp, 12 predicted proteins | sample SoiMetdeltSBSDD2_FD_81776 | JGI IMG/M metagenome (GOLD analysis project Ga0075418, IMG submission 81776) | Bulk soil microbial communities from a Populus tree surrounding site in Tennessee, USA - Soil MetaG P. deltoides SBSDD2 | ecosystem: Environmental > Terrestrial > Soil > Tree plantation...
CGCTGAGAACAACGATCCCCGGAATAACTGCGAGCCGTTGGGCGTGCCTCGCTACAACCACTACAACGTCAGGCTGACGCAGATCTTTCAGGACCCGGTCAAGGTACTAATCGCGTATCACTACGACAATCGCTGGCGGGTGATCTGGACGGACGGACGAAAACTCCCGAAGATGCTGGACGGCGGCGTCGAGATCGACGGCCAGTACCGGGAGCAGCGGATCTTCGGTTATTCCGTCGGCACCTGGATCGACGACACCACGCTCGAAGTGACGACGATCGGAACGCTGCCCGAAGATCGCGTGTGGCTCGATTCGACCGGCCGGCCGATCAGCGATCAGGTCAAGGTCACCGAGAGGTTCCGGCGCGTGAGCCTTGACGAGCTCGAGTGGTCGGAGACGATCGAAGATCCGAAGATGTATACCAAGCCGTGGGAGACGATGAGGCTGCAGATGCGACTGCACGATCCTCGCACCGATCTCATGGAGTACTACTGCTCTCCGCAGGAACAGGAGAACTACGACAAGTTCTTCGGAAGCGCCGCGAGCCAGAAGTAGGTTGAGGGGAACTGTCGTCGGTGCCATCGCAATAGCGACCCTGCTGTGGGGCGGGGCCTTCATCGCTGCCCAGTCTCCCGCCGAGCGCCCGCAGCTCGCCGAAGAAGTCTTCAAGAACGTCCAGCTCCTCAAGGGGATTCCCGTCAAGGAGTTCATGGGCACCATGGGGATGTTTTCCGCATCTCTGGGGCTGAACTGCACCGACTGTCATGTGGAAGAAGCCGGCGGCAATTGGGCCCGGTACGCCGACGATACCGATCTGAAACGGACCACGCGCCGGATGATGACGATGGTCGACAGCCTGAACAAGTCGATGTTCGGCGGCCGCCGTCTCGTCAGTTGCTACTCCTGCCATCGCGGCACGAATCGGCCCCAGGTGATCCCGCAGCTGGACGTGCAATACGGCGATGCGATCATCCTCGAGCCCGACGAGATCCTGGCGGACGGCACCGGCCAGCCGGCGGCCGATGAGATCCTCGACAAGTACATTCAGGCGATCGGCGGCGCGCAGCGGGTGGCAGGCGTCACCAGCTTCGTCGCCCGCGGCATGTACATGGGGTTCGACGATTACCAGAAGTACCCGGTCGAGGTGTACGGCCAGGCGCCCGGCCGGCGCACCACGGTCATGCATGGCGCGTTCGGCGACATCACCTGGGCGTTCGATGGCCGCAACGGATGGGCAGCGGCGCCGTCAGTCACGGCCCCTGTGCCGGTCGTGCCGTTGACGGGAGGCGAACTCGGCGGTGCGAGAGTCGAAGCGGAGCTCGCGTTTCCGGCGCGGCTGAAGCAGATGCTCGTCGAATGGCGGGTCGGTGATCCGGCGATCATCAATGACCAGGAGTTCCAGGTCGTGCAGGGAAGACTGGCGCCGGGCGGCCCGCCGATCAAGTTGTATTTCGACCCGATGACGGGGCTGCTTTCGAGGCTCGTGTACTATAACGACACGCCGGTCGGCCGGATTCCGACTCAGATTGACTACTCGGATTACCGCGACGTCTCGGGCGTCAGGATGCCCTTCAAGTGGACGACCACCTGGACCGACGGCCGCATGATTTTCGAGATGAGCACGGTGCAGGCAAATGTCCCGGTCGACGCGCGCAGGTTCGCGCGGCCCGCCCCGCCCGCGTAGAGGATCCGAAAGAGGAGGCGTCATGAGAGGCAGGTTCGTCATCGTGCTGGCCCTGGGAGTGCTGTTGTCGGCTCCGCTGTCGGCGCATCACGGCGGCGCGGCCTTCGACAACGGCAAGAGGGTGACGCTGAAGGGGACCGTGACGCAATGGGTGTACATGAATCCCCACTGTCTGATCTCCATGGACGTCAAGGGCGACGACGGCAAAGTCGTCAACTGGGTGATCGAGACCCAGGCGCCGGGAATCATGTATCCCGCAGGCTATCGTAAAGACTCGTTCAAGCCCGGCGACGAGATCACCGCCGTCGTGGAGCCCGTCAAGAATGGCCAGCCGGTCGGGCGCATTCAGACCGTCGTGACGGCGACGGGATGGACACTGGGCGCCATCAACAGCAAGGCGATCCCGCCGGGCGAAAACAAGTAAGACCGTTTGTGATTTGCGATCTGCGATTGGTGATTGGCGGCGCACTGGCTGTCGGAATGCTGATGCCGCCTCCCCTGTACGCGCATCACGGCGGAGCCGCGTACGACGTCGGCAAGCCGATCACGCTGAAGGGGACGGTCACGCAGTGGTATTACAGCAACCCCCACTGCCTCCTGACTTTCGACGTCAAGGGGCAGGACGGCACGGTTGTCACCTGGATCGCCGAGACGCAGGGGCCGAGCATCATGTATCCCGCCGGCTATCGGCGGGACACGTTCAAACCGGGGGACGAAGTCACCGTCACCATGGATCCGGCCAAGAATGGCCGGCCCGTCGGGCACATCCGTGAGGTCGTCACCGCTGCCGGATGGACATTGGGCGGCGGTGGTACAAGCGTTCCGAAGCCGCCGGCAAAGTAAATGAAACCACGACGACACGACGATCCCGAATGCGTTTGTCGAGTACGTCGTGGCGTCGTGGTTAAAGGGACGAGCACTCAGAAACGAAGCAGCCGTGTCGCTTTGATAGCGACGGAACGATTCAGCAGATCAGGATAGCCGCCGGTCAGCGTGTTCCGCCCGTCGCTGTACACCACGAACAGCTCGCTGCCCGGCCGGTATTCCCACCGCAGGCGTACGCTCGCGCTGATCGTGTCTGAACTGCCGTTGTACTGCAGGTAGCTGGTCAAGGCGGTCTTCGCGTTCGGCGTGACGATCAGCCGGGTGCTGACGACGGGCGCCGAGAAATCGCCGTAGGGGAGCCGCACCCAGTTCAGCGCGATGCTCGGTTCGACGGCAAACTGCGGGAGAAACGCCATCCTCCCGCTGTATCCCACTTCCGTCCGGCGTCCGTTGTACAGAGTGCCGTGTCCCGCGGCGATCGCCCCGGAAATCATCCGCTGCTGGCCCAGCGAGTACGACGTCCGGACGCTTCGGTAGTTGTACCCGCCCTGCGGAATCGTCGTGCCCGGGTTGATGACGAAGCTCCTCGGCACGAACTCGTACTGGTCCCTGACGTCGACCGGCGTCCACGAATCGCCGTTCTGGAACTGGACGCTGAACTGCCCGCGGAGATCCTTGTTCTGCACCACGCGTGCGTTTGCACTCGTGACGTAATCGAGCACGCCCAGGAAGCTGAACCTGCGGATGCGCGTCGAGTTCCGCGGGCGTGGATTGAACTGGACGTCGGCATAGTTGCGCCGGAAATCGACCCGTCGCACGAAACCGACGCCCGGGTCGAACTGCGGACCGACCAGGAGATGCTCCAAGGTGTACGCCCACCGGTCCTCGGTGAAGTCGAAGCGCCCGCGGTAGCTTGCTTGTCCCGTGGCCGCGCGGCCCGTCTCGGTGCGCGCGTAGTACAGGTTGCCGGTCACGTTTCGGAACAGGAACAGGTTCATGTCGGCGCCGTACGCCACATTGTTGTCGCCGCCTGCCCCGAGCGACGTCGAGGGGCTCGCCGCCGGGGCCCGCCGCGTCGCGATCGCGCCGATGTTGCTGCGGCGCAGGAACTCGCGCTTGACGCGCACCGCCGTGAAGTTGGTGGCTACCGCCTGCGCCGCCGCGCTGTCGTCGGTCTGAATGTTGAGCGCCGCCAGCTGATACTTTCCCGCCTTGCCGGCGACGCGCGCGCCCGCCTCCACCGGTACCGCCAGCCCGTTGCTCAAGCCGATGCGCCGGCTGAAGAAGAGCACCGGGACTTCGCCGGGGTTCGCGTTCTGCCCGAAGTTCGTTCCGCCGAACGCATAGATCGCCTGGCCCTCCAGGAAGAAGTCGCGCTTCTCGGGAAAGAACAGGCTGTAGCGCGTCAGGTTGACCTGCTGCTGGTCTTCTTCCACCTGGGCGAAATCGGTGCGATAGGTCGTGTCGAGAATCAGGCCCCGCGTCAGCCCGTACTTGAAGTCGAACCCGGCGTTGCCGTCCCTCCTGTTGCTGAAGGGGCTTGCGGCGGCACGATCGGTCGTCAGCGACGACACGGCGTACGGCTTGATTTCGAGGTTCATCGACTGCGCCGGCGTTTCCATGCCGACCAGCGTCGCCGCCGATCCCATGTGGTAGATCGCGTTGGCGCCGAACGACCGCGGCATCGGCGTCAGGTACGCCAGCTCGTTATTCGCCCTGATGTTGCGCCGCAGGTTGATGCCCCAGACCTGCGACCCGCTGCCCGGGTAGCGGATCGACTTGAACGGGATCCCCATTTCCAGTCCCCAGCCCCAGTCGTAGCGGCCCGACCGCACCTCCCAGATCGTGTTCCAGCTATCGACGTTGACTTCGTCGACCACCATCGATTCCTGCACGGCGCCGAGCGCGTTCGTCTGGAACTTGAATCCGTTGCGCAGGTCGTGAAACGTATCGATCACGATGCTGACGCTGTCGTTCTGAAAGATCAGGCTGCTGTCGCGGCGCAGTTCCGTCGCGATGATCCGGTCAGGGTCGCTGTGGTAGCACTTCACCGCGAAGTAGATGTTCTCCTCGTCAAACGCCACCCACAGCTCGGTTCGTTCGCTGGCCGGCTCCCCTTCACGCGGGTCCTGCTGGATGAATTCGGTGAACGGCGACAGCTCCTGATACATGTCGTCGTCGAAGCGGCCGTCGACCCTGAGCGGTTTCATGATGCGCCGGGCCGTGATCGTGACGTCGGACGCGGGCTCCGCAAGCGTCTGTCCGTCGACGGTCGGCGCGGTTGCGCACACAACCGTCGTGACGCAGGCAATTCGCACGATTGAAAGGAGTTGCGGACGCAAAGGGCGCTTGACTTTAGTCATCAAGAGCGTATATGTCAATCACCGCTTTACGCCCGAATGTGATTCCTGGAGGTCTGCAAATGCTCAGAAGCAAGACCCATGGCTTCGTCCTGGCGCTCGTCGTCGGCGCGGCGCTTCTCGGCGGAGCAACTGACGCGCGTCTGGCGGCACAGGGCACGATCGGGAGCATTCTCGGGACGGTGACAGACTCGTCTGCCTCTGTGTTACCTGGTGCCACTGTGACAGCGAAAAACATTGGAACGGGGGCCGTCCAGGTTACAACAAGCGACTCGCAGGGTCGCTACACGATTCCGGCCCTGCCGGTCGGCGACTACGAGGTACAGACCGAGCTCCAGGGTTTCCAGACCGTGATCCGCGCAGGAATCAGGCTGAGCGCGGGCGCTGACGTGGTGGTGGACTTCGACCTGCCGATCGGGCAGGTCACCGAGGCGCTGACTGTCACAGCGGCCGCGTCACTGGTGAACACGACGTCGGCCTCGCTGGGTACAGTGGTCGATCCCACGCAAATGCGCGAGCTGCCGTTGAACGGGCGCAACTTCGAGGAACTGGTGCTGGTGGCACCTGGCGTGAACGTCTCAAGGGGATCCGGCTCGAGCAGAAACGCGTTCACCGGTAAGCAGGAGTACTGGAGCGTTTCCGGTTCGCGGCCCAACGGGCAGGAGATTCTGATGGATGGTACCAACATCCAGACCTACCAGAATCGCGGCACGGGCACGGGCATCCTGGGCACCAGCCTGGGCGTTGACGCGATCGCCGAATTCCAGATCCTGACCAACACATACGGCGCTCAGTACGGGGGCAATGGCTCGGTCCTGAACTCGGTGACCCGGTCGGGCACAAACCTCGCCCACGGCTCACTGTACGAGTTCACCCGGAATTCCAAGTTTGACGAGGTTCAGTGGCCGGCCACCGAGAAGCAGCCGTTCTGGAAGCATCAATATGGTGCGACGCTGGGCGGGCCGATCAAGGTTGACAGGATGTTCTTCTTCGGTAACTTCGAAGGCATCCGGCAGAACGAAACGCAAACGCAGAGCCGGGTTGTTCCAAATGCGCTCGCGCGGCAAGGCATCATTCCGCTGGCAGCCGGTGGTGCGCTCGCCGCCGGATGTGTGCTGGCGACAATCCCCGGCCATCAGAACTGCGGCATCGGAACTCCAAACGAGCCCAACTTCCGGCGGGTGAAGCCCTACCTCGACCTGTATCCGCTCGGCCCGAATTCACCTGGCAACGTGCCCGCGGTCGGCGAACTGCCGGGGTACGAGAGCGCGAGCTTCAGCGATCCCCGAGACCAGGGGAACGGCACGGCCCAGCTCCTCGTCAACGCGACGTCGCCCGGGACCGAGTATTTCACGGTGGGGCGTGTGGACTGGACCGCCTCGGACAAGTCGTCCCTGTTTGCGCGGTACCTGTTCGACAAGGCGTACACGACAGAGCCGTTCTACGGCAGCTTTCCAGCGTGGCCGGAGGTCGAAGATTCGCGCAACCAGTACGCCACCGTGGGCGAGAGACGCGTGCTCTCCGACACGATCGTGAACTCGTTGCAATTCGGCTACACCAATACCTTTTTCGACATCCACAGCCAGAGCATCAATCCGACCGTAACGCCGGGTGTGCTGCCGGAAGGTTCCTTGAACTGGCCGGGGAACCTGTGGGAACGGGAAAACGTGGGACTGCCCGCGATGGACGGGACGCTCAGCCCGGGCTCCGGCATCAGCGCGATTGGCGCCGGCCAGATCTCGCCGATTCGGAAAGTCCAGATCCGGTACAGCGTCACAGAAGATCTGTTCGTGATCAAGAACGGCCACAGCCTTCGTTTCGGCGGCAGCGTGACGAAAAACTCCACCGACGGTATTCACGCCTTCCCGGGCTCGGGCACGTGGACGTTCGCGAACCTCTCGAACTTCCTTCACGCCACGCCGACGCAGTACTCGGGACCGTGTAATTACTTCAATGGCAGCCCCGGGTGCGTGTTCCCGGACGGCTCCCCGCTTCTCTTCCCGACCCAGCGGCGCATCGCGAAGACATGGGACTTCACGATGTATGCGCAGGACGACTGGAAGATGACGCCCAATCTGACCCTGAACATCGGCTTGCGGTACGCCCCGCACACCAACCCCTACGATGCGACCAACTCAACCTATGCCCTCCTGCCCGTGCCGTACGGACCCAGCGGGCAGGACCGTCAGGCGCCGACCGTAGCGACGCCTCCACCAGCGCAGATGACGCCGATGCGCAACTTTTTCATGAGGAATCCGTCGCTGCGCTCGTTCGATCCCCGCATCGGATTCGCCTGGGATCCGTTCGGCAGCGGCAAGACCGCGATCCGGGGCGGGTACGGGATCTTCCATGCAACGCTTCAGTGCCGCGACTACTGTTACGGGTCGTGGTTCAGTCAGCCGTGGACGGTGAGAACGGTCACGGACCCGGCCAACCTGACGACGTTCCCGCGGCCGTTCCAGACTCCGGTCGCGACCACGACAAGCACGACGTGGGGCACGAACCCGTTCCAGACGACGCCCTGGATGCAGCAGTGGAACGTGAGCATCCAGCAGGAGATCATGACGAACACCGTATTGGTCGTCGCCTATGTCGGGTCCAACGGCCGGAGCATGGTCGGGCAGCGTGATGTGAATCCGCCGCTGGCGAGTGGTGAGCTGACGCCGTACTTCAACACCGGCGCCATCGCACTCAACCAGAATCAGACGCTGGCGCCAAATTTCCCCGGCTACCTGGATCGTCTCGTGTTCGTCACAGGCTCGGGTGTCAGGACCCCCACCGGCCTGCAGTGCCTGACCGCAACGTGCACGCTCGCGACGCCGGATGGGAAGCCGATCATCAATCCGGCGACCGGACGGATGTCGTATGGACACCTGGTCCAGACGGGGACGACGTTCGCCGCCTTGCCGAACACTCGCTGGAACCCCAACTTTGCGAACACGACTTCCGGCATCACCGACCTGGACTCGCAGTATCACGCGCTGCAGATGGGGATCAATCGCCGGCTGACCAGCAATCTGTCCGCGCAGGTGTCCTACACCTATTCGAAATGCACGGACATCAGCTCCGGCAACTGGTCCCAGGAGGGCGGGACCAACATCCTCAATCCCTACGATGTCGCAGAAGACCGCGGCCAGTGCACCTTCCAGCTCCGCCACAACCTGTCGACGAATGCGGTGTACGCATTGCCGTTCACAGGAAACGTCCTGGTGGAAGGCTGGCAGGTCAGCGGAATTTTTTACGCCAGCACCGGCGGTCCGTTCTCCGTCGGCGGCATCCAGGCGCTCAGCAACAACATTGGCGCGACCGGGAATCGCGCCGACTACGTTCCAGACGCGCCTGGTTGTAACGGGAACCCGACCATCGACAACTGGAAGGACAACCTGAACAGCAGCGGTTTCCCTGTCTATATCAATACGGCGTGTTTCGCCGTGCCGGCCATCGGCGAGCTGGGCAACTCGAAGCGGAACCAGTTCATCGGCCCGAGTCAGTGGAATTTCAACATGAATCTGCAGAAGAACACGCAGATCACCAACTCCGTCCAGCTTCAGTTGCGGCTCGAGGCGTTCAACGTCTTCAATCACAGGAATTACGGCAACCCGGGCTTCGGCTTTACTCAGGGCGCCTCCACGTCCGCGGCGAGTGTCGTAACCGGCACTCCCAACGCGACCGCCGGCCAGATTGCCGATATCGTCGGGACGATGAGGCAGATCCAGCTCGGCGCGAAGTTGATCTTCTGACCGCGGCCACGCAAGGCGTCCGGTCCATATCGTGAGCGTGTTTGCTTGGCTTGAACAAACATCGTTCGCGATGTGGATCGGCCTTTCGGATTCGTTCTTCGCCTACCCGCTGATCCTTCTCGTGCACACCGTCGGCCTGACGCTGATCGTGGGCGTCAATCTGGTCGTCTCCCTGCGGGTGCTTGGCGTATCGCCGGAGATGCCGCTCGACGAGCTCGAACAACTGTTTCCGCTGATGTGGGCGGGCCTCTTCATGAACGTGCTGACGGGCGTTCTGCTGTTCATCGCCAAGGCGACGCAGTTCGTGTCCAATCCCGCGTTCTACCTGAAGATGATCTCGATCGCCGCGGCGCTGGCGATATTCTTCGCGATGAGGCGGCGCACACCCAGCAGAATCCTGGCGGCGGCGTCGATCGGGTTCTGGCTGCTCGCCATCATTGGCGGCCGGGCCATGGCCTATGTCGGGGAGGCGGCCCAGTTCTCCAGCCTATGAATCTCAACGTCGTTCACGTCCACCTGATCGCGAATCACGTCCCGACCGTCGGCCTGGTCGTCGCGCTCAGCCTCCTGCTGGTGGCCTTCGCGAAAAAGGATGAAGAGCTGAAGCGGATCACGCTGGGCGTGTTTTTCGTCATCGCGCTGCTGACGCTCCCGATCTATATCAGCGGCAGTGCGGCCGATATCGCGATCAAAGATCGTCCGGATATTTCCGCCGCCACTGTCCGCGCGCACAAGGACGTGGCGCTCGTGGCGTTTGCGCTCATGGGGGTCGTCGGCGCCGCGTCCTGGTTCGGGCTATGGCAGGCCCGCCGTACATCCCGGCTGCCGCACTGGACGGTTGCCGCGGTTCTGCTCCTCTCGACGCTCACCCTGGTCCTGATGGCCCGGACGGCGACGCTGGGTGGGGAGATTCGCCATCCGGAGATGACCGGCCGCGCGTTCACGGCTTCCGATGCCGCGAAGGCAGACGAACCGGCGGTCCCGGAGGCCGGGTGGCTGACGACCACCGCGCTGGCCGCGTTTGTCATCAATACCTCGTGGGTCTGGCAGGCGAGCGAGACGGTGCACTTTATCGGCATGTGTCTCCTGATCGGCGTGCTGCTGGCGGTGAACCTGCGCATCCTGGGCAGGATCAAGCGAGTCCCGTTTCCGGCGCTGCATCGCCTGCTGCCGCTGGCGATCCTGGGATTCGGCCTGAATGCCGCCTCCGGCATGCTGTTCTTCGTGGCGGCGCCCGATCAGTACACGCAGAATCCGTCCTTCTTCTGGAAGCTCGCGTTCATCTTTGTCGCAGGCGTGCAGGTGTTCTACCTGACGGTGTTCGACAAGACCTGGGTACTCGGTCCTGGAGATGACGCGACCGTAACACCGAAAATCGTTGCCGCGTCCGGGCTGTTCCTGTGGTTCGGGATCGTTTTCTGGGGAACGATGCTGCCGTTCCTCGGCTTGCGCTTCTAGATCTGGCTTCGGTTGTCGGTGCGATCCCTCGTGCGCTGGTCGGTGCGAGGGTGGACGGGAAGTCGGTGCGACGAGCTTCGCTCGTCGGTGCAACCGGGACGGCTTAGCAGTGCTCAGTCATTTTCCGGAGCCCTGCGGCGTCGGGTGTCTCGCGGAGCGCGCCGGACTCCGCGCCGAGGGGCTGTCGTTACGACGCAGGCTGGAACCTCACACCGTTCCGTGGGTTGCGGAGACGGCGCGCCGAGTCGAGATACCCGGCGTCGCAGGGCGACGTAGGCGACCCGCTACTCCCCGGCGGCGATATCGCCGACGCCGCCGAACGACAGCATCTTGCCGTCGGTCAGCCTGGTGATCGCTCCGGCGGCCAGGGCCTTGGTGCCTTCGCGGCGGGAGGGCGCGCCCTCGACCTTGACGCGTGTCCCGGCCGGAAGCGTATCGGGAGTCCATCCGCCCTTGACGAGCGCGGTGGCCGTCGCTCTCGCTGTGATCGTCCAGGTGGCCTTCTGCCCCTTCGCGTCCGTGACCTCAACCGTCAACGTCGGATGGGGATTGACGATCTTGAGCTCGACGACCGTGCCTTCGATCGTGTTCATCCTGTCCATGAACCAGAACGCGGTGAACGAATGGTGTGCGGACGCCGGTAGAGCGCCCACCAACAACATGCTCATGACGAACGCGCTGACGATGGCCAGAGCAGTCCACTTTCGCACGGTTCGTTCTCCTCTCATCGGCTCAGGATTCTCTTACCGCGGATTGTACTTGAGGTACTCGGTGTCATCGGCGTACCGCGGCTTTTCCGTCTGGTAGACCTCGGGATACGTCGCTCCCGGATCGCAGTCCCATCGGTCGACGAGCTCCTGGTCGGTCACTTTGTACTGTTTCTTCCAGGTGAACGGGGCCTTCAGAAACACCGGGTCGATGATGGTGAATTCGATCTGCATCGTGTCCTTGTCCACCAGGATGTAGCGCTCGACCAGTTGCTTGAGGTGGGAGGTCGGAAGATGCGAATGGTCATCGAACCCGTCGGTATCGAAGGTGAAATTCGACGTGTGGACGAGGAACTCCGTCGGTGACACCACCCGGCCGATCGAATGGCCGTGGTAAAACAATTCGACCAGCGGAGGATGCGGGCGTCCGTCCATGTAGATCGTGCGCGTCCAGTTCGACTGCTCCCATTGCTGGAGCAACGCGTTCGAGTTGGCCGTGAACCTGAAAAGATAGGCTTCCTGAAGTCCTGTCTGAATTCCCGCAGCCGCGCAGGACCACTTCGGCGACATGACCTCGTCATAATTCCCGCCGCCGTGGAAGAGTTGAATCCATCCGCGCATGCGTCCATTAAAGAGGGGTTCGAGCTTGTCCACCGGCGTTTCGCATGCGCCTTCGATCTTCAGAGAACCACAGTTCCCTCTCAGGGCGGGGTCCTTGGATCGTTCCATCGCCCAGTTCTTGCCCAGGAACCCCTGCGCCACCGGGTTGACGACCGGGGTCTTCGGGAAGCCGTAGCCCGGATCGTTGGGGAATCCCTCGGGCGACTGCGCCGCGACGTCTGCGGCGCCCGCCGCGATGACGATCGCGAACAGTGCGGAACTCCAGATCTTGCGATACGCTAACGCGGCGTTCTTCACAGGCACCATGCGACTCCTCACTGATGGTCCACGGATAGCTGGAGCGCTATTTACTGAGACCAGGCGGGGTTGTCAAGCGAAGTTTCTGCGCTGCTTGACAATGGGGGCGCGCGCTTGTTAGATACGACCACTTTCGATCGCCAGCATTAAACATAAGGAAGTGAGGGTCTAAATGCGTGCAACGATGCGGGGAACGGTCCTCTTTTTCTCCGGAATGATCGTCGGCGCCGTTCTGATATTCATCGTCGGCGCTGTGCTGATGCCATCGCTCTACGCACAGGGCACCCTCAACCAGGGGGTGAGGCTGAATCACGTCGGCATTTCGGTGCCCAACTTCCAGGAGACCGTCAACTTCTACGAGAAGGTCATGGGTTTCCGCGTGTCCCATCGGTTCGCGCCGAACGCTGACGGCCGGCCCGGCACAGCGTTCGTGCAGATCAGCCGCGACACCTTTATCGAGATCGCTCCGGGGATGCCGGACGCGAAGCCGGCGATCACGCACATCGGCATCGGCGCCGACGACATCAAGGCGACCGTCGCCAAGCTGAACGAGAGGGGCGGCAAGGCCACCGAGCCGCGGCGGAGCGAGAACAGTGGATCGATTCTGGCGAACATCACCGACCCCGCCGGGATCAGAACCGAGCTGAACGAACAGCCTCCCGACTCCATGATGCGGAAGTCGATGGACAGCTGGAAGTAGAGATCGATAAGGGAGGAATATCGTGAAGGACGCACTGATAGCCTTGATCGCGGCGGTGGACATCCTCGCGGCATCCGCGCCCGCGATCGCGCACCACGGCGCGGCGACGTTCGACACCGGGAAAGAACTGGTCATGGAAGGCGTCGTCACGGAGTGGGTCTGGTCCAACCCGCACTGCTTTCTCAAGTTCGAGGTCAAGGAAAAGGACGGTGCCGTCCGTGCCTGGACCGTCGAGACCAGCAATCCACCCGACATGGTGAACCGTGGCTGGACCCGCCGGTCGTTCAAAGCGGGAGATCGGGTGACCGCGACGGTGGAGCCGGTGAAGAGTGGCAACCCGGTGGGGCGCCTGCTGCAGGTGAAATTTGCGGACGGCCGGATCCTGAGCACGCGCGGCCCTGTGACACAAGGGGGCTCTGAACCAGCACCGCAGTGATTCGATCCGAACAGGGAGCATCCACCATGTCGCATCGCCTTTCGCTCACCGGTCTGACGGCCGCGGCGATTGTCTTTTTCTCGGTCATCGCGCTCGCGCAGGCGGTTCGAGTGCCCGGTGCGCAGTACGACTCCGACTTTCCCAATGAGAAGCCGGGTCCCGCTCCCCGGCGCGACCTGACGGGAATCTGGGAGCCGGCCCGCGGGCCGGGCGACGCCATCCAGGCCACCGGTGCCAAGCAATATCCCGACACCGGACGCCCCGAACACGCGCTGCCATTCACGCCTGAAGGCCTGAAGGCCAACCTCGCGAACAAGCCGGCATGGGGGCCACGGATGGTGCCGTCGGCACTGTCGAATGATCCCCAGCCGACGTGCGAGCCGCAGGGATGGCCGCGCATCATCCTGCACAACTACCGGACGGTCCAGATCCTCCAGACGCCCAAGCAGGTCCTCATCCTCTACCAGTTCAACCGGAAGTGGCGGAACATCTGGGCCGACGGTCGCGCGAACCCGAAGGTCGACGACGTCCTCGAGCCGCGGTTCTGGGGCTATTCCACGGGCCGCTGGATGGACGATTACACCTTCGTTGCCGAGTCGGTGGGCATGGATGAGCGGACCTGGCTCGACAACGTTGGCCGCCCGCACAGCTGGGAGGCACGGGTCGAGGAGCGGTACTTCCGCAGGGACGACCGGCATATCGACGTCACGATCACGATCAACGACCCCACCTATTACTCGAAGCCGTGGGTGGCGCTCGACCGGCTGCCGCTGCGCCTGCAGCAGGACTCGTTCGACATCCGGGAGATGGAGTGCTCGCCGAGCGAATTCGCCAGATATACCAAGGAATTCGCCGAGCCGGCCGCAGGCGTCGAGAAGTAGAACCTTCGCGAACCACGACGTTCACGACGAACACGACAGTTGCAGTTCGTGACCGTCGTGGTTGATTCACATCGGCGGCGCTGGTCTTCTCACAACGGAAAGGACAGTCCATGGTCCCGAGCCTCGTACGGCGCCTTCTTCTGGCGGCCGCGATCCTCGCTGTCCCCGCGGTGGGGTACGCGCAGGAAGCGGTGTTCACGGGAACGGTGGCGGATTCAACGGGCGGTGTGTTGCCCGGTGTGACCATCACCGCGCTCCTCGAAGCCACAGGGAACACCTTTGTAGCGGTCACCGACGAACGCGGCTTCTATCGCCTGCCCGCGCGCGTCGGCCAGTACAGCGTCACCGCGGAGCTGCCGGGCTTCTCGACCATCGTGCGGCAGGGCATCCAGATGCTCGTGGGCCAGACGCTCGTGGTGAACCTCGAGATGTCTCCCTCCACGATTGCAGAAACGATCACCGTCAACGCTGAATCGCCCCTGCTGCAGGTCGATTCTTCGAGTCTGAGCGGCAACATCGATCCGAGGCAGGTCCAGGAGATGCCCGTGCAGGGGCGCGACTGGGGCGCGCTGCTGCTGCTGGCCCCCGGCAGCCGGACGACGACCGACAACCCCAACCGGATCAACTCGAGGAATGCCGACAGGATTCGCGAGTTTCAGGCCAACATCGATGGCCAGCAGTTTCAGAACACCATGGGCGGCGGCGGTCAGCCCACCTTCAGTCAGGAGATGATCGCGGAATTCCAGTTCATCTCGAACCGGTTCGATGCCACGCAGGGCCGGTCGTCGGGCCTGCAGGTCAACCTCGTCACGAAATCGGGGACCAATCGCTTTACCGGTTCGTTCCGCAGCAACTTCCGCGACGATCGGTTCAACGCGGCAGATCCGGTGCTCGAGCGCGTCACGCCATTCGAGAACCAGCAGTACGCCGGGACGTTTGGCGGTCCGATCCTCCGGGACCGCCTCCACTTCTTCGTCTACGACGAGTACGAGCGTGAGCCGAAAGAGGAGACGTGGAGAACGCAGTACCCCCGGTTCAACGTCTCCCTGC
>Ga0075418_10005174_pt1 | contig 14759 bp, 12 predicted proteins | sample SoiMetdeltSBSDD2_FD_81776 | JGI IMG/M metagenome (GOLD analysis project Ga0075418, IMG submission 81776) | Bulk soil microbial communities from a Populus tree surrounding site in Tennessee, USA - Soil MetaG P. deltoides SBSDD2 | ecosystem: Environmental > Terrestrial > Soil > Tree plantation...
CGGCACGTTCGAGCGGCGGCCATTCACCTCCAGCGCCCGCGAGTCGTGCGATCAGCAATCCCAGTGCGAGCCCGAGGGTGAGCGGAGTCGCTCGCGCGATGTGCCAGAACATGTCGAGCGGATAGCGCGAACCGTCGGTCAACACGCGCTCGACGAGAGCCGGCGACAACGGCGCGATGGTGAGCGCTCGAACCAGGACGACGCTGGCGATCACGGCCGCGAGGCCGAGCGTAACAGCGAGACACAACCGCGCCCGGCTCGGCGCGATGAGCCAGCAGATGAGCAGCGCCACGACGGGAATGCCGAACTGGCCACCAGGCGGCACCTCGAACAGGTTGATCACCTGCCAGATGAAGAAACGCTGAACCATCGTTTGACCACCTGAGGGCGGCGCGAGCGCGTGCAGGCACAGAATCAGGATCTGCGCGGTGACGAGACCCGCCGCGAGCGCGAGCGCGGCGGCGAGCCACTTCGCTCGGCCTCCTCGTTGACCGATCGCAAAGCACAAGAGCGGAATCGCCACCACCGTGAACGCCAGCTCGTGGACGAGCCGGCCGAGAAAGGCGAGAACCGCAAGCGTCCCAAACGTTCTCAGCGCCGCCGAACTACCGAAAGTCGAGATATTCGAACGTGCAAGCCTGCAGAACGTGAACAAGGCGCTTGTGAAGACTGCGAGCAGTGGAGCGTAGAAGCGACCGGTAGTGGCTGCCGCCCAGAACGGCACCGAAGCCGCCACGAGAAGAGCCGCGAGTGCGGCCGCCATCCGCGACGCGGCGCTCGACACGACGAGAAAGACAGACCACACCGACACAACCGCGCAGAGGAGTGCCAGCGCACGATAAACCGGGAGCTCGGTTCCCGAAAATTGCGCAGCGGCCCAGCTCGCGTACGAGAACGCGAGGCCGCGATCGTAGAGGAGGCCCGAGGGAAGCAACGGAAGGCGCTCCGCGGATGACTCGATGCCGCGTACGGCGAAGATCGTGTACTCCTCGTCAGGCGAATAGCCGGCACGAAACAGCTGGGACCATCCGAGCGCCAGGATGGCGACCACGACAGCAGCTGCGACAGCTGAAATCTTTGGACCTACAGTTGCGGTTGTTGCCGGCATGCACGATGGACGGCTTTTGCTATTTGCGCATCCTGCACGGCGACACCGGTCAGGTCCGCTATTGTCAACTGCTCGGGCGATGTGCGGCCGTCCGCTTTCCCGGCAATCACGGCGCCCAGTTCGCGCACGTCAATCGGCCGCACCAGGCCGGCCCGCACCGCGTGTGCCAAGTCGCCGTGATCGGCGCACTGCGAGACGCTGTCAACCACAACCACATCCGCGTTGGAAAATATCGCTGCGTCGAGTTCCTGCTTGTGCGGGCTGTCGGCTCCGACTGCGGTGATGTGGGTGCCGGGCCGCGCATCCGCCGCAGAGATCAGCGGCGCCGTCGCCGCTGTCGCCGTGACAATCAAATTGCACGCACGTGGCACGTCGCGCACGTCGCTGGCGATGTCGACCATGAACTCTTCGTGTTCCATTTCCTCCTTGTAGTTGGCGGCGTGCTGAGAATTACGGCCCCACACCAGCACCTTGCGGCACGATGTGATGCTGCGAAGCAGCCGCAGTTGGAGACGCGCCTGCACCCCCGTACCGACAATGCCGATCCGCGTCACCGATTTGGGCGCGAGGTATTTGGCGGCAATCGCGCCAGCCACCGCCGTCCGCAGGTCGGTCAGATACCCTTCATCCAGCAACACCGCCGCCAGTTCGCCCGTTTGCTGGCTGAAGAGCAGCATCAGCCCATTGCCTGACGGCAAGCCACGACTCGGATTCTCGTGAAAGCCCGAGGCGATCTTGATAACGTAGAACTCGTCGTTGTGCAGATAGCCGTACTTGATGTGCACGTCGCCCGGCGGATCCGTGAAGCGCAATGCTCCGACTGGCGGTACTTCGGCTCGGTGTTCGGAGTACGCGACAAAGCCGGCTTCGATCTCCGGCAGTAAGTCCACGCCCGCAAGCGCCGTCTTCATCTGTTGCAGCGTGATGATTTTCATGTTTCAAAATATGCTGAGTTCTAGGCTGGGCTTGGAGTCATCAGTATAATTTGCCAGCGCAATCATGAAGTACCGCGAGCGCCGACAACCAAGAGCAGTGCGCGCGCTCATGACCGCCATGTGTCTCGTGACGGCTGGCGCGAGTGCGTCAGCGCAGAAGCCGTCTGCCGACAAAAGCGCAACGAAGGTGAACAAGACGCTGACACTCGTGGGCTGCGTGGAAAAAGGCAATACGCCGAATCAATTTACGCTGTCCGATGACGAGTCCGGCAAGTACGTCGTAACGGGCGCCCGCATCGGTCGATACGTCGGGTTGCGCGTCGAGATCGCCGGCGTCTCCGACAATCCGAGGTTCAAGGTGAAGGGCGGCCTGTGGCCGACGGCCAATGTCGCCGGACAAGCCGGGGCGATCGATCCCGCTCGCGCGGCCGTGGCCGCGCAGCCCGGCGGCCCTGCTTCGGCGACGGGTGAGGTCGATCTTCCCAAGATCGTCGTGAAGTCCGTGCGCGCGCTCGATGCCAGGTGTCGGTGAACGGAAGAGCATCTCGACTGCCTGGCCGCGCAACGTCTCGGGCCTGAATTCCGTCGAATCTCCCGAGGAAACGTCATGCACACAACCTTTCGACCGCTCGCGGCGGCGGCACTCCTGGCCGTTCTCGTCGTCCCCTCGCGCGCAGGCGCGCAGGAAGCCACCGGGTCCTTCGAACGAACGCTGACTGTGTCCGGACCCGTGGACCTCGAGGTGCTGTCCGGATCGGGCCGGATCGAGGTCCGCGCCGGTCAGGCCGGGCGGATCGAGATCAGCGGCCGCGTGCGGGCCGACAACTGGCGTCTGTTCAGCGGCCGCCTGAACGCCCGTGAGCGAGTGCGCCGCATCGAAGCGAAGCCTCCGATCGACCAGACGGGCAACCGCGTGACGATCGGCCGGATCGACGACGAGGAACTGAGGGACCAGGTGTCGATCAGCTACACCGTGGTGGTGCCTCCCGACACAACCCTCGTGTCGAAGACCGGCTCCGGCTCGCACCTCATCGAGGGGGTCCGCGGCGCCGTCACCGCAAGCAGCGGATCGGGCTCGATTCATGTCCGTAATGCCGGCGGCGACGTTCGGGCTACGACCGGTTCGGGCTCGGTCATCGCCGATACGGTAGCGGGATCCTTCTCGGCGAACTCCGGAAGCGGATCGATCGACGGCACCAGCGTAAAGGGCGGCATCACGGTCAACAGCGGCAGCGGCACCATTGTCGTGTCGCAGTCCGGCGGCGGCCCGGTGGAAGCCGCGTCCGGATCGGGCTCGATCCGGTTGACCGGCCTGCGCGGCAGCCTGCGCGCCTCGACGTCGAGCGGCACGCTGCGCGTGGAAGGGGAGCCGACCTCCGACTGGCGGCTGTCGAGCTCGTCTGGCAGTGTGACGATTGAGCTCGCCGGACACCCCGCATTCGCCCTCGACGCGCATTCGAATTCCGGACGGATCGACACGAGTTACCCCATCACCGTGTCGGGCACCATCGATCGGCACGGACTGCGCGGATCGGTGAACGGGGGCGGCGGCCCGCTGCTGCACGTGCGAACGTCCTCTGGCGGCATCCAGATACGCTAGGACGGACTGTCCCTGATGAACAGGTGGGCGACCGAACGAGGCAACCCGTTCGCCGACGCGAAATGGGACGAAGCGTGGCGGACGGTGAAGGTCGACGCCAGCACCTGGGGCGAGATTCGGAGCGGGCTGCGCCACGAAGCGCACGCCTGGCTGCGGGCGCTCGCCGCGGCGCGTGAGGTAAACGATCGAGAACTAGCCGGGATGATCGGCAGCATCGCGCACCTTGCGTATCACCTTGGTGCCATCCGGCAGATCGCCACGCGTGTGAGAGGGCCGAAAGAGGGTACCTTCTAAGCCACGCCCGCGCCTGGCTCTGGGCGCGCCGGTTGTACCCGCAGCGGGGCATCGCCGCGCTATGATCGCGGTGCACCCATTACCAGTGGATCCCGAATCTTCGTTCGAATTGATTCAGCGGGCCCAAGCCGGCGACTCGGCGGCGCTCGACCGTCTGCTGGCGCGATACCGCCCGCGACTGCAGCGATGGGCCCGAGGACGGCTCCCACCCCAGGCGCGCGAGATGATGGACACGGAAGATGTGGTCCAGGACGCGCTCATCGGGACGTTGAAGAATTTCAACGCCTTCGAACATCGCGGCGAATGGGCGCTGCAGGCCTATCTCCGGCGGGCGGTGACCAATCGAATCCGCGACGTGCTCCGAAGGTTTCAGGTCAGACCGCAACGTGAGGAGTTGCCGGACGATCCGCCGGCGCCGGACCAGACGCCACTGGAAGCAGTGCTTGGCGCCGAGGTCTTCAACCAGTACGAGGCGTCCCTCGCGTCGCTGGGCGACGTCGAGCGGGAAGCGGTGATCGCACGACTCGAGCTCGGGTGCAGCTATGTGGAGATCGCGCAGCTCGTCGAACGGCCGAGCGTGGATGCGGCGAGAATGATGGTGGCGCGTGCCCTGCGCAAGCTCGCTCAGACGATGTCGTCGCTGCAGAATGACGGCGCTGCGTAGAACGCGGCGGCCGCTGCAGCGTGGTGAAGGGCCGATCGCCGCTGCGCCAGGCGGTATTCGCGGAGGGCCGCGGCGGTCGCTCGAGGCCGCGTGAGGATCGTGTGCGCCGCAACGCTGCCGCTGATCGCGCTCTGAATCGCCCGCTGCACGCCGGTTGATGACAGCGGATCGACCGTGGCCGACGCGTCGCCGATCCGAATGAAATGCTCGTCGATCACGGCTGCGGCTACCGAGACGCTGGCATCGCGCACGCGCAGCGACCCCAAGGTGCTCCCCGACGTCAGCGCCGCAGCCAGCGGCATCGACGCGATCACGTGCCGATACAGCGCACGGCGGTCACCCGTTTCCATCCGTCGGAGCCGATCCGCCGGCACGAATGCGATTGCCTGAACGCCGCACTCGCCGGGCATGACGCTGCCCCAGCACCATCCGAGGCGGCTCCGATCGAGCATCATGTCGTGGTCGAATATGCGCGCGTCCGGCCAGATACCGTGGAGGGCAACGACGCGCGCCGAACGCGACTCGCGCGATCCGCCTAATCGCGACGAGCGGCCGCTCGCGTCCACGAGGAAGCGCGACGTCACCGCGCGCTCGCGGGCGCCGTTCGTGAATGTCACCTCCCAGTCCGCGGAGTGGCGGCGGACGCGGGTGGCGTGAGCCGGAGACATCAACCGCGCGCCGGCGCCGATCGCGGCGCGGCGCAACGCGTCGTCGAAGCAAGCACGGTCGACCAGCAGCGGCGCGCCGTCGTCCGGAAACGCGACGACGTGCGGGATTGCATCGGACCAGCGGACGAGGGAAGTGCGGACCGGTCCACCGGCGGCACGACCGCGCACGTGGATGCCAATGGAGTCCAGCAGCGGCCGCACGGCCGGTGTCAACGATTCGATGACCGACCTGCCCGACGCCGATCGATCGATCAGCAGGACATCGTGGCCCAGTCGAGCCAGCAGCGTGCTGACGACCGCGCCTGCGGGCCCGCCGCCGATGACACAGACCTCCGATGCAAGGCGACGCATGGCGGCTCGTGTCAGCGGGACGCGCTGGTATCGAAATAGTCGGGGCACTGTTCGAGCAGCCGAACGTAAGCGTCGAGACAGTACTGAAGCCAGCCGCGGATGTAATCGCACGCGACCCGGCCGCGCGTCAACACTTCATGGTGACAGCCGCCTCCGCAGAGATACCGCGCCCAGCACGACTGGCACGGCAGCTGCCGGTCGACGTGCCGCTCGGTGAGCCACAACGTTCGGCGGCCGGCGTCGATCCCGTTGCTGAGGCTGCCCATCCGGCCGAGGTCATTGCCGACGAATCGATGACACGCGCTCATCGTGCCGTCGGCCGACACGCCGAAATATCCGGCGGCGGCGCCGCAGGGATACGGCCGATGGGTTCCGCGGTGGAGCTCGCGCAGCGCGTTGACCATGTTCGCGAACGGGAATCGGTTGCCGGCCGCGATCTGCCGTTCGAACTCGCGCCCGCAGGCGATCATTTCCGCGAGCATCCGCGACAGATCCCCTGCACCCATCTCGCCGGCGCCGGATGGCGCGCTCAGGACGGGCGAGAACCCGACGCTGTGAAAGCCCCGATCGACGAACTCGCGCAGGGTGTCGCGCAGATCGAGATTCGAGGGTGTGACGGTCACGCGCGCGGACACCTGCATGCGCCGCTGCGCGGCGAGAAGCGGCATCACTCTGGCGAGGATCGCATCGTAGCTGCCCTTGCCGTGCTTGAACGGACGCAGGAGGTTGTGCGCGTCTCGCAGTCCGTCGAGGCTGATCGTGATCGCAAAGCCATGGCGCTCGAAAAACTCGGCATCCGAACTGTCGAGCAGCGTGCCGTTCGTCGTCACGGAAAACGTGATGCTCAGGCCGCGCGCGGCCGCCCGCTCGGTCGCGCGTTCGGTCGCCGCACGCAGCACGCCGCGATTGGTGAGCGGCTCGCCTCCCAGAAACGCGAGGTTCAGGCGCGCGCCGGCCGGCGCGCCGTCGCACAGCAAATCAACGGCGGCCGCTGCCGTCTCCTGCGACATCAGCTGCGCACCGCCGCCAAAGGTACCCTCGTCTGCATAGCAGTAGCGGCACGCGAGATTGCACGTCTGTGCGACAGCCAGCGAGATAGCGTGAATGCCGTCCTGCGCGACCGACGCGGCCTCCGGTGGCGGCGGCCGCTGGATGCCGAGCTCTTCGAGCAGGCGCGCAACAGCCGTTCGGTCGTCACGCCGCCATGCACCATCGAACTCGTCGTAGGTGGCCTGATCCACGTCGAACAGCTGGCTGCCGCCGACGACGAACAGATGGCGGCCGCGGTCGCTGGCGAACAGGTGAATGTCGGGATTCATTCCGAATCGTTTCCAGCGATCACGAATCGCAGGACGCGCTCCCAGGCATTCAGCAGCTCGACTTCCGTCAGCAGCCGTTCGTCCTCTCCTCCGCGCGGATCGAGAACGTATTCCGGCGGGGCCGATCGATCTCTGGCCAGCCAATTGTGGCCGCGGCTGCCGATGCGGACATCCGGCTCCACGTTGACGTAGTCCGGCCGGCTGGCCGCCCAGTAATAGCAGGCGCATTCCCGGAAGTCGCTCTGCCACGGCGAACAGAGGCCTTGCGTGAGCTCTCCCGGTTGGGCGAGCCGCCTGGCGATGACCGGCCGGATCGGAGCGTTCGCGTCCGATCGCTCGAAGAAGTTTCGCACCTTGAGCTGCTTCGTGATCGTCTGGTCCTCCGTCAGCTCCGGCAGTGTGAGATCGTCCGATTTCTCCTTGGTGAACAGACATGTGACGGGTGTGCCCGCCTTCGGCATAATCGCGGCGAGCGCGTTCGCCCATTCGAGGACGACGAGGTCGTCGCCGACCTCACCGTCGGTCAGCGGCTGGGACGCATCGTCGATCGCGCCGCGCAGCGGGCCCTTGACTTGGACGACGAGAGGCACACCGTCGACCGACAGCAGTCGATGTCCTTTGAGCGGCGCCAACTCTCCGTATGCCTTGACCACGAAGTTCGTGGCTTCGTGCAGAACGATGCCGACGAGGATGCGGCGCCACACCGCGCGAAAATCCGCCACCAGCCCCGGATAACAATTCGCCGGCGCGGACTCGGGAGCCGCGCTGGGTGGATTGCCTTGCGCGCGATACCGAAGCTGCGCCGAGAGGTTGGTCGCGCTGATGCGACGCACCGGCTTTTCATCACGATCGTCCAGGGGCGTTTTGTTCACGGCTTGTACGGCTCGTCCGGCGCGGCAGCGCCGGCACGAGCAAGGGCCGCCGCCCTGATGATTTCGACCTGCCGCCGCGTCAGCGCGAGATACCGTCCATCCGATCCGCGCATGAGCGCAGGCATCTTCCGCCGTCCCACGTCGCTCAGATCGCCGATCTCGTCGAACCGGCGCAGCGCATCGGTGAACCAGGGCGCGGTGCCGCTCTTCAATGCGGTCAGAATGCTGCGGTGCAGCGCGAGGATCGCCAGCGTGTCGGCGAGAGCCGGCGCCATCACCGGCGTGTACCGCCGGGGGTAGGTGTCGGCGTCGTGACTCGGCATCGACGTGGTCGCGTCGCGCGAGCGCAGCCCGTTCATGGCCGTCACGTTCATCAGCCGCACGGTTTCCGCCGCGCGGCGCACGATTTCCTCCGCGCGTGCGGCGATCCCGGGCGAGTCGTCGTCCGCGCCGTCGTCGCCGGCGCGGAGGTCGGGACCGAGGAAGACCTGTTCGATCTCGTCGGCAATCGTACGCACCGGAAAGCTGTCGGGCGCGAACGCGGGCGGTGCGACCACGACACGCGCCAGTGCACGCAGAGGGCGAAGATCGTTCGCTGCCGGCGATGCGAGCGTCACTTCGATGATGCCGTCCGAGACATCGTCGAAGAGCCCGACGCTAAGGGTAGTCTCGTCGTCGACGTCGCGCCGCGAGAACGTGTCGCTGGGGCTGGTCCCTGCCGGAGGACCGAGATCTTCAAAGCCCTTCCACTTTCCGCGCCTGCGGTTGTACACGGCAATGGCTTTGACCCCGCGGGGACTCGTCTGGGCGCCGTACAACAGACCCTTCGGCGGCGTGAAGCGCAGGCGTATCTCCGGATAGTCGTCTGTCGGATGCAGGTACTGGACGTGACCGAACGGGACGGTTCGTCCCTCGATGAAGTTCTGGCACTCACCTTCGAGGGCATGAATCCGATGATCGGAGAAGGGTCCGACGTGCGCGACAATGCGGTCTCTGCGTTCGCCTGTGCGGCGCGCGATCTTGAGATTGGCGGTCGTGACTCTCCACGACAGGTCGTCGATCGAGTAACCGGACTCACGAACGAGTGTCGGCGTCAGCGGTTCGAGCGCGTCCTGCACTCGAGCCCAAACTTCGAAGAAGGGCGCGACCGGCCGGATGCGGCCGCGGCCGTCGCGAAATCGCACGTCCGGCCGATCGATCCGCTCACGAATCTTGCCGGATGGCCGGTGGACGACGAACGTCGGAGCGCCGACGAGACGGCGGACGCCGAGCGGGTCCGCCGGGTTGACGACCGCGTCGTAGTTCACCATCGGGTCCGGCGACGAACCCAGGCGTGCGACGGCCAGGACCGGCAGAATGTGCAGCTCGGTAATCTGCGGCATCACATGAACCGTGGTCAGAACTCGCTCACGCGTGAACCATGAATCGCCGGACCATGTCGAGATACAGCGCGTCGCCGTGTTCGAGAGCCTGCAGGTACTTGTCGTGCGTTGTGGTTTCGCCCTGGAGCTTCGATATGAGAGCCCTGGACGCATCGATCAAGTCGCCGTACGCGAGCCAGCGTGCCGGCTCCTTGTCGGGCAGCGTCAGCGAATACGGCATCTCGAAGGGTGGACCAGCCCTTCGCGGCTCCTCCGGATCGTCTGAAAGCGGCAGGTCGGCGAGCACATCGGCGATTGCGCGCATGTTGTACATCTCGCCGAAGACGCGCGCGATCACCTGTCCGCGAACCGGGCCTCGCGTGTGAGGCAGCTGCAGCGCGTGCGTGATGCCAAACAGCGTCATGCGATAGCGCACGTTGAACAAGTGCGCCCACAGCCTCGACACTCGATGCGTGATGAAGTTCACCGGCGGCTGGGATCGGGCGATTGGCGGCGGCGGGCCTTGGGTGCGGACGTCATCCGACCGCGTCGCCACGGTGACGTCCGTTTCTGTGGGAATCCACTGACACGTCGACGGGTTGGGCGCCGTCGGCCGCGACGGCTGCCATTCATCATGGGGAAACGCCTCGCGGATCTCGAGCAACCGCGAGTAATGAGATTTTCCCGAAGAAAGGTCGTGCGGCGATTCGCCCTGTTCCGCAATGGTCTTGATCGCGTCGATGGCCTGATCGACCGAACAAACCTGCAGGATCAGCAAATCGGGCCCGTCTTTGGGACGCTGTCCGGACGGAACGTTCCCGCGCAGGCGCGTCGCCGCCCTTCCGCGCTGGCCGTCGCGGTATCCGCGTCCCCACTCGTCCCACGTCGCCTGATAGCGCACGAGGCTCGGCTGCGGATCCGGCGGGGCGAACGCGCGAGCCCCCTCGCTGCGGAATAGCTTCACCAGCATCTCGTACAGCGTGCCGACGCGGTTCACCGGCTGTCCCAGGTTCCCTTTCCTCGCCTCGCGGACGATTTCGGGGTCCACGCCCGTCTCAGGGCTTTCGGCAACGATGTAGCAGGCCAGCGACATCCTGGTCAGCGGTTCGAGCCGAAACTCGAACGCATGAAAGGGCGAATGCACGGGGTAATCGTCGCGCTCGAGGCACGGCGCTCCGCCGAGAAAGCGAATGATGTTCTGGACGGTCAGGAGATGGCCCATCTCCTCCTTCGCGATACCCAGCAGCACGCCTCGCCATTCGTCGGCGCGGCAGCGACACTCGGGCAAGTCGATCTGCGGTCCGCCGAGCGAATACGCTGCGAAGAGGTACTGCACCATCAACGCATGCTCGATTTGCGCAGCGACGTTCAGCAGCGCCAGCGCGTACTGGCGCGCGGACAGCTCCGGAGGCAGATAATCTCCCGCGAGCGCGGCGTCATCGACTCCTTCTGCCGCGAGGGAGTCGACGAGCCTCTGGTAGCGTCGTCTCATCGGCTGATCTCGGTCGATTCAGCGATCGAAAGCGATGAACGTGAAACGTGTCTGGGGATCGGTACGGAACGCCCGCGCATTCTGGCCCGCCGTTGATCGTGTGTCAAATGTCCCAGCATCGGACATCGCGTCCCGAGGCTGGATATCGCGCGACTGGTCATTGACATCGCCGTCGACTGTCGACAGAATCCGCGCGCACCATCCTCACGATGACCGATGTCGTTCTGGCGTCGATGCCGTTCGGCCCCCTCTTCACCCCGTCGCTGGGGCTGACGCTGCTCCAGGCGGGACTGAATCGATCCGGGATCTCGTCTCGCCTGCACTATTTCACCTTGCCTTTTGCCGAGATCACGGGCGCGTCGTTTTATTCGTCGATCGCCTCCGAAGGCGATCCGTTCACCACGGCGCTGGCGGGCGAGTGGATTTTCAGCGGCGCCCTGGCTCCGCAAACGCCGCGCGAGGCCAGAGCTTACGTCGACGAGGTGCTCGAATGCGACCGACGGGATCCCTTCGTGCAGCGGTTGTTTCGCGCCCGCGATCGGGTCGAGGGCTTCCTCGACCGCTGTCTCCAGACGATTCTTCGCGGCCGCCCGAAGATCGTCGGGTTGACCAGCGTGTTTCAGCAGCACGCGGCCTCGCTGTCGCTCGCCCGGCGGATCAAGCTCGCCGATCCTGCGGTCACGATTGTGGTCGGCGGCGCCAACTGCGAAGGGGCGATGGGCGCCGAAACGGTGCGCCAGTTTTCATTCGTCGACGCGGTCGTGTCCGGCGAAGCGGATGTCGTCTTTCCTGAACTGGTCGGCCGGATCCTCCGCGGCGAGCCGTTCTCGGATTTGATCGGCGTGCGGACGGCGACGAGCGTCGCGGCGGAATTCGCGCTCGGACGGTTTGCGAATGCCGCGCCGATCTCGAACCTGGACGCGCTGCCGTGTCCGGACTACACCGCGTATGTCGAACAGTTCCGCGCGACCCGTTTCCATCGAGACTGGGAAATGGCGATCCTGTTCGAGACGTCGCGCGGCTGCTGGTGGGGCGAGAAAGCGCACTGCACGTTCTGCGGCCTGAACGGCACGTCGATGGCCTATCGCAGCAAGTCGCCCGCGCGCGCGCTCGGCGAAGTGACGTCGCTCGCCCGCCGACATCCGCACGCGGATCTGGAGGCGGTCGACAACATCCTGGACATGAAGTACTTCGACGAGTTTCTCCCCGCCCTGGCCAAGGAGAAACTCAGGGTCGGCATCTTCTACGAGACGAAATCGAGTCTGACGAAAGCGCAGCTTCGGATGCTGAGTGCGGCTGGTGTTCGGGAGATTCAGCCCGGCATCGAGAGTCTCGACGATTCGATCTTGAAGCTGATGCGGAAGGGCGTTACCGCGCTGCAGAATATTCAGCTTTTGAAGTGGTGCGCGGAGTTCGGCATCGCGCCGCAATGGAATCTGCTGAGCGGATTCCCCGGCGAGCGGCCCGAAGCATACACGGCCATGATGCGGCTCGTGCCGCTTCTCACCCATCTGCCGCCGCCGCATCTTTCGCCGATTCGTCTCGATCGGTTCAGCCCGTATTACACGGCTTCCGCGGCCTTCGGGCTGAAGGATGTCAGACCGGCGGCCGCCTACCGCCACATCTATCGTTTGCCCGAAGACGTGCTCGCAAATCTTGCCTACTACTTCGACTTTGCCTACGCGGACAATCGCGTTCCCGACACCTACGTGGACCCGTTCAGCGGCAAGATCGACACCTGGAAGCGGACGGCATGGCGCAGCGCGCTGTTCTTTGCGGATACGGGGGAGCACCTGGTCGTGTGCGATTTTCGATCGGTCGCTCGCCGTCGCCTGACCGTGCTGTCGGGATTGGATCGCACGATTTACCTGAATTGCGACGCCGTGGCGGACGTGTCGCAGCTGACCGGCGTCGCCGTGTCGATCTATGGCGCGGCGATCTCGGCCGCGGCGGTCGAGCAGAGTCTCGATCAGCGCGTCGCCGATGGTCATCTGATCCGTCAGGGGTCGAGATGTCTGGCACTCGCCATTCCGCTCAATGCCACCTACTCACCGCCGTCCCACGTCGTCGATGCCTTTTACCGAATGATCGCGCGGATCGGCGTTCGCGGACCGAGGCACCGTATTCTCATTCCTGCCGCACGGCTGCAGGCGCGGCGCTGGCGCCGCCACGATCGATGCGTTGCCCGCGTGCATCGCATCAGCCGTCGTCGGACTGTCGAGAACCGGCCGCTCCGCGCGTCGCATTTCGCGGTCACTTCGTCCGGAGACGTCGTATTTCGGAAGTTCGTCCCTCATTGAAAGGAGCGAGCGATGGCCAAGAACAAGCCGAAGAAGAAGCCGAAGAAGATCGTCAAGAACAAGAAGCGGCCCAAGAAGGATGTCAAGAACAAGGGCAAGTAACGCCGACGCGGCGCTATCGCGACGGACGTGACGACCTAGCGCAAATCGGTCACCAGGTACAGGTCGGACACGTCCTGCGCATAGCTGTACGCGAACGTTCGGCCGTCTCGCGTGATTTGGGCTACGGCAATGCTCCGGACGCCGGTCGTGTCCGCTGGATACAACTCGGTCACCAGCTCTTTTCGCCCATCCTCGACATTGACGCGATAGACCTTCGACGGGATTTCCCCGCGGCGGTACACATATAGCCATCGTCCGTCGCCGCTCCAGCGCATGGGCGTTTCGGGCGCCCGCACGCCAGGCACCTGCCGCGCGGCGCCGCCTTGTACCGACTGAATGACAATGCGCTGATCATCGGTCACCAGCGCGAGCGACGCCCCGTCGGGACTGACCGGGTGTGAATATCGCAGCGGACGGATGCCTTCCGCGGAGATCGCGCGCGGCGGCCCGCCGTCGATGTCCTGAACGTATGCGCGTGGGCGCTGGTCGTGTTCGCGTCCGGCAAACAGCACCTGCCGGCCGTCGGGAAACCATGCGACGGCCTGATAATCGACAATCGTCGGCGCGGTGAGGACGCGTGTTTGTCCCACGCCAGTGGGCAACAGCGCGATGCCGACCGGCGGCGTCAGCTTGAGCGAGGCGACCAGGCGCTGGTCGGGCGAGAGCGCTCCCAGATGTCCATCGCCCAGCCGCACCGCCGACGAGCCGTCGAGGCGGCGGCTGTGCACCGAATACGCCGCCGTTCCCGCACCCAGGCCTTGTTCGTTGAAGATCAGGAAATCGCCCGACGGCGAGAGGTCCGCCGGAACGGAGACATCGAGCCACGACACATCGTGCGGACCGGCGCGATCGTCCACGACGTACACGGACAGCCCGCCACGAAACACGCCCTGCGTCAACAGCACACGTCCGGCCGGGTCGATGTCCTGGAGTGCGAGTCGGCTCGGCGTTCGCGCGACTACTCGCTGCCGGCCATTCAGATCGGCCGCGTAGAGCTGGCAGTTCGAGCCGACCTCCGACGCCGTGAACCAGATCTCATCGCCGGTCGCCGACCATGCCAGTCCGTTGACGCTGGCCCATTCCGCGGTCGGCGTCGTCTTTGTGCCGTTCAGCGAGACGACGGCAACGCGGCCGCGGTCGTCGCCCATCAGGGGGTGCTCGAGAAGCGCGACGTGCTGGCCGTCCTGCGCCACGCGAACATGGCTCAGCCAGCCTTCCGTTTCGATCAGCGTGCGGCCAATGGGGAATTCCAGCACGTAGCGGCCGCCGACCGCGCGAATGACGGACAGATTGCTGCCATCCGGCGACCAATCCGCGCTCTCGACGTCGTCGAGCACCTCACGCGGCGCACCGCCGCCGAGCGGGACTCGCGCGAGGCGGCCGCGCGCCGCCCACGAGATCACGTAGCGCCGGTCGAGAGAGACGGCGACTTCGCCGCTGCGCGAGACGGCAAGAATGTCCGCGTCCGGCAGATTGAGAGGAGTCGATTCCGGACTCGAGGGCCTCGTCGAAAACGCGCGAATCGGGCTGCCGCTCCACGCCGCACCGTAGACGATGGTGCTGCCGTCCGGAGCGAACCTCGCGGACACGACGGAGCCTCGTTGAAAGGTCAGCTGCTGGAAACGCGGCACCGGGCGGGTTCCCGACCGCCGCCCGAACATGAAGCCGGCCGCTGCGACGGTGCCTGCGCCGA
>Ga0075418_10005176_pt1 | contig 14759 bp, 9 predicted proteins | sample SoiMetdeltSBSDD2_FD_81776 | JGI IMG/M metagenome (GOLD analysis project Ga0075418, IMG submission 81776) | Bulk soil microbial communities from a Populus tree surrounding site in Tennessee, USA - Soil MetaG P. deltoides SBSDD2 | ecosystem: Environmental > Terrestrial > Soil > Tree plantation...
GACGTTTTGTTCCCGGTATCGGAACGATATCTTCGCCCTGCGCCAGAACCCAAGCGAGCGCGAGTTGTCCAGGAGTGACTCCCTTCAAGCGAGCAAGCTCGGTCACCCGCGCAACCAGATCCAGATTCTTTGAAAAGTTCTCGCCCTGAAACCTCGGGGAGTATCGACGGTAATCATCGGCCGCCAGATCGTCGATGGTTTTGATTTGCCCGGTTAAAAAGCCGCGCCCGAGAGGACTGTATGCAACAAATCCGATTCCAAGCTCTCGAACCGTTGCGAGGATCTCATCCTCCGGATCCCGACTCCAAAGCGAGTACTCGGTTTGAAGCGCGCTGATCGGATGAACGGCGTGCGCGCGGCGAATCGTTTGCGGCGCCGCCTCGCTTAATCCGAGATAGCGCACTTTGCCCGCCCGCACCAGATCGGCCATCGCTCCCACGGTGTCTTCTATCGGAACATTGCTGTCAACACGATGCTGATAATAGAGATCGATAGAATCCACGCCCAGACGTTTCAAGGAACCATCGCATGCTTCCCGAACATATTCGGGGCGCCCGTCGATCGATCTAACCGCTGGATTGCTCGGATCACGACGGATTGCAAACTTGGTAGCGATGATCACGTCTTCGCGGCGCGCTCGAAACGCCTTTCCAAGCAGTTCTTCATTCTTGTGCGGGCCATAAGCATCCGAAGTATCAAAGAAATTGATGCCTAACTCGAGGGCTCTGTCTAATGTGGCGATGGACTCAGTTTCATCAGTGGCGCCATAAAACTCAGACATTCCCATGCACCCGAGACCCTGCTCCGATACAAGGAGACCGTCCTTTCCGAGTTTCCGCTTCTTCAAAGGATACCCTCCTTTCGATTTTCTATTGGCTCTTTGCCCTTCGCTCTTTGCCCTTTGCTATTGTCGGACCGCGGTTGTCATCATTGCGTCGCGCTTTGCTTTGAACTCGGTGCCGGGTTTCCATTCCGGATACTTGTCGGCGCTCGCAACGCGGTAACCAACATTAAAGAGCAGTTGCACATCCTCGACCGCGCCCGTGAGGTCCCAATCCGATTTCACATCGTCCGAGACCTTGTGATAGTCGCGCTCGGTGTATTCGTCCCGTTTCTGCTGTGAGTAACCCGCCGGCTTGCCGATGTACTCAGTGCCTGAATCTGTGTACAACGCAGGCACGCCCTGCTTCGCGAATTCAAAATGATCCGAGCGATAGTAAAACCCTTTCTCCGGCTCTGCGTCACCCTTCACCGTGCGCTTCTGAGCAGCCGCCGCCTCAGTAAGCACGTCATCCAGCGTTGAGTTGCCCAATCCCACTACCACTATATCTGACGTGCGGCCCCACTGGTTGACGCCGTCCATATTGATATTGGCAAGCGTTCGCGCAAGCGGGTACAAAGGATTCTCGGCATAATACTTCGCTCCAAGGAGTCCTTTTTCCTCCGCTGTTACCGCGATAAATAGAATTGAGCGTGCTGGCGGCGTCTTCAGTTTCTTGAACGCTTCCGCAAGCTCAAGCAGCGCCGCGGTTCCTGAAGCATTATCCAACGCGCCGTTGAAAATCTGGTCTCCCTGAAGTTTCGGATCGCGACCCAGGTGGTCCCAGTGCGCGGTGTAGATTACGTATTCGTTCTTCTTGGTGGCGTCCGAGCCCTCCAGCTTGCCGATAACGTTTTGTGACTGGACTTCTCTAAGAGTGTTCTTGACGTTGAAATTCGCCGTTGCGCCCAGCGGCACCGGCTTGAAATCCTTGCTAACGGCCGCCTTCTTCAGCGCTTCGAAGTCCTTTCCGGTTGCCGCGAACAGCTCTTTGGCTTTGTCGAGATGAATCCACGACTCAACAGCGACTCGGCCCATATTTTTATCGGGCTGTATTATGTCGAAGTTTTCGCGGCTCCAACTACCGGAAACCACTTCGTACGGATACCCGGCAGGGCCTGTTTCGTGGATGATTATCGCCGCCGCGGCCCCCTTCTCTGAAGCTATCTCATACTTGTAGGTCCAGCGCCCGTAGTAAGTCATTGCGCGACCGTTGAACATCTTATCGTTGAGCTTTGAAGCATCGGCCGGGTCGGGAACCGCCGGATCGTTGATCAGCATAACGATCGTCTTGCCCTTCACATCCACGCCCTTGTAGTCGTCCCATCCGTATTCGGGCGCGACGACGCCGTATCCGACGAAGACCATCTCGGAGTTCTCGACTTTGACCTCCGGGACAAAGCGGCGCGAAACCGCGACGTAGTTCTCGGGAAACTTAAGATCGATCTTTTTGCTTCCTGCGACTAACGACGCAGTCGGTTGAGCTGTGAACCCGGCAAGCGGAACTTTTTGGACGTAGCTGCCGTCCGGGTTGCCGGGTGAGAGACCGAGTTGCTTAAACTGTGCGGTCAAGTAATTGACAGTGAGTTCCTCTCCGCGAGTCCCGGGACCGCGTCCTTCGTACTCATCGGAGGCAAGGACGTTGATGTGTCGGAGCAGATCCGCGCTGGCGATGCTCTCCAGTGCCGGTTTGTCGTCAACCGCTGTGGTGATGACCGCATTTCGGTTTGCCTCGTAGGCGCAAGCGGCTGTCATTACCCCGATCAGTGCCAGACATATGAAACCCTTTCTCATAAAACCCTCCTGAACGAAAAGCTGTTCTCACTGCTGATCCACGCTTGTACGAATTGCATTAAAGAAAAATGGAAACGTGGCGACGCTTTGGCCTCGATACTGAGGCCGGAATGCAAACATAACCACGCGCCCCTTACCTTGCTTGACCTCGACGATAGCTCCCTTTCCGGCAATCTTCTCCGCCCCCAAAAGCCATCCCGACAGCAGCACCTCTTTCGCTTCCGCGAATCGGGCGAGCACGCGGGCGCGATCATCGGTCGTTTCAAAGCCCAAACTCGAGTCAACTCGTTGCCCGCCTCGCGTCTCGGACTCGGTCTCATACCACGCGATGCTCTCATCGCGCGATGACTCCAGCAGCAGTGCGCTGCGAGTGATCGGACTGGACGTTACGAGCTTGATCTTGAGAATCGAACCGGGGCAGTAGAACTCCTTTGCGGGCACTCCCTCGAGCGCGTTTCTAACCGGCACACCGAGTTGCTCGATCGCGAACTGCGAAGCTTCATTGAGAGTGATCAACGTACCGCCGTCTTCGACGAATCTCTTCAAAGCTTGAACACCGGCTGCTCCGAGTCCGCCGGCAACCTCCACCGGATAGCGATCTCTGGACAGCCCGTTGACGATCTGCTGCGCGCCTTGGGCGGGAATGACGATACAGTCGAACCTTGATCGAAGATCCCCGAGAGACCGGGCGAGGTCTTCGGCTGACTCTTTTGTAAAGTTGCCGCTTATCTGAGCGCGGTCTCTTATTTGGCTGTTGATACGGGGTGCTGAATTCGCCTCTTGGTTGAACACAATAGCGAGCCTGTCGCCGATATGCTTACTCGTTGCTTCAGCGAGTCGTGTTGCGGCATCAGGTGTAAGTGAGAAGTCTATTTCGTAAATCGAAGCGCCGTATGGCGATGGTTTTGTTGCGATATCGCGCATATCGTTCCCGGTGACGACCGGTTTCGTTCCCACCACGATCCAGCCCTCAAGTGTCTGCTGGCTTCCAACACTCTCACGGTAAGAAATAGTTTCCCAGCCAGCGTCGTACGAGCTCGATCCTGTTGTTGCGGATTTGGCCGCCGCGTCGGCTTGTTGTTTGGTGGCGTAAGGAACCTCAGTGCCTTTTGCTACAAGCCTCAGCTCCAACTTCCCGGCGCGAATGTCGAGATCAGTTAATGAGGTGTAACTTAGCTTGAAGCCCAGCGGTTGATTTTTGTACTCATCGAAGATCCAGCGGGTCCATCCTTCGTCCATCGAAGCCGCACTACTTTTGTAAAGACCGACGCGAATCTCGCGCGCGTTACCGTCGCTCTCGCGTGACGTCGCGGGGGTTCGCCGAGAAGCAGGCGGCGTAAAAGCCTTGTTTATCTGTACGACATTTACACCCATCAAAAGCGGTAAGGTGTGCGCTGTTACGTCATAAGGACGACGCGGCGGCCCTCCCGGATACTCGCGAAGGTCCGGGTAACGCTGACGCTCGAGCAGCGTTTTGGCGAATGCGCCATAGGCCTGCGCCATCGGGATGATCCTCGTGCCGGCAGGATATTGCTGCCCGTCCGCCTCGAACGATGCGGCAGCATCGATCATCTCAACCTGGCCTCGCTCCAGGATCGATATTAGCCGCCGTCTTCCATCGTTCTGCCAGAAGCTCGCGTCCTTTAGCGGGGGAACCAGGAACGCGAACGGCTCGCCGGGGTTCCGCACCCGCACCGCGTCCTTGCCCACTCGATAAAAGTCTCGAACCCACCGCTCCCGATAACGCGCCGCATTGCGCATCAAAGCAAACGCCCCAGCTTGCATATAGTCTACGATGTTTGCGAGCTTCCATTCGCCGCCCGGCCACACCACAGGAAAATTCCAACTGCGAATTTTCGTATCGACTCCAACCTGCGGGGTCAGCTTCTCAAATGGAACGCTGGTAGGCGAGGCCAGCCTCGCTGACGCCGTCTCGCTCAGGATGCGAATCCCGCCGTGATAGTGCTGATAAGCTCGCGCCGGAGTCCACGCATCATAAACCCCGTTTATTACCACGCCCGCTCTGCCTTCGCCGATCAGCTCCCACGCCATACTTGAACCCATGAAGTTCACACCTGCCTGAATCAACGGCGGGACGTTAGGTTCCCACGGCTCGACGTAAGGAGGAAGGAAAAACCGCGAGCCGGTGTCGCCCTGCTGATGGATGTCGTGGACGATCTGCGGATGCCAGACGTTGTGAATCTTGTCGATGGTTAATTGTGTCTCCGCCTGAGTGAATGCGTACCAATCGCGGTTGTTGTCGTGCCCGGCATAGTGATGATACAGCTCAGGCGGACTCGAGCCTTCCGCCGGAGTGCCCACAGTTTTGTCGTACCAGTTCTTAACGATGTCTACGCCGTCTGGATTGAGCGAAGGCACAAGCAGGACAATGCAGCGGTCGAGGATCTCGCGCGTTTCGTACGAATCATCCGAGGCAAGCTTGTAGGCGAGGTTCATTGACACCAGGTTGGCGCCCACTTCGGTCGAGTGAATCCCGCAAGTAATCAGCACAATGGTGCGACTCTGGGCGATCAACTTTTCGGCTTCACCGTCGTTGCTGTTGAAGGTTCGTGGATCGGCAAGCTTTCGTTGAATGTCTTTGAAATACTCCAGGCGAGTCAGATTCTCGGGAGATGAGATGGTGGCGACGACGAACGGCCGGCCAAGCGTCGTCTTGCCGAGCTCTTGAAGCCTGACTCGATTGCTTGTGCGTTCGAGTTGCTTGAAGTAGTCGACGAATTTCTCCCAGGAAGCCAGCTTGCGGTCATCGCCGGGTGTAAATCCGATGACATCGCGAGGCGCCGGAACTCGGGCTATCGGCGCACTCGTTTGCCGGGAGGGGTTTAACGGTCGATTTGTTTGCGCGGCGGAAAAAGACGCGAATCCGAGACAGATTAAGGTGATTATCGCTCTTTTGAAGCTCAGCAACCAAAATGCACCGGACATTGGGTCTCCAATATTCACTCTTTTACTCGAAAGAAAATCGCGCCGCCACCGACAGCCCAAACGTGATCGGCATCGGAGCCTGCGACTCTCGCGAGCGCAACATCCTGTTCGAAGATCTTTGGCTCGCTCAACCACGATTTACCGCCGTCAATGGTGTGGTTGACATACGGGCCCTGATCCGAAAGCGCCCACCCTTCATTGGGTGTCACGAAAAACACATCGCGGACGCCGGCGCCGGAAACCATCCATTGTCTATGCCAGGTGGCGCCCCCGTTTGAGGTGACAAGCATTCGCCCAGCTTGTTGCTCGGTGGCGTACGCCGCCGCAAATCCGTGATCCTTATCGACGAATTGAAGACCGCGAATCGCGAATTGTTTTGCGCCGTCGGCAGTCAAATCGATTGCCCCATCACCTAGTTCTATTTCGCTGCGCTGCTTGTCCCAGGAACGTCCGCCGTCGGTGGTGTTGTAGATAACCCCTTTTGTGCCGGATACCCATCCCCTCGTTTTGTCGACAAACGTGACGCGCAAGATCGAGTGCGGAACATTGTACTGTGGGGTCCACGTGTTTCCGCCGTCCGTCGTTGCCATGATTGCGCTCGGACCGCCGATGCTTTCCTCTTCGCCCCGTAACTCGGTTGAACCACCGATCCATCCGGAATCCGCATCGACGAAGAAGACCGAGATCGGTATTTGCTTTTGGCTCAGCCTGGTTGCGGCCCACGACGCGCCTCCATCGGTTGTCTTGATAATGATGCCATCTTGCCCAGAATCCACTCCCACAGCCCATCCCACGTCCTGGTTTATGAAATGGACTGAGTTCAGAGTTGGGATCAACATGCCGGGGACTTCAATCGGGGTGTCGGTCCAGGACTGTCCTCCATCCGTCGTTCGCACAATCACCGCAACCCTCTCGTTGCCGCCTTTCGGGTGTGGCGTGTCGCCGCAAACAAAGACGACGTTCTGTGAGACCACCGAAATCCCACTATAGAAAAAGACTGAGAGATTGACTCCGGTGTAATTCAGTGAAGCGGGATTTCGGTATTGAGCAACCCATCTTCCGGGTTTTGGCGGAGTAGCAGTCCCATCCTTTCGATTTCCGTTGTTCTGAGCTGAGTTACAGCTTGAGGCTCCGACCGCAAGGATGAGTGCCAATATGAACGCGACGGCGCGTTGTTTGAATTCCATCAAATCCCTCTTTATTGGAGTGTTGATTGTGAGGGAGATATTAGAGGATCGCGATGAATAGTGACAAGGAAGGGAGGGAATTGCCGATTTACGATTGCCGATTTGCGATTGCCGATTGGGAAAGTCGAAAGTGATTCAGAATTCCAATCGGCAATCGCAAATCGGCAATCAAAATTCCTTCACGTCAGATTTTTGACCATCAGGAAGCCGTCGTCGCCGCTTGTGTAGTAGCGCGGCATCCGTCTAACGATCTTGTACCCAAGATCCAGATAGAGCCGTTGAGCCACAACATTAGACGTGCGGACTTCGAGGCGTACGGTCGATACGCCGCGTCGAAGAAAACCCTGCTCGACCTCGTACATCAATCGCCGGCCGTGTCCATAGCGACGATGTTCCGGAGCGACGCCGAGAGCTACCACGTGACCGGTGCCGTCCGGCTCGATCATCCCGACTACGAAGGCGATCATCTGATCGCCCGGGGCGATGACCTTGTGACAGACCGATTGAGCGTGAGAGAGAAGGTAGCGGATGGTCTCGCGATCGTAGGCCTCTCCATCCGAGAAACAGCGCTGGTCAAGCCGCCAACACTCGTTGAGGTCCCCGTGGCCCATCGCCATCACAACAGACTGTGTGGTCGCAGCCATCATAGACTCAAGCAGGTTCTTCTCTTTTCGCCGCCTCGGCCACATTTCAATAATTGCCGCACCGAGCAAATTCGTTAGACTCGAATTTGATTAGTCACACCGGATCGTACTCGTAGAATCGCATTCATTATACGACAACGAATCGATTCCCGCAGCAATTGAATTGAGATCTATCACTAGCCGAGATTTGACTTTCTAACATCCGCTAAAATACGCTTTCGGCGAAATGATTGAGATTGACGGAGCGTCTCTCACACTAGAACAGACGGCAAGCGTCGCAGACGGCGCGGAGGTCTCGCTGGCTGCAAGCGCTCTTGCGCGGATTGAGAGATCCCGCCGGTTCGTCGAAGATATCGTAACCCGCGGCGAGGTGGTCTACGGGATCAACACCGGGTTCGGAGCCCTTGCCGACGTCACCATCCCTCCCGAAAAGCTACGAGAACTTCAAATCAATCTCGTTCGTTCGCACGCGTGCGGCGTGGGCGAACCTCTTCCTGAACGAGCCGTTCGCGCGATGATGCTTCAGCGGGCGAATGTGCTGGCGAAAGGATATTCGGGCTGTCGGATTGAGGTAATCGAGACGCTGCTCGCAATGCTGAGAGCCGGGGTGCACCCGGTCATTCCTTCGCGCGGCTCGGTGGGCGCGTCGGGAGATCTGGCGCCGCTTGCTCATCTGGCGCTCGTCGCAATCGGGGAGGGCGAAGCGAACAGGGGCGGTGAGCGATCCAGTGGCGGTGAGGCGCTCAGATCGGCCGGGATCGCGCCGCTTGCCCTGGAAGCCAAAGAGGGACTGGCGCTGCTAAACGGTACCCAGGCGATGACCGCGGTGGGCGGATTAGCGCTGCTTGATGCGGAACGGCTAAACGATGCTGCTGACGTGACCGGCGCTATGTCGCTTGAGGCGCTGAGGGGAACGCCGGTGGCCTTTGATCATAAGATTCACGCGGTTCGTCCTCATCCCGGGCAGATCAAAAGCGCACGGCGTTTGCGGGAGTTGATCGAAGGCAGCGAGATCCGAGAGTCACACCGGAACCACCTGGTTGACCCGCGCGTGCAGGATGCGTACGCGATCAGGTGCATGCCTCAGGTGCACGGCGCGGTGCGCGACTCGCTTGCTCACGCGCGTCGAATCCTGGAGATCGAGATCAACAGCGCCACCGATAATCCCTTGATATTCCCCGAAGCAGGCGAAGTGTTGTCGGGCGGCAACTTTCACGGCGAACCGATCGCGTTGACCCTGGATTACGCAGCGGTGGCGATCGCCGATCTCGGGACGATATCGGAACGACGGGTTGAGAGGCTTGTAAATCCTGATCTCTCCGGTCTGCCCGCTTTTCTCACACCGGAGCCAGGAATGAACTCCGGGATGATGATTGCGCAGGTCGTTGCTGCGTCCCTGATAGCCGAGAACAGCGTGTTAGCGCACCCGGCATCAGTGACCAATCTTCCGACTTCAGGCAACAAGGAAGATCACGTCAGCATGGGAATGACGTCGGCGTTGAAATTCGCTCAGGTTGTGAGGAACGTCGAGATGATCATTGCGATCGAATTGATGTGTGCGGCGCAGGGGCTGGACTTTCTCAAACCGCTCAAGCCGGGTCCTCGATTGGCCGAGGCGTATTCGCGGGTGCGCCAACTGGTGCCGACAATCGAGCGAGACACGCCGCTATCCGGATACATCGAATCACTGGTTCCCGTGGTGCGACGGCTCGGCGAGGTGTAACCCGTTTGCTCGACCCGCGTCTGCTTTAGCCAAGCAAAACAATCATTCCGTGGTATGCGCTGAGACACATATAGATTCCTACTACGAGCTTGATTCCCAACCGCGCGGTTCTCAGATGTGAGAAGTGGTAGCAGATCAACAACCCTAAGGCGGTGACCGCCATTTTTACGAGGAAAAAGACGACGGCATTCTGGTGAATCAGCGATGCCATCAGCGGATTGCCTTCCGCGGCTACGCCCCGGCCTATGTGCTGCATTGTCGCAACCGCGTCGTAACCGGACATCGCGATCGCTGCGAGGACGTACATGAACAACCTGGAGTTCCGAAACAGTACACTCGTTGTGACCATGGTCAACCTCTTCTGCTCAGTCTTCTAAAACGCACGAGTGGGAATGGGGGTCCCAAATTCGTGCGTGCGTCCGGATCCTCTTCTCTGCCTGCCTAAGATACTATCAGAGCAGCAAGCGAATCAATAACCCAGGCGGGGCATCTTCCATCCAACGCCGGGTGCGAGACGCTTTGTTCGTTCGGTCAAAAAGCTCATGCTAGAATCCATTCGCTGCAAACCTCGTGCTCACCAAGTGGAGATGATTAATCGGTCCCGGAATTCAAATCGCCCGAGGAGTGAGGAATTATGGGTCAAGCCAGAAGAGTAACCGCACCGCGAGGCCGAGATATCACGTGCAAGGGCTGGCATCAGGAGGCAGCGCTTCGCATGCTGATGAACAACCTGGACGCCGAGGTTGCCGAGAGGCCTGATGAGCTGATCGTGTACGGCGGCACCGGGAAAGCCGCACGCGACTGGCGGTGTTTTGATGCAATCGTGCGTTCGCTCCGGGAGCTTGAGAACGATGAAACATTGCTGGTCCAGTCGGGCAAACCGGTTGGCGTCTTCAGAACTCACGAGTACGCGCCGCGAGTGCTGATCGCTAACGCAAACCTCGTCGGGCAATGGTCCAACTGGGATGAGTTTCACCGCCTGGAACAACTGGGGCTGACGATGTATGGGCAAATGACCGCTGGTTCCTGGATTTACATCGGCAGCCAGGGAATCGTGCAGGGTACGTTTGAAACCTTTGCGGCAGCGGCGGTCAAACACTTTGGCGGATCTCTTGAAGGCCGGCTTATCGTGTCAGGGGGAATGGGCGGGATGGGCGGGGCTCAGCCTCTGGCGGCGACGATGAACGGCGCTTGCTTTCTCGGAATCGACGTCGACCCGCAGCGCATCGCCAAACGAATAGGCACCGGCTACTGTGATCGAACTACGACGGATCTCGATGAAGCGCTGCAGATTTTCGAGGAAGCGCGCTCAAAAGGCGAAGCAATATCGGTCGGGCTGGTGGGCAATTGTGCGGATGTGCTACCCGAGCTCGCGCGTCGAGACATTGTCCCTGATCTGCTCACAGATCAAACAAGCGCGCACGACGCGCTGAACGGTTACGTGCCAAACGGGATGAGCCTCGACGCGGCAGCCGCTCTCAGGCGAGAGAAGCCTGATGACTACATACGCCGATCGATGAATGCGATGGGTGTACACGTTGCGGCCATGCTTGAATTGAAACGCAAGGGTGCGGTGACGTTTGACTACGGAAACAACATTCGGGCGCAAGCAAAGAAGGCTGGCGTCGAAGATGCATTCGAGATTCCCGGCTTTGTGCCTGAGTATATCCGACCGCTCTTTTGTCAGGGCCGCGGGCCATTCCGATGGGTGGCGCTTTCAGGAAATCCGGCGGACATTCGAAAGACTGATAGTCTCGCGCTGGAGCTATTCCCAGACGATCAAGTCCTGTCGCGATGGCTAAAGCTTGCGGGCGAGCGTGTTCAGTTTCAGGGGCTCCCGGCGCGGATCTTGTGGCTGGGCTATGGCGAGCGCGCCGAGTTTGGCGAGGCGATGAACGACATGGTCCGAGGAGGCCAGCTTGAAGCGCCAATCGTGATCGGCCGCGATCATCTCGATACGGGATCGGTCGCATCGCCGTATCGCGAAACTGAAGCGATGCGTGATGGCTCTGACGCTATCGCCGACTGGCCTTTGTTGAATGCATTGCTGAACACCGCGTCAGGGGCGTCGTGGGTTTCGATCCACAACGGGGGCGGCGTGGGTATCGGCTATTCGCTTCATTCGGGGCAGGTGACAGTTGCGGATGGCACAGAAGACGGCGCTCGGCGACTCAACCGAGTGCTGACAAACGATCCGGGGATCGGCGTGGCCCGTCATGCGGATGCGGGCTACGAAGACGCCCAACGCACGGCCAACGAAAAAAACATCAAGATACCCAAGTAGCAACGAATTTATTCGTTCAACTTGAATTCGTACCCTTCAGAAGAAACGAATAGATTTGTTACTACGTGGACTGAGGAAAACTACTGGGAAGATCCCCGCGCAAGACCTGGCAACGTTCGCCTCTTGTATGCGCGAATAAAAAATGTCTTGTCCCCGATCTGTAGATTTGGGTCGTGATCGCGACCAAACATAGCGCACGCCTCGAAGTTCTGCTCAATCCATTGCATCAGATTCTGACAATAGTCTCGACCAAATGCCTCGGCCCCGAACTCGGATGTCGCCCGATTAGCCACCAGCACGAATCGAGTGTCAGACTGAATAAGCTGATTGATGGCGCGTTCCTCTCCTTCGCGATCCAGATAACCGGGGGTGGTAATTTCCTCGCGAAGCGGGTTGGGCCTGTCGGTGAAAAAGTTTAGTGAAGTCCCCTCCGGCATAACCGCCACCGGCTCGCCCGGCGCAGTCTCACGGTTGATAAAGGCGATTGCCTCGTCGATCGATTGTCCGAGGTCCGGAATCGCTATGATGGTGCCCCGGTCCGTATTCAAAGCGTAGGTGTTTCTATCGCGGAAACGATACGAGAGCAGACCCGTAGTGATTCCAACGTCCACCAGTAACAGCGCGATCGCAAGGTTGCATGCCATGCGTCGTGTTTTTCCGTTTCGAAACAGATTGGCGAACGGGTGCACCCACGTGTAGCTAAACAAGATGACCGAAGCCGGCAACAAATACGAACTGTAAGCGCCACCACTGCGCACTCTCAAGATCACTCGAGCGAGGCTGGCAAGCGCATACACTGCCATTATCAGGACGATTATTGACTGGGTGTTTATGCTACTTGAATCCCGCTTCAGGTATCGAACAGCTTCGCTTCCGATCAACCAAAGCAGCAGCAGCGGCATCGCCAGGTATGGACCCTTCTCAAAGTTCAGCGGGCCTGCAATCGGCACAGCCACGATGACCAGCGAGGCTGCCAGGATTACCCAGATCATCGCGTATGTGGCACGGCCGGCATCGCTGACTCTGCTGAGGTCTGCTAATGAAACTTGATTGCGCGCCTCGTCCCGCCTGTGCCATGTAAGCAACATCGCCACAGCGCCGACCAGCGCGGCGAGCGCGCTGACCCGCAATCCCGCGCCCAATATGCTCGCGATCGACTGCAGAGGTTGATCAAACCCGGATACCCGCTTATTGAAGTAGACTAGTTCCGGCGGCAGGTGTTGGAAAAAGAGCAGGCTGTCCTGGATAAGCGAGCGCCATCCGACGAGCGACGCGATATATCCGTACACCCCAACAACAAGGATCGCGAAGGGAGCAAGGTACATCGCTGCGTATGTTGCCCCGCGACGAATGCTTGGATAACCCGAGAGCGCAACTGCCACGAATCCCGCGCTCACCGCCGCAAGCCCCATTTCGGTTTTCGCCAGAGTCGCGAGCCCCGCAACCGCTCCTGCCAGGGCCAACCAGATCAGAGCGCTTCGAGACGGCATTGACGAACTTGTAGCGTCATCCGACTGGTTCGCTGTGGGTTCGTTCGGCCGGCGACGCTCGAGAAAGCGCACGAGCAGCGCGAGGGACACCAACCCGAGCGCGCATCCGTGCAGCGCTGAGTAGGAGTAGGGAAGCACATAGTTTCCCGCTTGCTTAAAAGCGCAAAGCCACATCACGCTCAGAGTGGTCGCTGCGGAAGCTGCGCGTCCCATCAATCGCCGCGAGAGCCAGTAGACGGCCGCAAGGATAATAATCGCGGTGAGAATTCCGTCCGCGTACAGAACAGTGAGCGATGGACCGAAGATTTTATAAAGAAGGGCGTTGAGGTAAGGTGAAAGCGGTCCGTAGATATGGCGTACGTCGGAGTACAGCATCTCGCCGCGCGCGAGACGAAGCGGCTGGTTCATCTCGCGACCGCAGTCTACGAGCGGGTTGCCCCAGCGCTCCCACGAGACTGCTAAGCCAAAGATAAAGAACGCAGCAATGAGAGCGACCCAGGGGAGGTCGCGTTTGTAAATCTGAGTGGCCACGGTGAAGGGCGATTATAGGCGATGTCCGAGAATTTTACTATAGGTGCTATAAGTCCTATAGGTCCTATAAATACTCAGATTTGATCAGCTGATCGCGACGAAATCCCCATCGCAATCGATACGAGAGCAAATAGAACAGCGGCGAACGAAACTCGTTATGGTGCCTCACCAGATCAAGAGTGAGGTGTAGCACGTAGCCCGTTAGCAGTCCTATCAAAAAATGCGTCCGGAGAACGAAAGTCGCGACCGCGATCAGCGCCAGCAGCTCATACGAGTGGAAGACGATTGGTAAACGAACCAGCTTGCGCGGTCGCAGTAGGTTAAGCACCCGCTTGAATGGTGGAAACGATTTGGGATGGTCCTGGGCAATCGGTTTGCGGTACGGAGCTCCGTGACTGATAGACCACAATTGATCAATGATATGATCGGCGTCGATGAGGAAACCGCCAACCATTGTTCCGGCAAGCGCCGCGCCTGATCCGGTAGCCCAATAAAGCGCGCCACCCGCGGCAAGTGACGACCAGAAGTGATGCTTCGCTTTCATTCTTTTACTCGATTGTTCGCGTAGCGTAGACTGTCCAGTCTGCGCTCTACGGCCGTCGACTCGACTCGCGCAGACTGGACAGTCTACGCTACGTATTATGCTACGCCGAAGTATACCGGGTGAGACGATCAACTTCCCAGTACGAGGAGCAAGATGACGAAGCTGGACACAACAAAGTCGGATTACCTTTTCAGTCGCGCTCAGCAATTGATTCCAGGCGGCGTAAACAGCCCCGTCCGCGCGTTTCGTGCAGTGGGCCGGACGCCGTTGTTCATCCGTCATGCCGAGGGCGCTTACATCACGGATGCCGACTGGAACAAGTATATCGATTATGTGGGCTCGTGGGGTCCGATGATACTCGGACACGCTCATCCGGTGGTCATCGAGGCCATTCGCGAGGCCGCATCGCGCGGAACCAGCTACGGCGCTCCAACTTTATTGGAAATCGCTCTTGCCGATGAGATCATCGCGGCATTTCCTTCTATCGAAAAAGTTCGCCTGACAAGCTCGGGCACTGAAGCGGCCATGAGCGCTATCCGTCTTGCACGGGGATTCACCGGCCGCGATCGCATAGTCAAGTTTGAAGGCTGTTATCACGGTCACAGCGACAGCTTGCTGGTAAAGGCCGGATCGGGGCTCGCAACTTTTGGCACCCCGGATAGCGCGGGCGTGCCCGCTGACTTCGCTCGGAACACCATAGTCGTTTCGTACAACGACAGCGATGCCTTGAGTAAGGTCTTTGCGGAGCAGGGAAGCGAGATCGCTTGCGTGATAATCGAACCGGTTGCCGGGAATA
>Ga0075418_10005177_pt1 | contig 14758 bp, 9 predicted proteins | sample SoiMetdeltSBSDD2_FD_81776 | JGI IMG/M metagenome (GOLD analysis project Ga0075418, IMG submission 81776) | Bulk soil microbial communities from a Populus tree surrounding site in Tennessee, USA - Soil MetaG P. deltoides SBSDD2 | ecosystem: Environmental > Terrestrial > Soil > Tree plantation...
ACGCTAGAGACCGAGGTGCTTGCCCCGATGCCAGGCGCCGGGGAGAGTATTGCGGCGGCGGCGAAGCCCGGGGTCGCTCGAAGTGCCCTCAATCCGTAACGGATGTCTTGTAAAATGGTTGCCATAGCTTAGCCTTCCGATTGCGGATTGCGGATTTCGGATTGCGGATTTTCGGCGGCGTGAAATCGCCAATCGCCAATCGGAAATCCGCAATCCGCAATCCGCAATCGAAATCCGAAATCCGCAATCCCAGCACTCTACTTGTCTGTCTTCTCCTTGCGTTTTTGCTGGTCGTTGGCCATTTGGCTGAACCGCTTGTAGCGCGGATCGGAACGCAGGTTGTTAAGGTCTTCGTCCGAGAGTATGTAATCCTCGATGTTGAATCCAGCATCCACGGCTTTCTCGAGCCATTCAAATGCTGCGTCTCGATTTCCCATCATCGAATGCGCGCAGGCGATGTTGTACAGCGAGGTCGCTTTGCGATGGTCGAGCTGAATCGCTCGCTCGAAGGCTTGAATCGCTCGCGTGTGCTCGCTCGAGTAATGAAGCGCGTAGCCAAGATTGAACCACCCTCGGCCGTTCGTCGGGTTGTCTCGAAGGAAGGATTCGTATGTCTTGACGGCCGGCGCCCAGTGTTGCTTTGAGTACTGTGAACCTGTGAACACGTTGCTGGTGAATTGCGACAGCGAAAGGATGCGGCTGAGCTCCTGAATGTTTTTGAATCGCGGTTCGCCGCGCAGATTCGCGATATCCGGATCTTCTTTCAGTTTATCGCTGTTGTCGAAACCTGCATTGATCGACCGTTCCAGCCAATCAAGCCCGAGCGCTCGATCGCCCTTGAGCGAGTACGTGCAGGCGAGGTTATACATTGCCGACGCGCCGCTGCTGAGATGCTCGACGGCCTGGGTCAATGCTGCCGCTGCGCGATCCAGATCGCGCAGGCGAAGGAGGCGTGAACCAATCGTGTACCATTCATTGCCATCAGTTGATGCGTCGCGTCGAAGCTGCTCGAAGTTGTTGACGGCGTCCTCGAGCCTCGAGATCGTTTTGTCCTTAGCGGGTTTGTCTGCTTTCTTCGTGACCGCTACTTTTTGGACGAGTTCTTTGAACCGCGAATCCGAACGCAGCGAATCGAGGTCCGAATCATTGCTCAACAGATCAGCCCTATCGAACCCGGCCCCAAGCGACCGATTCAACCAGAACAGCGCGTTCTCTTTGTCGCTGAGCAGCGCGTAGCCGCAAGCGACGTTGTACATCGAAGTCGCTTGTCGATGTCCAAGACCGATAGCGTGAGTGAAGGCTTCAATGGCTTCTATATATCGGTCGGATTGGTGCAGCGAATAGCCGCGGCTGAACCAATACTCGCCGTCGCGTGTTTCATGTTTGTCGTCTTTATTCTTCGCCACGAGCCTGGAGTCCTGGACGGACCGGCCTTTCAATTTCTCCTGCTCTCGAAATTCATTTGAACTACGGTTCGATTGCGCAAAGACGGGTAGGGAAACGATCGCGATCAGTGCCACCAGGGCCAGTCGTTTTAGATCTGTTTTCATAAAGACTCCTTGATTACGGTTTCTGGTTTCTCGTTTTTTGGTTTCTCGTTTCGGTTTCTGGTTTCTCGTTTGTGGTTGTGTGCGAACCTCTTCCCCCCAGAAGCCACAAACTACAAACCAGAAACCATTAACCAGAAACCAAACATCCGTTATTCGTATCTCAGCGCGACCATAGGATCGACCTTTGTCGCGCGTCTTGCGGGAACGATACAGGCCGCCAGAGCCACTCCTGACAGCAATACCGCAACAGCGACGAACGTCGGAGTATCGGTCGGGCTTACTCCAAACAACAACGTCGACATCAGCCGTGTCAGCGCCGCCGCGGCTGCCAGTCCGACCCCGACTCCAGCAAGCGCCAGCGCCATTCCCTGACCAACCACCAGCCTGAGCACGTGTGAACCCCTGGCGCCTAACGCAACGCGGATACCTATCTCGTGCGTGCGCTGGGAAACTGTGTAAGAAATCACACCATAGATCCCGAGCGCGGACAGCGCGAGCGCAAGCGCAGCGAAGACGCCAATCAGCACCATGTTGAATCGCCGAGCGGCAACAGAATTGGCCAGCACTTGCTCCATTGTTGCAACGCTGGCGACGGGCTGGTGGGGGTCAATCGACCAAATCTGGCTCTTGATCGCGCCGACTATGTTCAGCGGGTCTCCTTCGGTGCGAACTACCAGGCTGTCGAAGATAACCGGAAACTGCGGGTATGCCCAATAGATCATCGGCCGCGTCTCGGAATCCAGCCCGCCAGCTTTGACGTCTCCGACGACCCCGACAATCTCGCCGCTCAGCGGAGGTCCCCAATCCGTCATCGTGACCCTTTTGCCGATCGGGTCCTCACCGGGCCAGAACCGCCGCGCCATATGCTCGTTAATCACCATTACCTTCGGCGCGGTGGTCGAGTCGGTCTCGGCAAACGGACGACCGGCGCGCAGCGGAATCCCCATCGCGCGAAAATAGTTCGAGTCGACCACTCTGATATCGGCGGAGGGCTCGTCACCCTGGGCAACTGGCGGCGCAGCTTCGATGACGAAACCTGTCGACGGCCCGCCGCGCAGTGGCAGCGTTGATGTCAGCCCGACCGCGCGAACGCCCGGCGTCTCGGCAGTCCGTTCCAAAATTTGTCTCAGAAAGGCTATTTGCTGTTCGGTGGTTGAATATCTAGAAAGGGTCAAGTTGAGGGTCAGAAGGTTCCGTGCATCAAACCCGCGATCCACTCGTTGAAGCCGCAAGAAACTGTTGATCAATAACCCGGCGCCGATCAACAGCACCAGTGCGACGGCCACTTCTGAAACCACCAGAAAGTGTCGCAGCCATCGCCGCCGCCCTCCGGTCGAACCGCGACCGCCGTCCTTGACCACTTCATGAATCGATAGCCTCGGGAGTTGCAGCGCCGGCGCGATCCCGAAAAGTAATCCTGTCAGCAGCGACGCGGCCACCGTAAACCCCAAGACCCGGCCGTCAATTCGCACCTCGTCTATGCGCGGTAGATTTCCGGGGGCCAGGGCGATGATCGAATCCACACCCCAGACCGCCAGCAACAGTCCGGCGGCGCCCCCGGCCAGCCCGAGCAGCGCGCTCTCCGTAAGAACCTGTCGGGTGATGCGCCAGCGGCTCGCGCCCAAAGCCAGTCTGATCGCCATCTCCTTTTCGCGAGCCGCTGAACGCGCCAACAGCAGGTTTGCCACGTTTGCGCAGGCGATCAACAGCACACATGCGACCGCGCATAGGAGCACCAGCAGCGCTGGCCGCATCGGAGCAACTATACGGTCCTGTAATCCCTCAACTGCTATACCGAGGTCAGGGTCGTCCACTCCGGGATTGTTTTGCTCGATGCCCGCGGCGATCGATGCCATTTCGGATTCCGCCTGCGCGATTGTGGCCTGTGGTTTCAAGCGCGCGATGACTGCAAGCAGATGCGAACGGCGGTTGTCGCGCAAGCTGCCGCTCGCCGATAGAGGCGCCCACAAGTCGTATTGACCGGAAAAAAGAATGCTCGATTGAAAACCCGACGGCATCACGCCAAGAACGGTAAGATCACGGCTGCCGAACCTGATTGTCTTTCCAACCAAACCCGGATCGCCGCCATACCGCCGCTGCCACAGCGCATGGCTTAACACCACGACGTTATCGCGGCCGGGGCCATCTTCGTCGCGAAGAAACGTGCGGCCAATCTGCGGCGGAACGCCAAGCGCCGAAAAGAAATTGGCCGATACAAGCATGATCGAAACCTGTTCAGGTTCGTCGCCGTCGGTGATGTTGTCGGACCAGAACCGCGCGCCGGAGATGTTCTCAAGCGAGGCGGTCTCGTCACCCAGATCGTGAAAGCTCGCGTAAGTGACGTTGCCTGTGTAGTTCGCGTGGCGCTCGCTCAGCCTGACCAGGCGCGAGGACTCCGGAAAGGAAAGCGGGTTTAGGAGAACCGAATTCACAACGCTGAAGATCATCGTGTTCGCACCGATGCCCAATGCGAGAGTTATCACAGCGATGGCGGTGAACCCTGGCTTAACCATCAGCATTCGGGCTGCGTAGCGCAGGTCTTGCAATAAAGCACCCATAAGTCCTCGTGTTTCTAGTTTCTAGTTTCTGGTTTCTGGTTCACAGCTCAACGTAAGGACCGGAACCAGAAACTAGAAACTAGAAACCAGAAACCATTTTTTATTCGTATCTGAGCGCGATCATCGGATCCACCCTGGTCGCGCGCCGCGCCGGGATGTAACACGCCACTATCGCGGCAAAAACCAGAAGCAAAGCCACCTGGATAAAAGTCAGAGGATCAGTCGCGCTCACTCCATAAAGCAAAGTTCGCAGGAGCCGGGTCATCGCAAACGCGCCGCCAAGTCCAATTGCCACCCCCACCGTCGCCAGCTTTAGACCCTGTGTCATCACCAGACGCAACACATCGCCGCCCTTTGCACCCAGGGCCATGCGCACGCCGATCTCGTGTGTACGCTGCCGCGTCGCAAGGCTCATGACGCCATAGATACCGACCAGCGCCAGCACCAGCGCAAGCCCCGCAAGCGAGCCGAGGAGCAGCAGGCTGAACCGCCGGGTCTTAAGAGAATCGCTTATCAGGTTGTCGAGCACTCCGACCTGATAGATCGGCTGCGCCGCATCGACTTCCCAGAGCCGGGCTTTGAGAGTCGGAATCAGAGCAGCTGGTTCGCTCGACGTTCGCACGGTGAAGATGATCGAACCGGTCAGCCACTGATCGTAGGGCCGGAAATACTCGGGTCGCGGTTCCTGATCCAGTCCTATGTGACGCAGATCGCCGACGACACCCACGATCTCGGAAGCCGGCGGCGCGCTCTGGCTCTGGCCTCGCGAACCGCCTCGCACGAGTATCTTCTTCCCTATCGGGTCCTGACCGGGAAAGAACCGCGTGGCCATTGTTTCGTTTATGACGATCACCAGCGGAGCGCCGGCGCGATCAAATTGAGTGAACAGCCGGCCGCTCAAAAGAGGAACGCCCAGAGACACAAAGTATTCGTTTGTAGCAACCGTGTAGAACGCCGTAGGTTCCTGCCCGGATGTCGGAGAAGACTCGCCTTCGATCGTAAACGGAAGCGATGAACTTATGCTGCTCTCAAAAAAAGGCAGCGCTGTTGTGACACCCGCGGATGTAACCCCGGGTACACTTCTGAATCGCTCTAAAACCTGCTCGACATAACTCGCACGTTGCTGCGGTGTCGTGTAGCGATCCCAGATAAATGTCTGCAACCCGACAACCCGATCGGACGCGAAGCCCGGATCGGTCCTTAGTAAGGAAACGAAGCTTCGCACCAGGAGACCGGCCCCGACTAGCAGCACCATCGCCAGCGCGATTTCGGCGACTACCAGGGCGCTTCTCAGCCGATGGCGCGACGGGCTTGCGGATGAGCGGGCTTCCTTGAGATGCTCGTTCAGATTTGGCTTCGAGAGCTGCAATGCCGGGGCGAGCCCAAAGAGCAACGCCGAGATCGCGGTCATCAACAACGCAAAAAGCATCGTGGTCGTATTAAGCCCGGCTTCTTCGATTCGCGGGATGTTTCCCGGGCTGAGAGCGACGATCAAATCGATGCTCCACAACGACAACAGCAGTCCGCCCGCCCCTCCGAGCACCGAAAGCATGAAACTCTCGGTCAGCAACTGCCGAACGATTCGTCGCCGGCCTGCGCCGAGCGCAGATCGTATCGCAAACTCTCTTGTGCGTTCGTTTGCGCGAGCAAGCAGCAGGTTCGCCACGTTAGCGCAGGCGATCAACAATACGAATCCGACCGCGCCCAGAAGTATCAATAGCGCCGGACGCACGTGCCCGATCATCTGGTCTACGAGTGAAACGGCGGTCACTCCAACGCCGCTGTTTGTCTGTGGATATTCGTCGGCCAGACCAGCGGCAATCGAATCCATCTCACCTCGCGCCTGCTCGACGGTCACGCCCTCGCGGAGCCGCGCCACGACTTTCAGATAAGTCGCCCGCCGCTGGCGACTCATCGACTCGTCGGGAAACTGCGGAGCATACGCAACCCTTTCCTGCTCGAACAGGTTGAGCTTGAACTCCGGAGAGAGCACGCCGACGACGGTCACCGAGTTGTCGTCAAGTCTCAATTTCCGGCCGATGATGTTTGGGTCGCCGCCGAAGTTCCGCTGCCACATACCGTAGGTCAGAACCACAGCAGTGATCCCGCTGCTCCGATACTCTTCTTGGGTAAAGGTCCGACCGATGATTGCACTGGCTCCCAGAATGTCGAAAAAGCCTTCGGATACCATGGCGGTCTGCCACGTTTCGGGTTCAGCGCCTTCGACATAATCGAGGCTGTGGGGGTTCACAAAAGCCATGCTCTCGAAAGAGGCGTTGCGAGCTCGCCAATCGAGAAAGTTGGCCGGGGATACGTCGTCGCGCTCGATCTTGTCTTTGAGGTTGTTCTCCCAAAGCACGACGGTTCTCTCGGGCTCGCGAAAAGGCAGCGGACGAAGGAGCACGCCGTTGACGACACTAAAAATCGCGGTTGTCGCTCCTATGCCAAGCATCAATGTGAGCACGGCTACGGAGGTGAACCCGGGTCTTTTAAGCAGGGTTCGAGTGCTGAATCGAAGGTCCTGAAAGAAAGTGTCCATCGGTCGTCCTCGCAGTGCCTTTGCGTTCTTTGCGGTCCTTTTCGTCTTCGCGATAAAACCGGCGGCTAAGGCAAATCCAAAGCGGGTTTCACTTGCCCGCGATGACATGTGGTGCAGTTCACTATCGGATTCGGGCTCTTCAGATTCTTGATTTCCTTGAGAAGCTTAGTGTTAATGGTCTTTGCCATATCCGACATCTCGCGGGTGATCTGTTTAGTTGGCTTTTCCTCTTTCTCCCATTCGCCCGCGACATGACAATGCGTGCAATCGACACCCAGCGCCTTCGAGTAGCCAAACTGCATGACTGCTAACACCCGCCCCGCGGCCATTCCTTTGAACATCTTGATGTTTTTGAAGACTTGTTCCGCGGGTTGATTCTCTTTACCGGCAATCTCGGCTTTGAGTTGTTCGACCGCTTTCGCCTGATTGAATCCGCCGGTCTGATGCGCAACCGCCGGTGGATTGGCGGCCGGTTCGCCATCAATCGGATTGGCGTTCGATGGTTGGAAGGTCAAAACTATGGTGAGCAATCCGAGCATGCCGAGTACTCTCACGATCGCATTTTTCATGAATCCGCCTCCTAGAGTTTTGATCACGAAAGACGAGTTGACTCATTCGTACCTGAGCGCAACCATCGGATCGACTTTCGCGGCTCGCCGCGCGGGCACAAAGCAAGCCAACAGACCGACAACTGTAAGACCAAACCCGACCATCCCAAATGTAAATGGATCGGTGGTGCTTACTTCGAACAGCAGCGTCGCCATCCACCTTGTTAGCAAAAACGCCCCGGTCAACCCGACTGCCAAACCGACTACCGTCATCTTAAAACCCTCGCCGACAACCATCGCCAGCACGTTCCGCGTGGTAGCTCCAAGAGCAACGCGCACACCGATCTCCTGCGTTCTCTGAGTGACCGAGTAGGCCATCACGCCATAAATCCCAATTGCCGCCAGCGACAACGCGATCACCGAGAATGAGCCCAGCAACAGCGAGAGAAATCGCGGTCGCACCAGAGAATCCGCCACTACGTCGCCCATGGTTTGTAGTTGAAATACCGGGACGCTTGGATCCATCTCGCCGACAGCCGAGCGAATACCCGACGCAATCGCCGCCGCGGAAGTTCCTTCCGAGCGGACTACGAAACTCATGCGAGTGCCGACTCCGCCAAAGGGTCCGATAGTTTGAGGCAACAAAAAATACAATTCGGTGCCGGCGGGTTTGTCGACGCCGAGATTCTTGGTGTCTTCGACGATTCCGATTACGGTAAACCAAATCGGTTGCGGCCCCCCAAGTCCGGGAGCGACTCGACGGCCAATCGGGCTTCCTTGCCAGAACCGCCGCGCCATCGCCTGGTTGATGACCATTACCTTTTGGGCGCTTTCGTTTCGATCCGAAGCCTCGAATGTTCGGCCTTCGATCGTTCGAATACCCATCGTCTTGAAGTAACCTTCGTTGATCGTGTTCCAGTAGTCGATGTTTTCAGCCGGTCCCTCTGGTGTTCCCTGATAGTCCTCGATGTCGGTGTCGTTCGCGTTTATCGGACGAAGCGGCGGGAGCCCCGACGCTATCGAAGCTGAGGTCACGCCGGGCATCGCTAGCAATCGCTCTTCGAGCTGGGTTGCGAAACGCAAACGATCCGGCGTCTGGTACCGCGAGAACGGCAATTGGAGGTTGAACGCGGTAACGCCGCGAGGCTCGAATCCAACATCGACCTGGCGCAGCTTCCAGAACGCCCGAATCATCAAGCCGGATCCGATTACCGGAATGACAGCCAGCGCAATCTCCGCAACAACCAGACTCTTCCTGAGTCTGTGACTCCCGCTTCCGCCGGAAGTCCGTTGTCCAGAGCCTCGCAGCGTGGTTGCGAGATCGCGATCGCGCATCTGCAGCAAAGGTGCCATCGCAAAGACGATGATCGACAGAATCGAGACGCCAAGTGTGAACGCCAGCACCATCCGATCGATTCCGATGTCGCCGGTGCGCGGAATGCTGTCGGGCGCAGCGGCCAGAACTAAACCCAGGCCAACTTTCGCCAGCACTATTCCAGCGGCTGCGCCAAGCACGACCAGGATCATGCCTTCAGCCAGAAATTGTCTCAGCAGCCGGTTTCGTCCGGCGCCGAGAGCGAGGCGTATCGAGAACTCACGTCGTCGCGCCTCGGCGCGCGCCAAAAGAAGATTCGCCACGTTGACACAAGCAATCAACAAAACAAAAGCAACGGCGCCCAGCAGCATTAGCACCGCGGGTCGCGCGGCGCCTACGACGTCTTCGTGGAGCGGGACCATCAGGATCGGGTGGTTCTCAGTGCCGGGCAAATGCATAGATCGGTTTTGGCTGGTCCATCCTGCCGCGAGTGAGTCCATTTCGGAACGTGCCTGTTCCACTCTGATTCCAGGTTTAAGTCTGCCGATGACATACAGACCGTGGTTTCCGCGGCTGCCGGGATTGGTGGGATTCAGTTGAAGCGGCAGCCACATTTCGGCGGGATCATTGCTGCCGGGAGGAAACACGTAGCCTGGCGGCATCACGCCGATAACTGTGGTTGGTTGTGCGTTGATCTGGATTTGCTTTCCGACGATGTCGGCCTGTCTCCCAAACGCACGCCTCCAAAGCCCGTCAGAGATGATGACCGTTTGCGGACCGCCGTTAACATCCTCTTCGGGTGTAAAGTTTCGGCCGAGGGCTGGTTGTACCGCCAGCGTTTCGATCAACCCGCGTGTTACGATCGCGGCGTTGACTCTCACAGGTTCGTCGTTGCTGGTCGAGACGTTTCTGCCAGTTGTGGTCCAGGCGCCGATGCTTTCCCATGAATCGGCTTCATTGTGAATGTCCATGAATTCCGGCGGCGACATCCAGAACTTTCTGAGGTCCATCTTTGGGAACTCGGTGTACACACGAACGAGGCTGCCGGGCTGGCGATAGGGGAGTGGGCGAAGTAGTACGGCGTTAACGACACTAAAGATCGCGGTGTTGGCGCCGATGCCCAGAGCCAGGGTGATGACGGCGACGGCGGCGAACCCGGGCTTGTGCATGAGCATTCGCATTCCATATCGCAGGTCCTGCAGTAAGCTTTGCATCGATCCCTCCGAAGGTCAGATCAAATCCGATGAACCTATGAACATAATGCGCTACCGGTGGGCACACGAGCGCAGTTTTGCCTGATTACCTGAGGAGGAGTAACCAATTGGTGTGCCAATGCAGTTGAGAGGTTACCGATGCGCGTGGTTCTCGAGGGCGGCCGGCAGGTCTTTCTCGGCCGATTGTTAACTATAGATATGATTGAGGTTGGGCGGGTGCCGGCCGATAGTTGATTGGTAACCAGAAGCGTTTGGCGATGAATTAGATTAGATAGCTGAAATCCCGAAAACACAGGGTGTCCGTCTACAGGAATGGGTTTCCCAGAATCGCGCAAGAACTCAACGTTAAGAAGTGCGACTCGGGAATACGCCAAATGTGAGTAGTGGGTGAGTTCGAGGGTCGGCTACTTGGACTGCGGGCCACTTTTTTGGACTGCGCCGCCCTTTACCGCATTTGACGATTCTCGCATGCGTGGCGGCGCTTTCCCCTTGCGCTCGCGTTCCAGTGATTTCCCGCGACACTACAAAAGCGCCGCCACGCATGCAAAAGTCACCAAATTAGGAACGGGGCGGCGCAGTCCAAATACGGCTCTGAATCCAACTGACCCACTACCCCAACTCTTCTCTCGCTCTGACTTTTAGGCTATGAATGCTATACTGCCAGCGAGAGATCCTGGGCTCGCACTAAGGAGCCACTGAGCACAACGTTTAATCCCGAGATCGCGGACCTCCGAAATAAGGTTGAGGGTTGCGTCAAGGAACTCGCCGAAATGCGTGGTACCGTCAATCAACTCAATAAGATTGTCAGCGCTTCGGTGCGCCAATCAATCTGGCAACTCATAGCGTTGATCGTCAGTCTTTGTGTCACGATTGCGGGCGGATTGGCGTACCAAGGCAGTATGATCGACAAGCGATTTGAACAGATCGAAAAGCGCATTGAGCAATCCGAGCAGAACATTACAGCACGCTTTGAGGATCTCAAACAGGAAGTCCGCGCCCAGCGCAAGTAATCTGCGCAGGCTTCAACGACTCACCCTGCGGCGCAACTCTAGCTCGACATTCAAACGGCGTGGCTGCCTTTTGGATCCAGGTGCGTACGTAATCAATTCCTGATGCAGTACAACGCTTCCTGACTTCTCAGGTAAATGCTGCCACCGGTGATCGCCGGCGTCGCGATAAACATCTGGTCGGTCAAAGTGTTTACCGACAACACCTCGTACTTCTCACCCATTTTCACGACTACCACGTCACCCTCTTCGGTCGCGAGATATAGCTTGCCGTTCGCACCAACCGGCGAGGACTTGAAGTTGTAAGACCTCGGCAAGCGCTGTTGTTGGTAGTGCGGTTTCCCGGTACGCGCATCGAGACAGCTTATCAGTCCGCTGTCTGTAACAAAGTACAGCTTGCCATCATGCAACACCGGCGATCCGGTATAAGCATTGCCCCGGTTGTTGGTCCAAAGCACCGCGTCAGTGCCAGTAAGATCGCCCTCCTTGCCAAGTTGAATTGCCAGCAGATTGGGTTCGCGGTGACCGCTCATCACATAGACGACTCCTGAGTGGATCACCGGCGCCGGGATCACATTGCTGCCCAACCCCGCGCACTCCCATATCAGCTTTCCAGTTGCCGGATCATACGAGCGCACCTTGTTCGAGGCGCTAACGATCATCTGCTTTCGTCCATTGTGCGTGACAATCAACGGGGGCGACCACGAGCTGCCTTCGTCACGATCAACGCGCCAGATTTCTTTACCCGTATTTTTGTCGAGAGCCAGCAGGTGCGAGCCCTGCTCCTGATCGAATTTCAGGAACAGCGAATTCCCGTCGAGCACAGTGGCCACGCCTTCGCCGAATCCAAGCCGCATGCGCATCGGCTGAAACGCCTTCTCCCAGATGAGTTTTCCATTGAGGTCGTAACAGTAAATGCCGCGCGATCCGAAAAAGGCATATACGTATTTGCCGTCGGTCACCGGGGTGTTGGACGCGAAGCTGCCGTATTGGTGATGATAACCTTCGTGTGGAGTTGCTACTTTTGCGACGCGCTCCCACAGAACCTTGCCGCTCTTGCGATCGAGGCACATCACTACAAACTTATGCTCGCGACCGGCGTTAGCTCCGCCACCCGGCCCTCGTCCTTGCCGGCGTTGTTGCGAAGCTGGCGCCGGAGTTGTAGCTGGGTTTGGAGACGGGGCAGCGGACGCACTCGCCGCAGTAGCCTGAACGGCGGTTGTGAGAAAGACCTTGTCGCCCCAGATTACCGGAGATGAGTGACCACGACCGGGAATCTCCACGCGCCACGCAATGTTTTTTGTGTCGCTCCACTCGGTAGGCGCATCGCCGCGGGCCATCCCATCGTTGTTGAGACCTCGCCACTGGGGCCAGTCATTCTGTGCTGCAAACAGCGCAAGTCCTAACAGCAAAGCCACGTGATTCACGTTCGGGTTCCTCCTCTGGATGGTTCGACAAACTTCAGTTTGTCGAACAAGCGTCGAGATCTAGAACAAGCGACAAACCGAAGTTAGTCGACAACGGTGATGTATTGCAGAGGCAGATTATTCCTTAAATTACCGGGTTGGGTCAAAGCACGTTTGTTGAGCTTGAGAAGCGCAATGGTATAATGCGCGCGTGAGATCCTGGGCTCGCACTAAAGGAGCCAACAATGAGCACGGCGTTCAATCCTGAAATTGCGGCGTTGCGGGAAAAGGTCGAAGAGCACGGCAAGGAACTCGCCGAAATGCGTGGTACCGTCAATCAACTCAATAAGATCATCAGCACATCCGTTCGTCAGTCCATCTGGCAACTAATCGCTCTGATCGTCACCCTGTTGGTGGCGATTGGTGGCGGATTGGCATACCAAACCACCATGATTGACAAGCGGTTTGAGCAATTCGAAAAGCGCTTCGAGCAATCTGACAAGAACTTCGGCGATCGCTTCGAGCAACTTGAAAAACGCATCGAGCAATCCGAGAAAAACATAACGGCCCGCTTCGAGGACCTCAAGCAGGAAGTCCGGGCGCGTCGAAAATGATCTTCACAGGCTGTGCCGCGCTCCATGCCGCTTGAGCAACCGCGGGTCCTTTGAAGATCACTTGTGTATCGGATACTTTGGCTTTATCCGCTGCACTGGAACATTCTTTCTAATTTCTTCCAGCCCAACCTGAATCGCCTTTTCGAGCTGTGGGTCGCGGCCGGCAACGGCGTCCCTTGGAAGAATCTCAACCTCGTAGTCTGGTATTACCCCCACATTCTCGATTCCCCACGATGTGCCGTCCGGATTGTAAGCCGCACGGTTGGGCAGTTGAATCTGTCCCCCATCGATCAATCTCGGCGTGTAGGCGTACGGTCCTATGCCGCCCCCACCGGTTCGCATCCCAACGATCGGCCCGACCTTGGCGAGCTTGTACATAAAGGCGAAGGTCTCTGCCGCGGAAAAGTTTTCCTGGTTGACGATAAGTACTCTTGCCGGCGGCCCCGGATTCACAGGCGTCGGGATGTCATCACCTTCCCGGAAGGTGTAGTAATAGATCGGCCGTCTGCGCAACCACTCGATCAGATAATCAGGCGTGATGCCACCGCCGTTGAATCGCTGATCGATGATCACTCCCGGAAGATCGCCGTAGCCGGTGAGACCGCGGATCATTTCCATAGTCCCCGCGCCGTAATCGGCGACATAAATGTAGCCGAGCTTGCCGCCTGATGCCGCTTCGACTCGACGGCGATTATCTTCCGCCCAGTTGGCTGCCCGAAGGCTAGCTTCATTCGGGATCGGAAATACTGTCAACGTCCGCGAACCTGTCTGATTCGGGTTTGGCCCGATCGTGACCTTGACCGGCTGATTTGTCTTGCCGTCGAAGTAAGCATAGATGCTCTTGGACGTATCGATCTCCTGGCCGTCAACCGCCAGCAAATACTCGCCCTCGCGCGCGCTGACCCCGAAGCTGTCAAGCGGCGCTTGAACCGAACCGGATGGGCTGTTGTATTTTGTCGCGCGATAGATGCGCTTGAACCGATAGCGATTTCCACTGGCCTCGTAATCAGCTCCCAGAAGCCCAATGCGCACCGGCGGCCCGGCAGGTTGCGGCGAATCGCCACCGCCGATTCCAAGATGGCTCACGGATACGTGGCCGAGCATTCGATTCATCAACACATTCAAATCAACGCGCCGGGTCACCGTTGGCAGGTACTCGGCATAGTGAGCTTCGAGCTCCGTAAGATTTAATCCATGATACTTTTTGTCGTAGAACCAATCCCGCATTATCCGCCAGGCTTCGCGGTAAATCTGCTTCCATTCCGCGCGCGGATCGATTGTGACTTCCAGCTTCTTGAGATCGAGTCTTCCTTCATCCGCCTTTGGCGCGGCGTTCGACGGGACCAGGAACCAGCTTCCACCCTTAGCAAAAAGCAATCGGCTCCCGTCGCGGGAAACCTCGAATCCGCCAACCCCATCGATGAGCTTCTCGAGACGGGCCGGCTGCGCCAGGTCGATCTTGTAGAGAACCGGCGTAGGATTTCCACCAAACCCCGGTGAGGCCGGCCATTCGTTTATGAGCGCGATTAGCAATCCAGGCTTGCCCGGTGCCAGCGACGCATAATCACGCGCCGGCGCGGGCAGATCGACCACTCGTCGACCGATATTTTCAAGATCGATCCGCACCGCAGAAACCGGTTCGCTCGCCCTGGCGTCCGGGTTTGATTGGTTGTTCGGAAGAATCGGCGAAGCGGCGTCGTTCTGCAGGACGACCGCGTGCAATCTGCGAATGACCAGCGGGCGAGCCAAAACACCGTTGAGAACGCCCCAACCGAATTCGCTGGTCCCAGCGTTTGGGCTCGATGCGAAGTACAGGTATTTGCCGTTGGCATCGAAGCACGGCAACTCAGTGTGCGTTCGGCCATCGGTGATCTGATGGACGCTTTTGGCTGTGACATCGTAAACAAAGACTGTACGCACGCGATTGCGAAGATGCTTCGAGTACGTGATCCATCGGCTATCGGGCGACCACGCCGGATACCACTCCTGCTGAAACGAGTACGTAGA
>Ga0075418_10005178_pt1 | contig 14754 bp, 18 predicted proteins | sample SoiMetdeltSBSDD2_FD_81776 | JGI IMG/M metagenome (GOLD analysis project Ga0075418, IMG submission 81776) | Bulk soil microbial communities from a Populus tree surrounding site in Tennessee, USA - Soil MetaG P. deltoides SBSDD2 | ecosystem: Environmental > Terrestrial > Soil > Tree plantation...
ACGGCGGATGGTGGGTGCTCGGCGTCACCGATGCCACGATGGCCGATTGCCTGCGCACGATTCCGATGTCGCGATCCGACACCGGGGCTGTAACGCTTGCGGCACTTGGCGACACTGGGTTAAACGTGAGCCTGGTTACCGCGCTGGCGGATGTGGACAGCGTCGACGACATCGACGTGGTTCGGCACGAATGCGCGCCGGAGAGTCGGTTCGTGCGGGTCACCCGGGGTGTGTCTCATGCTCGGTAACCTCTACGACAGGGCGCTCGCCGGCGAACGCTGCTGGCTCCGTCACGACAACGGCCGGGTCGACCGGTTGCCGGTGCGCAGCTGGCTCGGTGGCCGCCACGCCGACGCGCGGTTCGACCACGCCGTTGTTGGGCTGTGTAACGGCCCGACGATCGACTTGGGTTGCGGCCCCGGACGTTTGGTGGCCCACCTGGTCCAGCGGGGAGTGCCTGCGTTGGGCGTCGACCAGTCCGCCACCGCCATCGCACTAGCGCGACGCAGCGGCGCCCCGGCCCTGCGCCGCGACGTGTTCGATCCGCTGCCGGGGACCGGCCGCTGGCAGACGGTGCTGCTGGCCGACGGCAATGTCGGTCTCGGCGGTGACCCGCGGCGGATTCTGCGGCGCGCGTGCGAACTACTGCGCTACGGAGGACGCTGTGTGGCCGAATTCGACTCGGCCATCAAGGGGATCCATGCAGGTTGGGTCCGACTCGAATCGTCGCGCCGTATCGGCCCGTGGTTCCCATGGGCTTCCGTTGGCATCGATTGCGCGGCACGGTTGGCCGACGACGTTGGCCTTGCGGTCGCGGTGGTCCACCCGATCGGCCGTCGCGTGGTGGCCAGCCTGGTCGCGACATGAAGGCGGCCACCTTGCGCGGCACGTCGATTACCGCACGCGTCGGTCTCGCCTTGGGTGTCGCAGTGGCGGTGTGTTTCGTCACCGGGCTGATCAGTCACTTCATCCAGCACCCGCAGCCATGGTTCTTCTGGCCCACCCGGCCGGTGTGGCTGTACCGCGTCACCCAGGGCCTGCATGTCATCTCGGGGATTGCGGCCATTCCGCTGATCATCGTCAAGCTGTGGTCGGTGTGGCCGAAGCTGTTCGAGCGGCCCGTTATCGGTGGGCTGGTCCGGCAGATCGAGCGGTTGTCGATTCTGGTGCTGGTCGGGTCCATGCTGTTTCAGCTGTCGACCGGGTTGCTGAACATCGCGCAGTGGTACGCGTTCAAGTTCTTCTTCACCACCAGTCACTACGCGATGGCGTACGTGGCCGCAGGGGCAGTACTGGTGCACATCGGCGTGAAGCTGCCGATCCTCCGCCGCGCGCTGGGGGAGCCGGTCGATGACACGCCCGCTTCTGTGGGGCCGACGCGGCGCACAGTGCTGCGCGCTACATGGCTCGCGGTGGCGCTTGCCACAGTCGTGACGGCGGGGCAGACGGTGCCGCTACTGCGCAAGGTGTCGGTGCTCGCGCCGCGTTCGGGCCAAGGGCCGCAAGGCGTTCCGATCAACCGGTCGGCGATCGCTGCGGGTGTGCTGGGCAGCGCGCAGTCACCGGACTACCGGTTGACGGTGACGAACGGACCGACTTCGCGGGCATTCAGCCTCGCCGACTTGCAGGCGATGCCGCAGGCCACACACAGGTTACCGATTGCGTGTGTCGAAGGGTGGAGCGCCGACGCGGAGTGGACCGGGGTGGTGGTTGGCGACCTCGTCGCCGCGGTCGGTGGCTCACGCGACTCGGACGTCCGGATGATCTCGCTGGAACCGCCAGGGCCGTACTCGCGGACGGTGCTACCGGCGCGGCATGTCAGGGACGGCAAGACATTGATCGCGCTGAAACTCAACGGCCAGACGCTGGACCTGGACCACGGGTATCCCTGCCGGCTGATCGCGCCGACCAGGCCCGGTGTCCTGCAGACGAAATGGCTCTCCCGTATCGAGGTCGTGCCATGAGAATCGCGCTCGTCCTACTCGGAGTGGTGCTCGGTGCCTATGGCGCAGTGCTGCTGTGGGAGAACCCGCCGGTGATCATCACGCGAATAGTGGTGTGGGCGTTGGTCGGCGTCGTGCTGAACGACATGGTGTTCGCGCCAGTGTGCGTGGCGCTGGGCTTCGCCGGCCGCAGGCTCATACCGGGGAAGTGGTGGCCACCAGTCGCGGTGGCGACGTTCTTGAGCGTCGTGCTGGTGTTCCTGGCGATCCCGGTGTACGGCAAGCCGGGCCTGCGCCCGGACAATATGACGGTACTGGACCGCAATTACCCACTTGGCCTGTGGATTTCGCTCGGAATCGTGTGGGCCTGTGTGCCGTTGTATTACCTCGCGATGCGGCGGCTACCAGTTCGTCAGGATGAAGTGGTTGAGCAGGAGAGCACCGACGACGTTGAGCGCCAGCCACCAGCGGTGTGACCGCGGTGGCAACAGCGCCGCGGCCGCGGTGAGCCATACCGCAAACGGCAGCCAGATGCGTTCGGTCTCGGCCTTGCTGAGCATGGACAGGTCGGCGAACACGATCGCCAGCAGCGCGCCGAGCACCACGAGGTGCAGGCCGGGGCGTCGCCTGATCGCCGCGACGTCGAATGCGCAGCCGACACCGGCGACGCTGCCCAGCCCGATCGCACACACCACCGATGCGAAGTTCGCCCACGACCAGTACTGAAACGGCCGGTCGTTGGCGATGCCCTGCCAATAGCGTTCCTGCACCAGCGTGTAGCCGTCGAACCACCAGAACCCCGCGATTGCGAACACGCCAACGACCGCCATGGCGGCAATCACCGCGGGAACCAACGCACTTAGGGCGGCCCGCGAGTCCACCGCCGCGAGCAGCACTGCCACCGCAGGCAGGGCCATCAGCACAAGGCCGTAGTTCAGGAAGATGCCCCAGCCCAGCAGGAGCCCGGCACCTGCAGCGGCCACGACCGGCCAGCGCACTGTGCGCCGAGCAGCCAACGCCAACAGCGTGATACCCCACGCGGTCACGCCGGCGAAGTAACCGTCCGCAGACACCGCGACCCAAATGGCCGTCGGCGCGACCGCGACGAACGGCGCCGCCAGCCGAGCAGTGTTCTCGTCCGCCAGGGCGCGCACCGCCACCACGATCGCGGCCGCGGCGCTCGACCCGACAAGCAGGCACAGCAGTCCCGCCCATGCGCCGCCGCCCAGGCCGATGCGGTCAAGCCAGACGAACGTCAGCAGCGCGCCCGGCGGGTGCCCCGACACGTGGGTGATCCACGAATTCGGTTGGAAATCAGGGATTCTGCTGGCGAACGTGCGGACCGCCTCGGGAATGTCTGTGACGGTTGGTACTTGGCGCAAGTACTCGTGCCGCGCTTCGAGGCGATGCGCGAAGCCGCGGTACCAGCCGTCGATCATCGCCAGGGAGAACGCCCACGTGCACGCGGTGGCCCAGGTGATCCACGGCAGTGCCCGCCACGGGAGGCGAAGCGCGACCGCCTGCCCCCAGACCACGGCGGCGATGCCGATGACGATCGCAGGCACGGTGCCCCAGCCGACGTGTGCTTTCCACCACCCGAAGATCGGCGCGGTGTCGGCGAAGCTGTAGAGACGCGCGGGGGAGGCGTGGATCAGCGGGGTGACGATGCCGAGGTGCAGATGCGGGACGGCGAATGCCGCGACGACCAGGACGACGCCGACGGTGACCGCCACCGCCTCCCTGCGACCGATCCGCACGTCCGCCAGCCTATTGCGCTGCCAGGCGGACCCGTCTGACGAATCGGTGACGCATCAGGCGTGGTGCTCATCGGTGTCCGCTGTGGACCCCCAGCGATTCCCTCAGCGCCCGCACTGATTCGATGAGGATATGAACACCTCGCCGTTCTGCAGCGTCGAGTTGGCAGAGCGCATCGAACGTGCCGAAACGCAAATGATCATTACGGCGACCGAGGCCGCACGACGGCGCTTGGGTGCGACGGCGTTCATGATTCCCATCGCAGGCGGCGCGGCGTGCTACGCCGAGGACGGCTCGCCGCTGAACAAGATCGTGGGCCTCGGCTTCGGTGGTGTGCCGAGCGGCGACGCTCTCGACGAGATCGAGCGGGCGTTCGCAGAGCGTGCGGCGCCCACGCATATCGAGCTGTCCAACCTTGCGGATCCCGCGATCGGTGCGGACTTGACGGGCCGTGGCTATCACTTGGTGTCGTTCGAGAACGTGCTGGGACGCGCCCTGGACGGCGAGAAGGGGACGGTGGCCCCGTCCGGGGTCGAGGTTCGGTTGAGCGACGATCGCGAGGCCTGGCTCGATGTCGTCGTCGACGGCTTCAGCGATCCGGACGTCGAGGGGGTGCCCTCACACGAGAATTTCCCGCGCGCGATCATCGAGAACGCAATCGGGGATATCGAGCAGGCAGGCGCCACACCGTATCTCGCATTCCGCGACGGCGTCGTCGCCGGTGGCGCGAGCATGCGCATGTCTGACGGCGTAGCGCAGCTGACGGGTGCGGCGACGGCGCCGACGCATCGCCGTCATGGCGTACAGACGGCGCTGTTGTCGACGAGGCTGGCCGACGCTGCGCGCGCAGGCTGTGACATCGCCGTCGTCACCACCCAGCCCGGATCGAAATCGCAGCAGAACGTGCAACGCCGTGGTTTCCACCTGCTCTACACCCGCGCAGTGCTCGTCAAGAGCTGATCCGTACCGTTCGTTCCATAACGGCGTAGCCTGGATGAATGCCCCGTCCGCGCACGTTCGATGAAAGCGATGTGGTCGCGGCCGCGCGCGACGAGTTTTGGTCGCGCGGATACACCGCGACGTCGGTCGACGACCTGACATCCGCCACCGGCCTGGGCAAGGGCAGCCTGTACGGGGCGTTCGGCGACAAGCATGGACTCTTTGTGCGTGCGCTCGAGGATTACATCGGCACCGCCCTCGACGGCGTGCGCGCCCAGCTCCGCGACCCCAAGTACAGCGCCTACGACCGGCTGGTCCGCCACATTCGCGCGCAAGTCAAGGCCATCGCCGCCGACAAGTCACGCCGCGGCTGCATGATCGCCAAGAGCGCCGCCGAGCTGGGCGCCACCGATGACACGGTGGAGCGTGCCGTCGACCGCGCGTACGCGGTGTGGACAGCCGAGCTCGTCGACAGCATCAAGGAAGCGCAGCGCGACGGTGCCATCGACAAGAAGCAGAATGCACACGCCCTGGCCACGACGCTGTTGGCCTTCATGCGCGGACAGGAGGCGCTGCACAAGGGGGGTGCCAAGCCCACGCAGATCAGAGCTGCCGCCGAACAAATGATCGCGCTGATCCCCACCGGCTCGAAATAGCACGGAATAGGACCGCCGGTTTATGCGTCGTAGTTCTTGACCGAATAGTCCAGAACTATCGAAGGCAGGCTCGTGGCACTTCTCAAGGGCAAGACAGCGGTAATCACAGGCGGCAGCACTGGCATCGGCTTGGCAACGGCCAAGAGGTTCGTCGAAGAGGGCGCGTACGTCTTCATCAGCGGTCGCCGCCAGACCGAACTCGATGCGGCGGTCAAGGAACTCGGTGACAACGCCACCGGTGTCCAGGGTGACGTGGCGAAGGCCGAGGATCTCGACCGGCTGTACGCCGCGGTCGCCGACAGCGGGCGCCGCATCGACGTGGTCTTCGCGAACGCGGCCGTGATCGACGTCGCGCGGATCGGCGACATCACCGACGATCACCTGGACTATCAACTCGACGTCGACTTCAAGGGCGTCGTGTTCACCGTGCAAAAGGCGCTGCCGCTGCTGAACGACGGCGGTTCGATCATTCTCAACTCCTCGAACACGAACGCCAAGGGCACAGAAGGCATCGGGGTGTACGCGGCCATCAAGGCCGCGCTGCGGTCGTTCGCCCGCACCTGGGCAAGTGAGTTGCGGCACCGCAAGATTCGCGTCAACGTGGTCAGCCCCGGAGCTACCTATACGCCTGGCATCAACACCCTCGCCGGCATGCTCATCCCAGGGCCGAATGCCGAGGAGCAGTTCGAGAACCTGCAGCGCAGCATCGTGCCAATGGCGCGTTACGGCACAGCAGAAGAGGTCGCCAACGCCGTGCTGTTCCTGGCGTCCGACCTGAGCAGCTTCACGACCGGTGCCGACATCCCGGTCGACGGCGGCATCAACCAGATCTAGTACAACACCTTGCGCATGTTCTCTTCGCTGTAGCGCGCGTCGAGCTCGGCCTGGCTCCAGTCGTACCGGATCGCCTTGGCCAGCTTCGCGACGCTCGGCACCGCGGTGGGATTCCACGTCGACGGATCCCACGTGTCCGAGCGCAGAAACGCCTTAGCACAATGGAAGAACACCTCTTCGACGTCGATCTCGAGCGCGAGGATGGGCCGCTTACCCTTGACCGTCATCGCGTCGAAGTAGTCGGCGTCGGCGAGGATCCGCGCGGTTCCGTTGATCCGCAACGTATCTCCGCGACCGGGAATGAGGAACAGCATGCCGACATGCGGCTGCTGCAGCACGTTCTGGTAGCCGTCCACGCGCTTGTTGCCCGGCCGCTCGGGAATCGCGATCGTGGTCTCGTCGATGACGTGGACGAAGCCCGGCGGGTCGCCCTTGGGTGAGACGTCGACGCGGCCCTGCGCATCGGTCGTCGCGATGAAGCCCAGCGGGGAGTGAGCCAGCCAGTCGCGGTGGATCGCCGACAGCTGGTCCTTCACCTTGTTCGCGACGTAGCGGTCGGGCTCACCGACGATCGCACGGAGCTCCTCGACGGTGTTCACTTCTCGACGCATTGCAACATCATCCTCCTTACGTTCATTTTGCAGTTGCCCACGTTTGTCACACTCCGCCGATGACCGACGTCGTCCAGAACCCCGACACCACCAACGAGCGCAGCCGCACCGGGCTGTCCGCCGACGCGTTGCGCCGGGGAATCATCGACCACCTGCGCTACTCGATCGGTCGCCCAGCGGCCGCCCTGCGGCCCGAGCACTACTACCGGGCAACGGCGCTGGCCGTGCGCGACCGGATGCAGGACAACCGGGTGGCATCGACGCAGACGTCGCTCGACCTCGGCAGGAAGGTGACGTGCTACCTGTCGGCCGAATTCCTGATGGGCCCGCAGCTTGGCGCCAACTTGCTCAACCTGGGCATCGAAGACGCGGTACGGGCGGCGCTGGCGGAACTCGGCCAGGACCTCGATGACGTGCTGGCATGCGAGGAAGAGCCGGGTCTGGGCAACGGCGGCCTGGGACGGCTGGCCGCGTGCTATCTCGACTCGCTCGCCACGCTCGAGCGCCCCGCCATCGGCTACGGCATCCGCTATGAGTTCGGCATCTTCGACCAGGAGATCCACGACGGCTGGCAGGTCGAACAGACCGACAACTGGCTCGACAACGGCAACCCGTGGGAGATCGCCAAGCCCGACGTCAACTACCGGGTCAACTGGGGCGGCTACGCCGAGCACTACACCGACGACGCGGGCCACGACCGTGTGCGCTGGGTGCCGGGACGGGTCCTCAAGGGTGTCGCCTACGACACGCCGATCCAGGGCTACGGCGTGAACACCTGCAACGTGCTGACGTTGTGGAGCGCGCGCGCCGTCAAGTCGTTTGCGTTGGAGGCGTTCAACACCGGCGACTATTACAAGGCGGTCGAGGACGAGGTCAACTCGGAAACCGTCACCAAGGTGCTCTACCCGAACGACGAGCCCGAGGCGGGCAAGCGGCTTCGCCTGCTGCAACAGTACTTTTTCGTGTCGTGTTCGCTGCAGCACGTCCTGCACATCATGGACGATCTGGCCGACGCGTCCGTCAAGGACCTTCCTCAGCGATTTGCGTTGCAGCTCAACGACACTCACCCATCTATCGGCGTCGCCGAACTCATGCGGTTGCTGGTCGACGAACGTCACATCGACTGGGCTGAGGCCTGGGACATCACCGAGGCCACTTTCGGCCACACCAACCACACGCTGCTGCCGGAAGCGCTGGAGACCTGGCCGCTGGCGATGTTCGCCGAATCGCTGCCCCGGCACCTCGAGATCATCTACGAGATCAACAGGCGGTTCCTCGACGAGGTGCGCGCGAAGTTTCCCGGCGACGAGGCCCGGCTGCGGCGGATGTCGCTGATCGGTGAGGACGGCGGCAAGAGTGTCCGGATGGCACACCTCGCTGCCGTCGGCAGCCACGCCATCAATGGTGTCGCCGCGCTGCATTCCGAGTTGCTCAAAGACAGTGTCCTCAAAGACTTTTACGAGCTGTGGCCGGAGCGGTTCTCCAACAAGACCAACGGTGTCACACCGCGGCGCTTCCTGCCGCTGGCCAATCCGGGGCTGCGGGAGCTGCTCGACGACACGGTCGGCGACGGCTGGCTGGCAGACCTGGACAAGCTTCGCGGCCTGGAGTCCTATGCCGACGACGCCGCGTTCCGCCTCCAGTGGCGTGAGGTCAAGCGGGCCAACAAGGCACGGCTGGCCGACTATGTGAAAGCGACGGCCGGTGTTGAACTCAACCCCGACTGGCTGTTCGACATCCAGGTCAAGCGCATCCACGAATACAAGCGCCAACACCTCAACATGTTGCACATCGTCGCGCTGTATCACCGGATCAAGCAGAATCCCAATCTCGATATCCCCTCGCGGGCATTCATTTTCGGCGGCAAGGCGGCGCCCGGCTATTTCCTGGCCAAGCGAATCATCAAGCTGATCAACGCCGTTGGCGAGACGATCAACAACGATCCGGACGTCAACCGATTCGTCAAGGTCGCGTTCGTGCCCAACTTCAACGTGCAAAACGCACACCTGATCTACCCGGCAGCCGATCTGTCGGAACAGATCTCGACGGCGGGCAAGGAAGCGTCGGGTACCGGCAACATGAAGTTCATGCTCAACGGCGCGCTGACCATCGGCACGCTCGACGGCGCGAATGTGGAGATGCGCGAGGAGGCCGGAGCCGAGAACTTCTTCCTGTTCGGGCTGGCCGTCGAGGAGGTCGAGCGGATCAAGCGCGACGGCTACCGACCGTCGGATTACGTCAACGGCGAGCTGGCAGCCGTCCTCGACTTGATCGCCGGCGGGGCGTTCTCGGATGGCGACACCGAGGTGTTCCGCCCGCTGGTCGACAACCTGCGCTCCGACGATCCGTTCCTGGTCCTCGCCGACTACGCGTCCTACGTCGAGGCCCAGGAACGAGTGAGCGACGCGTGGCGCGACATCCCGGCCTGGACGCGGATGTCGATCCTGAACACCGCGCGCAGCGGCAAGTTCTCGTCGGACCGGGCCATCGCTGAGTACTGGGACGAGATCTGGAACGTCCTGCCGGTGACCGTCAAGCGCTAGATGCCGGGGGGCGCACAGGTTGGCGTCAGTCCGGAGAAGTGAACCGCCGGCATGCCGTCCACGGTGACGAAATCCGTTCCGGGAGACCAGGTCGTGCCCGGCGCTATCCACGGCGGAACACCCTGGGGATAGGCGATCGTCAAGTCGGAGTAGAACTGGACGCCCGACGGGCACGCGGGACTCGTTGGCGCTGAAGCATTCCACGCGTGCACGACGATCGGATTGAACAGCCGGGGTCCCTCCGCGCAGTTTGGCTTGCACTCGACGGCGCTGTCGGTGCCCGTCCCACGCGCGCCGTCGGGTCCCCAGGACGTCCACGTCATGTTCTCCATGACGCCGGTGGTGTCGCAGTTGTAGGCGAGCGAGCCAGGCCGTTGTTGCGGAGGTTGACTTGGATCGAAGCACTTGCCGATGGCGAAAACCGCATCGCCCTGTCCGGCAGGGTCCGCCGATGCGGTGGCGGGGCCGCCGAACAGGGAAACGACGCAAGCTATCAGAGCGAGGGCGCGGAGCACGCCCGGATGTTAGCTCAGTCGTGTGACGGGCACGACACATCGACGAAGACCATCGTGTGCTGCTTGTCCTGCAGCGAATCCGACTCGTCGAGAGTGGGGTGGACATCGGTCGCGGTGCACAGCTTCAGAGGCACCTGGACGAGGCCGTTGACCTGCACGTTGTAGCCCTCGGCTTTCAGGCTGTCGACGACGTCCTCGGCGGTGCCTGCGTTCGGGAACGCGGTGGCCGTCGCGGCCAGACCCAGGGCTGCGGCCCCGAGCGCCACTGCCGCGAGTGGGGTGATGACGAAGTTGTTCATGACGCAAATGCTGTCTGGCCAGCGGCTTCGAAGCTTGGAGATTGTGTGGAGATGCGGTGGAGATTGAAGGCGGCTAACCGAATCGCGCGGCCAGCTCGCGCCTATCCACCTTTCCGATGCCGCGGCGGGGCAGCTCGTCGACCAGATGGACTTCACGTGGCGCAGCAGTCGACGACAGCGTCGACGTGACATGCTCGCGCAGGTCGGTCAACGTCGGTGTCGCGCAGCCCGGGGAGACGACGATTGCTGCGACTACCCGCTGGCCCAGTCGGTCGTCGGCGACGCCGAACACCGCGGACTCGGCCACCGCGGGGTGGGTCGCCAACGCCGCCTCCACCAAATGCGGCAACACCGTCAATCCGCCGGTGCTGATCGCGTCGTCGATCCGGCCTAGCACCCGCAACACACCCGAATCATCAACGGTGCCAATGTCATCAGTGCGAAACCAACCTGGCTCTGCAAACGGATCCGGTTGCACCGGATTGCGGTAACACTTCGCCAGCGTCGCGCCGCCCAACACCACCCGGCCGTCATCGACGCGCACCCGCACCCCGCCCAACGGCACGCCGTCGTACACGCAACCGCCCGCTGTCTCGCTCATGCCGTATGTGCGGACGACCGAAACCCCTACTGCCGAGGCTCTTTCGGCCAATCCCGGTGGCATTGGCCCGCCGCCGATCAACACCGCGTCCAGCGATGCCAGAGCATCGGTTGCGGCAGAGTCACGCAACGCCTTGTCCAGCTGCGCCGCCACCAGGGACGCATACCGGCGTCCGCCACCCAATGAGGTGACGGCGGAGGGGAATTCGGCTACGTCGAAACAGGCAATGGGCGTCGTACCCGCGACGACGCTGCGCACCAACACCTGCAGCCCCGCGACGTGATAGGCCGGCAGTGCGAGCAGCCATGCCCCGGGACCGCCCAGCCGACGGTGCGTGGCTTCCGCACTCGCCGTCAACGCCGACGCCGTGAGCATCGCCCCCTTGGGTGTACCCGTCGTCCCCGACGTCGACACCACCACAGCGACGTCGTCATCGATCGCCAAGCCTGCGCGCAAAGACGTTGTCAACAAAGCACTTTGACGCGCGTCGTCGGCCGGCACGGGAAGGACAGACGCGCCTCCGGCCAGCGCATCCTCCAGCACCGGCAGCAGCGACAGCGCTGAAGCGCCTGACGGGACAGCGACGGGGCGCAGGACGGCTATTCGGTCTCCTCGGCGTCGCGCGGCTCGTCGAGCGGCCATCCCTTGGCCGCCAACCGGTTTCGTACCCGCTCGACGTCCTCCGGGGCTGGCAATTCGTCAGTCATCTGGGTGATCAGCACGCCGATGTCCACGTGGTCGAACTCGCCGCGGTCCATCAACGCCTTCGCAACGGTTTTCACCTCGTCGTCGGTGAGCCGCGGCCGCAGGAGCGCGAACAGCGGAACCCGATCCGGACCCGGCACGCCTTCCGGATACCCCGAGGTGATCCACGCGACGATCTTCGCGAGAAATTTGGTCACGGCGTCAACTCCCGACGGAGGCCGGTGGCCTCGGTTCCCTGGACAGATCGATGGTAGTGCCCGGCCCCGCCGACGGAGCAGACAAACGGTTCCGGACCGCCGAGTGAACACTGTATGAACACCTCACTGGACAAGGCAAAGTCGCAGGTCGGAGCGGCCGTTTAGGGTAGCTAGCGGCTGGTCTAATTTGCCGCTCTGGCCCCAGAATTAGCAGCCATGAGCGCAGAGATGATCATCCTGGTGCTGCTGATCGCAACAGCACTGGCCTTCGACTTCACCAACGGATTCCACGACACCGGCAATGCGATGGCGACCTCGATCGCCACCGGTGCCCTCAAGCCAAAGACCGCCGTTCTGTTGGCGGGCGTGCTGAACCTCGTCGGCGCCTTCCTCTCGGTTGAGGTCGCCGTCACCGTCACCACGTCGGTGCTCAAGGTCCAAGACAGCAAGACCGGCCACCTACTTCCGTCGATCGATGCGTCGACGGGTCTGACGATCATCTTCGCCGGCCTCATCGGCGGTATTCTGTGGAACCTGCTCACCTGGCTGTTCGGCATCCCATCCAGTTCGTCGCACGCGCTCTTCGGCGGCCTGATCGGCGCCGGCCTGGCCGCGCTGGGCACCGCCGGTGTCAACTGGTCGGGGATCACCCAGAAGGTGCTGATTCCCGCGGTCGCCGCCCCGGTGATCGCCTGCCTCGTCGCCGCATGCGGTACCTGGCTGGTCTACCGGATCACGCGCAAGGTGCTGCAGAAGCGACGTGAAGAAGGCTTCCGTTGGGGCCAGATCGCGACCGCCTCGCTGGTTGCGTTGTCGCACGGCACGAATGACGCCCAGAAGACGATGGGCGTCATTGCGCTGGCACTGATCACGACCGGTCACCTGACTGGCGACGTGAAGAAGGACGGCCTGCCGTTCTGGATCATCTTCAGCTGCGCGCTCGCGATCGGCCTCGGCACCTACATCGGTGGCTGGCGCGTCATCCGCACCCTGGGCAAGGGCCTTGTCGAAATCGAGTCGCCGCAGGGCTTCGCCGCAGAGGCATCATCGGCCGCAATCATTTTGAGCTCGAGCGCCGCAGGCATGGCGCTGTCGACCACCCACGTCGCGACCGGCTCGATCTTGGGTAGTGGCGTCGGCAAGCCGGGCGCCGAGGTGCGCTGGGCGGTCGCCGGCCGCATGGCGGTGGCGTGGCTGGTCACCCTGCCTGCCGCCGGAATCGTTGGGGCGCTTTCGTACTGGCTCTCGGACGCCGTCAAGTCTGTCAGCGGTTCGGCGCTGGCGGGCGATGGACTGATCTTCCTCATCCTCGTCGGACTGTCGTTTTACATGTGGTGGCGTGCCCAGCAGCAGAAGGTGGACCACAAGAACGTCAACGCCGATTGGGACGACTCGACCAACTCCGTCGTTCCGGCCGAAGTCCGCGAGGCCGCCAAGGCGCCCAAGGACACGGCGGCCGTCTAGGCCTTCGAAGACAAGCAAAGGAAACGTTGATGACTTACGCAGAAAGCATTTTGAAGGTGCTCGTCGTGGGGCTGCTCCTCGGCGCAGGCCTCCCCGCGGTCTTCGCCGGCGGACTGGTGGCGTATTCGAGCGGAACGGGCGGCCAAGCGTCAGACGGCACCGTGCACGCACCCAATCCCGTGCTGAAGTACCTCGGCATCGCGCTGTTCGTATTCGTCGCATGGGTGATCGTCACCGCGGTCTTCTGGATCACCAGGACGACGATCATCCACCACTTTGGTGTTGACCTGTTCCCCTTCATGCCCAAGAAGTGAGCTGAGACCACATGACCGAGAATCAGACTGTCCTGGACAACGTGCTTGGGTGGCTGCATCAGGGCTACCCGGAAGGTGTTCCGCCGAAGGATTACTTCGCGCTGCTCGCGCTGCTGAAGCGGTCGCTGACGGAGGAGGAGGTCGTCAAGGCGGCCCAGTCCATCCTCAAGTCGAACAATTCCGACACGGTGACCGAGGACGAGATCCGCGACGCAGTGCACGCGGTGATCGAGAAGGAGCCCAACCCGGAGGAGATCCATCAGGTCGCCGCGCGGTTGGCCTCCGTCGGGTGGCCGTTGGCGTCGCCTGCCAGCTGATCGGAGCCGTCAGCCTCTGGTATCGCGTCGCAGCGGGTGGGTTTCGGGTACCTGTACGAAGATCAGCAGGACACCGTCGGGATCGACGACGTGCATCTCGTGTAGGCCCCACGGTTCCTGCTTTGCCTCGCGGGCGATCTCGACGCTGCGGCCCTTGAGCTCCTGTTCGGTGGCGTACACGTCGCGGACCTGAAGCCACATGGTGCCACCGGCACTCGGCGTGCCGTGGCCGGCGAGTTCGATCAGCGATTGGCCGGCGAAAAACACTGTGCCCGCGCCGTAGTCGCGAAAGATCGCGAGCCCGAGCTCGTCGCGGTAGAACCGCCGCGACCGTTCGTAGTCCGCCGGCCGGATGAGCATCCGGCTGGCCAGGATCTCCATGCATCCGTGTCTATCACGATGGTCAGCCGATCTGACGCCCGACACCCTCCCAGTAGGGTTCGCGGAGCGTTCGCTTGAGCAACTTGCCGCTCGGGGTCCGCGGCAACGCGTCGGCGAAGTCCACCGATTTGGGCAGCTTGAACCCCGCAAGCCGCTCGCGTGCATAAGCGATCAGCTCCGCTTCGCTCGGCGTGGTCCCGGCCGTGGGCACGACGATGGCCTTGACCGCCTCGCCCCACCGCTCATCGGGCACGCCGATGACAGCCACATCGCCGACCCCGGGATGCGTCATCAGAACGTTCTCGACCTCGGCAGGCGACACGTTCTCGCCGCCCGAGACGATCATGTCCTTCAGCCGGTCGTGAAGATAGATGAAGCCCGCGTCGTCGACGTAGCCCGCGTCACCGGTCTTCAGCCACCCGTCGACGGTGACGGTCGCGGCCGTCGCGGACCTCCGCACCCTCGCGCAGTGGAACCGGCACCAGGGCTGTGTGACCGCCGAACCCGGGGTCGATGACGAAGCGCTCGCCCTCGATCTCCACCGTCAGGAACATATGCGTGCGCGGCGATTGATGCCGCGGCACCATCACGACGACCCGTGCGGCGTGCGCAACCGGATTGAAGCCAATCCGTTCGAGTACGGCCTGAAACAGCGTTCCGTGCTCGAAACAGTAGCCGCC
>Ga0075418_10005184_pt1 | contig 14748 bp, 15 predicted proteins | sample SoiMetdeltSBSDD2_FD_81776 | JGI IMG/M metagenome (GOLD analysis project Ga0075418, IMG submission 81776) | Bulk soil microbial communities from a Populus tree surrounding site in Tennessee, USA - Soil MetaG P. deltoides SBSDD2 | ecosystem: Environmental > Terrestrial > Soil > Tree plantation...
CCGTAGTGGTTGTGATCTATTGTCTTGAGCTGGGTAAGGGCTACCACAACCAAGCTCAGCGCGGTAGGTGGGGCCGAGCAGACGGTCTGCGGGCCGAAAAAAGCTGTTCGCAGGCCTCGGCATCGCGCCGAGGTGCGCGAGCCCCGTCACCTGCGGCACGAGAATGCGAAGTTCAGCAGCTCGTTGGCGGCGGCGTGCAGCTATGCAATGGCGGGCGGCGGGAGCCGCGAGAGATCCGGCAGAGTCTGGCTCAGCAAGATGGCAACGCCACCTCTTCCACGCCGCCCCCAAGGCGCCGACGCGTCGCCACGTCCTCGCCGTGATCGCCGCCGGCGGCGCAGCGATCAGGCACCTGCCCGCCGCGCGTTGGCCAGGATGGCGTCGCGCACGTACGCGGCAAGGCCGGGCGCCGACGCGTCGTAGTGACTCGAGAACCGCGGGTCTGCGACGTACATCTCGCCCAGGCCGCGATGGATCTCGTAGCTGCAGTCGTAGAACCAGCGGGTGATGTGCTGCCGGTGCCGTTCCGCGAGGTCCATCGCCTGCACACTGTCCGCGGGCACGCCGGCGCCCATCGAGGCCGCCAGCCCCTCGACGATGTCACCGGCCTCCTTCTTCAGATGAAGCCAGTCGTCCTTGCTGTACTTTGCTGCGCGATGCTGTGATTCGTCGAATGCCGGGGACGAATCCCAGCGCGTCCGCGCTTCGGCCTCGTGATCCTCGGGCACGAAGTCGCCGAATACTTCGAAGCGCTCTTCCGGTTTCAGTGTAAGTCCCATACCGTTGGCCTCCATGGTTCGATCGATGGCGCTGACCATCGCCTGCAGTCGCGCGATGCGCTCGGTGAGCAGGCGGCGCTGCGTGCGCAGATGCGCCGCGGGATCCGTCTCGCCGTCGAGCAGCGCGGCAATCCGATCCAGCGGAAATCCAAGCTCGCGATAGAACAACAATTGCTGCAGCCGCTCGAGATCGCGCTCGCTGTACCGGCGATAGCCGGACTCGGTCCGCGCACTCGGCATCAGCAGCCCGATTTCGTCGTAGTGGTGAAGCGCGCGTACCGTCACGTGCGCCAGCGCTGCAAGCTGTCCGACTGTGTAGTTCACGTCCCGCTCCGGATGTCAGCATGTGGCCTCACGCGGCGTGAGGGTCAAGAAAAAGGGAAGAGGGAAGCTCAGATGGTGTGTGGCGGCGAACCGTAGTGAACCAACACGTGCCAGAGCTGCTTGAGGAGTTGAAGGACCTCCGCTTCGTCGCCCCACGCGGCCCACTCGCCTGGTTGTCGTCGCAGCGCGACCTGCGCACGTCCGATCGCCGCCGCGTCGACCGCACCATTTTCATCGCCAATGCGGCGTGCCAGCAGCGGCATGACCGGACCACGAAAATCGTCAGGGACGTCGCTCGCACGCAGTCGAAACCCATGGTGCCATCGAAGGGGGAAACCGTAGCGTTCGGAGAGAGCGTGCAGAAGGGTGCCGGTCGTTGTCTCTGAAAATGCCTGGTCTGCGACGAGCCATTCGATGTCCTGGTCGAGGTTCACCGGTCCATGAACCTGCGCTTCGATCTGGGTGTCGAGCACGCGACCGGGAATTCCGCCAGGCGGGTCGCGGCGGCTGGCGGCAAGCTCGCCGAGCAGTGCCAGGAGACGTGTGACGGTCAGGTCGGGAACGCCCAGCGTGGGGGCCAGGAATGGCGGCCACGGTGGGGTAGTCGTTCCACCCTGTTCGACTTCCTCCAGCAGCGACGCCATGACGCTGTGCATGCGATCGATGGTGCCGATGCGTTGCGCGGCCCGAGGGTCTTCGCTCCCCATGAATGTGAACGACGCGTGTTCGCACACCCCAGGTTTCAGCACGAAGTAGCACGATCCGAAACGCGGGATTGGACCATCCGGATAACGGACAAGCTCCAGGGCACCATATTTCGGGCGTTCAGAGGCGCTCACATCGCCACTGTGATAGGCCCCTCCAAACAGCGCATGTTCCCAGCCGTCGCGGGCGCCGCCGGCGAACGCTGAAACGCTTCCACTCGACAGGCCCGTCTCGAACTGATTTCGGTAAACGCCGTCGGCCAGAAGGCCCTCGACGACGGTGGCCATCCCGGAGGTGCCTGTCCGGTCCGGATGGAAATGGAGCGCGATTCGCGCGTGAGTCCGGATGCAGTCCCGGGCGCGGTCGTACTCCGCCGTTTGGATGCCGGCGCGCTGAAGGATCTGCTCCACGCGGTGTCGAGCGGCAGCCTCTTCACGTTGCGCGAGGCGTTCGACGTGGCGAAGGGCAGCGGTCTGTGACGACAGGCGGGCAGGCTCGGGGTCGCGCCTCATCTTCGGATTGGAACCAGGCTGTGGTTCGGCCCAGTGTAGGACAAGGGCGCCCTCACGCGAACGGGGAGGCCGCTGCGACGCGGACGTAGCGCTCCTCAGAGCTCGCCTCTGAAGGACAATAGTGGTTCGTCGCAGAATGGCTGATCCGACATCGGCGCCCGGCAGACGCGTCCCTGCCGCGGTGCTCTGGGACATGGATGGGACGCTGGTGGACACCGAGCCTTACTGGATCGCGTCCGAGTTCGCGCTCGCCGAGCGTCTTGGTGCGCAGTGGAGCCGCGAGCACGCGCTGACGCTGGTCGGCCGCGATCTGCTGGTGGCGGGTCGTTACATCCGCGAGCACATGGGCATCGACCTGACGCCAGAGGAGATCGTCGAGGATCTGCTCGACGGTGTGGTCGAACGCGTGCGACTCAGGGTGCCATGGCGTCCCGGCGCCGTCGACCTGCTGGCCATGCTCCACGAGGCAGGCATGCCGTGCGCTCTGGTGACGATGTCGTATCAGAGATTCGTGGCGCCGATCCTCGAGCACCTGCCGCCCGAGACCTTCCGTGCCGTGGTCACGGGCGACAGGATTCGAATGGGCAAACCTCACCCGGAGCCGTATCTCACCGCGGCCGCAGCCCTCGGTGTGCACCCCGAGGACTGCGTGGCGATCGAGGACTCCGTGACCGGCGTGACGTCGGCCGAGACCGCAGGCTGCCGGGTGCTCGTGGTGCCGAACCACGTCGCCGTGCCCGAGGGTCCCAGACGCGTTTTCCGCGACACGCTCGCCGGTCTCACCCTCGACGAGCTGTACGCGCTCTGCGCGTGACGCGCCGTTTCGCGGTGACGCTACTGCGTCAGAACAAGCTTCTTCACCCTCACGCCGCCACTCGGTTCGGCGGTCTGCAAAACCCCCTGCACGGCTCGGATCGTCAGCATGGAGGCGTCGACATTCGGAGACTGCACTAGCGGCCGACGTCCTAGCGCGGCGTGAAGGTCGTCGCGCTGTTCATCGGTGAGCAGACCCCGGAGCTGTTCTGTCAACGCCGCGCGTTCGGTCTCGCTCAGGCCCGGCATACGTGTCTTGGACTGACGGATCGCCGCGAGCGCCAATTGCTTGCTGTCGGCGTCGAGCCCGTACTTCTCGATGTGGTGCTCGAGATCGACGAATTCACGCAGGGTGACCATCACACGCTCCTGCCCGGCAGCCTCCTCGGGGGTCGCCCCGAAGATCGTGACGCCATCACGTCGGATGGCCGGCACGCTGACCGTTCGAGTCGTGGGCCCCGCTCGAAAGTCCTCCAGCTGCTCGGCGGTCAGCAGTTCGCGCATCGTCGCCAGGAGGTTCGCCTGAGCTCGGGCAGGCGCGTCTGCCTGGAACGTGCGGACGACATCAAGCGCTCTCTCTTTGATATCGGCGGCCAGGCGCAAGTCATCGAGGGCATCCTCGATCTGCTTCGACGTGTCGAAGTTGAGGCCGCCAACGCCCCAATGGCCGGGCTGTGATCCGTTTCGACCGGGAACGGTTGCCGGCATCATCGCCAGCCGGCGGACCTCGATGCTGTCGAGAGCCCCGTCGTTGCCGGTATCGCCGCGTACTACAAGGTCCTGCATGCGCTCGGGCAACTCGCCGACCACGATCTTGCCGTCGGCGTTCCGGTCGAACGACATGAGGCGCGCCACGACCGTGTCGGGTGTGGCCGAGGTAACGGCGGGCGTGGCCTGAATGACAATCTGCGCCCAGGCCGGAGTGCTGACGCCGACCGCGAGCAGCGTCATCAAGGCTATGTACTGACGTCGCATGGCAGGTACTCCTCCGAGTCTAGCGACCCGCTACAGTCCGGTTAGAAACACCGATTTCTGAGCCCTTGGACGCTGGCGCTACCCGTTTGGTTGGTCCGGAACGCCGTGGGGAAGTGCACCGGCGGAAAAGTGGGGCGACGAGCCTGTCTCGGGATCCCTGCGGGTGACCTGGCATCACCCGCCGGTGGACCGACAGTATGATGCCCGCCGTGAGCACGGTGAATCCGGTCGTCCGCCGATGGATCGACGACGGGTTGCGCGATCCGGAGGCCTTCTGGGCGCGAGCTGCGTCGGCGATCCCGTGGTTCAAGACGTGGGATCGCGTGTTCGAATGGACCTTCCCGACGTTCCGCTGGTTCATCGGTGCCGAAACCAACCTCGCCTACAACGCCCTCGATTACCCCGTCGCACAGGGACGCGGGGGGCACGCGGCGCTCGTCTACCTGAACGAGAGAGGGGAGCGTCGCGTCTTCACCTACGCCCAGCTGCTGCACGCGGTGACGCGGACGGCGGCGGCGCTTCGCGGCCTCGGGATTCGCAAGGGCGATCGACTCACCATCTCGATGCCGACCTGTCCCGAGGCGATCATCCTGATGCTCGCCACGGTTCGCATCGGCGCCATCCACTCGGTCGTCTTCGCGGGTTTTGGAGCGCACGCGCTCGGCGACCGGATCCGCGCGAGCGGATCGCGCCTGGTCTTCACCGCCGACGTCACCTACCGCAAGGGCAAGGCGATTGCCCTCAAGCCGATCGTCGACGAAGCGCTTGCGGCGCCCGGTCATAGCGTGGAGCACGTGATCGTCCTCGAGCGCGAGGGTCCGGCTCACGCCGGACGCCCCGTCGCCGGGCGCGACATGACGTGGGACGCGTTCCTCGAACATGCGCGCGAGCACTCGGGTGCGCACATCCCGATGGAGGCCAACGAGCCGGCGTTCATCATCGCCACCTCGGGCACCACCGCGCGGCCGAAGCTCGCCATTCACACGCACGGCGGTTATCAGGTGCACATCGCCAGCATGGGGCGCTGGTGCTTCGGTCTCAAGCCCGAGGACGTGTGGTGGTCGACATCGGATATCGGGTGGATCGTCGGCCACAGCTACATGGTGTATGCGCCGCTCATCGCGGGCGCCACGACGGTGGCCTTCGAGGGCGCGCTCGACCATCCGGCACCCGACGCCCACTGGCGCACGGTCGTCGAGGAGTTCGGCGCCACCGGCATCTTCACGTCCCCAACCGCGGTCCGCATGCTCATGCGCTACGGCGAACAGACGCTTCGCGACGTCGATCACCGCCGCCTCGAGCGCATCGTCTGTGCCGGCGAGGTGCTCAACCCGCAGGCGTGGGACTGGCTCCAGAACGTCGTGCTCGCCGGCCGTGCGCCGGTGATCGATCAGATGTGGCAGACGGAAACGGGCGGCCCGGTCTTTGGCAATCCGTACGGCATCGCGATGCTCCCGATCAAGCCCGGCTCGGCGGCGCTGCCGCTGCCCGGCATCGAGGCATCGGTCGTGACGCTCGACGGCGAGCCGTGCCGCCCCAACGACAAGGGCATCATGGTGATCAAGCGCCCGTTTCCCGGGTTGACGCCCGGCCTGTGGGGCGAGCCCGACCGGTACGGGCTCGACTACTGGCGGAAGATTCCAGACGTCTATTACTCCGGCGACTCGGCGCATGTCGACGAAGACGGATACTTCTGGTTCGCGGGCCGCGCGGACGAAGTCATCAAGATCGCCGCGCATCGGCTCGGCACCATCGAGGTGGAGAGCGCGTTCCTGACGCACCCGGCCGTCGCCGAATGCGGCGTCGTTGGCCGCCCCGACGAGATTCGTGGCGAGGTCATCGCGGCATTCGTCCTCCTCAAGCACGGCCACGATCCGTCGTCGGAGCTGCGGCAGGCCCTTCTCGCCACGATCCGGCGCGAGCTCGGCCCGGTCGCCGTCATCGGCGACCTCAATTTCGTCCGCATGCTGCCGAAGACGCGCAGCGGCAAGATCATGCGGCGGGTCTTGAAGGCGGTGATCCTCGACCGTGATCCCGGTGACATCACCACGATCGAAGACGAGGGATCCGTCGAGGAGGCTCGCGCCGCATGGGCCGCGTTGAAGGATCACATGGCCGATTCCTGATCGACCCGGCCCCGTGGCTCATGCTGCGCGGCTGCACGTGCGACAATCCTGACTCTGAAGACTGAGGGCTGTCGATCGAAGAGGGGCAGAGACGCAGTGTGACGACGCCACGGTTGGTCGGTCCGCCACCGCGCAGCACCACGCCCGCAGAGCTGGCAGGCGCGCACCGCCGGGCACGCGCGATGCCCGACGATCTCCTGCGCGACGCGTCGCGGCGTCTCGGCATCCTCTCGTTGCTCGGCGCGGTGCTGTGGTCGGTCGGCACCGTGCTCTATCACCTGGCGCTGATCCCGCGCGATCCCTCCTGGCGGTCTTGGCAGTCGAGCGATGGCATTGCCGTCGTCAGCGCGATAGCGTCGCTCGGGCTGTACTGGTACACCCGCAAGCCCGACCGCGATCCGAATCGGATCCTCCATGTCGGCTTGGTACACCTGGTGTGGACCGGCGTTGCGCTCGGGCTGCTGTTGCACTGGGAGCCGTTGCCCGCGCAAATCGTCACCCCATCGGTGTCCTGGATCGGCGTCATGGTTCTGATGTTCGCGGCGATCGTGCCGAACACGCCGTGGAAGACGGCGGTCGCCGGCACGATCGCGGTGTCGATGAATCCAGTCGGGATGCTGATCGCTCATGCGCGCGGTGTGTGGCGCATCGACTCGCCCATGGACCTGCTGGTGATGCACTACCAGGACTACCTGATTGTCGCTGTCGCGACGGTCGTGTCTTACGTCGTCGTCGGCCTCGGCCGCGAAGTGGCGAAAGCCCGCGAGATGGGCAGCTACCAGCTCGGGGATCTCCTCGGGCGCGGCGGCATGGGCGAGGTCTACAAGGCCACGCATCGCATGCTGGCGCGCCCGGCGGCGATCAAGCTGATTCGTCCCGAGATGATGGGCGCCGGAGGATCGAGTGCCGGCCAGCCGGCGCTGACCCGCTTCAGGCGTGAGGCGATGTCAGCCGCGAGCCTCCAGTCGCCGCACACGGTCAGCCTGTACGACTTCGGCGTGACCGCTGACGGCACGTTCTATTTCGCGATGGAGATGCTCGAGGGCATGGACCTCGAGACGCTCGTGCGTACCCACGGACCGCAGCCGGCAGCGCGCGTCGTGCACATCCTCCGGCAGGTCTGCGAGTCTCTCGAGGAGGCGCACGCGGCTGGCCTCGTCCATCGCGACATCAAGCCGGCGAACATCCATCTCGGCCGGCTGGGGCTGCAATACGACTTCGTCAAAGTACTGGATTTCGGATTGGTCAAACGCCAGGTCGAAGCCGACGTGACATTTACGCAGGCGACCGGTCTCGGGGTCGTCGCCGGCACCCCGGCGTACATGGCTCCGGAGACGGCGCTCGGCGGCGACGTCGATGGCCGCGCCGATCTGTATGCGCTCGGTTGCGTCGCCTACTATCTGCTGACCGGCACGCTCGTCTTCGAGGGCCAGGGGCTGCAGCAGATCGTCAAGCGGCTGCACGACGATCCGGTGCCACCGAGCGCCCGCACGGAGGTGCCGATTCCAGTCGAGCTCGACGCGCTCGTGATGTCGCTTCTCGCCCGTGAACCCGGAGCGAGGCCGGCGAGCGCGACAGAGTTGCGGGGACGACTCGACGCGATGCCCATGCCCCGATGGACGGACGAGCAGGCTGCCGACTGGTGGCAGCTGCACGACCGTGACACCGTGACTCCCGATCCTTATGTCCACTCCGGCGGCGGCTGAATCGTCGGCTCGGGCGTCTTGCCGGCGTCGGGCCGGCCGCTGCCTTCCAGCCGAAACACCGGCCGAAGGGCCATGTCGTGATCGCATTCGATCTGGCACGACAGGCGCACGCCTGTGAGGCCGCGCTCCTCGAGCTTCGATTTTTCGGCGTGAGTCATCCGCGTGGGCTCGCCGCTGATGAACTCCACCCGGCAGGTCGTGCAGCGCGCGTTGCCGCCGCACGCGTGGAGGATGTCCACGCCCGCATCCTGTTCGATGGCCAGCACGAGCCGTTTTCCCGACTCGACCTCCACGGTGTTGAACCCTTCGACGGTCAGCTTCGGCATGGCCGTATGTTAACGTAACGGACAACCATGGCCGACGTTCCCGACGTTCCCGACGTTCCCGACATTCCGCGACCATCGCAACTCTGGAAACAGCTCACCCCCGAGCGCAAGCAGGCCGCCGCCGAGGCGTTCTGGTCCGACGAGAGCGCCTCGATGGAGCAGACGGAGGCGGTTCTCACGATCGCGCAGCGCATCAAGTTTCGCGTGAGCAGCGTGCTGAAGATGCCGCGCGACAAGAAGGCGCGGCACCTGGTGGGTCTGCCGGCCCTCTCGGAGCCGATCGCCGCGCGCCTGCTGGTGGCCTACCACCTGGCGCAGCAGCGCCCGATGATGGCGAGCTTTCTCGACGGGCTTGGCGTGAAGCACGAAGAGGGGCTCATCGCCGACGAGGAGCTGTCTCCGCCGTCGGCCGAGGCGCTGCAGACCGCGGTGCGTGGCCTGTCGGCGTCCCATTCGGCCGAGGACGTCGCCCTGTACCTGTCGACGTTGATCTGGCAGGACCCCGATACCTGGGGCGCGCTGGCGGAGCTGCCCGAGAGCAAGCTCCCGGCGCGGGTGTCCTGAGCTCGGTCACCCAGCATCGTTGGGATTCCCCGTCGCAGCGCCGAGTTTCAGCTCGCCGGACGCAGCGCCGAGCTTCAGCTCGGCGGAAGGAAGCAACCCGCCAGCATCTGGTAGCCGACGCGGTACGCACGCGCGAGGACGGGCGCAGCAGGAGGCGACGTGCACCTGATTGACTTTCACTGGGTGACCAGCGCTGAAGGATGGATCGCGCTCGGCACGCTCACGGTGCTCGAGATCGTGCTCGGCATCGACAACATCGTCTTCATCTCGATCCTCGCCGGCAAGCTGCGGCCGGAGGAGCGTCCGCGCGCCCGCAAGATGGGCCTCGGGCTGGCCACCTTCATGAGGCTCGCGCTGCTGCTCTCGATCACCTGGGTCATGGGCCTGACGGCGACGTGGTTCTCGATTCTCGGCAGCGAGATCTCCGGCCGGGATCTGATTCTCATCGTCGGCGGTCTGTTTCTGATCGCCAAGAGCACGCACGAGATCCACGAGAAGCTGGAGGGCGAGGAAGGACACGCCGGGGGAAAGGTGGCGGCGACCTTCACCGGCGTCATCGTCCAGATCCTGCTGCTCGACATCGTCTTCTCGCTCGACTCGGTGATTACGGCCGTTGGAATGGCCGAGGACCTCTCGGTGATGATGCTGGCGGTGATCATCGCCGTCGGGATCATGCTCTGGTCGTCCAGCGCCATCAGCGAGTTCGTCGATCGTCACCCGACGGTGAAGATGCTCGCGCTCAGCTTCCTGCTGCTCATCGGCGTGTCGCTCATCGGCGAAGGGCTCGACCAGCACATCCCGAAGGGCTACATCTACTTCGCGATGGGCTTCTCGATCTTCGTCGAGATGATCAATCTCCGGGTGCGCGCCAACAGGTCGCCGGTCCATCTGCACTCGCCGTACACCGAAGAAGACAAAGAGAAGAAGTAGGGGGCAGGCACGGGCCCGCAAAGGGTCGCGCGACATGGAGACACCACGAGGCCCCGAGAGCACACGCCTCGCTGACCTGGGCTGGGACGAGGAGTTCGCCCGCGGCTTCGAGCCGTGGCGCGACGATGCCGACGTTCAGCCGGGCCGTGTCGCCATCGGGTTCAACTACATCTACCGGGTGTACGTCGCCGGTGGAGAGCTCGATGCCGTGCTGTCGGGACGCCTGAAGCACCGCGCGACGAGCCGCGGTGAGCTGCCGTCGGTGGGCGACTGGGTGGCCATCCGCAGAAGGCCCCGGCAGGACCGGGGCGCTGTCGTGGCCGTCCTGCCGCGCCGCAGCCGCTTCTCGCGCCGGATGGCCGGGAACGTCACCGACGAGCAGGTGGTGGCGGCCAACGCCGGCGTGCTCTTCGTCGTGATGGCGCTCGACGCCGACTTCAGCCTGCGGCGGCTCGAGCGCTACCTGCTGCTGGCGCGCGAGAGCGGCGCTTCGCCCGTCGTGCTGCTGACGAAGCCCGATCTTGCCGACGACCCGGCGGGCCGTCAGGCCGAGGTCCGCAAGGTGGCCGGAGGGGCGCCCGTGCACGTCGTCACCCCCGTGCTCGGCGAGGGCATCGACACGATCGGCGGTTATCTGCCGCGCGGCCGCACCGGAGCGCTCGTGGGGTCGTCAGGCGTCGGCAAGACGACCATCATCAATCGTCTGCTGGGCGCAGACATCCATAAGACACGCGAAGTGCGCGAGCGTGACTCGAAGGGGCGTCATACGACCACGCACCGCGAGCTGATCGTGCTGCCGGGCGGCGGTCTGATCATCGACACGCCCGGCATGCGCGAGCTGCAGCTCTGGGATGCCGCCGAGGCCGTCCGCGGAACGTTCGAGGACGTCGACGATCTCGCGCGCGGCTGTCACTTCACTGACTGCCGTCATCGCGGCGAACCGAAATGCGCCGTGAAAGCGGCGGTCGAGGATGGTCGTTTGGATACGGGGCGGCTGGAAAGCTATCTCAAGCTGCAGGACGAGCTCGTTGCGCTCGGGAAGCAGCAGGACGCACGAGCGGAGATCGAGGAGAAGCGGCGGTCGAAGAGCGGCAAGGGGGCGCGGCGATGAATCGGTAAATCTACGATCGATGATTCGAGGATCGATCGGTCCATAGTTCATCGATCGCCGATCCATCGATTCAAGGCGTTCGTGAACGCGGCGTCGCCACGAAATCGTCCGGCGTTTCTCCCGGCAGGAGCGTGGGCGGTCGCGGCGCATCGTTGGGCGGCGGCGGGATTGGGAGCTCCGGCAGCGGACGGAACGGCGCACCTGGAATCGCGGGCAGTGGCGCCGCCACGAGCCGGTGCAGCGGGGCGGCGATCGCCATGGTGATGAGCACGCCGCCGGCGGCGACGGCGGCAACGGCGGCGCGCGGAATCCGGCGGCCCTTGCGCGTACGGGTTGCGGGCCGGCGCCTGAACGACACCATGTCTGCGGCGAGATCGATCAGCTCCGGCGTGATCTCGTGCACGCCGCGCTCGGCGCCCGCCATCAGCGCCCGATCGCAGAGCAGGTTGATGACCCGCGGCACGCCGGCGCTGAGCTCGTGCACGCGCTTGACGGCTGCGGGCTCGAAGATGACCGACACCGACTCGCCGGCCACGGCCAGGCGGTGCGCGATGTACTGCTCGACGTCGTCGCGCTCGAGCGGCTTGAGGAGCGCCTTCAGCGAAATCCGCTGGTCGAGCTGACGGAGGTCGGCGGCGGCCAGCACGTCGAGCAAGCCCGGTTGTCCGACGAGCACGATCTGCAGCAATCGCGCCTCGTCGCCCGCGAGGCTGGCGACCACGCGAAGCTCCTCGAGCACGCGCGGCGAGAGGTGCTGGGCTTCGTCGATGAGCAGCACGGCGCTGCCGCGGAGCGGGGCGAGCGTGAGGAGAAAGTCGCACAGCGTCGTGGTGAGCTCGTGGGTGGTCGCCCTGGCGAAGCGTTCGGTCAGCAGCGCGTCGCGGGAGACCACGCCGAAATCCACCAGGACCTGGCGAAGCAGCTCCTCGATGGCCAGGAAGGGATTCAGCACGAGCGACGAGAGCGCGGTCTTGTCGAGCTGTTGAATCACCGCGCGGCAGATCGTCGTCTTTCCGGTGCCGATATCGCCCGACAGGACGATGAAGGTCTCGCGGCGCCGGATCGCCTGAAGGATCTGCTGGATGGCGGTGTCGTGCGAGTCGCTCAGATAGAGGAAGCGCGGGTCGGGGGCAAGCGTGAACGGTGATTGCGCAAGGCCATAGAAGCTCTCGTACACCGAGGCCTCGCGCGACAGCTGCTGACTCAAGATTCTTGCGAATATAGCAGATAATCAGCGCCCACCCTTCACCCGAGAGAACCGTATGGTCGCTCTGCTCCTCGTCCTCGTTGTGCTGATGCCACTTCCGCTCAATGGTGCTCCCGCGGCAGGTGATGCGCAGGCGCCTCGATCCCAGGCGCCCGCGCCGCAGCCGCCGCGCCCGGCGACGCCTGCGCCGGCGTTCTTCACCTCCAAGCTGACGCCCGCCGAGCTGCGCGACAAGCAGGCGGTGCTCGACACCGCGTACGGAACCATCGTGCTGGACCTGCTGGCCGATGCCGCGCCGAACCACGTGGCGCTGTTCATCACGCGGGCGCGCGAGGGGGCGTACGACGGCACCACGTTTCACCGCGTGATCTCGATGGGAATCGTCCAGGGCGGCGATCCGCTGTCGAAGGACCCGGCGCAGGCGGCGCGGTATGGCACCGGCGGGCTGCGGCAGCTCCGCTTCGAGCCGAATGCAGAGAAGCACACCCGCGGCACGGTGTCGGCGGTGCTGGTGCCTGGCGAGCGCGACAGCGCCGGGTCGCAGTTCTTCATCTGCGTCACGGATCAACCGGCGCTCGACGGCCAGTACACCGTCTTCGCTCGGGTGGTCGAGGGCATCCAGGTGGCGCAGAAGATCTCGACGGCCGCGGCGAACGGAAACGTGCCGACCGAGCGCATCGTGATCCGCTCGGTCACCATCCGCGACAAGCCGGCGCCCGCGCCTGATCCGTTCTCCATTGAGAGCGTCGCCGAGCTGGCCAAGATGCGCGTGCAGCTCGAGACCTCGATGGGGAACATCACCGTCGAGCTCTTTCCGGACAAGGCGCCGAATCACGTGCGGCAGTTTCTTCGGCTCGTGGCGGCGGGCGTCTACGACGGCACCACGTTCCACCGCGTCGTCCCCGGCTTCATGATTCAGGGCGGATGGGTCCCGACCCGCCGCGAGCCGCTCGCCGAGCGTCAGGAGCGATTCGTGCGGACGCTGCAACCGGAGTTCAACGACACGCTGCACGAGCTCGGCACGCTCTCGATGGCCCGGGGCGCCGATCCCGCCAGCGCGTCGGATTCGTTCTTCATCGTGCTCGACCGCACGCCCGGCCTTGACCGTCAGTACACCGCGTTCGGACGTGTCACAGCCGGCCTCGACGTGGTTCGAAAAATCGAGTCGAGCCCGGTCGATGGAGAGAAGCCGGTGGGGCGGGTGGAGGTGGTGAGGGCGACCGTGGTGAAGTAGCACCAGGTTCCGAGTTCCACGCTCCAGGTTCGTTTGGGTTCAGGGGTTCGGGGTTCCAAGAGTCTTCGTGTTCTTCGTGCGTGCCCGAAGGGCCTTCGTGGTCCCGGGTTCACGGCTCAGACCTTGTGCACCGCCGTGACGACGCCGACGAGGAAATCCAGGCGGATGCGGTCGCCAGCCTGCACGCCAGCCGCGATCGCTTCGGGTCCAACCCGTGCCACACGCACCTGCGCATCGGGCTCGTCGGCGAACAGATAGTGGAGGTCGTACGACAGCTGTCCGTGAATGCTGATTGGCTGCATCTTGCGCAGCACGGCCTCGCGGCTTCCTTTGAGCATTGGAAGATTATGGAGGTTCCGGCCTCCAGGTTCCAGGTTCGGGATTGCGTCTCAGGGTTCAAACGGCAGGCTGGGCATGCGCGTTCGTACTCCAGGCATCGTCGTCAGCGTCGTCGTGAGGTTCTGCACGCTCACGCCGAGCAACCGCACCGGGCGGGTGCCTGCCTCGGTGCGTGCCAGCAGCGCGACGGCCCGTTCGACGATCGGGGCTTCGTCGCGTGAAGGCGGGGCCGTGTGGCTGCGGGTGATCGTGGTGAAATCGTCGTACCTGACCTTGATGCAGACCGTTCGGGCGTAAAGGCGCCGGCGCTCGAGCCACGAAGCGGCGTCGCTGGCCATCTGTGCAATCGAGGATCGGATCTCCTCCAGCTCGGTCAGGTCGCTCTCGAACGTCACCTCGCTGCCAGACGACTTCGGCTCGTGTTCCGACACCACCGGCCGGTGGTCGTCGCCGCGTGCCAGCTGCCGAAGCCATTCTCCGAGCGAGCCGACGGCGTCGCGCAGCGCGTTCGCGTCAGCGTTCCTCACGTCCATCAGCGTGTTGATGCCGAGCCCGTGCAGCTTTCGCGCCGTGACCGGCCCGACGCCCCAGAGCGCGTCCGCGGGCAGGCCGCGCAGGAACTGCTCGACCCGCTCCGGCGCGATGACGGTGAGCCCGTCGGGCTTTTGCCACCCCGAGGCGATCTTGGCGAGGAACTTGTTCGGCGCGACGCCGGCCGACGCGGTCAGCCCGGTGGCCGACCGGATTTCCTGCTTCAGCCGCCGTGCGACGGTCATGCCGAGCGGTTCGCCCCACGCATTCTCCGTGACGTCGGGATACGCCTCGTCGAGCGAGAGCGGCTCGACGAGCGGCGTGACGCCGCGGAAGATGGCGAAGACCTGCTGCGAGATCGCCCGGTACTTCGAGAAGTCGGGTCGCACGATCACGAGCGACGGGCAGAGACGGACCGCCCTGGCCATGGGGATGGCCGAGCGCACGCCGAACGCGCGCGCCTCGTAGCTCGCCGCGGCGACCACGCCGCGCGATTCGGCCCTTCCCCCCACCGCCACGGGCCGGCCCCGCAGGGTCGGGTCGTCGCGCTGCTCGACCGAGGCGTA
>Ga0075418_10005185_pt1 | contig 14747 bp, 11 predicted proteins | sample SoiMetdeltSBSDD2_FD_81776 | JGI IMG/M metagenome (GOLD analysis project Ga0075418, IMG submission 81776) | Bulk soil microbial communities from a Populus tree surrounding site in Tennessee, USA - Soil MetaG P. deltoides SBSDD2 | ecosystem: Environmental > Terrestrial > Soil > Tree plantation...
CGAAGGTGAGCCACGAATAGGTCACGAACACCACGATCCACACGGCTCCCGTTGCGAGATAGGAGCCGACGAGCCCTCGGTGGTACCGCACCAGGTACAGAGTGACCGCCACGATGGCGAGGCTCGCCGTCGGGCGGCAGAAGTAGCCCCACGCCCGAAGCGTCGCGAGAAGCGGAGCCGACATGCGCCGCCTTCCTGTCTCGTGCAGGACCAAGAGCCACACCACCGCGCCGAGGATCAGCGTCAGGAACGTATCGCTCCACAGCACCCGCGAGGCGGTACTCCAGACCTGTGTTCCCAGAGCACCGGCCAGCGCCACGATCCAGCTCCACCGAGGAGGAAGGAGCAGCAGTGCCGTCCGGAGAAAGATCACGGCAAGCAGCGCCATGAGCAGTGCCGCCAGCACGGCCTGAACGTACCGGTCGCCGTGCGAGTCGTACTGCTCGTCGGGTCCCACCGCCGAGAGGCCCAAACGCGCCAGCACCCAGACGAGCGGCGTTACCAGGATTGGTCCGCCCGGAGGATAGCGGTAGTAGACGTGACCTCCGACCCGCTCGAGCTGGTAGGAAAGGTTGGTCCGGCCGACAAACCATTGATCGAGAACGAAGGACCCGTGCCGTAGCAGGGCTTCGCCGACCAGGGGGCTGTAGCGCGAATCGGTGAGACCGCGAACCGGCGATGCCAGGAATATCGTCGAGGTGATTACGAAAATCATCACCTCCGGCCCGGGCCTGCGGAGCCTCATTGCGCCCGGCCGAACTCTCGCAAGGTTCGCCGGTCACGTCAAGGCACCGGGAAATTTCGCCGTCTCCGAAATTCGGTGGAGGTAGGAGCGGATGGTACCATCTTCCCGCCTTCAGGAAAGGAGTTCCGTGGAGCCCGTTGTCCGCCTGATCCCCCTCGGTGGCCTCGGCGAGATCGGCCTCAACATGATGCTGATCGAGTCCGGGGACGACCTCATTGCGGTCGATTGCGGGCTCATGTTTCCCGACGACGAGTTGCCCGGGATCGATCACGTCATCCCGGATTTCACGTACGCCCTGGCCCGGCGCTCGGGGTTCCGCGCGGTCGTCTTGACGCATGGGCACGAAGATCATATCGGCGCGCTACCATACCTCCTGCGCGAGGCCGAGGTGCCCGTGTACGGCACGCCGCTGACGCTGGCGCTGGTGGCCGAGCGGCTGCGCGAGCACGGGCTCGCGGAGACGGCCGACCTTCGGCCCATCCGCCCGCGCCAGCGCTTCGAGGCGGGGCCGTTCTCCATCGAGCCCATCCGCGTCACCCACTCGATCGCCGACGGGATCGGCCTGGCGATCGACACGCCGGCCGGCACGATCGTGCACACCGGTGACTTCAAGCTCGATCCGACCCCGCTCGACGGTGAGCCGCCCGACTACCGGCGCTTCGCCGAGCTGGGCGAGCAGGGCGTGCTCGTGCTCTGCTCCGATTCCACCAACGTGGAGCGGCCCGGCCACACGCCGTCGGAGATGGACGTGGGGCAGGCGCTCGGCGCGCGGTTCGACGCGGCGAGCGGGCGGATCATCGTCGCCACGTTCGCCTCGCACATTCATCGCATCCAGCAGGTGCTCACGCTCGCCGCCCGCACGGGGCGGCGCGTGGCCCTCCTGGGCATGAGCATGCAGAAGAACGTGACGATCGCGGCCGAGCTCGGCTACCTGCGCGTGCCCGACGGCATCATCGTGCCGCTCGAGGAGCATGGCGAGCTGCCCGCCCGCCGCCAGGTGATCCTCTCGACCGGAAGCCAGGGCGAGCCGAATTCCGCGCTGGCCCTCATGGCGGCCGGTGAGCACAAGTACGTGCGGGTCGAGCGCGGCGATCTCGTGATCGTCTCGGCGCGCGTCATTCCCGGCAACGAGCGGACGATCAGCCGCGTGGTGAACGCCCTCTATCGCCTGGGCGCGGAAGTGCTCTACGAAGAGAACGCCTTCGTCCACGTCTCCGGTCACGCGAGCCAGGAAGACCTGAAGCTGATGTTCAACCTGACGCGCCCGCGGTACTTCATCCCGGTGCACGGCGAGTACCGTCATCTGCTCGGCCACGCGAGGCTTGCCGAGAGCGTCGGAATCACGTCCGACCGAGTCTTCCTGATCGAGGACGGCATGGGTGTCGAGGTCTCGCCGACCGAGGCGCGAGCGGCGGGCCCCTTTCCGGCCGGGCGCGTGCTGGTGGACGGCAAGTCGGTCGGTGACATCGGCGCCGTCGTCCTGCGCGACCGCCAGCTGCTGGCCGAGGACGGCCTGGTGGCGGTGTCGATCGCCGTCGACAGCCACGGCACGGTCGTCGCGGGCCCCGAGATCGCTTCGCGCGGGTTCGTCTACGTCAAGGAGAACGAGCCGCTCTTCGAGGAGATGAAGAAGGTCGTGCTCGCGGCGCTCGCCGAGCGTGATCCCGACGCGCCGTCGGACCGGGAGCTGATCGGCGCGACGGTGCGCTCGGCTGTCCGTCACTTCATCAATCAGCGCTTCCGGCGCAGGCCCGTTGTGCTGCCGCTCGTGCTGGAGGTGTGATGTCCACGCTGGTCTCGACCGACCCCAAGCCGCGCCGGCGCCGCAAGCGCGGCGGCGACCGCTGGGTGAGCGAGGTCAAGGGCATCCTGGCCCTGCTGGCCGCGGGCTTCGGTCTGGTCGCGCTCGCGACGTTCGATCCCTCGCTCACGCCGGGCGGTCAGCGGGGCCCGACCGGCCCGGTCGGCGCCTGGCTCGGGTGGGCGAGCTTCCAGTCGCTCGGCTACGCCAGCCTCCTCCTGCCGATCCTGCTCGGCGCCTGGGGCGCCTCGGCGTTCCTGCGCCCGCTCGTCGTGCGAGGCTGGGCGCCGTTCGCCGGGCTGGCCATGCTGCTCGTCAGCGCCGCCGGACTCCTGACTCAGGCCACCAGCGTCAAGAGCGGCGGCGTGGGCGGCGGCCTCATCGGGCACGCGGCCACGGGCCTGCTCCACTCGGGTTTCGGCAATGTCGGCACGTGGCTCGCGCTGGTCTCCGCTATCCCGATCGGCGTGCTCTGCGTCACGCGGGTCTCGTACGCGGCGGTGCTGCGTGTCACGTCGTCGCGGTTCACCAGGCTGAAGCGCCGCCGCGCGCCCGCGGTTGCCGAGCGCCCCGCGCTCGAGGCGCCGGCCGCGGCGGCGCTCGCCGCGGTCGAGCCCGAGGTGGTTGCGCCGCCCGTGGTCGTGGAGCCCTCGCGGCCTCGCGGGCGCCTGGCCGAGCAGGGGCTCGCCTGGCAGGAGACCTTCGACTTCGGCGGCGGTGGCGCCGCGGCGTTCCAGCTGCCGCCGGTCGGGCTGCTCAAGGTGCCCGCCTCGACCGAGCTCAAGCGCACGCGGGAGGAGTTGCAGGACAACGCCGAGACCCTCCGCCGGAAGCTCCAGGACTTCGAGGTCGAGGGCCGCATCGTCCAGGTGAGCCCGGGACCGATCATCACCTCGTACGAGTTCGAGCCCGCGACCGGCGTGAAGATCGCGCGGGTCGTGAACCTCGCCGATGACCTCGCGCTCGCGCTGAAGTCCGCCTCCGTCCGGATCGTCGGGCCGATTCCCGGCCGTGGCACCGTTGCCATCGAGGTGCCGAACTCGGAGGCGGCGACCGTCTATCTGCGCGAGATCTTCGTGTCGGCGGAATTCGCCGAAGGGAAGGGGCGCCTGCCGCTGGCCCTCGGCAAGGACGTGACCGGCACGCCCGTCGTCGCGGATCTCACCGCGATGCCGCATCTGCTGGTCGCCGGCGCCACCGGCAGCGGCAAGTCGGTCGGGCTCAACGCGATGATCTGCTCGATCCTCTACAAGACGACGCCGGCAGACGTCCGCTTCCTCCTGATCGACCCCAAGCGCCTGGAGCTCAGTATCTACGAGGGTATTCCCCATCTGCTGGCGCCCGTGGTCACCGACTCGAAGGAAGCGGCGGCGCGTCTTCGCTGGATCGTCGGCAAGATGGACGAGCGCTACAAGCTGCTGCAAACGAAGCAGGTGCGGTCCATCGAGAGCTACAACAAGGCGGTCGGCCCGGAAGAGCACCTGCCGTACTGGGTGGTAGTCGTGGACGAGCTGGCCGACCTCATGGTGGTGTCGGCGGGCGAGGTCCAGACCTCGCTGGTGCGCCTGGCGCAGATCGCGCGGGCGGTCGGCATCCATTTGATCGTCGCGACCCAGCGGCCGTCGGTCGACGTCGTCACCGGACTGATCAAGGCGAATTTCCCGACGAGAATCGCATTTCAAGTTGCTTCGAAGGTGGACTCGAGGACAGTGCTCGATGGGAATGGAGCAGAACAGCTCCTGGGCCGCGGTGACATGATCTTCGTCCCGCCCGGCGCCAACAAGCAGATGCGCGTGCATGGCGCCTGGGTCGGCGACGACGAGGTGCGGGCGATCTGCGATTTCCTCCGCCGCCAGGGCACCGCCGTCTACGAGGAGGTGGTGCTGGCGACCGAGGAAGAGGTGGCCGCCGGCGACGCCGCCGAGCGCGACGATCTCTACTGGGACGCGGTGCACCTCGTCATCGGCCAGCGCCAGGCCTCGATCTCGTTCCTGCAGCGGCGGATGCGCCTGGGCTACCCGAAGGCCGCGCGCTTCGTCGACATGATGGAGCAGGACCGGGTCATCGGTCCGGGCGACGGCGCCAAGCCCCGCGAAGTCCTCGTCGGCCCCGAGTACCTCGCCAAGCGCGGCAAGTAGCGCCGCCGCCCGTCTCCGCTAGAACCGGATTCGCACCCGATACGCAACCTTCGTCGCGCCGTCCTTCGGCACGGGGATCTGGTACTTCAGCGTGTGGGCCTCGATCTTCTCGTACGCGTGGCTCGAGCTCAGGACCTGCCAGTCGCCCGGCACCGGCTCGATGACCGTGACGGTCTGGGGCGCGTCCTTGTGGTTGCGCAGGCTGATCTCCCACTCGACCTCGTAGAGACCGGCGCCGAGCTTCCGGAACTCTTTCTGCGTGCGCTCGCCGACCAGATCGAACGCGTTGCCCATCTTGATCTTGACCTTCTCGTCCTTCGGCGTGTGGTCGATCCAGTCCTCGCCGATGAACTGCTGACTGCCGGAGCGGTCGGCCTTGTAGACCCGCACCTTGCCCTTCGGCAGCGGCAGCCCCAGGCGGTTCTCCTTGCTGTTCTTGACCTCCAGATAGACGGCGATTTTCTGATTCGAGATGGGCACGCCGTACGAATTCCGGTAGTAGTCCTGGGCGCCGTAGTAGATCAGCTCTTTCGTCGTCGGAACCTCACTGGCCGCCAGAAGCGAGAGCTGCTTGGTCTGATTGTTCTTGATCGTCGTGCGCCCGTCGAGCGTGTAGAGGTGATACTCGAAGAATCCTTCCGACGCGAAGTCGCGGCTCGCCGCCGCCGGCGACGCCGCCTTGGCGGCCATCTCGAGCGCGCGTAGGTCGCGGCGCGGCTCCTGCGCCCGGTTGACGTCGCCGGCCACGAGCTTGAGCGCGGCGTTGCCGTAGGTGGCGCCGCTCCGGTTGTCGACGGTGACCCAGCCGGTGAGATCGGAGAGCGAGTCGGCGGCGTTGAGGACCATGACGTAGTCGGCCTTCCACGTGATCCCGCTCGTCAGATACGACGCCTCGACCCGCTGCGGCCGGGCCGTCTGGTTGCGCAGGAGCCACACCAGCGTGGGCTTGGCCACGAGGTTCTCGGGCAAGGACGGCAGTACGAGGCGGCCGTAATGACCCATGTGGATCTGGCCGTTGATCTCGAAGATCGGCCCGTTCGTCGAGAGCAGCGTGGCCTCGTGGAAGGTGCCATCGCCCTGGTAGAGGCGCACCTTGCGGCCGACGTACTTCTCCATGAGCTTCTCGCTCGTCAGCAAGTCGTACTCGTAATTCTGCTCGAGGATCTTGAGCCCGAGGGCGTCGGTGAGCGACTTCAGATGGACGGTCGTCGGGTCGATCCCGGCGGCCACGTCCATGAACTGCACCTCGTTCACCCCGGCGGGCAGGCGCGCCTCGCGCAGGTCCTTCACGAGCCCGAGATTGCCGTTGTAGATCGTCACCGTGACCTCGCGCTGGTCGTCGCGCGTCACGCTCACCGGCGCCGCCGTCGCCGGCGGCACGACGGCGAGGATGAAGAGCAGAGTCAGAGCGAGCAGCCGTCTGTTCATCGGGTGTTCCTCCCGGTCTTCGCGGATGTGCTTCTTACCGGGTTAGACCGTCGCGGCGGGATGAAGTTCCGCGAGGTCGGCGACGCGAGAATCAGCGGGTGATGCGGAGAACGACGCGCACCTTTTCCGGAAGTGCTGGCGCCTCGCGAACCAGCTGCCAGCGGCCGAGCGCGGCGAGGTCGCGCAGCAATTCCGGGTACGCCTCGCGCGAGATCGTCAGCTCGACGATCGGCCCCTCGTCACCCACGAAGCGCCGATCCTCGACGCCGCCCAGTCGCGCGAGCAGGCGCGCGAGAGTCTGCAGGGCCGCGTCGCGGTCCGGCACGGCCAGCCGGCCGGAGACGTCGGGCGCCACGAACGAGGCGATCGCCGGCGCCGGGGCGGCCGCCCGCGGCGCTTGCAGCGTGTCGGTGCGCGGCTCGGGTTCGCCGGCCAGGGACCGTGCGCGTGCGCCGGCAGCGTCCTGCGAGCGCTCGGCTCGCGCCGGCGACTCCTCGAGCTTTCCCGCGACCTGGGGCTCCGCGGGCGGGACGTTCGCCTGGCGCTTGGCGACGTCGCGCGCGGTGTCGTCGAGCTTCGCTCGGCGCTCGTCGGCATCCTTGGATTGCTGCCCGGCTTCCTTGAATGCTTCGGGCGCCGGCGTGGTCTTCGCGGCCGGCGGGCCCTCCGGCGATTTTTTCTCCAGCGCCTGCTTCTCCGGCGCCCGGTCCCTCTCTTTTGCCTTCGCGGCCTCCGGCGCTCGCTCGGCCTCCCGTGCTCGCACGGCTTCCTGTGGCCGCCCGCCTTCCAGTGTCCGCGCCGTCTCTTTCGCTCGTGTCGCCTCCAACGCGCGCGTCGCTTCCGGCCGCGCCGCCTCGCGGCTCGCATCCGATGAGGGCCGCGCGGTGTCGCTCAGGATGGTGGTCCCGGACGGCGGCGCGTCGTAGAAGCGCGCAGGCTCGAGCGTCGACCGGAACACGTAGACGACACCGACGGCCACCAGCACGATCGCGGCCGCCTCGATCGGGAGCTTCACCGGCCACGGCACGAGGAGCGCGCGGAACAGCCGCCGCGGCCAGGGCTTGGGCCGCGCCGCCTCGAGCACGCGATCGACGAAGCCGGCCGGTGCGCGCGCCGGCTCGACCGCGCGCAGCAGCGCGACGGTATCCCGGAGCCGCTCGAGCTCCCGGCGGCACTCGGCGCACGTCGCCAGGTGCTCCTCGACGGCGCCGCGCTCCGCGGCGCCGAGCGCGTCGTCGATCAGCGCCGACAGCTGTTCTCGCGCGTCGTGACAGGTCATGGCAGGAACCGCTCGAGCTTCTCCTTCAGGTCCATCCGCGCCCGGTGCAGCCTCGACCGCACCGTGCCGAGCTCCAGGTCGAGCGCGGAGGCGATCTCCTCGTACGACAGGCCCTCGAGATCACGCAACACGACCACCATGCGGCGCTCGTCGCTGAGCTCGGCGATCGCCCGATGCAGCGCGGCATCCCGCTCGCTCCGCTCGAGCTCGTCGGCGGGGCTCGGGTGGCCGGACGGAATCCGCGCCAGCGTCTCCTCACCCTCGCGCAGGAGCCGCCGCTCGCCGGACGCCAGGCGGTTCATGCACAGGCGCGAGGCGATCGCGTAGAGCCACGTCGAGAGCTTCGCGTCGCCGCGAAAGTCCGCGATGGCCCGGTGAGCCCGTAGAAATACCTCCTGAGCGGCCTCCTCAGCCTCGGCCCGGCTGCCGAGCATCCGGAGCGCGACGCCGAACACGCGGTGCTGGTAGGCGATCACCAGCTCCTCGAAGGCTCGGGGGTCGCCCCGCCGGAGCCGATCCACCAGTTGAGCCTCATCCGCGGGCCGCCCCATTCAGTTAGACCATACCGCCCGCCGCGGGTTCCCCCATCCCGAAATTCACGGCCGGCGACGCGTTGCGCCGGTCCGGAGGCGTGCCCATACTGCAGGGGCTGCCGCGCGCCGGCAGGCACGCATCGCCGGAGCGCCGGAAAGGAATCGCATGCTCGAAGAAAAGCAAGCGCGCGACCTGGCCCGCCACTGGGTCGAGGCCTGGAACGCCCACGATCTCGACGCCATCATGGCCCACTACGCCGAGAGCGTGGTGCTGCACTCGCCCGTGGTCGTCCGGCTCCTCGGCATTCAGTCCGGCACCGTCTCCGGGAAGGAGTCGCTGCGGTCCTATTTTGCGCTCGGTCTCAAGGCCTATCCCCAGCTTCGGTTCGAGCTTCTGGACGTCATGTGGGGACTCAACAGCGTCGTCCTCTACTACGCCAATCAGCGGGGATCGAAGACCGGCGAATTCATGGAGCTCGACTCGACCGGCAAAGTCTGCCGCGTCGTCGCGAACTACAGCGCCTGAGTGGCTCGTAGGGCGAGGGGACGTGAGCGAGCCGCTGGAGGTGCCGACGCGCGAGGGCTACGACCTCTGGTCGGAGATCTACGACGACGAGGACAACCCCTTGATCGCGCTCGAGACGGCGTGGATCGCGCGGCTCCTCGGCGACGTCCGGGGTCTGACGGTGGCCGACGTCGGCTGCGGCACGGGCCGGCACGCGATCGCGATGGCCGCGGCGGGTGCGCGCGTCGTCGGCATCGATTTTTCTCCAGGCATGCTGGCGAAGCTGCGAGCGAAGCCAGGCGCGAGCGCGGTGCGGCTCGTGCGGCACGATCTGGCGACCGGGCTGCCGCTCACGTCGGGTTCGATGGACCGGGTCACCTGCTGTCTCGTGCTCGAGCACGTCGCCGACCTGGCGAGCGCCTTCGCCGAGATGTCCCGGATCTGCCGAGCCGGCGGCTTCGTGCTCGTCTCCGATCTCCATCCGGCGATGCGGCTCGTGGGAACGCGGGCGCAGTTCACCGATCCAGCGACAGGCCGCAAGACGTGGCCCGCCGGCGCGCGGCACCAGCTCTCCGACTACGTGATCGCGGCGACGCGGGCGGGGCTCCACATCCACCACATGAGCGAGCACGTCGTGGACGAGGAGCTTGCCGCGCGCTCGCCACGCGCGCAGAAGTACCTGGGCTGGCCGCTTCTGCTCCTGATGCGATTACGCCGCGCCTGACCGCCTGACGGCCGGCGCGGCGGTCGCGCCTAAGGTCGCGGCGCCTCGTCCGGTGCGTCCGTCGCCTGCGCGCCGAGGTCGGCCAGCGTGGCCGCAGCGAGGGGAGCATCGACCGGATTGAACGACGGATTCAGGCTGAGCGCCTGCGCCAGATAGCGCTGCGCGCTGACGCGATCGCCGAGCCTGGCGTGGATCATCCCGGCGTGGAAGAGAAAGCTCGCGTCGGGCGTGCGCTGGGCGAGCGCCTTCGCGATGGCTCGCTTCGCGTCCCCGTACCGGCCGTTCTTGTAATACGCCCAGGCCAGCGTGTCCGCGGCGAAGACGTTCGGGCGGCGCTTGTACTCCGCCTGGGCGATCGACAGCGCCTCCGGAAGCCGCCGGTCGAGATCAGCGAGAAACCGCGCGAGCTGGAGATCGCCGGTGACGCCGTTGGCCTTGTTGAGCTTGTCGATCGTCTCCACGACCGCCCCCTGCCGGTCCGCGCTCACCCGGTCGCCCGTGACGACGTAGAGCTGTCCCAGCGCCACGACCACCTCGTGCTGCGGCGCGATCGCGCTCGCTCGACGGTATGAGTCGATCGCGCCCGCGTAGTCCTTTCGGGCGGCCCGAACGCGTCCCTGCGCGAAGAGCACGTGGTAGTTGGCGGGCGTGAGGCGCATCGCCTGCTCGACGACCTGCTCGGCCGCCAAGAGGTTGCCCGTGTTGAGGTGCATGAGCGCGAGCTGGCCCCGGCACCACGCGGTGTTCTCCGCGTAGCCAGCGCCGGCCTTGATCGCCCTGTCCATGAGCCAGGCGGCGCGCCGGGCATCGCCGGTGACGAACAGGAGGTGCGCGCTTCGGCTATAGGACGAGATGTCTGGCCGCAGGTCGAGCATCTGCTGATAGTGCTCGGTGGCCGCCTCGTAGTCGCCGAGCTCCAGCGCCGCGTCGCCGAGCAGACCGTAGGCGCCGGCGTTCTTCGGGTCGAGCTCGAGGGCGCGCCTGGCCCACTCGATCGACTTCTCGAACTCGTGCCGGGCGCTGTGGACGCGGGCCAGACCCACGGTGGCGGGGACGTCGGCGGCGTCGAGCGCCCGGGCACGTTCGAACGCGAGCTCGGCGCGGCGGTAATAGGCACTGTCCGCCGTCTCGCGCGCCTTTTGCATGAACGCGTCAGCGAGCGCGGTCCAGCCGGATGGGTCGTCCCGGTGCTGCCGGGTCCGGGCGCTCAACCGCTCGATGGCCTGATCGACCGCCGGCTGGTTGGTGGCCGGACGGGCCGGGCCCGCCGCCCGGGCGCTCGGTGTCGAACCGAGCGCCAGGGCGAGGGCCACGGCCACGACCGTGATACGACGCATGACCTAGGGATCCTTGCGGTTCGTCGGCCCCGCGTGCGGCGTGGCCGAGTACGGGAAGACCTGGTTGTAGACCTGGTCGTTGGCGTTGATATTGTCGCCGACCACGGTGATCGCGGCGTAGGTGGGACCGCTGGCGACCGCGGTGAGCGCGATGTCGACGACGTCGTCGCCGAGGCGCCGGCCGTTCGGCCAGCCGCCGGAGACGCCGTTCGTGGTGTCGCCACCGAGGAAGCCGAGCCGGCTGAACCCCGCCTCGCCGGCCAGGCGCACCGGGCCCGTGGCGGTGTTCACGCGCAGCACGTCGGGAATGAAGACGGCGACGAGATCCTCGCGGTTCGACGTCGCGAAGCTGGTTCCGAACACGGTGTTGATGAGGACCGCCACCTCGGGATTGCGCGCGTAGGTCGCGAACGCCGCGTCGTCCGTTGGGGTCCGCCGGTTGTAGTTGTCCTTGTCCTTGAGCGCGACCAGCACCTCGTTGAACAGCGGGTTGCCCATCCGGTTGACCTGCACGAACGGGCCCTCGCTCCGGGGCTCGCGGCTCGCCAGCCGGATCGTGACGCTCGGCCGCGACACCGACGCGTAGACGCCGAGCCCGGTCTGAGCGCCGAAGAACGGGCTCTGGTACTCGAAGCTCGGCAGGCGGTCGAGCGGGATCTGGATCGCGTAGGCCAGGACGTTGAATCCCTTGAAGCCGTCGACACCCGTTCCGTTCTGCCCGAGCCCGCCGGCGAGAATCCGGGGATCGAGCAGATCGAAGATGCCCGGGGTGTCGGCGAAGAAGCCGTCCTCGCGCGGGCCGGCGAAGACCGCCTCACCCGACGACAGGCCGAACACGGTCTGGCGTGTGTACTGGTCGAGCGCGGCGAACGAGGTGGCCCCGGACACGGCCCGTCCGTTGGCGTCGTTGTAGAAAGGGGTCGTCCGCGCGCCCACGTTCGGGGGCGGCGTCAAGAGACCGTTCCCCAGCACCAGAGTCTGGCGCCCGCCGTTGTCCTTGCTCGACCCGCCGTCCGCGGTCACGCGCGTCACCGAATAGGTCTGTACGAAGTTCTGCCGCGCGTCGCCGACGTTCGTGATCGGCCCGATCTCCGTCCCGCGGCCATAGGACAGGATCGTGTTCGGGTTCTTGAGGCCCGGCGGCGACGTCGGGTTCACGTTCGAGAAGCTGAAGTCGTAGCGCATCACCTCGGCGCCGGTCGTCGGGTCGGCGATGTGAATGCTGTAGCGCGCGTCGTCGGCGAACCGGTCGTAGATCACACCGTCGCCGGGCTCCGAGAACGGCCGGACGTGGACGACGACGTTGAGCACCTTCTCGCGCGGATCGTTGTACTTGGTGCCGACGAACGCGTAGACGTCGGTCAGGTTGGCCTGCGGGTCCTGCTTGATGAGCGGCGCGTCGCTGTGGCTCGCGGCGCCCGCGAGTCCGTTGACGAAGGTCAGCAGCAGTGTCGCGAGGGCCATGACGGCCCGGCTCCGGGGAACGCGTCTCATGGTTTTGTCCTCCTGGTGGTCGAGGGTTATGTGAGCTGCCATGCGAGGCCGCCGCTCGCGACCGCCTGGATCGCGATGGACAGGCCGAGGAGCGTCATCACGGCCGAGGACATGAGCGGCAGCCAGCGCGTGACGAGCGGACCGCGCTCGTCCAGCCGCGTGACGAGGCGTCCGGCGTAGACGACGAGCAGGCCGATCGCGACCAGTACCAGGGCCAGCCCGAGACTGAAGGCGACGATCAGCAGCAGGCCGAAGCCCACCCGTCGGAGCGACAGGGCACTCAGCAGCACGACGAGGGCCGCCGGACACGGAACGATTCCACCGGTGATGCCGAGGGCCCAGAGCTGGCGCAGCGTGACGCCACCCGGCGCGTGGCTGTGGTGGTGGTGTCCGCCGTCACCGTGTGCGTGACCGTGATCGTGAGCGTGCCGGTGCGCGGTCGCGTCGGCGTGACCGTGCTCGTGGTCGTGGCCGTGGTGAACGTGCCCGTCGTGATGATGGTGATGGCCGTGGTCGGCCTCTCGGCCGGCGTAGCGCCGAAGGAACAGCGAGAGCCCGAGCCCCGCGATGACGAGGCCCGACCCCAGAGCGACCCAGGGATAGAGACGCTCCGGGACGACGTACCGCGAGGCGTAGATGGTCGCGGCCCCCAGGAGATAGACGCCCGCCGTGTGTGAGGCCGTGACGATGAGGCCCAGCAGCACCGCGTGCCAGGCGGTTCCGCGGGAGCCGACGAGATACGCCGCGACGACCGTCTTGCCATGGCCCGGCTCGAGCGCGTGCAGAGCGCCGAGCGCCGCCGCCACGACGAGAGCGATCGCGACGGCGCTCACCGTGAGCTCGCGCGCGCCGATGAGCTCGCTGAAGGCGCTGCCCGACGCCGCCTGTACGTTGGCGCGCGGAGCGATCGCGGGCTCGGGCAGCGCGGGGGAGTGCCGCTCCTCGGCCGGGGCCTTCGGGGCCGGCGGCGCGAGCACCGCCACGACCGGTGAGGGCATCGGGCGTGTGAACCGAAGATGCGCCTGGCTCACCTGGGGCGGGCTATCGAGCAGATCGGTCGGATAGTCGCTCAGCTCGCGACTGCGATCCTGCGCGGGCACCGAGCGTTCGATGATCGCGGCGCCCGAGTGCGCGACGGCGATCACTTCCTTCCAGCCCGCGCGGGACGCGAAGTTGTCGTCTCGGTAGCTCAGGTTTTCCGGGCCGGCGGACGAATCACGCAGCGACGCACGGTACAGGATCGCCAGCTTCATCGTCGGCAAGCCGCCCGCCCCTTCGGGGAAGATCACCTCGGCGGATCGCACCTCGAGAGCCATCCGCCGCCCGCCGACCTCGAGCTCCAGGCCGTGCTTCAGCGTCTCGGCGGTGTCGCGGACGTAGCGGGACACGCGCGGCTCGGCCGGATCGGACGTGATCCCGTGCGTCTGCAGCTCCTGGAATGTCGGGATCTCCGCCATGTCGATGAAATAGCGAAGCGTGATGGCGTTTCGACCGACCTCGATGCCCGTGTAGCGGCTGATGCTGAAGTTGCCGAGTGGGTGTGCCGTCCCGCGGCCCGGGGTGGCCAGGCTCAGAACGACGAGGAGGCCGAGCGTGACGAGGACCCGACGGTTGCCCATGATCGCCTTCTGCAGACCCTACGGACCGCCGGGGTGTTTGGATTCACGGTAGAGTGACGAAAAATCTGGCCGGCTTCTACCACACGGTGTCGTTCTTCGCGAACGGCCTGAAGCTCGCGCCCGAGCCCTTCGCCGCGGCGCTCCCGTCGGCTTGACGCCGACAGCGTACGATCAGCGATCGGTCAGCGGGCGACGCGGATCTCGCGCAGATAACGGAGCACACCCGGATGGATGAGGTCCGGGCGCGGCGCGGAGGCGAGCGTGTTCGCGGCGGTCGTCTCCTCGGCCTGCGGCAGGCGCCGGGCGATGGCGGCCTCGCCCTGATGGAGGGCGCGCGCCAGACGATAGGCCACCTCGTCGGGAAGGCCCGGTCGACCGAGGATGAAGCTCCACGAGCCCACCGAGGGCAGCGGCGCCGTCAAGCCGGGATAGGCGCCGGCGGGAACCGTCAGGGGCTTCAAGAAGGTGTGCTTGGCGAGAATCCGGGTGATCCCGCTCGCGTCGGGGGCGATGAACCGCGCGCCGGCGGGCCCCTTCGCGACCGCTCCAAATCCCGGCCAGCCCTGGCCTCCGCCCCACAGCGCCGCCGCGCGGCCGTCGATCACCATGGCGGGGCCGTCGCCCGCGCGCTCGAGGTAGATCGCCTGGAAGTCGCGATCCTGATCGAGGCCGAGCCCATCGAGCACGTACCGGGACAAGATGACGAGCCCCGAGCCCTTGGCGCCGAACGCGACGGGCTTACCGCGAAGATCGGGGACCGCTCGGTACTGGCTGTCGGCGCGCACGACGAACATGCCCGGCGTCGAGTACATCGCGGCGACGATCTTCAGATTTGCCGGGGGTCGGCCGATCCCGTTGAACGCCTCGTGCGCGACCTCGCCCTGGACCAGCGCGATGTCGACGGCCCCGGCCTCGAGGAGCGGGACGTTCTCGGTGCTGCCCTTGGTGTTGCGCTGCTCGATCGTGAGCCCGGGATCGGTCTCGCCGACGGTGTCGGCGACCGCCGCACCATACACGGGAAAACCGCCGCCGGGCGTCGCGGTGCCGAGAACGACTACGGTGCGCTGACTCGCTGGACCGCCTGCTGTCGTCGCCATGGCGGATACCCTATCACGTCCGCCGAATGGCAGACGGCGCCTAGCCG
>Ga0075418_10005187_pt1 | contig 14744 bp, 10 predicted proteins | sample SoiMetdeltSBSDD2_FD_81776 | JGI IMG/M metagenome (GOLD analysis project Ga0075418, IMG submission 81776) | Bulk soil microbial communities from a Populus tree surrounding site in Tennessee, USA - Soil MetaG P. deltoides SBSDD2 | ecosystem: Environmental > Terrestrial > Soil > Tree plantation...
GCGGGCAGCAATTCGGCACCGGGACAATCATGATCGATATGACCGGAATGAATCGGGTGCTGAATCTGGATTCTGAACGCGGCATCATTGAGGCCGAGAGCGGGATCGAGTGGCCCGAGTTATTGGACTACCTTGCGAAGGTTCAAGCAGGACGCGAGAAGCAATGGGGCATTTTGCAGAAACAGACGGGCGCGGATCGGCTGTCGATCGGCGGAGCTCTCGCCTCAAATGTTCACGGACGCGGATTGAAGTTTAGGCCGATCATCGATCAGGTAGACTCGTTCACCCTGATGGATCATACCGCCGCGATCGTGCGATGCAGCCGCGATGAAAACCCGGAACTGTTTCGGTTGGTGATCGGGGGTTACGGGTTGTTCGGAATCGTGACTTCGGTTCGGCTGCGGTTGTGGGAACGGAGAAAGGTTGAGCGCGTTGTTGAAATTCGAGAAACCAAAGACATCATTCAGTCCTTCGAGCAGAGGATCGCCGACGGGTATCTCTACGGCGACTTTCAGTTTGCGACGGAAAGCAGCCGCGAAAGCTTTTTACGTCGCGGGGTCTTCTCCTGTTATCGTCCGGTCGATCCGGCGACTCCGCTCACCGTGAACCCCACTCGATTTCATCCACACGACTGGGCGCGGCTGACGTACTACTCGCATAAGTACAAACGGCGCGCGTTCGACGTTTATACAAAGCGCTATCTCGCGACATCAGGACAGATCTACTGGGCTGATTCGCAACTGTCGGCAGCCTACGTAGACAACTATCACGAAGAACTCGATCGAAAGCTCGGCGCCAGGATTAAGGCAACCGAAATGATCACCGAGATTTATGTTCCTCGCCACTCGCTCGCGAGTTTCATGGAAGACGCCCGCATAGCCTTGAGAGAGCAAAACGCCAATATGATTTATGGGACGGTCCGGCTGATTGAAAAGGACGACGAGAGTTTTCTGCGGTGGGCGCGGGAGTCATTCGCGTGCGTGATATTCAACCTGCATGTAACGCACGATGCGATGGGGCTTGAAAACGCTGCGACAGCATTTCGCAGCTTGATCGATCTGGGCATCAAACACCGAGGCAGTTACTATTTGACATATCATCGCTTTGCTAAGAAGGAGCAGGTGGAAGCCTGTTATCCACAGTTCAGAGAATTTCTCGCGCTAAAGCTCAAGTACGATCCCAACGAAATGTTTCAAAGCGATTGGTACCGGCATTATAGGAAGCTGTTCGGGTTGGAGCATGTTTGAGCAGTGGTGAGACGACGACCTGGTCGTGTCTCTTTAGGTTAAATCCTCCAACCGGAAGGTTGGAGATTGTTCACTCTTGCCTACAAAGCGACACTCCGCTCGCGACAAACTGCGTTGGTGGTAACCGCGTAGCGGTGTCCTACCGATAGGACACCGCTACGCGGTTACCACCAACTTTACAATCGCTTCCAAAACCGCTAACTTCCCGCTTGCAAGGCTCAGGTTTTAGTAAAGCCATAACAGGAATCTCAGGAGGAACTCTATGACCAGGCTTATAAAGCTCGGAGTGGTTTTTCTTTCTTTCATCTTGCTGGTGTCCTCGCCGTCGGCTTTGGCGCAGGCTGACAAGTTCGACGGCAGACCTGCATTTGCAGACGGGATCGACCTCGCGTATTACATCTGGCGCGAGGGTGATAAATGGCTCGTGCGTTGGACGACTCAAGGGCCAAACCGAAAATTCACTGGCTCAGTCGTGGCTGAAGGCGGCGAGCTACACGATCTGAAGCGTATTGATCTGGACGAAGAACGACGGGTCCTTTATCCCGGGCGAGCTCCGCACGTAGCGGTTGGTCCGCGCGGGCGAGTATATAGGCAAGGAGGGCGTGCTCCGGTCGTGGTCGAGCGCAAACAAGACCGTATCGAGAAGGATGGTGACCACCGAATCGTTTTTGCCGCGATAACCAGCAACGACATCGACGGGTTCAACTTCAAAGTCGACAAGAAGGTGACCGCGCTGCGATTCGTTCTCGAGATAAACGGAAGACAGATGCCTCAGAGGGTTGAGTTCGGCAAAGACAACCAGAAACCTTCGAGCTTGCCGCTCGTTGTTCGGATTCAATAGGAACCGGAGAACTGGAAGATGGCATCACCAGGGCAACGACACAATTCCGGTGATCCGGAGGTTGATCCACAACGTACCCCAAATCATCCAGAGGATCGGGAGCGCGATCGCTGCTTTATCGAGTCTTCTTGAGTGCTCGAGCTTGGCTCTCCAGGGTCGAGTAATTAACCACAAGGACGATAACAGGATAACACCGGACTCGGTGAGGTAGATCTCGATTTGGGCTATCTCGGTCATGAAAGAAATCCAAGTCTCGCGAATCTTACCACGCTAGGAGCGACCTGGCCTGCGACAGTGTCCCGCTAATGGACAATCAGCATGACAAATACCTTGACAGTCTTGAACGCTCTCGCCGATAATGCCGGCCTAAAGCGAAATAGCCAGGTGGTAATGATGTCAATGGAAAATCTAGAAACAAACAACGGTCCGAAAAGACGCTCAAAGTGTCGCGCCTTTTTGTTTAGCTTTAGCTTTAGCACCGCAGCTATTGCGGAGGGGGCCGGAGTCTAGTCCGATAACGGATGCCATAGTCTTCTGAGGCCCGCTCCTTCCGCCGAAGGACGCGGGCCTCAAAGTTTTTGGAGAGTCGATGACCACAGAGCCGAACGATAAAGCAAAAGTTGCATTTCAGGGCGAACCCGGCGCTTTCAGCGAAGACGCCGCCCGCCGGCTCCTCGGTTCTGGAGTCGAAACAATTCCCTGTCGAACCTTCGAAGAAATGTTTGAAGCGGTATCGTCCGGCGTGGCCGACGCCGCCGCGGCGCCGATCGAAAACAGCCTTGCGGGTTCGGTGCACAAAAACTATGACCTGCTGATGGAGCACGACCTAACCATTACCGGTGAGGTAAATCTCAGAATAGTGCATCACTTGATCGCGCCGCCCGGTGTTGACCTTGCCGACGTTCACCGCGTTCATTCGCACCCGGTCGCATTGGCTCAATGCGAGAAATTCCTCCGAGCTAATCCGCAGATCGAGGTCGCGCCTGCTTACGACACCGCCGGCAGCGTCAAGATGATAGTCGAGAACAACTCGGGCCACGATGCGGCAATTGCCGGCGCAACCGCCGCGGCGGTCTACTCCGCAAAGATCATCGTCGAAGGCATCGAAGACAACTCGCAGAACTTCACGCGATTTCTTTTGCTCGCTCGTCCTGATCGCGCGGCGACAATCAAAACCACAACGACCCTGCGCCCGAGAAAAACGTCTATAGTCTTTCGGGTAGCCAACAAACCCGGCGGGTTGTTTCGCTCGCTCGCGGCGTTCGCATTGCGAGACATCGATCTTACGAAGATCGAATCTCGGCCCATCGAAGGACGGCCGTGGGAGTACTCGTTCTATCTGGACTTGATCGGGGATCAGCAGGACCCGAACGTCGAACGTGCGCTCGCAAATCTGGCGGAGCTTGCAGAGAGCGTTCGGGTGCTCGGTAGTTACTACAGAAGCGAGGATTGATGCCTTTCTTCTTCGGATCTTAGGAGAACCAACAATGATCATAGCGATGAAATCAAATGCAACCGAAGAACAGATCGAAGAGGTCTGTGAGAGCATCCGACGCTACGGCTACAAACCGCACGTGATACGGGGCGAGGAACGGGTGGTTATCGGCGCGGTCGGTCACGGAGACAACAAAGACCATCTTCAGAATCTGCGCTCGGTTCCAGGCGTGGAAAACGTCGTGCCAATCTTGCAGCCGTACAAGATCGTCGGCCGCGAGCTAAAACCTCAGCGGACCATCGTGCGCGTCGGCGATCTTGAAGTTGGCGGCAAGGAGTTCATCGTTATGGCCGGGCCTTGTTCGGTCGAAACGCGCGACCAGCTATTGGAAACCGCCGACGCGGTCAAGCAGGCCGGCGCTCAAGTGTTGCGAGGCGGCGCTTACAAACCACGCACCTCTCCTTATGACTTTCAGGGATTGGAAGTCGAGGGACTCAAGCTGTTGGCCGAAGCAAGCGCGCGCACCGGTTTGAAGATCGTCACCGAAGTCGTGACCACCGAAGACACCGAAATCGTCGCTGAGTACGCGGATATATTGCAAGTTGGCGCCCGCAACATGCAGAACTTCGCCCTATTGAAAAGGCTGGGCAGCGTTAAGCGACCGGTGCTGCTCAAACGAGGCATGAGCTCGACCATCAAAGAACTGTTGCTGTCTGCCGAGTATATTGCTTCTCACGGCAACGATCAGATCATTCTTTGTGAGCGCGGTATTCGGACCTTCGAAACCGCTACGCGAAATACATTGGATCTTGCTGCAGTCCCTCTGCTTAACGAGTTGAGTCATCTGCCGGTCATTGTCGATCCTTCACACGCGACCGGCCGCAGGAGCCTTGTTCGACCGGCGGCAAAGGCCGCGGTTGCCATCGGCGCCGACGGCCTGATCATCGAGGTGCACCCGCGCCCGCAGGAAGCATGGTCGGACGGGCCGCAATCGCTGACGCCTCCGATGTTCGCGGAAATAATGATCGAGCTGCGCGACTATGTTCGATTGGAGTCGCGATATCTCAATTAGAGACTACTCGATTGATTTACCAGCCGAACACAGACTAAAGTCTATGCTACATGGCATTACCGGAACTTAGGCTCGCCGAGAACGTTGCCGGCGATTTTTACGTCGACAGCACCTGCATCGACTGCGATTTATGTCGACAGATTGCGCCTGAGACGTTCGCCGATATCGGTGATCAGTCGGCGGTTTACAGCCAGCCGGCAACCCCGGACCAGGAATTCGCGGCGCTCAAGGCGTTGGTCACTTGTCCGACCGCATCGATTGGGACCCTCAGCCATCGATCCGCGAAAGCGGCTGTGGCCGCCTATCCAGAGTTAGTAGACGACAACGTCTACTTTTGTGGGTTCGCGTCAGAGTCATCATACGGAGCGTCGAGCTATCTGATTGTCCGCCCTCAAGGCAACGTGCTCGTCGACTCGCCGCGGTTTGCGACGCCGTTGGTCAAACAAATTGAGAAGCTTGGCGGTGTGCGCCTGATGTTTCTGACTCATCGCGACGATGTTGCCGATCACCAGAAATGGGGTTCACATTTCAACGCCGAACGAGTTATGCATCGCGATGATATCGGACGTTCTCTCGCCGGCATCGAACGGGTGATGTCCGGTAAGGATGCCGTACAGCTTGATGACGACCTTTTGGCGATCCCAACTCCGGGTCACACTCGCGGGCACACGGTGCTGTTGCATCGGAATCGCTATCTTTTCTCGGGTGATCACCTCTGGTGGTCCGAAACTGTTAACTCGCTAAACGCGTCGAAAAGCGTTTGCTGGTATTCGTGGCCTGAGCAGATTCGGTCGGTTGAATTGCTGTTGGATTATGAGTTCAAGTGGGTGTTACCTGGACATGGGCGCCGCGTTCATCTAAGCTCGTCGATTATGCGCGAGCAGCTCGAACAGTGTCTGCAGAGAATGAAGCAGCTCACGCGAGTGGCAAGTTAGGTCCACTCACTTGGCGCCAAACAAACAACGAAAGGGGCTAGCATTGAGTCCGATTGTTCACTCCAGGGCCGCGTGGTTCAAGCTTGCGGGTATCTGCATCGTCGCTGGATTGGCCATCGCTACGTTTGGCCAAGCCCCTGCACCAAAGCAACCTTCTGCTCAAGTTCAACTTGGCCTGAGGCTTTTTCGGGATTCTCGCTTCTCTTCCCCTCAGGGTGATCTCCAGAACAGCTGCGCTTCCTGTCACCTGCTCGACGAAGATCCACAGGGAATGCGAGCCCACACGGATTTCTTTTCCCGGAGCTGGGTGCCCTGGCGCGGCGCCGACCCTCGCCGGGAAGGCTTGCGCAACGCGCCGACGATTCTTGATTCGTCGCTGATGCCCCGGCTTCACTTTGATGGCGAGTTCGGGTCTCTCGAAGAACTGGTAAAAGGAACGCTAACGGGTCGACCCATGGGCTGGCTGCCCGGCGAAGAGGACCAGGCACTCAATCGCGTCCAGGGAATCATCTTAAAAGACACGACCGACGCTTCGGGTCACGGGTTGAACTACCGCGCGGACTTCAAGTCTGCCTATGGCGTTGACCCCGCCGAGCTCTCCAGGGATGAAGTAATCGATCGCGCCGCGAAAGCTATCGCCGAATATATCCGAACGCAGAACAGCGCGCGTACCACGCCGTACGATCGATTTGTGAAGGCGAACCGGCTGAGCGCTGAACCTGGCCCAGGCGAGGATCCGAAAGGCTTTGCGAACCGCTTGCTCGGCGACGTGGCCGCGCTCGAAAAGAAGCGCGCCTTGAAACTGCCCTCCGGGTTTGGCGTCGATGCGCTCGCGGGGCTGAAGGTATTCTTTCGCAGCAATGGAGCCGGAGCCGCCGGCAACTGCGTTGCTTGTCACGCTCCTCCGCTGTTCACCGACTTTTCGTTTCACAACATGGGAATCAGCCAGGGCGAATACGATCGCGTGAATGGAGAGGGCAGATTCGCGATGCTGGAAATACCGGGAGCTTCAACGGCCAGCCGGCCGGCGCCCCAGTTTCGCGAAATCCCTTCGAAGAAGAAACCGGAATTTGCGGATCTGGGTCATTGGAACTTTGTCGATCTCAAGCGCTCGCCGATGCGTCGAAGTGATGAGAATGACGATCAATTGCTGACGCGAATGATCGCGGCGTTCAAGACACCGTCGCTTCGTAATCTGGACTTCACTCAGCCTTACATGCACACCGGCGGGTTCACCACACTCGAAAGCGCGGTGGGCGAGCTGATGCGTTTGAGCGACCTGGCGCGCGCCGGGAAAGTTCGATCGGGTGATGATGAGCTGGGAAGGATCAAGATTACTGAGGCGCACATTCCGTCGCTTGTTGCCTTTCTCAAGACGCTCAACGAAGACTTCAAAGCGGGCGGCAGATATTGATCTCCAAATGATGCCACGATTGCGCGGAATCTTTCTGCTCGGGTTTTGGTTCACGTCAATTGCGCTCCTGGCTCCTCTGTTGATACTGCTGACCCTCATTACCAAAAACGAAAACTTTATCTACTCACCGGTTCGCCTTTTTATTCGCGCCGGTCTTGCAATGGTTGGAGTGCGAATAGAAGTGAGCGGACTGGAACGACTCGATCCGAACCAGACATACATCTTTACACCAAATCATCAGAGCCTTATCGAAGTACCCTTGTTTGTAACCTACCTTGGCCGTAATCCGGCTTACCTCGGTAAGAAGGAAGTTTTCAAGTATCCAGTCTTTGGGTACGGGATCCGGCTGATTGGAGTGGTGCCGGTCGATCGCAGCAACAGCCCAGCCGCGGTCGAGAGCGCAAAACTCGCGACCGCGAATCTGCGTAAGGGAAAATCGTACGTCGTGTACCCCGAAGGCACCAGATCACGAGACGGCCGAATGCTACCGTTCAAAAAGGGCGCATTTATGATGGCGATCGATGCGGGAGTACCCGTCGTCCCGGTGACCGTGTCCGGCGCGACAAGAATCATGCCGAAGGCTCAAATCAAGGTCTTTCCATCCACTGTTCGCATAACCGTGCACGAGCCGATCAGCACCGCCGGTTACTCCAAAGAAAACGTCAGTGAGTTGGTGGAGAAAACGAGAGCCAAGGTCTTTTCGGCGCTCGACGAGTCGGAAGCGGAACTGAACCTCGCGCCCGCGAACTCTGAGCCGCGTAGAAGCCCCGCGGTTAAGTAAGGACCGCCGCCTATTATCAGAAACCTTCGTCAGGCGATGTAGCCAGCACGTAAACTCCAACCGACTCTCTACGAGCAAATCCTTCGTCGACCAGCGCGTGGTTTCCACGCCCCGCTTCCGGACGAGAAAGCCCGGTTACCCGTGACAACTCACCGGGCGCCGTCTTCCCGGCACTCTTCAGATAGGTTCGAGCTACCTCGCACAGCGCTTGGTTGCGAGAAACCTTAACCGACAATTCCTGAGGAAATCGTCCTTCCGCAAGCGACCAGATGTAGGTGAACACCGGTTTGTACAAGACTTCGGATGGAATAACTTTCATCGTGCGCTGGAGCTCTTCTATCGCTCGAGTAAAGCGCGCGCGGTCGGTGACGCCTGACGCGACTCTCAAATCACGAGTACCCATCTCCCATTCGCGGCGCAAGACCTTGAGAATAGCTCGAGCATGTGGGGAAAGAACCGTGGACTCTTTTCGCCTAGGGAGTCCCCAAAGCGCGTTGAAATGCGGGATCAACCGAGGGGCTATAAACGTAGATCGCCCGCGAACCAACTTCGCATAGTAAATCCGACCACGCCGCATCACATCGTCTTTAAGAAACCATGCGAGGCTGGCTTCGGGGTCTTTTTGAACGTGGCGAGGCATGTGCGCGTCGCGCCGGCCACATACGGCGATATACAGCGACGGCCCGGGGCGTCGCGCATCTGTCAACGTCGAACAGAATCCAACGCGCTCGATGAAGCGTTCGGCTTCTGCGGCATTTTCGATCCGCAGCTCGGGAAGCCGTCCCCAGGTCTGATCGCGGTAGCTTTCAATTTCTTCGGAGGCGATTGGCATCAGAGAAAGAACGTTTCGTGGACTACGAACCAAGGTATATAGGACCTATAGGACTTATCGACCTATATTTCTAGAACTCGAAGCCCAGAGTGAGCTGTAGGCGCCGGGCTGGGCGTGAAGCGACGGGCAGACCGAAAAACGGCGAGCTGAGATTCCCGACAAACCCGGAATAGCTGGTTCTGTTGAGCACATTGAATGCGGCAACGGCGAACGTAAACACCGGCCCTTCTTCTTCCTTTTTGTTTGCCTCTTTCTTCAACCGGAACTCTTTGGACCAGCGCACATCAAGCACAGCCGAGCCGGGACCCTGCAAACTGTTACGAGCAACTCCCGAGGGCCGGTCACTGGCAACTCCGTTGCGATTGTCATCGCGGCCTGTTGTGAGACTGTATGGACGGCCGGAAATGAGCGCCAAAGTCATCCCAAGATTTAGCCATTCGCCGGCCCTTATCGTTCCCAACAAATTGAAGCGATGCCGTTCATCAAAACTTGCACGCGCCCATTCGCCGCTAAGGTCATAACTGTCGGCAGGTCTCGAATTGATTCCCCCCGTGTCGTTATAGGCTCGCCCAAGATTGTATTGAATCGTCCCGTCAAAAAATCGACTGAGCGAGCCCCGTAGTGTCAACTCCAGCGTATGCGCCTGTGAACGTGCCGCGGACTCAATCTGTCGCAACACGCCGATTCCCGGATTTGGCCTCTCGAGTTCGGGGAGCGCCGGGGCATTGATGTCGCGCGAACGAAACAGCTTGATGCCGCGGATATTAAAATACGTCGCCGTTGCCGCCAGTGACTTTGTGAGCTGTCTTTCGACGCCAATGCTGTACTGAAACGTGTAGGGTGACCTTAGATTGGGAGCGAATCGGACTATGTTGCTGGGTTCTGTAGCAAACGTCTCACCCGAAGAAAACGGATCGGGATAACCGGGATCGGTAATATTCACTTCACGCAGACGCTGTCCGTCAAAACGCAACCTGTCGCGAATCGGTCCCGATCCCGTCCGATCATAGAAAACTCCCGCGCCTCCGCGCAGAACTGTCTTGCGGTTCCTATCCGGCGAGAATGCAAATGAGAATCGTGGCGAGAAGTTGTTGTTATCTCCCAGGTAATTCTGCTTCTCATATCGCAACCCCGGCGCGATCGAAAAATTTGGCCGCACTAGAATATTATCCTGTACGAAGAACCCGACTTCTTTTTGCCAGAACACCAGATACCCGTTTCCCTCACTTGCTGAGAAGAGAAATGGCCGGCTATTCACAAAGTCATCCAGCGTGGCGAAGTTAAACGTACCGCCAAAGTTCGATCGATCGCTCAGACCGATCCGGGTTATGTTCGGGATGTTTACGCCGGTTCTTATGAAATGTTTGCCATGATTCCACGAAAGAATCTCGTTGAGCTGCAGCCGCCCTTGGGTCGACCTCTCGTCGACTTGAGCGCCCCCGCCGGTAAAGGCGTCGCCGACGACGAGGTTCGGAACGCCGGAAACCGCACTCCGGTTCAGGTTGTTCTCGGTCTCGATTCGGAACGTGAACTCGTTCACAAGTCGCGGCGAAAGGACCTTGCGATGTGAGAGAAAAAGCTGATGCTCGCGGCCGCGAGAATTTGTGGCGACCTCGGGAAGATGGAACCCGCCGACATTCCCGTTCCGGGATGAGTCGAATGTGAATTCATATCGAATCGAGAATGTCGTCTTGTCGCTAAACTGGCGGTCAATCCGAAAAGACAATTCGGTATCGCGTTCAGGCGTAGCGACATTTGCCGAGAAGAGGCCGGCCGGCGTGCTGGCGAAAATTACCGATTGTAAATCGTCTTCCTCGCGATCGACGGCAAACAAAAAGGATGTTTTTTCCCCCTTACCAATAGGTCCGGTCAACGAGCCTTCAAAAATTCGGCGTTGCTCCGGCGCGCGTTCGAGAGCAAATGCGTTTCGAGCATCGAGCCGGAAGTCACGAAAAATAAGGTTGAACTCGCCGTGAAATTCCGGCTCGCCGGGTTTGGTTATGACCTCAATCCGACCTCGACCGGGACGCGCGAATTCAGCCGAGTAAGGATTCTGGTTTATCCGTACTTCTTTAATAGTCGAAGCTCGAACTTTTTTTGTGGTTTCGAGACCGTCGACGATCACGCCTGGTCCGCCCGAACCTACAGAGCTGGGGTCAAGCAGGTTGGCAAGGCCGGCAATGACATCATTGCCGAGCACCGGCAGGTTTTTCAGCGCAGCGGGATCAAGCTTGATGACATTGAGGTTTTCTTCGGGGTTGGTGGTCGGCTTGTTTGAGGTTTCGGCTACGGCTATCTCTTCGTGCACATCGGCAACCGGCAACACGAGTTCGAGCTTGTCCGCTGACCTTGTTTCAACCTGGAGCTGAGTTATGGTTGTTTTGAATCCGTCTTTTTTAGCCTCGATCTCGTAATCGCCGCTCGATACTCGGCTAAAACGAAACTCGCCGCGTTGGTTAGCTGTTGTGGTCTCCGACCAGCGGCCCGCATCGCGCCGAAGAGTCACTGTAGCGCCGGCGATCACTGCGCCGCTGGGATCAAGAACGACGCCCGACACCTGGAGTGACCTGACTGGACTCTGCGCGAAAACACAAGTCGCCGCAATCAACGTCAGGACGAACGCTCCGGCTGTCGAATGCTTAAAGCTCATTACGGTTTGGGCGCGCAGTTGCGCGGTTCCAGGCGATCTCGAAACGCCGGCACTAAAAAGAGATTCAACAAGCGGTGAATGAAAGAATAACTGATTTGGTCCTGTGTGAAAAACCGATTGAGCCGGCCCTCCACCGACACAGGGTCGGTGGAGGGCTGGCGGTTCTCGCGAAGGTTTAGCTTGGCAGTCGCCTCCACAGACACGGTCGGTGGAGGGGCGGCTAGATCGGTTTTTCACACGGTCTCGTCAGAGGTGGGTATGCACGAAAAGATCAACGTGCCAGTTTACTTGTTCGCATCCGGTTCCGGCTCCGTCGCAAGTTCAGTCGTTGGCTTTCGCTTTGAGCCGTATCGAAGATACAGCGCAGGCATTAGAAACAGATTCAACAGCGTCGAGGTGACAAGACCACCCAGGATCACGACAGCCATTGGATGTTCGATTTCGTGCCCAGGCCGGTTCCCTCCGATCACGATTGGCAGGAGCGCAAGCCCCGTGGCCAGGGCGGTCATTAGAATCGGAGCAAGCCGCTCTTCAGAACCTCGCAAAACCAATTCGCGGCCAAAAGCCTCGCGCTCTTCCGATTCGAGGTGCCGATAATGGCTGACCAGCATGATGCCGTTGCGCGCAGCTATGCCCAGAACCGTCACGAACCCCACCAGAGATCCCAACGACAGCGTTCCACCCGTTAGCAGCGTTGCAATCACACCGCCGACTAAAGCAAACGGCAGACTCACCAGTACCAGGGCGACCAGGCGAGGCGAGCGAAAATCCGCGTGCAACAACAGAACTATTCCCAGGATCGAGAGTGCGGCTAGCGCCAGGAGTCGATTTCGGGAGTGTTGTCGAGCGGCATACTCCCCCAGGAACTCTGGATGGTATTCACGTTGAAACGCCAGAGCCTTTACTTTCGCCTCGATGTCACGTGCAACACTTCCGAGATCCCGGCCCTTAACATCGCAGCTGACATCGATGCGTCTTGAAGCGCCTTCGCGTTGCACTACATTTGGCGTAGAAGCAATTCGAACATCGGCTACCTCCCCAAGAGATACGTCGCCGCCCGAGGGGAGATTGATTCTGACTTGCCGCAAAGACTCGATGCTGCTTCTGACCTGGGGGCTGCCCCATACAACCACGTCAAATATCTTTTGTTGTTCGTAAACCTCTCCGACCTTCGTGCTCTTGACCAGGGTCGTTGCCGCGCGCCGGACGTCCGCGGGCGTCAAACCAAGCCGCAACGCTGCATCGGGCCGCAGTTTGACTTCGAGCTGAGGCACGAGGACCTGGGCCTCAACTTTTAGATTTGTTACTCCTTCAATCTCGCTCATGGCCTTGCCGACCTCGGCCGCCTTCTCGCGAAGCACGTCCAGTCCCGGGCCGTAAATTCTCACCACGATAGTAGCGCCGGCGCCAGTGAGCACTTCCTTGATTCTTTCTTTCAAATAAGTAAGAACGTCACGTTGAAGTCCCGGATACCCCTCGACTACCTCTTGAATGCGCGCGACGGTGCCTTCATAGGGCGCCTCGGGGTCTATGCTGATCCACAGCTCGGCAAAATTGGGACCGACCACTTCGTCAGCTACTTCGGCGCGTCCGATATGCGAGCCGAAATTCCGCACACCCGGAATGGCTCGAAGCTCCTTGCTCACCGTGACCGTGATTCGCTGCATTGCCTCAAGTGAAGTCCCGGGCTTGCCGACCCAATGCATTAGGAAATCAGTCTCCCTGAAATTCGGCAGAAACTCCTCTCCAAGAAACGGAACTGTCACAGCCGTAAGTCCGAAGACGACTACAAGCACCGCCCCTGCCCACCGCGGCTTATCGACCAGCCGCGGGAGAAGGGTGCGATAGTGACGTTTGAGCACACGGGCAACCGGCGGTTCCTTGTGGTCTGCCTTTGCCGCGCGCGGCAAGAGCAGCAGCGAGAGCGCCGGTGTCAGCGTGAGCGCGACGCCGAGCGAAGCCATCACCGCAAGCACGTATGAAATCGCCAACGGTCTAAAGAACGAACCTGCCAGTCCATCCAAAAAGAAAACGGGAAGAAAAACCAGCACAACGATCAAAGTGGCATAGACGATTGCGCTCCGAACTTCGATCGACGCCTTCAGCACAACCTGAAACGCACTTTCGGGGTTTTCGGCTGAGCGATTGAGACGCAGCCGGCGCATGATGTTTTCCACGTCTATGATCGCGTCGTCCACCACCTCCCCGAGCGCGATCACCAGACCGGCGATCACCATCGTGTTTATGCTGTAGCCTTGAAAATGCAAAACAAGCGCGGCGGTAAGCAGCGATAAAGGTATCGCCAGCAAGCTGATCAGCGCCGTCCGCCAGTCGTAAAGAAAAGCTACCAAAACGATCACGACCAGCACGCAGCCGATCAGAAGCGCGCGTCTCAGGTTTTCGAGCGCCATCTCGATAAAAGTCGCGGGGCGAAAGATAGTCGAATCAACCTCAACACCCTCTAAACCCGGTCTGAGCGCATTGAGCGCCGCTTCTACGTTGCGCGTCACCTCGAGCGTATTGCCTTGCGGCTGCTTCTCTACTATCAAAAGCAGCCCCGGTCCGTCGTTTATGACCGCGTCGCCAATCGGCGCAGGATGCCCTTCCACCACTGCGGCGACGTCGCCAAGTTGAAGCGGTGAGCCGTCGCGAAACGCAACCGGCACTCGCGCGAGGTCTTCAGCTCGCGCAACAGCGGACAGATGGGTTAGCGCGAGTCGCTGATTCGGCGTATCGATGAACCCGCCCGCCGCGGGAGAAACCGCGTCGCGGGTCGCTCGCACAACATCGTCCAAAGTAACGTTGTGCGCACGCAGATTGTCGGGATCCACCAGCACCTGGATCTGCCGGTCGCGCTGTCCCCAGATCGCCACGTTTGCAACACCGGGAATCGACATCATTCGAGGACGAATCGTCCAGCGCGCAAGCGTAGTCATTTCCATTTGTGACAGCGACGCTGACGACATGCCGATCTTCATTACCCGGCTTGTAGACGAGAGCGGGGAAAGGATGACCGGGGCGTGCGAGACGGCCGGAAGCGCGCTCGCAACGATCGCGAGCCTTTCCTGCACAAGCTGGCGGGCGCGCATCAAATCTGTGCCCTCTTGAAAGATCAAGACCACTGATGAAAGTCCAAGAACCGATTTCGAGCGCAAGGTCTTGAGCGACATGATCCCGTTAAGCGAGTTCTCAATCGGCGCGCTGATAAGGCTCTCGACCTCAGCGGTCGATAGCCCGGGTGCCTCCGTTTGGATTTCGACCAAAGGCGGAGCAAACTCAGGGAACACATCAAGAGGCGTTGTGCCGACGATCTGTATTCCGGCGATCATCAACACAATCCCAAGCGCCACCACGACAATGCGCAGATGAAGCGAAGTCGATACAATCCAATTCATCATAAAAAATGGTTCAGCGTTTCGGGTTCAGGGTTTTTGGTTCTTGGTTTCTGGTTTGTGGTTTCTGGTTCGGGGTTAACCAGAAACCCGAACCCGGAACTCTGAACCCTGAACCTTGAACCCAAACCACAAACCAGAAACC
>Ga0075418_10005190_pt1 | contig 14743 bp, 8 predicted proteins | sample SoiMetdeltSBSDD2_FD_81776 | JGI IMG/M metagenome (GOLD analysis project Ga0075418, IMG submission 81776) | Bulk soil microbial communities from a Populus tree surrounding site in Tennessee, USA - Soil MetaG P. deltoides SBSDD2 | ecosystem: Environmental > Terrestrial > Soil > Tree plantation...
CGGACATCACGCGTTCGACATCCTGAAAGACTCGGTGACCATCGGTCGCGGAGGCATCACCTACCCGGTGGATATCAAGATCGTGTCGTCCGCCGACGTGTCGCGCGAGCACGCGAGGATTCGTCGCGACGGCCAGACCGGGCGCTTCTTTCTGATCGATTTGAGCTCTCTTGGCACGACGTTGAACGGGCGACACGTGCCGCGGGGCTATGACGAGGTGGATGGAACCAAGCGAGAGAACGGTGTGGAGACGCCTCTTCCGGATCAGGCGCGCATCGGTCTTGCGGATACGGTCTATCTGCAGTTCGAGATGCATTCACGGTCCGGGTAAAACCACTCAATGATGATGTGGCTCATCGCCCGCTACGTGCTGCTGACAGGCCTGGTCATCCTGGTTGCGGGCCACGTGTGGCTCATGGTCACAGGACGTAGCTAAGTTCGATTCTGCTATGCGAACCCTCAACGCGATCGCCGCGGCTGGTTGGTCGGATGCCGGCCTGCAGCGTGAGGTGAACGAGGATCGATTTCACGTCGACGAGGCTCGTGGACTGTTCATCGTCATCGATGGAGTCGGCGGCCAGGCCGCGGGCGGGAAGGCGGCCGACGTCGCCCTCGGCATGCTCCGGGAGCGTCTTGAACGCGAGACGGGACCGGTCGCCGAGCGAGTGCGAGAGGCGATTGCGGTCGCCAACAACGAGATCTATCGTCTGGCCTCGAGTCGTCCGGAATGGGACGGCATGGCATGTGTGCTCACGATTGCTGTTATCAAGGACGGAACGGCGACCATCGGGCACGTCGGAGACACGCGTCTTTACAGACTGCGGGCGGGGCAGATCGAGAAAGTCACCAGGGACCACTCGCCGGTCGGCGAACGAGAGGATGCACAGGAGCTCTCTGAGTTCGAAGCCATGCGCCATCCCCGCCGGAATGAGGTGTATCGCGACGTGGGATCCGAGCCTCATTCACCCGGCGATCCGGAGTTCGTCGACATTCACGAGATTCCATTCGATAGCGGCGACGCACTCCTGTTGTGCAGCGATGGCCTGAGTGACCTCGTGGATTCCGGTTCCATCCTCCGCACCGTGAGGGAATGGGCCGGGGATCCGCGCGCGGTTGTCGGTGCTCTGGTCGGTGCCGCCAACTCAGCAGGCGGCAAGGACAACGTCACAGTTGTGTACGTTGAAGGCGAAAACTTCGGGGCCGCCAGGAACGTATCTCCCCTGAGGCGGGCAGAATCGGTTGCTCCAGTTGCTCCAGTGCCTCATTCGGGCAGTTCCACGAGACGACGACTTGGCTTCGGAGTTGCGACCATCGCGACGCTGTTCATCACAGGCCTGGTGGGGTATCGGACCGCAGCCCTACCCTGGTTGCCGGACGAGCCGACACGTGCGGTGTCCTCGCTCAACCCGCTGGCGCAGACGGTCCGACCGGGTGAATCGATCGCTGCCGCGTTGACCCGCGCGCAGCCTGGGTCTGAGGTGGTGGTGGAGCCGGGTGAGTACAGAGAACAGGTGACGCTCACAAACAACATCCGCCTCGTCAGTCGCGTGTCGCGCGGCGCCACGATCCGATTGCCTGCGACGGTCTCCGATGGGCACTCCGGACCGGCAGTGGTTGCCACAGGGGCGTCAAGCGGCGCGCTGGTCGGATTCAAGGTCGTTGGCGACGCGCAGACGCCACTTGGTGTTGGCGTTCTCGTCGCAGGGACGGGCCTTTCATTGGTGGATATCGAAGTGTCCGGAGCTGCGACCGCCGCAATTTCCTTCAGCCGCGAGAGCAGCGCGACGATGGTCGGAAGCGAGATTCACGACAATCCAGGCGCCGCACTCGCCATTTTGACTGGCGCCACTCCACGAATCACCCATAGCGTGTTCAGCCGCAACGGCTCGTCACCGCACGCGTCTGCCATCTTCACCATTGAAAAGGGGGCCGTTCCAATCTTTCAACGCAATGTCTTCCTCGGTGTGCGTCCCCACGTCTTTGCGGTCCTCGGTGATGCGACCCGCGTCAAGCTGTCGTCTGAGAACTGGTTCTTGTCTCCAAGCCGGCCATGAGCACACTCTTCCACCGGCTGGGCCCGTACGAGGTCCTCAGGGAGCTTGGTCGCGGTGGCATGGCACTGGTTGTCCTTGCCACGGACACGCGAACAGGGCAGAACGTGGCGCTCAAGCTCGTTCAGCGGGCGACCGAGGGCGAGGCGCGCGAGATTTTCGAGGCCGAGCAATCGGGTGCCGAACTCCAACGCCAGTTCAGTCAGATCAGCCGCCACGTCCCCGCCGTCTATGAGCATCTGCCGAATGAGTCTGGGTATTTCCTGGTGGCGATGGAGTACCTCGACGGCGAAAACCTGTCCGACCTGATCTCGCGTGGTGCCGTGTTGGCGGAGCGGGCTGTGAACATCGCGATCGAGCTCTGTTCCTTCCTCGAGGCGGCCCACAGTTTCGAGGCGGTCATCGGTGACCGAAAGCTCCGATCGTTGGTGCATGGCGACCTGAAGCCACAGAACGTTCGCATCACGTCTGACGGCAGCGTCAAGGTGCTCGACTTTGGCATCGCCAAGGCGTTGTCACTCAGCCGGAAAGTCACGCGGAACGACTTCGGCACGACGCCATATTTGTCGCCGGAGCGTCTCGAAGGAGACGTGAACGAGTACGCCGACCTGTGGGCGGTCGGCGTGATGCTCTACGAAATGATTCGCGGCTCGCGCCCCTTCAACGCCCCCGATACGCGTCGGTTGGAGCGACTCATTCGATCACACGTCCCGCCACTGCCGTTGACGGGACGCTGTCCCGTCGCCCTCGAAGCCATCGCAGGAAAGCTGCTGGCGAAGAGCGTCGCCGTGCGCTACGAGAGTGCGCGGTCGATTCGAGAGGATCTCGAGCGTTTCACCGCCGGCGCGCCAACGACCGCCGAAAAAGAGGGCTGGCCGAATCGCTCCGCCGATCAGGAACCGACGCGGCGGACAGTTGCTCCTTCGCCTTCGGCTACGGCGGGACAAGGCCCGTCGCACGAAGACGAACAATTGACGCGGCGAACGCATCCTCACGCGAGCTCGCCCTCGCCGGCGGCTCTGGCGGGACAGGCTCCGCCTTCGGCGCGACGCGCCGCTGCGAAACCTGGACGAGTCCGCAAGCTCGTTCTTCTTGCTGCCTCGATATTCCTGGTGCTGGGACTGACGAGTAATGAGTGCTCGGTGGCGGCTGATGCCCGCAAGGTCGCGGCGGCAGTATCCACGCAGGAGCTGGACGAGATCGGGAAGTCGTGGACGGCCCACGAGGACCTGTCTCGTCGTAGTCATCTCGGCTGGGGCACGTGGCGACTCGAGCGATCGCTGATCAATCGCACGCTGACGCTGGCCGACAGAGTCATCGCCAATTACCGCATGGCGCTGCCGACGGTGAGAGAGGCTCAGTGGCAATCGGCGCGCGACGCGCTGGCGCGCGCGATTCCCGTCGCCCAAGGAGACGACCGGGAGCTTCGCGCGGCCTTCCTGTATTGCGACGGCCATCTGCACCGGATCAACGGTGAGGCACACACACGACGGCATGAAGACGTTGCCGCGCAACGTGAGCTGACAGAAGCGGTGGCTTCGTTTCGAGAAGCAGCGGATCTCCGCCGTGACTGGCCCGATCCGTTTCTCGGACTGGCGCGCACCTTCATCTACGGGCTCGAGGACATCGATCGCGGCGCTGATGCTCTGAGCCAGGCACAGCGTCGTGGCTATACCCCAACCGATCGTGAGACTGGCCAACTCGCCGATGGCTATCGCTCCCGTGGCAACAACCTCGTGCGAAGCGCGAGAGAGCTGTCGGGAATGCCGCAAGAAAGCGACTATCTGACGAGGGCGATCGAGGGCTATCAACGAGCACTGGCCTTGTATACCCAGGCGAGCAGCCTGTCGACTGCACCCATGAACATCCGCGCCACCCAGCGTGCGCTCGATCAGGCGCAACGACGGCTCGACCAGATCACACCTGTTGTCCCTGAACAAGTCGCCACTCCAGAGGCCTTTACGTCCCTGCCGGAGTCTCAATCAAGCGGGGCGCAATCCGAGGACGCCGCTCCGTGGCCGTAACCTACGTCTCCGCATCGGACCGAGATGCCTGGCTGACGGTCCAGACCGCGCGTCGACTGGACGCGCGTCACGGGTTATTGGCCGTGAGCTCCATCGTCGCTGTGCTCGCGATCGCGTTGTCCTACGGTGGTCGCATCGCCGCGGATGCCAACGCTGACTCGTCACAACAGGCGAGTCAGCAGACAAACCTCAACGCGCTGGAGGATTCGGCGGAGCTTGTCCCACTGCTCGAGCCTGTCATTGCGAATGTGAGCGATCGACGTGTTGCCGCGTCACGTCTGTACCAATTCGTCACGTCAGTGCGTGAGCAAGGGGACAGCCTGCCGAACGTGGGCGCTCTCCTCGGCGCAAAGGTCGTTGTGGATGGCAAAGCTCTCGCTGTTCTGACTCGGGAGCAGCTCGCCGTGCTCAAGCCGTTTGCGGTCGTTCGCGCGCTCGAATCGCATCGTCAGCACGTGATCGTCTGGGCAACCATCTATCTCGTATGTGTCTGGGTCGTGGCACTTGTCTGGTGGGCCCGCGGTATTCGAGGGGACCACGTGCTCCTCGCCGCCGCTCATCTCCTGACCGCCCTTGGTTTTGCCGCCCTCCTCGCGCGACAGGATCCGCTCCGGGACACAGAGTTGTTCGTCAGATATGCGCAACTGACGGCGTGCGGACTGATTCTCTTTGCCGTGGTGTCTGTGCTCGACTTTCGGAAAGCCGCGCGTATCGGGCTCACTTACGTACCACTGGCCTGTGCGCTAGTGTTGTCGGTCCTGTTGATTCTCTTGGGCCAAGGGCCCGCAGGCAGCAACGCCAAAGTGAATCTCGGACCGGTGCAGCCGGTTGAGTTCATTCGGTTGCTGCTGGCACTGTTTCTGGCCGGATACTTCGCGCGCCGATGGGAACTGCTTCGCGACGTGCGTGGTCAGACCGTTCGCGCCTTTCGGGTCCCGGCGTGGCTCAACCTGCCTCGCGTGGATTACGTCGTTCCGGTCGTTGCGGGTGTCGCGGCGGCGCTGCTGTTTTTCTTCCTGCAGCGAGATCTCGGGCCGGCACTTTTCTTGTCGTGCGTCTTCCTGATCACGTACGCGATTGCCAGAAACCGCGTGGGTCTGGCGGTGATCGGATTTGCGATCTTGGTCGCCGGCTTTTACGTCGGTTATGCACTGAACATTTCTTCGACGCTGACGGCGCGAGTGGCCATGTGGCAGTCCACGTGGGATAACGGCGTTCGGGGAGGCGAGCAGATCGCCCAAGCGATCTGGGGTCTGTCGACGGGAGGTCTCTTCGGAACGGGCCTCGGTCTCGGCGATACGGGCTATGTGCCGGCCGGCTTTACAGACCTGATGCTCGCCGCGATCGGGGAAGAACTCGGCTTCGTTGGACTCGTCGCGGTCGCTGTCCTTTTCGTGATGATCGCCGCGCGCGGGTTCAACGCCGCACTGCGGGCGGCAGACGACTACGGATTCTTCCTTGCCACGGTGCTGACGCTGTTCCTCACGCTTCCTGTTCTCGTCATGGGCGCAGGGATGCTTGGGGTGATCCCGCTCACCGGCGTGGTGACTCCTTTCTTGAGCTTCGGTGGTTCAGCGATGCTGGCCAACTTCATCGCGTTGGGAATACTCACGGCCATTGGCATGCAGGCAACGGCCATACCGAACGTGACCGAGCCGTTTCGTGCCGGCGTCAGGCGTCTCATCGCGGGACTTGTCATTGCGGCGTTCGGCCTGGTTGCGGTTCTGTTCAACGTCCAGGTGCTTCAGGCTGACGCCTATGTGGTGCAACCGCACCTCGGAATTCAGGGAGATGGCCACCGCCGCTACCAGTACAACCCTCGGATCACCGATGTGCTCGCCGGAATCCCGCGTGGGACGGTCTTCGATCGGAGGGGCTTGCCGCTTGCGACCAATGATCAGGCCCTCGCGCGCAAAGCAGCCGAGGCTTACAAGAAGGCCGGAGTCGGAATTGCTCGTTGTGCGGCCTCAATCCCGGAACGGTGCTACCCGCTTGGCGGAGCCGCGTTTCATCTTTTGGGCGATATACGAGACGCGCGCAATTGGACCGCGACCAACACCGCATACGTCGAGCGAGATGCGCAAGATCACCTTCGAGGGTTCGATGATCATGCGACGACGGTCAAAGTGCGCGAGGCCGGGCAGTTGGTCACCACGATTCGACGAGACTATCGAGAGCTTATTCCGCTTCTTCGCCATCGCCACACGCCAGACCATCCGGATGTGAAAGCGTTCCTGACTCGCCAGCGCGATGTCACACTCACGATTGATGCACCCTTTCAGGCGTCGGTAGCGAACATCCTCTCGAAGTACGCCGCGCGATCGGCCTCTGGGCACGCCGCCGCGGTCGTGATCAATCCCGACACCGGAGACCTCCTGGCTGTCGCCAGTTATCCCTTCCCGGCCGGCGATGACGATCGAAGTACTGGAGGGGAAGATGAGGCCCAGATCGTGATCGATCGGGCACGGTTCGGCCTGTATCCTCCCGGGTCGACGTTCAAGCTCGTCACGGCGTCAGCCGCGTTGCGCCGGGATCGAAGCTTGAGCGACACCACGTTCATGTGCTCGCTGCAGTCGAACGGACGTATCGGGGCGAAAATCGGTGGCTGGGGTGTGATCCGCGATGATGTGCTGGACACACATCCCCACGGCACGATCGACATGCACGAAGGCCTGGTGCACTCGTGCAACGCCTACTTCGCGCAACTCGCGTCTCGAATCGGCCCGGAGTCGATTTTTGATACCGCGAACCTGCTCGGCATCTCTGTCGCGCGAGACAACTCGGTGACTCGCCTGCGCGCGACACTGCCTCATGCCGGATACGGTCAGGGCGACGTGGTCGCCACGCCGCTGCGCATGGCGCGTCTCGCTGCTGCGATCGCCAGTAACGGGATCCTCCGCGACACCAATGTCGAACGTAGAGCCCGTGATTCGAAAGCTTCCACCTCGACACGCGTGTTGCTGACTCCGGAGGACGCGACGCTACTGGCCCGATACCTTCGCGATGCGGTTCTGGTCGGAACAGGACGCAGCCTTCGCGGGCACCCGTGGCGCATTGCCGGAAAAACGGGCACCGCCGAAGTCCACGATGCCCAATCGCATGCGTGGTTTGTCGGCTACGCGCCGTACGGTCCGGCCGAGAAGCGAGTGGCTTTCGCAGTCATTATCGAGAACGCCGGGTACGGGGGTCTTGCTGCCGCCCCTGCCGCCGGAGAGATCGTCAGCGCCGCCGCGGCCAACGGGCTGATTCGATAGTCATTGGTGATTAGTGATCTGTGATTTTTGATTCGTTGATGATTGTTGATGGGTGAACGGTGATTTATTCGGGATTTTGGGATTGATCCCCGATTCAACGACAAATCATCAATCACCATTCAACAATCAACGACGAGTCAAGAATCACTAATCCCTAATCAAGAATCGATACGCGAGAGAGGGACGGTCGATGGACATCCTCGGCAAGGCACGGAAGCTGGAGTCGACACTGGCGCGGACTTTCGATCGCGCCGCGCAGCAGTGGTCCAAGTCCGGTCCACGGGGACCCTTGGAGGTCTTGCATGCCGTCCTCGAGGCCGTTGAGGAACGAATCGAACCTGCGGGACGGGGAACGCGCGTCTTCCCGTTCAACAAGATCAAAGTATCTGTCGTTGCGGTCTCGCGAGATGATCGCGCGCGTTTTTCACGCGTTCTCGACGAAGCTCCGCCGCTGCAGGAAAGGATCTCGCGCCGGCTGCGTGAGCGTGGGTGTGACGTGCTAACCCTCCACGTCAGAATTGTCTACGTTGCGCAACCAGAGTCCGGTTGGGCGACACCCGAGTGTCACGTCGACTTCGGCCGCGCATCGTCAGTGGATCTGCCACAGACCGATGTTGCGACTGTGCGCGAGCTCAAGCTGACGATCACAAACGGATCGGCTGACAAGCCCACCTACGCCCTGGGGCTCGATCGGATCAACCTGGGGAGATGCGCGGAAGTTCGTGACAGCCGGAATCGACTGATCCGCACGAACCACGTCGTGTTCAAGGACGGCGCGGGCGCGGCCAACGACACCGTTTCTCGTCGTCACGCTCACATCGACTATAGCGAGAGCTCTGGAGACTTTCGCATCTCCGATGATCGGAGCGCTCACGGCACGACGATCATGCGCAACGGAAAAACGATCGATGTACCTGCCGGATCGCGCGGGGTTCGCCTCCAATCGGGTGACGAACTGATTCTTGGCGAGGCGCGCCTGCGTGTGAGGATTGCGGATGCCAACTAGGCCGCGCGCGATCGTCGCCGTCCCCGACTGAATCGCCTCCGTCGAACCCTTACCCGAACACCTCGCCCGGTACGGCCTGTGCCTCGAACAGGTCGACCGATTCTGTATGCGCGGATTTGTGGAGGTAAACGCGTTCGTGGCAAACCGCGAGCCACGACATTTCGTGGCCAAACCCGCGGCGCGCAGATGCGGGCTCAACCACACTGTCAGTTTCTTCACTGCGCCGCGGTCGATCCTGGCGGCGCTTCTGATTCTGTGCTCGGCTGCCGGAGCCCTCTCGCAGACGGGTGCCGAAGGGCAGGAAGGTCTCACCGAAGCGTTGCCGCCGAGTGAGCAATCGCTGCTCTCTTACGCCAACCGGCCTATCACGATTCTGCGCGCGCGGGTGCTCGCCAATAGACCTGCCCAACGCGTGGCCGCCGCCATCGCACATCTTGATCAGCTCGTCGACAACAATCGGACCAGCCCAGTGACCTCGCGCGTCGAGAGGGGCGTCGCCTTCATCCGGGTGGCCGATCGAGATGTGTTCACACTGGTCCCCGCGGACCTTGATGTGCTCGCCGGCGAAACACTTGACCAAAAGCGCGCCGAGGCTGTTGAGCGACTGAGCCGCGCGCTGGCCGAGGCGGTCGAATTGCGCACGCCCGGTCGTGTGTTCTGGGCGATCTCTCGCGCGCTGGCCGCGACGGCAGCGTTCGTACTTGCAGTGTTCTTGCTCAGGCGCCTTTATCGACGCGTCACGCGCTATCTGATTGAGGCGACCGACCGAAATCTCGGCAAAGTGCTGACGCCGGTCAGCGCACGGCCACATGGCGCGTGGTTCGCGACAGTCGAGCGCCGCGCGACGACCATCGCCTTCGTTCTCGTCTCGGTGATTGTGACGTATTGGTGGGTCACGTTCGTGCTGCGCCAGTTCCCCTATACACGGCCGTGGGGTGAATCGATGCGCAGCTTTCTCATCGCGCGCTTCAGCCAACTCGGCCTCAGCGTCATCGGTGCGATTCCGGGGCTGTTCATGGTGCTGGTCATCGCCGTCATCGCACGGGTCGTCGTGCAGCTCTCCAACCGCTTCTTCCGGAGCATAGAGAGCGGCGACATCTCGGTGCCATGGATCCACCAGGACACTGCGTCCGCGACCAGGCGGTTTGCGGCGGCGATGTTGTGGATCTTCACGCTCATGGTGGCGTACCCGTACATACCGGGCACCCAAAGCGACGCGTTCAAAGGAATCAGTGTCTTCGTCGGTCTCGTCGTGTCCCTGGGCTCGTCGGGAATCGTCAACCAGCTCATGAGCGGTCTCACGATCATCTACTCACGTGCGCTCAAAGTCGGCGAATTCGTCAAAGTCGGCGACGTCGAAGGCATGGTGACCACGATGAACATGCTCTCGATCAAGGTGCGAACGTTTCAGGGCGAAGAGATCACGGTGCCAAACGCCGTCGTCATTGCCCAGAGCACCACGAATTACACGAGGCCCGCTCCCCAGGGAGCAACTTACCTCGGCACCGAAGTCACCATCGGATACGACACACCGTGGCGGCAAGTGAAGGCGCTGCTGTTTCTCGCGGCTGAACGCACCACCAACGTCCGGCGCGAGCCGAAGCCTCGGGTGTTGCAACGGGCGCTCGAGGACTTTTATGTGCGCTACCGGTTGCTGGTCTGTCTTGAGGATCCAGCCGACCGGGCCGCTACGCTGGATCTGCTGCTCGCAAACATCCAGGACGCCTTCAATGAGTTCGGCGTGCAGATCATGTCACCGCACTATGAGTTCGATCCTGAGCGTCAAAAGACGGTGCCGAGCGACAAGTGGTTCGATGCGCCGGCCGGGCCAGATGTTCAGCCAGAACTGCACTCAGACGCGGTCGGGCCATCTCGCACTGAAGTCCGGTGACAGCACGTCGCGACGTGGTCAGACGCGGACGTTGAAGACATCAGGGAGGCGACGTGATGGAGCTGCGACAACTCGTCATTCTCACGTTTCAGGTGAGCATCCTGCTCATCGTCTTCAGCTTCGGGCTGCAAGCGACTTCCCGGGATCTGCTCTACTTGATTCGCCGTCCCGGCCTCCTTGGCCGGTCGCTGCTGGCGATGTTTGTCGTCATGCCGTTGGTCGCTGTCTCGCTGGCGTTGATGTTCAACTTCCAACGGACAGTTGAAATCGACGTGGTGGCGCTGGCGATTTCGGCGGTTCCTCCGTTGCTGCCGAGCAGGGGAAGCAAGGCGGGAGGCCACACCTCGTATGCACTCGGGCTGATGGTCACTGTCGCGGTGCTGTCAACCGTCATCGTGCCGGCGAGCGTCGAACTGATTGGATTGCTGGTGGGACGGTCGCTCGCGATGGCACCGAGTGTGGTCGCGAGAGTGGTCCTTGTCATGATCGTCCTGCCGGTGATGACCGGCATGGTCGTTCGTGCGGTTCTGCCGGCGGTCGCGGATCGCATCGAAAAGCCAGTGGTGCGAGTGGCTCACGTGCTCCTGGCGGTCGCGGTCCTCGCCTTGCTGGCCGGCAGCGCCACGGCAATCTGGGCCGAGGCCGATGTGAGCTCCATCCTCGCGATTGCCATCTTCGTCCTTGGGGGACTTACCGTCGGCCATGTGATGGGCGGACCGGAGCCGGACCATTCCGTCGTGCTCGCGCTCTCGACTGCGTGCCGGCATCCCGGCATCGCCGTCGCCATCGTCGCGGCCAACTTCCCGGACGTGCGCCCTGGTCCAACAATCCTCTTGTATGTGATCGTGAGCGCCATCCTCTGTATTCCGTACATCGCGTGGAATCGACGGCAACTGGTTGCAACAGTGCCAGCTTGATGCCGTGCGGCGAGGACCGTGACTAATCCCGTCAGGGCACGACTGGGATTCCGCCGAGCACCTGTGGAGTGGCGGGCGCTTCGATCTGTCTGTGGCAGTACTCGCAGTCGGCGCTGATCGACGTCCCATCTTTTGCTATGTGGCCGCCATCATGACAACGGAAGCAACCCGTAGACGTGATGTGGCCCACGTTATCCGGGTACACGCCCCACGTGACCTTCATGGTGGGAAACACATTTGTGCCGTACAGGCTCTGGAGCGTGTCGACTGCCTGCTCGAGATGGGCGGACTCGACCGTCTGTCGTTGCGATGTGTAGAACGCCCTCAATCCCTCATCCACTGCCCGGAGGCCCGCCTCCTGCTCTGCGTGTTCTTCCTTCAGGAGCCGGACAGCTTCGCGGCGGATGAACGGCAGAGCGCGACTGATCCTGCCTGCGGCGATCGCCTCGTCCACAGCACCCTCTGGCGTCGGTGAAATCCGGTGGGCGACGACGTTGTGGCAGTCGATGCAGTCCATCGTGCGGTGCGCACCCTTCGTCAGCTGCTCGGGCGTGGTGCCCTCGGTCATGTACTCCCGTACCTGGCCCCGGTGGTCGGACACCTTGACGTATGGAATCGTCTGCCGGTCCGCATCGGTCGCGACGTACTCGATGTTGATCCGAGGGTCCGCGTGCCAATGAATCGCGCGGCCTGTGCGGGTCGGCTGACCGGGTCCCCCGAGGTGCATCTGCAGAATCGTCGTCGTCTCGGAGTTCGACTCATCGTCGGCAAACTCGCGGATGACGCGGATGCGATCGGGAAATCCTCGATCGGCCGAGTGACACGTCCCGCAGATCTCCTTGGCCGGTCGCATGTCGGCCACACCTGGGATCGGTCTTGGAATCTGGTTCGTGATGACGTGATACAGCTGCCGGACACCGACGAGCTTGTAGTGCACGAGTGCGCGGGCGCCCTCGCCGATGTGACATTCGGTGCAGGTGACACGCGAGTGCGCGTTGGTCTGCCAGGCCGTGAACTGTGGATGCATCGGCGTGTGGCACACTTGCCCGCAGAAAGAAGGCGACTCCATCCAGCGCAGCGTTCCGTACCCGCCGAGCAGCAGGAGGACCAGATTGAGGGCGGTGAGGGCCGTGATGAAAAGAGCAGCGCGCCGGACGGTTGGCCTGCGAAAGTCCACCACCGACCACTCGGCCACCGCGTTCGGATCCCGGCGCAGGGTCCGCGCCTGCAGCCACATCCCGAGCGGAATCAGCAGCAGCCCGAGGATGAAGATCGCAGGAACGGCGATGAAGACGATCAGGCCGGCGTACGGATTGTTGAGGAGCCCGAACACGATGGCGAGTGCCAGCGCGATGAACACCACGGCCGATACCGTGGTGATCAGCGCACCTGCAATCGCGAGTGGATGCCGGGCGAGGATGAGGCGGCTCGACACGTGACGCCCGTTACTTCAGGCTCTGCATGTAGGCGACAAGGGCGTCGAGTTCCGGCGCGGGCAGGGCGCCGTACTTTGCCGGCATCGGCGGCTTCTTCTCGGACTTTGTCTTCTTGGTCATCTCGGTCGGGTGGACAATCCACTCGCGGATGTCAGCGGCCGACAGCTTTGCGCCGACGCCGTCGAGCGAGCCGCTCTTGCCACCCTTTCCTGCGATGGCGTGGCAGACCGAACACTTCTGTGCCGCGTACACCTCCTGTCCTTTCTTGATCGCTGCGGCGTCTTGAGCGTTCGCAATCTCAAGCGGACAGATCAACATGATCACGGAGAGCCAACACAACATCTCGAGCATCCTGCCCATGGGAGCCTCCATCCTTGGAACCCACACCTACCAGAGGTAACGAACACCGAACACCACCGAATTGGCGGTGTATGGCCGATACACATAGCCGAGCACCAGCGAGCTTGGCTGGACGATGCTGTCGACGACCGACTGGTCGAACGCAAAGTCGTAGACGTCGAATGACTCGTACAGGTACGACAACGTCGCCACCCAGTGGGTTGTCAGCTCGTGCCGAACGCCGATTCGTAGCTGCTGTAGCTTGTTGAAGACTTCCGGGAGCTGCGACGGCGCCGGTAACGGGCCGTTGGGAACAACCGCGTAGACGTAGTTCCCGTACGAGTACGCGTAGTCGTACGACAAGCGTGCCTCGGTGCGTCGACCGATGCGCGGTGGCGTCAAATAGATCGAAAAGTAATTGACGCGCTCCCGCGAATCGGCCGTCCAATCGCGATTGGGATCCGCGGCCTGTTCGCCCGGGTTGGCCGACCGTGACCGTTGCAAGCCGGAGTAGCGCTCGTAGTTGTAGGACGCGCCCGCGCCCAGGCCATTCGGCCGCTGAAAGTCGGCAGCAACGTTGAACACGCGGAACGACAAGTCCTGCAGGCCGAAGTCGCTGTCGTCGTAATCGTCTGAACCGGTCCCCAATGACGCGCTGAGAGTCCAGGATTCATTCGGCATGACATCCACCTGACCAGTAAAGCGATTGCGGGTGCGATTGGCCACGTCGTAGTGGCGAAGTGCGGGCTGTTCCCCGATCTCCGTCAACAGCTCTTCATCGAGGCCGGAACCCGTCCGATCTCCGATCTCGTAGCGCAAGCGGAACGTCGCCCATTGCCATCCGACTGCGTCCGCCTTCAACGAGAAGATGTTCTCGCCCGTCGATTCGAAGATCCGGAAGTCGTACCCACCGCCGTTGTACGTATAACCGGCGGTCAGGGCGACAGCTCCGGGAGCGGTCCAGGTCGCGTCGGTGTCGAAGTTCGTGCGACTGTTGGCGAACACCTCCGGTCCGCCCGTCGACGATGTTGCGACCGAGGTGTCGTAATTGATGAATTGTGGAATAAGCGCTTGCGGCGTCTCGTTGTTGTAGTCATAGCGTCGCACTCGCGCACTGAACCGCCAATCGGTCGCCGGCCGCGAGACCAGGTTGACATTCGTGGAGAAGACATGCGCTTCGGCTTGAGCGGTGCTCCGCGGCAGAGTCAGCTGCGGAAGGGTCGGGTTGATGGTGAACGGCTGCAACGTCTCGTCGTTGTTCCACAGGGCGTAGGACACGAATCCCGTGACCTGGGTATGTCGCGGCAGCTTGAAGTACGCTGCGGTGCTGACGGTCTGCGCCGAGTTTGACGGCCAGAGCGCCATGCGCCCGCGGCCGGGTGCGGTCGTCGAGTCGTCGAGGCGCAGCGGGCTGTCCCAGACGAGTGTGTCATCAAGGTTGTGGAACCACGAGCCGTCGTACGCCACCCGAACCATGCCGCGGTTATTCGTCCACTCCGCGCCGACGGTGAAGTCGTTGGTCCGCGAGTCGTACGGCAGCGCCACTTCCACATCGTTGCTGAAGCCAAAGCTGGCGCCCCAGGGCAGCTCGCCCGTGTGGCGGGTCGTCGTGAATGCTGCCTTGACGTCGATCTGCTCGGTCGGCGTGGCGATGGCGGTGACAGTCCCGATGTTTCGACGCTCACGGAGATCGAACTGAGTCGCGACGGGCACGTACGCGTTGCGATCCGCCTGACCTGTCTGGTTCGCGCGCTGCAAGGTGTCGTCGGGCGTGCCCGAGGCGTCGACGCGGTGCCAGGTGAGCGCGCCGAGATCGTAGCTTTCC
>Ga0075418_10005192_pt1 | contig 14739 bp, 11 predicted proteins | sample SoiMetdeltSBSDD2_FD_81776 | JGI IMG/M metagenome (GOLD analysis project Ga0075418, IMG submission 81776) | Bulk soil microbial communities from a Populus tree surrounding site in Tennessee, USA - Soil MetaG P. deltoides SBSDD2 | ecosystem: Environmental > Terrestrial > Soil > Tree plantation...
AGCGCCATCGTGGTGGTGCCCGCGCTCCTGGCCCTGCTGGGCACACGGATCGACGCACTTGCCGTGGTGCGCCGTAAGGTTCCGCTTTCGGCGGATTCGGTGTTCTGGCGACGTTGCGCCCATTTTGTGACACGCAGGCCGCTGCGGTGTGCTCTGCCGGTCGTCGCGGCGTTGCTTGCGCTGGGCATCCCCTTCCTGAGCGTGCAGTTCGCCACGCCCGACGAGCGCGCGCTGCCATCGGACTCGAACGCGCGGTTACTGGGGGAATCGCTGCGCGAAGACTACGCGGTAGACATCTCGCAGGCCGTCACGTTGTTGGCGCGCACCAACACCGAAGCGCTCAACGAGCTTGCCGCCCCGGTGTCGCTCATGGACGACGTGGTCCGGGTCGATGTGCCCAGTGGCAGATATGAGCGCGGGAAGCTGATCACCGGCCCCATTCCCGAGAGCGAAAAGTCCGGCGCCGCTTACGGGTTGGTGTATGTGTCAGTGGGCGCGCAGTCGGATGCGGCTCAAGAGCTGGTGCGTGATATCCGTGCGAAGATCGCCGACCACCAGGTCCAGGTGGGCGGTCCCACCGCCACGCTCATCGACAGCCGAGCCGCTGTCGCAGACCGGCTTCCATTGGCAATCCTCCTCATAGCGTTGTCGACGTTTGTTCTGCTGTTCCTGTTCACGGGCAGCGTCGTGGTGCCGATAAAGGCGCTTGCTCTCAATCTGCTGGTGTTGAGCGCGGTTCTCGGCGCGATGGTCTGGATCTTTCAGAACGGGCACTTGGCGTCGATACTCGGCATCACTCCAGCGCCGCTCAACCTGTCCATGGTGGTGTTGCTCTGCTGCATCGCATTCAGCTTGTCCGTGGACTATGAGATCTTCTTGCTCAGCCGGATCAAGGAAGCCCGCGACTCGGGGCTGTCGAACAACGACGCCATCGTCATCGGGCTTGGGCGCGTTGGACGAATCATCAGTAGCGCTGCGATCCTGCTCACCATCACGTTGGTCTCCTTCGCCAACGGGCTGTCCTTCATGAAGATGTTCGGCATAGGCACGGCTCTGGCAGTCATACTCGACGCCACGGTCATCCGCGGTGTCATCGTGCCCGCGTTCCTGCGCGTCGCCGGCGATTTCAACTGGTGGGCACCACGGCCGCTCAAGTGGCTACACGACCACATCGGCTTCAGCGAAGCCCCTGCGATCCCAGCGCCGGTGCAGCGGGCACCTGAGCCCGAGACTGTTCGCTTGCCGAAACCCACGGTCCCCGGCTGGGCGTATCCCTCTTGCACCGCCGCCACGGTCCGCATCCGCCGACCGTTCGGGTACATCGTCCTCGAAGACAATTCCCGATTCGAGATCGACCGAGACTGTGTGATCGGCCGGGCTCCGCAGGATTCGAACGCCGTGCGGAGCGGCCTTCGTCTCATACGCATCCGAGGACTGTCGAGCGGCATGTCGCGAGCCCACATCGAGATTCGACGTGTGAATGGCCAGGTGTTCGTCGTCGACGTTGGTTCGAGAAACGGCGTCCTCCTTCGCGAACCGGCAACGCGTGGCTGGAGCCGGCTGACCCCTTGGCAACCTGCGGTATGGCGCCCGGGAGCGTCGGTCCGGATCGGCTGCCGGACTCTCCGGTTCGAAAGCGCTTACCACACAACGGCACCCGCGTGGCAATCTGGCCATCCGATGCGACGAATCGACCAGCCGACGGTCAGAATTGATAGGCGTCCGGCGAAATCAGCGCCCGGATTTCGTGACCGACATCCCGCGCGGGGTTACCCGGTCGGGGCGGGTGTAGACGTTCATCGAGTCCCCCCGCAGGAACGCCACCAAGGTCAGCCCGGACTGGCTCGCCAGGTCGACCGCCAGGGAGGACGGTGCCGACACCGCGGCCAGCACCGGGATGCCCGCCATCACGGCCTTCTGCGTGAGTTCGAATGACGCGCGACCGCTGACCAGCAGCACGGTCGAGGTGAGCGGGATGCGGTCGGCTTCCAATGCCCAGCCGATGACCTTGTCGACGGCGTTGTGACGGCCGATGTCTTCGCGGACGGCCAGCGTGGTGCCGTCGACACCGAACAGCGCGGCGCCGTGCAGTCCGCCGGTGCTGGCGAACACCTTCTGCGCGTCACGCAGTTTCTCCGGCATCGCCGACAGGGTCTCCGCGGCGACCGTCGACGGGTCGTCACCGGGGCAATGGCGGCTGATCAGGCGCACGGCGTCCAGTGACGCTTTTCCGCAAACCCCGCACGACGAGGTGGTGTAGAAGTTGCGGGTGACATCCACGTCGGGCATCTGGACGCCTGGTGCCAGTGTCACGTCGAGCACGTTGTAGGTGTTGACACCCTCGTCGGTGGCACCCTTGCAGTACCGCACGGTGACCACGTCGTCGCGCCCGGCGATCACACCTTCGGTGAGTAGAAAGCCTTGCGCCAGTTCGATATCCGATCCCGGCGTGCGCATGGTGACCGTGATCGGGGAGCCGTTGACCCGGATCTCCAGCGGTTCTTCGACGACGAGCGTGTCGGGCCGCGCGACCGCGTCGTCGGCGGTCACGTGTTGCACCCGGCGCCGGGCCGTCACTCTACCCACTAGGTTCGCTCCAGCCTGATGACTATGGCCTTGGACACTGGAGTATTCGACTTCGCAGCGGTGTGATCCAGCGGCACAAGGGGATTGGTCTCCGGATAGTAGGCCGCGGCGTTGCCTTGCGGGGTGGAATACGCGACCACCATGAAGTCCTTGGCGCGACGCTCCTGGACGTGCCCGTCACCATAGGTGAATTCGGACACCAGGTCCACGCGGTCGCCGTCGGTGAGCCCGAAGCGTTCGATGTCGGCGGGGTGGACGAAGATGACGCGCCTGCCGCCCTTGACGCCGCGGTAGCGGTCGTCGAGGCCGTAGATCGTGGTGTTGTACTGGTCGTGGCTCCGGATCGTCTGCAACACCAGCCGACCTTCGGGTACCGGCACCCACTCCAGCGGATCCGCTGAAAAGTTGGCTTTTCCTGTGCTGGTGGGGAATTCGCGCGCATCCCGCGGCCCATGCGGCAGCTGGAAGCCGTCAGGTGCGCGGACCTTGCGATTGTAATCCTCACAGCCCGGCACCACGGCCGCGATCGCGTCGCGGATGGCGTCGTAGTCGCCTGTGAACTGTTCCCACGGCACCGGGTGATCCGACCCGAACAGAGCGTGGGCCAACTGGCAGACAATCGCGACCTCGCTGCGCACCTGATCGCTCGGCGGGTGCAGGCTGCCCCGCGACAGATGCACCATCGACATCGAATCCTCCACCGACACCTGCTGTTTGGTGCCGTTTTGGATATCGCGGTCGGTGCGGCCCAGCGACGGCAGGATCAACGCCGTAGCACCGTGGACCACGTGACTGCGATTCAGCTTCGTCGACACCTGAACCGTCAGCGAGCAGCCGCGAAGCGCCGCCTCGGTGACGGCGGTATCCGGCGTGGCCATCGCAAAGTTGCCACCCATGCCCATGAACACCTTGGCGCGCCCGTCGCGCATCGCCCGGATCGCATCGACGGTGTCCACACCGTGCTCGCGGGGGCTGACGATGCCGAACCGGTCGTCAAGCGCCGCAAGAAATTGCTCGGGCATCTTCTCCCAGATGCCCATCGTGCGGTCGCCCTGCACATTCGAATGTCCACGCACCGGGCACAATCCGGCGCCGGGCTTGCCGATCATGCCCCGCATCAGCAGCAGATTGGTGATCTCCGAGATCGTCGGCACGGCGTGCCGGTGCTGCGTCAGGCCCATCGCCCAGCAGACGATCGTGCGCTCGGACGCGGCCATCATCTTCGCCATCAAGTCCAGCTGCGCCCGGTCGATGCCCGTGGCTTCGAGCACGGTGTCGAGATCGACGGTGCGGGTGCGGGCCTCGTATTCGGCGAAGTTGGCGCAATGCTTTGCGATGAACTCGCGGTCAACCACCGTGCCGGGCGCCGCGTCGTCGGCCTCCAACAGCAGCCGGCCCAACCCGGCGAACAACGCCATGTCCCCGCCGAGGCGAATTTGGACGAACTCGTCGGCAATCGGGACGCCATGCCCGACCACGCCATGCACCTTCTGCGGATCCTTGAACCGGATCAGCCCCGCCTCAGGCAGCGGATTGACCGCAATGATCTTCGCGCCGTTGGCCTTCGCCTTTTCGAGCACCGACAGCATCCGCGGATGGTTGGTGCCCGGATTCTGGCCGGCGATCACGATCAAGTCGGCCTGGGTGACGTCCTCGACCGTGACCGAGCCCTTGCCGATCCCGATCGCCTCGATCAACGCGGCGCCCGAGGACTCGTGGCACATGTTGGAACAGTCCGGCAGGTTGTTGGTGCCGAAGCAGCGGACCATCAGCTGATACAGAAACGCGGCCTCGTTGCTGGTCCGGCCCGACGTGTAAAACACCGCCTCGTTCGGACTGGCAAGCGCGCGCAGCTCGTCGGCGATCAACCGGTACGCGTCGTCCCAACTGATCGGCCGGTAGTGGTCGTCGGTGGGGCGCAGCACCACGGGATGGGTGAGCCGGCCCTGTTGCGACAGCCAATACTCGGGGCGGCCCTCCAAGTCAGCGATCGAGTGCCGGGCGAAGAACTCCGGCGTGACGACCCGCTTGGTGGCCTCCTCGGCGACGGCCTTGGCGCCGTTCTCGCAGAACTCGGCGAGTTTGCGGCCGCCGTGCTCCTCCGGCCATGCGCAGCCCGGGCAGTCGAAGCCGTGCCGTTGGTTGAGCCGGGCCAGCGCCGCGGCGGTGCGCACCGCACCCATCGACTCGAGCCCGCGGCGCAGGGACACCAACACCGCCTTGACGCCGGCGGCCTCATGCTTCGCCTCGGTCACGACCACCGCGTGCTCGTCATAGCCGGCGCGGACGTCTTGGTCGGGGTGGCGACGGGTGCTCATACGCCCAGCCTAGGACTGTGACGTCATGATCTGCACAGACCGCCCGGTCTCTACCCTTGAGGCTCGTGACGCCGCCGGTAGGGACCCTCGCTTCCATTTCGATCGACTGCCCGGACCCCGACGCCCTCGCAGTCTTCTACCGCGACCTGCTGATCGCGGGGTCATCTGTCTGGCGGGCGCCGGCCCCATGGTGACGCTTGCGCGTCGACGCCTTCGCCGCGCCGTCATGGCCGCACGGACCGCAACACCAGCAGATGCACTTCGACCTGGCCGTGGACGACCTCGATTCTGCGGTGACGGCCGCGGTCGCGCTGGGTGCCATCGAGGCCGAGCATCAGCCCGCGCCGGACAAGTGGCGGGTTCTCATCGACCCGGTCGGACATCCGTTCTGCCTTAGCACGGTTCGCCCGGACTGACGGGTCGTCAGGTTCCGAAGGAGGTGTCGACCCATGCTGCGTCGTTGGCGTGCGAGGCGACGGTGGCTTCGACGAGCTGAACGCCGATGAGACCGTCGACGCCGGTGGGGATGGACAGATCTCTGGCCGGGCGGCCCCGCAGCAGCTCGGCAAGGTCCAGATAGAAGTTGGCGAATGCCTCCAGGAAGCCCTCGGGGTGGCCGAGTCCGACGCGGGTGAGGCGGGCGGCGTCGTCGGACAGGCCGCTTATGCCGTGGGCGAGAATCGTTGCGCCGCCGTCGGGATCGCGCACGGTCAGGTGCTGCGGATCCTCGTGGTGCCACTCCAGGCTCGCGTCGTCGCCGAAGACCCGGATCCGCAGACCGTGCTCCTGGCCAGTGGCCGCCATCGTCGCCCACACGGTTGCCGGCGCGCCGTTGGACAGCGTGAGCCGCATGGTCGCGTTGTCGAACACCGGTCTGTTCGGCACCAGTGTGCCGAGTTCGGCCGAGACGCGGGTGGCCTCGAGGCCGGTGATGTAGCGCAGCAGGTGAAACGCGTGGGTGCCGACGTCGGCGACGGCGGTGGCGACGCCTCCCCGGTCGGGATCCATCCGCCACTGCTCGACGTCCGCCGACGCCCAGCCCGATGCGTGTTCTGCGGCGACGAACCGGATCCGGCCGAGGTCGCCGTTACGCACCATCCGGGCGGCGTGCCGGACCATGGGGTAGGCCGAATAGATGTGGGGCACGGCCAGAATCACGTTGTTCGATTCGGCGATCGCGACAAGTTCGGCCGCTGTGGCGGAGTCGTTGGTCAACGGCTTCTCGCATACCACCGAGATGCCGGCCTCCAGGAACGCCTTGGCGATCTCGAAATGGGTGTCGTTCGGCGTAACCACCGCGACGACATCGAGACGCCCGGCTTCTTTCTCGACCATTTCCCGGTGATCGCGATAGACACGCTCGACACCGAGTTCGTCCGCGAATTGGGCCGACGCCTCACGGTTTCGGCCGAAAATGCCTGCAGCTAGTACGTATTGGTTGTCCAGCCACATGGCGTGGCGGTGAGCGGCGCCAATCATCGCACCAGGCCCGCCACCCACCATGCCCGCAACCAGTCGCATCTGTTCATTTTCCGCGAGCGTGCGCGTCTGCACGCAGACACGCCGTAATTTTTGGACATTCCGCGCACGCTCGTGCGCGATCGCGCGCGTCCGCATCGTGGTGTTGACGGCGGCGTAACAAGTTTGCCATCGATGGTCCCTAGTGTGGGCCGGTCAACGTCGAGCAAATCAGATGCGACGCATCTGGGGTGATAGGAACTCAATTGAGCGGAAATGCGGTACGCCTGCAGGCGATCAACAAGGTCGAGGCGTATGTGCCTCCTGCAATCAGCTTTGATCCCGGCGAGGCGCCGGGTGAGATCTTCGGATCGAACGTCTTCACCAAGGCTGAGATGCAGGCGCGGCTGCCCAAGTCGGTCTTCAAATCCGTGGTCGCGACGATCGAGAAGGGCGCGAAACTCGACCCGGCAGTCGCCGACGCGGTGGCGGCCGCGATGAAGGACTGGGCGCTGGAGAAGGGGGCCACCCACTACGCCCACGTGTTCTATCCGATGACGGGGTTGACTGCCGAGAAGCACGACAGCTTCCTTGAGCCCGTTTCCGACGGCCAGACGCTGGCCGAGTTCGCCGGCAAAACCCTGATCCAGGGCGAGCCGGACGCGTCGAGTTTCCCCTCCGGTGGCCTGCGCAGCACCTTCGAGGCCCGCGGCTACACGGGCTGGGATGTCACCAGCCCGGCCTACATCCTCGAGAACCCGAACGGCAATACGCTTTGCATTCCTACGGTGTTCGTGTCGATGACCGGCGAAGCCCTTGATTACAAGACGCCGCTGCTGCGCAGTCAGCAGGCGATGGGTGTGCACGCGGAACGCATATTGAAGCTATTCGGCCACGAGCAGCTCGAGAAGGTGGTGTCGTTCTGCGGACCGGAACAGGAGTACTTCCTGGTCGACCGGCATTTCTTCCTCGCGCGACCGGACCTCATCAATGCCGGCCGGACCCTGTTCGGCGCCAAGCCCCCTAAGGGGCAGGAGTTCGATGACCACTATTTCGGGGCAGTGCCCGAGCGGGTGCTGGGCTTCATGATGGACACCGAGCGCGAGCTGTTCAAGCTCGGCATCCCGGCCAAGACCCGGCATAACGAGGTGGCCCCGGGCCAGTTCGAGGTCGCGCCGATGTTCGAACGCGCAAACCTCGCGTCCGATCACCAGCAGTTGCTGATGACCACCTTCAAGACCATCGCCAAGAAGCACGGCATGGAATGTCTGTTCCACGAGAAGCCGTTCGCCGGCGTCAACGGTTCGGGCAAGCACGTCAACTTCTCCGTGGGCAACGCCGAGCTCGGCAGCCTGCTGGTGCCAGGCGACACCCCGCATGAGAATGCCCAGTTCCTGGTGTTCTGCGCAGCGGTCATCCGCGCGGTCCACAAATACGCACCGCTGCTGCGTATCTCGGTCGCATCGGCCACCAACGACCATCGGCTCGGCGCCAATGAGGCGCCGCCCGCGATCATCTCGATCTTCCTCGGCGACCAGCTGGCCGACGTTTTCGAGCAGATTGCCAAGGGCGCGGCGACGTCGTCGAAGGGCAAGGGCACGATGATCATCGGCGTCGACACCCTGCCGCCACTGCCGACCGACCCCGGCGATCGCAACCGCACGAGCCCATTCGCATTCACCGGCAACAGGTTTGAGTTCCGCGCGCCCGGCTCGGGCCAGACGGTCGCGGTGCCCATGATCATTCTCAACACGATCATGGCCGACTCGTTCGATTACATCGCCACGATTCTCGAGAAGGCGGCTGAGGACGGCGAGGACTTCGACGTGTCCGTGCAGAAGCTACTCACGGACATCATCACCGAGCACGGTGCGGTGGTGTTCAACGGCGACGGCTACTCGGAGAACTGGCAGATCGAGGCCGCGGAACGTGGCCTGCCGAACTTCAAGACCACGCTGGACGCGCTGCCGTCGCTGATCACGCCGGAGTCTGTCGAACTGTTTGAGAAGTACAGCGTTTTCAACGATCGGGAATTGCATAGTCGGTACGAGGTCAGGTTGGAGCAGTACGCGCTCACGATCGGGGTCGAGGCCAAGCTGACGCTCGAGATCGGCTCGACGGTGGTGCTGCCCGCGGCGGTGCGTTATCAGACGGAGCTGGCACAGAATGTGGCCGCGCTGAAGAAGGCCGGTGGCCAGCCGAGTACCGTTCTGCTGGAAGCGGTTTCCGAACCGATAGCCGAATTGACCAGTGCGCTCGCGGATCTGAGGAAGGTGCTCGGCGACCACTCCGCCGAGAGTGCTTACGACGAGGCGCTGCACGCCCGCGATGCGTTGCTGCCGGCGATGGAGGCGGTGCGTGCCGCCGCTGACACGCTGGAAGGCGTTGTGGCCGATGATCTGTGGCCGCTGCCCACCTATCAGGAGATGTTGTACATCCTCTGATCAGCCGTCGCCGGGTGTGGGGTCCGCCCGTCCGTACGGGTGCTGGTAACTCGCAACCCCCACACCCGGCGATCCTCAGCATCGCTCAGAGCACGGTGAGCGCGGACTCGGCGGCCAGCTTGACGGCTTGCGATACCGGAAGCCGTCGGAACGAGGAGGACAGGATTTCCACGCCCCACGGCCCGTCGAAACCCTTGTCGCGCAAGAGCGCCACCAGGCCGCGAAGGTCAAACGAGCCTTCACCGCACAGCAATCGATGGTCGACCGTGTCTTCGAAAAGCGTTCCGACCACAGCCTGGGCGGCGTCGTCGAGCTCGACGCCGAAGAGCACTCCGGGTGTCAGTGCCATCCGCAGTTCCTCGAGCGTCGTGCCAGCGCGGAATACGTGCCAGGCATCCACCAGCAATCCGATTCCAGGATGAGCCGCGGCCGAGATGATATCCGCGCCCATCGGGACGGTCGAGATGATCGAGAACGGCATGGTCTCGATAGCGATTCGGGTGCCGTGTTCGGCTGCCTGCGTGGCCAGTTCGCACAACGGCGGGATCAACTGCTCCGGGTGTGGTGTGGGTGGCCCCAGTTCGGATCCGATCTTGATGAACGCCGGTGCCAGGACGTCCGCCGCTTCGAACAGCAGCTCGCGAACCTGATATGAGTTGCCCGCTGCGGCGCGAGGGACCCACCACCGTTCGATGAGTTCGATCTCGACGTGAGTGAGGCCGTGGTCGGCGATCACGTTTCGCAGTGCGGCGAAACCAATGCTGTCGCGGACGGCGAGTAGGTCGTCGGCAATGAGCCCCAAGCCGGTGAAGCCGGCCTCGGCGACCGCAGCAACACGTTCCGCGATCGGAACGGGGCTCGTCGCGGGCACGCGCAGCGGCGAGGTGTCACCGGCACTGGTCCACGCCGTCGCCACCAGCTGGGGTCGGGTCACGTCGCTCCTCCGTGGCGCTCGAAACTGCGGTCAGATCGCGATTTCAGTCGAATCGACAATCTGCCCTCTCGATGACAGCGCCTACTTGTTTTGGGGGAAGCCGAGTTCGATGCCGCCGTGGCTGGGGTCGAGCCAGCGGCTGGTGATGGCTTTGCCGCGGGTGAAGAACTGCACGCCTTCGGTGCCGTGGGCGTGGGTGTCGCCGAACAGTGAGGCTTTCCAGCCGCCGAAGCTGTAGTAGGCCATCGGCACGGGGATGGGCACGTTGATGCCGACCATGCCGACCTCGACCTCGTTCTGGAAGCGCCGGGCCGCGCCGCCGTCGTTGGTGAAGATCGCGGTGCCGTTGCCGTACGGGTTCTCGTTGACCAGTTGCAGCGCTTCGTCATACGACTCGACGCGCACCACCGAGAGCACCGGTCCGAAGATCTCGTCGGTGTAGACGCTCATCTCCGGGGTGACGTTGTCGATCAGCGTCGGGCCCAGCCAGAAGCCATCCTTACCGCCTTCGGCCGTCACGCCGCGGCCGTCGACGACGATCTTGGCGCCGTCGGCCTCGCCGGCGTCGATGTAGGACGCCACCTTGTCGCGGTGGGCCTTGGTCACCAATGGGCCCATGTCGGCGTCACCGGTGCCATCACCGGTCTTGATGGTCCGGGCGCGTTCGGCGATCTTGGCGACCAGATCATCGGCGATCGGGCCGACCGCCACACACGCGGAGATGGCCATGCAACGTTCGCCCGCCGAGCCGAAGCCGGCGTTGACCATCGCGTCGGCGGCCAGGTCGAGGTCGGCGTCGGGCAGGATCACCGCGTGGTTCTTGGCGCCACCCAGCGCCTGGACACGTTTTCCGTGGGCGGTGCCGGTTTGGTAGACGTACTGCGCGATCGGGGTGGAGCCGACAAAGGACACGGATTTGATCTTGGGGTTGGTCAGTAGTTCGTCGACGGCGGTCTTATCGCCCTGCAGCACATTGAACACGCCTGGCGGCAGGCCGGCTTCGGCCCACAGCTCGGCCATCCACAGCGACGCCGACGGATCCTTCTCCGATGGTTTGAGCACGACGGTGTTGCCGGCGGCGATCGCGATGGGGAAGAACCACATCGGCACCATGGCCGGGAAGTTGAACGGGCTGATGATGCCGACCGGGCCCAACGGCTGGCGGATCGAGTACACGTCGACCTTGGTCGAGGCGTTTTCGGTGAAGCCGCCCTTGAGCAGATGTGGGATGCCGCAGGCGAATTCGACGACCTCTTGGCCACGTGACACTTCACCCAACGCGTCGGAGACCACCTTGCCGTGCTCGGACGTGATGATCTCGGCCAGCTCGTGTTTGCGGACGTTCAGCAGCTCGCGGAACGCGAACAGGATCTGGGTGCGCTTGGCCAGCGACGTGTCACGCCACGCCGGGAACGCCGCCGCAGCAGCGTCGATCACCGCGCGCGCATCCTCTACGGTGGCCAGCGCCAGCTGCCCGGTGACCTCACCTGTCGCCGGATTGGTCACGGGCAGCGTGTCGCCCGTGGTGCCGGAATAGGCCTTGTTGTTGATCCAATGCGAAATGGTCTTGCTCATAATCACTTTCTGTACTTCGAGATGTATTCGGTCATGGTCTTCAGTTGGTAGCGCGAGACGTCCTGGGCGTTCTCATCTTCGGCGAACACCGACGACACCATGACGGTGTCTGGCCGGTCGTAGAAGCCGATGTCGGCGAGCCCGCCGAAGAATTCGTCCCAATTCAGGTCGCCGTCGCCGATCTTGAGGTGCTGGTGCACCCGGGCGGGGCTGCCCGGCGGATTGGTGATGTATCGCAGGCCGTGGCTGCGGTGGTGATCCATGGTGTCGGCTACGTGCACCAGTCGCAGCTTTTCGCCTGCGGCACGCATGATCTCGGTCATGTTGCCGCCCATGTGGTAGCTGTGGCAGGCGACGTACACCATGCCGATGTTGGGGGAGTTGACCCCGCGGATAATGCGCACCGCCTCCAGCCCGTCTTCGACGAAATCGTCTGGGTGCGGGTCGATTCGGACGTCGATGCCCTCGCGTTCGAAGATCGGCACCAGCTCTTCCATCGACCGGAAGAACGCTCGCTCCGACTCCTCGGCCCGTTCGGGCCGGCCGGAGAACTCGGTGTTGATCACGTTGACCCCGAGGTCGACGGTGATCTGGATGACGCGCTTCCAGTTGCGCACCGCGGCTTCGCGGGCGTCCTCGTCGGGGCCGGACCAGCGCAGCACCGGCAGCACCGACGCGATTCCCACACCCGCGTCCGCGCATGCTTTGCGGAACTTCGCGACCAGTTCGTCGTCGGCGCGGGGGTGGTTGAAGAACGGGATGAAGTCCCGGTGCGGCGTGAGCTGCAGGTACTCGTATCCCAATTCCGCGACCACGCGCGGGAACTCGAGCAGCTCGTGGTCGTGGTGGAACGGGGTGGGGTCCAACGCGATCTTCATCAGGCACCCACCCTTTCCGCGAGTTCGATGTCGACGCGCTCACCGGTCTCCAGCGACCGGACCCCTGCTTCGCACACCGCTACGGCGGCGTAGCCGTCCCACACCGTCGGCCCGTCGACGTTGACGCCGGAGCTGACGGCGTCGACCCACCGCTGCAGTTCGATGTCGTACGCCGTCCCGAAGCGTTCACGGAAGCCAGGCGTGATCCGTCCTCCCCACGTGCCAGGGCTGGACTTGCGGACCAATCCGACGTCCAGACCGATTGTGGCGCTGCCCAGTTCGCCGACGACCTCGGTACGCACCTCGTATGCGACGCCTGTCGTGACGAAGAGCTCGACGTCGACGTGCCTGCCGCTGACCGTCCGGAAGATCGCGATCTGCGGGTCCTGCAGCCCGCGCGGTGCACCCCGATTCGGCACCGGCTTGATGATCTGCACCGAGGCGATCTCCTCGCCGAGCAGGAAGCGGGTCACGTCGACCTCGTGTACCAGCGAGTCCTTGACCACCATCGCGGAGTCGAAACCCGGTGGCACCGCGGGGTTGCGGTGTGCGCAGTGCATCACCAACGGCTGGCCGAGTTCGCCGCCATCGATCAGCAACTTGAGCTGGTGGTACTCCGGGTCGAAGCGGCGCATGAAGCCGACCTGAATGAGCGGTGTCCCCAGCGCCGCCTCCCGGCGCACCACCTCCAGCGAGGATGCCGAGTCCGTGGTCAACGGTTTCTCGCACAGCACCGGCTTGCCCTGTTCGAGACAGGCCAGCAGCTGCTTTTCATGCGTCGGACCCGGCGTCGCGAGCAGCACCGCATCGACGTCGTCGGCGTTGATCGCGTCGAACGGATCCGCAGCCACCCGGGCACCGGGCACCGACGCGGCGACCTCTTGGGCCTTCTCCGGCAGGTAGTCGTTGATGACGGCGACGCGTGCGCCGCTGATTCGACTGGTGATGCGGGCGACATGGTCGGCGCCCATCATCCCGACGCCAAGCACGGCAATACGCAGATCTGACATGACTTTTGAACTCCTAGAACTTCACGGACGGAACACCGCACGACCCGAGGTAGCGGCGGGTGCGCTGAGCGATCGGCAGCGGTTGATCGGGATCACACGGATACATGTCCTGCTCGACGATCGCGAACACGTCGATGCCGAGCTTCTCGATCGCGTCGAGCAGCGGCGGCATCTCCGGGATGCCACGCGGTGGTTCGGTCATCGCACCGAGCTTGACCGCCTCGCCGAACGGCAGATCTTCCGCCTCAACCTTGGCGCGCACCTCGGGATCGACCTGCTTGAGGTGCAGATATCCGATCCGGTCGGGCGCACGGTTGATGATCGCCAGGTTGTCACCGCCGCAGTAGCTGATGTGGCCGGTGTCCAGACAGAGGTTCACGAATTCGGAGTCCGTGCCGTCGAGGAAACGGTAAACATTCTCTTCGGTATCGACGTGGCTGTCGGCGTGCGGGTGATATTGGGCTCGCACGCCGTACTTTTCGAACATCGCCTTGCCGAGGTCGTTCATGCCGCCGGTCTTCTTCTTCCACTGTTCGGCGGTGAGGTTGCGATCCTCGAGCACCTCGCCGGTGGCGGGGTCGCGCCACATCTCGGGAATGACGACGACATGCTTGCCGCCTACGGCCGCGGTCAGCTTGGCCACATCCTCGATCTGCTTCCACACCGCATCCCACGAATTGTCTTGGTGCAGATGCTCGAACACCGTCCCGGCGGACAACTTCAAGTTGCGTGACGCGAGTTCGTCGGACAACTTCTGCGGGTCGGTGGGCAGATAGCCGTACGGGCCCAACTCGATCCACTGGTAGCCGGAGTTTGCCACCTCGTCGAGGAATCGGGTGTACGGCGTCTGGTCGGGGTCGTCGGGGAACCATACGCCCCACGAGTCGGGTGCCGAGCCGACAAGGATCGTGCTCATCTATCGGTAGTCCTTTCTGTTTAGCTGTCGGCGGGTCGCACCAGCGGGCGCTGGATCTTCTTCCACTCGGCATACGTCTCGTAGGCCGCTTGGGTGGACTCCAGGGCCGAAACCTGGCTCACCGGAACGTCCCACCACGATTGGCTGTCCGGCGCATACACCAACGGGTCGGTCTCGACATGGATGACGGTGGTGTGCTCGTTGGCCTTGGCCACCTTGACCGCATCGGTGAACTCGGCGGCGGTCGTCACGCGGATCACTTCGGCACCCAGGCTGGCGGCGTTGGCCGCAAGGTCGACGGGCAGCTTGTCGCCGTCGAGCCGTCCGTCCGCGCTGCGGTAGCGATATGAGGTGCCGAAACGCTGTGAGCCCAACGATTCCGAGAGCGAGCCGATCGATGCGAAGCCGTGGTTCTGCACCAGCACGACGATGACCTTCACGCCCTCTTGGACCGCGGTGACCAGTTCCGTCGCCATCATCAGATACGAGCCGTCGCCGACCATGATGAACACATCGCGGTCAGGGGCGGCCATGCGGATGCCGATGCCGCCGGCCACCTCATATCCCATGCAGGAGTAGCCGTATTCGACGTGGTAACCCTTGCGATCGCGGGTGCGCCA
>Ga0075418_10005193_pt1 | contig 14737 bp, 14 predicted proteins | sample SoiMetdeltSBSDD2_FD_81776 | JGI IMG/M metagenome (GOLD analysis project Ga0075418, IMG submission 81776) | Bulk soil microbial communities from a Populus tree surrounding site in Tennessee, USA - Soil MetaG P. deltoides SBSDD2 | ecosystem: Environmental > Terrestrial > Soil > Tree plantation...
CCTGTATATCAACAATTGCCAGGCGTGTCATGGCGATATTCACTTCAGACGCTTCATCAAAATAATATCCCTGGTCATCCGGACCGCGATGGGTCTGCACACAATTCATTTTTTGCAATAGCTCTTTATTATAAACGCCTGCAAAGCCGGTTATACCACACATAATTATTTCTTTTTTACATTAGCAACTACTCCATTGCTTCCATAAAAAACTTCTGTTGACTCGTTCTTATTGCTCTCAACCATTTTACTTACTTCGTCTAATGTTTTTGGATAATCATATGCGGGTGCCAAAGCATCAAACGTATCGAGTATTGCCCATTGCTTTCGTTGGGAATAATTCAATCCCATGTCAAGATAATTCCAACAGGGAATTGGGATAAAAGCCAGTATCCTCTGGCCGAATCGCGGAATTTTCCTGATCATCGTATCAACAGGCAGCCAAATCGGAACATATAACTTGATAATGCGAAGTAATTTTTGGGGAGACATTTTTTTTGTAATCGGGCGCCAAAAGTATTTCGGCGTAGACCATGGGGTCGCGGTAGAAAATTTGCGATAATAATCGATTGATATTTTACCACCCGGTTTTAGCTTATTAAAAATTTGTTTGTAGGATTCGTCCGGGTCCGGAGTATGCTGCAATACGCCATAACAAAAGACATAATCAAAATAATTATCCGGAAAAGGGATTTTATAAATATCTCCCTGGAAGATCACAAGATCACCTTTATCATAATTATTTTCATAATTCGCTTCAACAGCATTTGAAAGATCAAAGCTTACCACTGTGGCCCCTGTTGATAGTAATACTTCAGTAAATCTTCCGGCGCCACAACCTGCTTCAAGTATCACCTTCCCTTTTAGCTCGTCTTTGGTCCATTTGGTGTTTTCCCAAAATCTCTTCCCGCTCAGGTCAAGGCCGGTATAACTGTCGAATTGAGTTTTCTTAAACTTATTCCATTGCAAGCCAAAATTGTCGGAATAGTTAGTATCAGAGTCCAGGAATCTGGGAATACCATTTACAATCTTATATATTTTGCCGGTTACATTTTCAGTAAGTGTGCCTTTCTTAATGATCTTTTCTTCAGAATTGCCGGGTTGCGCGGCCGATTCACTGATCTCTAACCTGAAGCGATCCTCAAAAAAACGTTTATAGTGTGAAAGTTTCATAGTCAAATTTTGTAATACTCCCGGTACCAGTCAACAAACTTTTTAATCCCCGATTCAATAGATGTCGACGGTTCAAATTGAAAATCTTTATTGCTTTCGGAAATATCTGCATAAGTACTTTCAACATCTCCTTGCTGCATTGGCAAATAATTGATCACCGCCTTTTTCCCTATTGCTGTTTCGATCGCCTTTACAAATCTTTCAAGCGTTACGGGGTCATGATTACCGAGATTATATATTTTATAATTTTCTTCAGTAAACTTTCCTTCACTCTCGATGATCTTTACAAATCCATTTACAATATCGTCGATATAAGTGAAGTCGCGCTGCAACTGTCCATGATTATAAAGTGAGATCGGCTCACCCTTCAAGATCTTATGAGTGAAATCAAAATAGGCCATGTCTGGCCTGCCCCACGGTCCATACACTGTAAATAGTCTTATACCGATCGTTTTCAGTTTATAGAGATCACTGTATGTATACGCCATCAATTCATTTGCCTTTTTAGTTGCCGCATAAAAACTTACCGGTTTGCTTGTTTCTGACTGAATGCGAAAAGGCATTTCACTTGAATTTCCATACACACTCGAGCTACTGGCATAAACAAAAAGCTTTACCTGGTTCTTTGAAACATTATCAAGCAAGTTGAAAAAGCCTTTTATGTTATTCTCAACGTAAACAGCAGGGTTTACAATACTGTAACGCACACCGGCCTGTGCCGCCAGGTTACACACAACATCAAACTGATGTTCAGAAAAAAAAAGTTTTAATCCTTCTGTATCTGTAAGGTCGAGATTAGAAAAGGAAAAATTCGTGTAGGAGATACTTTTTATTTCCTTTTCCGGACCTGATTTCGCGATCCCCAATTCCCGTAATCTCGCCTTTTTCAGGCTTACATCATAATAATCATTCATAGAATCTATACCAACAACCTCATGTCCATTCCCGACCAATCTCTTTGCAATATGAAATCCAATGAACCCGGCGCAACCTGTTACCAATATTTTCATGTGTCAAGATACTTTAATGTTTTTCTTTATCATTTTATACCGCAAATAGCGGCAAGATGAGGCTTTGAAGGAGAAGAGAGAGAATTACGGATTGAATGTTTTAATTTTTTTAAAACCCCTTTGGGAGCAACATTTGAAAAGTCCGTTGCAAAACACGATTCAACTTTTAAACCATGTTTTTCAAGATATGTCACTAGTGATTCCGCATTCCAGCTTCTTACATGCTGCCATCTGTGAAAAGTGTGGTCACAAACCGCGCAGTAAACAACCGAATCTTCTAAGTTTTCGTTATTAGGAGTGGTAAAAATTATTCTTCCCCCGGGATTGACTAACTTTTTTACATTCTCCAGAAGTGGGTCAAGAAATTCATCCGTTAAATGTTCTATGACTTCTATAACCAGGATCACATCAAATTTCTTATTCAGTTTAAAAAGATCATCTAATAAAAAAGCGCCCTTAAAGTCAGGAAAATTGTTGTATTGCTTATTTACAAATTCAACCGATTGAGAAGATGTATCCGCGCCGTAGATCTCATACCCCCTGTTTAAGAAATGTTTTATTATAAACCCTGTTCCGCAACCATAATCGAGTACCACGGAACCCGGCTTTATTTTCTCAGATAATATGTTTACAATATTATCACCGAACCGATATGTAAAATATTTTTCGGGGAACTGAGAATAATAATCCCAAAACTTAATTACAAGCTTTTCATCCCAGGTTATTGGTTGTGCTTTCATTTTATCTGTAGAGTTTAGATTCTTTTTTTGCTCAGACGGTACTTAATTCCCGATATGATATAGTTTAAAAATTTGCCTCCGATTGATCTGATGTAAAATGCTTTTCTCGAAGTAGAAAGATCTGCTTTCTTATTCTGTTTTACGGGTAATTTGACATTCGGTATTTCAATCTCGTTTGCTACCAGGTTATTTAACCACGAATAGGCATTTGATGTATGAGTAGCCGTTTCTGTAAATCCAATATTGCTTATCAAATTCACCCGTGGCAATATTGCCAAACCCTTATTATACCACATGCGACACGTCCACTGATAATCCCACGTGGGTGTATCTCCCACTTTAAAATATTCCCTGTAGAAATCGATCCAAAACTTTTTTTCTGCTCCTGTCTGAAAAAGCTCATTTATTCTTTCATAAAAAACTCCGTGGTCAATATCATTTAATGAGTAGCGGTAATTATTCCAGGCCCTGCGCCAGGTGGCCCATCCCCAGATATGAGGGTAAGCCGAAAAATAATATGGAGATTTCATCCTGGATGAATTATAAGTGTTTCCGCCTATATGCCACACTGATTCATCATTTCTGTAAAACCGTAATAATTCCTTCGCGAAATAAAAAAAACTTTCCGATGCTATAATGTCATCTTCCAGGATAATGCCTTCCTCAACCTGCTCAAAGAACCATGTTATGGCACCACTTACTGCAAGACCACATCCTAAATTGTTATCCCGAAACAATGTTTTTACCTCGCAACTCCAATCGATGCCATTCATGATAATGTTTCTCACTTCTTCGCATTTTTGCGCTTCACCTTCCTTCGAGGACCTGGGTCCATCGGCCGCAATAAAAAGCCTGGTTGGTTTGATCTTCTTAATGGTCCCAAAGACTTTTTCTGTTGTGTCAGGCCTGTTGAAAACGAGAAACAAAATTGGTACGTCAAATGTCATACGTGCTTTTTAAAAAAAATATTTTTCAAAACCCGGAAAAAGAAAAAACCATAACCGGCATATGCAGTAAGTGTTGATGCAAATAAAAGTTTTTGGGCTTTCGAATACTTTGCCTTACTTAAGGCCTCCTCAAAAAAATTTTTCATCACATGTGAGACAAAAACCTGGTTGCTTCTACTTTTTTGAGCAAGTCTCTTAATTCTTGATACGCCGATCCACTTGCCAGAATAAAGATCCGCGTACTGCTGAAGTGTTACATCATCCGCATCTTTATCAACCCAGCTCATGTATTTCCTGGCTAATCTTAACGAATTGTGTTCAATTAACTCCCTCTGAAGATCAAGAACCTTTTTATTTATTTCGATTGTCTCACGGAAAAAGCAAAGCGGACCATTTCCGGAAAAATCCTTATCGGAGTTGATTTGAAATTTGTCGCCATTCAAACGCAGAATTTGGATGCGAAGACCAACCAGTTCGCGCATCCTGATATTCTTTTCTTCGAGATATAATGTAAGACAATGCTCCGGCAAAAACGTTCCATATCCCTTTTGCTGGTGCCTGTCGAGTGCATTTTTAAAATCATCTGCAAAACTAAAATATTCTTTTACCAGCTTCATAGGGCCCATTACAAATACATCGCTATAGGAACCGCCTAATTCATAAGGATTGGAAGTTGGCAGGTAAAGGCAATTATAAGTTATGCATTCACTGATCAAACGGGGAAATGACGGAGCAATTTCATATAACAGGTCATAACGGGATTTTATTACAACATCATATGCTACTTTATTCTCTTCGCTGTATTGTTCTAACAGGCGAAATGCCTGTCGCTGCGAATACAACATGGAAAGAATACCAGCAACTGGTATTGTTGATTTTACGTTATATCCACTATCATCGAATTGCCGTGAAGGTTCAACGATATAGCGAACCGGCTTATATCGTTCATCAATCTCGTTTACGTTTACTGTTGCCGGCGGTTTATCACCAGGTTTATTTTCTTTCCACCAGCTTGCAGTTACCGATTCTTCAATATCCCAGGTATGACAAAAGACATCAACCGCACCGGCCGTTTCGAGTGTAGCTTTGAGTAATTGAAAAGAATCAAATGCAGAGCGAAAGCTCCTTAAATGCCCGAACAAAACGAGACCAATCCTCATAGATGTACTAACTAAATTTTTCTGCCGACCAGCCGGGTCTGAATAAACTTCTGAATCCTTTCTGATCGATCAAATATTTGCGTCCCAGCCCGGAAATATTCTCTACAGAAAATTCAAGATCACATTCCTTATTCTGTACTATCAATTTCAAATTATGAATTCCAAAGTCGAATTGTACCCGGTAACTTCCCTGTGCCAACGTGTTGGCCGGAATAACGAACCGCTTTACAAATCTTCCCGGTTGCTGTGTTTTTATATCGACCGAAGGGTCTGTGTCATCGAACAAGGCATATGCCAATTGATAATCAAATTGCGAAAAGAGCCAGAAGCCCATGATCAATCCATACACTGGTTTGAATATTTCGCCTTCGATCTCAATCACAATGTCCTTATGCGTAAAGTATCCATCCGGCGAATCGGCACAAAAAACTTTGGTGCGATATATTCTTACAAATTCATCTCCTGTATTACCGGTCCATTCTGTTGTAAGCAATTCCGTTCCTTCTCTTGTATAATGAGAAAGCGTGTCCCCGATCTCTCCCTGCGATCTTACCTGGCCATTTCTTAAATAGATTCCTTTATTACAAAGACTGGATAAAGCCATTAGGTTGTGACTTACAAACAAAACAGTTCTTCCCTCACTATTACTTACATCCTGCATCTTACCAAGACATTTCTTTTGAAACTCTGCATCGCCAACAGCAAGCACTTCATCTACTACAAGTATCTCGGGCTCCAAATGCGCTGCAACGGAAAATGCAAGACGTACATACATCCCGCTGCTATACCTTTTTACCGGTGTATCTAAAAATTTTTCAACGCCGGAGAAGCTAACGATCTCATCAAATTTTCTTTTGATCTCTGCACGGCTCATTCCCATGATGGCACCGTTGAGAAAAATATTCTCGCGACCGGTAAGTTCCGGATGGAAACCCGTTCCTACTTCCAGTAAACTCGCCACCCGGCCTTTGATAAAAACTTTTCCGGTTGTTGGTTCGGTGATCCGGCTCAATACTTTCAGCAATGTGCTTTTGCCTGCGCCATTTTTTCCAATTATTCCAACACGATCCCCTTTCCTTACTTCAAAATTCAGATCTTTTAAGGCCCAGAACTCTTCTGTTTCATCTCCTTCAAGCACCTGTTGACCCGTCAGCATTTTTTTTGTACGGGAATAAAAATTATGAAAGTGCTGTAATGTCTGTTCACGAAATGTTTTATAGCCCTTCGTGCCCTGGTGACCAATAATATATTTTTTTCCGAGGTTCTCCGCCCTGATTACAACGTCCAAGATATTAGATGTTTTTAGCGTTAATACTTCTTACGGTACTGTACTTCAATTTTATCTTTAAGAATTTCTTTTCGAAATATTCATAGGAGATCCAGGCCACACAGATCGTTACAAATACAATTACCAAATAAACAATGATGTATTTAAATAACGATTCTCCTGGTATAGCCCCCAGCACCCTGGAAAGATATAAGAGAATAAGAGGGTGATAAACATAAATGCCATAAGATATTTTACCGACAAAGTCCATTATATTATTTTCCAGGTTAATGATCTTGAATTTTCCTGCGACCTGTCCCATGATCAGGCATAAGGTAATAGCACTTATAAGCTCGTTATCTATCATTGCTACCAGGTGAAACTTGTTCATGGCAGCTATTCCAATACAAGCCCAGCAGATCGCCTGTGTTACAGGAGACGTGGTGATTGCCATGAAAAGATTATTTTTCTTATAATATAATATTGCCCCGATGGCTCCCATCAGCATGCAATGAAAACGTGTTACATGAATGACAGTATAGGGGAGTGAAATATTATATTTTATATCGATGATCCTGAACACTAATTTTAACAGCAGCAATAATGCTAATATGATAATTGAAATCCTGAGCAGTTTCTTTATTTCCAGGCGGGCCAGCCATGGCCAAAATGCATAGAATTGTTCTTCCACACCCAACGACCAATAGTGAAGCATGAAAGGTATCGGGATATTTTGTATAAACGCAATATTCGCAGAGAAAAAAAGATAATAGAACAATGAACCTTCATTGATCGAATCACCCTGGTATAATATTGTGATAATACAAAGACCAAGATAAAAGTAATACAATGGCCATATCCTTAAAATCCTGCGGATATAGAAATTCCTGATATTTATCCTGCCTTCTTCTTTCTCACGTAATAAGAGATACGTGATCAAAAAACCACTAAGCGCAAAAAAGACCGAAACTCCATATCCTGCTAACTCCAGTCCTTTTGGAGTGCCTTCAAATGTTTTTCCAAAAAGGTATGGATCTAGTCCGAACTCACCTAATCCTTGTGTGATATGAGACACTACAACCGCTAATGCAGCAATTGCCCGAAGTCCATTCAAGCCCGGAAGATAGATTGACTTACTCATTCACCGCTGGCGGATATTGTAATTAGCCGGTTAAATTGCCTGGATCTTTCTTGCCGGGTTTCCCGCATATGTTCCCGGTTCACTAATACTCTTTGTCACGACCGAGCCGGCTCCAATGATCACATTATTGCATATTTCAACAGGAAGTATCGTCGCATTTGAACCAATGGAAACATTGTTACCAATGCTTGTTCTTTTCCATTTTGATCTGTCACCATTAGCCGGACCTTCCTTCATTGTATCATTAATAAACATTACGCCATGGCCAATAAAACAATTGTTACCAATTGTTACGAGTTCGCAAATAAAACTGTGTGACTGGATCTTACAGTTACTACCTATTTCTACTCCTTTCTGAATTTCGACAAAGGGGCCAATGAACCCGTTATCGCCGACCCTGCATTCATATATATTCACAGGTTCGACAACGGTCACATTTTCGCCGAACTGCACATCTCTAATCTCGCTATGTTTAATGATCGGTGTGCCCATGTTTATAATTCTTCAGCTGCTGCATAGATCTTTTCGATGATCTCGACAGTCTTTAGTCCATCATAACTGCTCGCAGCCATTTGCGCATTATTCTTTATTACATCAATCAGGTTCTGATAAACCTTATCATGATTACTCATTGATCCCTGGTAGAACCCATATTCGTTTGCCTTGTTACCGGCAGGAAGGTTTGTGATGGCATGATCTTTCACCTGCTGGTATTCCAGTTCATTTAAATACTGGCCGCCGATCTTCACTGTTCCTTTTTCGCCAAAGATCGTCAGCGAGCCTTCCATATTTCTTTGAAAGCTATTGACAGTATAATTGATCGTACCGATCATTCCATTCACAAATTCCAGTATCACAACACCGGTATCTTCAAATTCAATGATATGCTGGTGAGAAAAGTTTTTTTTAAACGCTTTTACCTGTTTCACCTCGCCAAACATCCAATACAAAAGATCAATAAAATGGCTGAATTGAGTAAATAGCGTGCCGCCATCCAGGTTCTTTGTTCCTTTCCATGAATTCTCATAATACTTTGCATCGCGGTTCCAGAAGCAATTCAATTGTATGCTGTAAATGTTACCAAGTTTTTTTTCATCAAGCAGCTTTTTTACCGCAACGACAGGAGGATTAAACCTGTTTTGTTTTACGACAAAAAGAAGTTTACCCGCTTTCTCCGCTTCATTTATCATTGCCTTGCAATCCACAGAGGTGGTTGCCATCGGTTTTTCGCACAGAATATGACATCCCGCCTTCAAAGCAGTTATTGAATGTGGTGCATGCAGACCATTTGGCGTGCAAATAACAGCAACATCGATCTGCTTCTTATTATTGATGAGTTCTTCAATAGAAGTAAATATTGTTGCATCATACTTTTCACCAAGCTCTTCGGCTTTTTCACGAACAATGTCACAAACCGCAACCAATTTTCCAACAGCCTGAATCTGTTCGGCATGACGTTTACCAATATTTCCGCATCCGATGATCGCGAATTGTAATGACACGTATAATATTAAATTAACTACGGCGAACACGGAGAAACCCTGCGCCGTGATCCGCTGCGGCCGCAGTGGTTAAATCAAATCAGCAAAACTTTTTTCCATTTTCCTGAAAGTGTTGATACCAATTAGCAGGAAAACAATGATCACCGCCAGGGACATAAACATGCCGTTCCAATAAATAGGACTTTTATCTCCAAAAAAACACCAGCGAAATCCATCAATCACGCCTGCCATTGGGTTGAGATAATATAGTATCCTGAATTTCTCCGGAATTATTGTAGATGCTTTTTCAGAAGTAAATCCAACCGGGGATAAGTACAATCCTATCTGGACCAGAAAGGGAACTACATGTTTGAAGTCACGGTATTTTACATTTAATGCCGTAAGCCACAAGCCCACACCAAAACTGGCGAAAAAAGCCATTATTATAAACACGGGGAGAAAAACAAGATTAACCGAAGGCACGGTGCTATACCATATCAATAACAAGAACATCAAGGCAAGTGATATAAAAAAGTCCACAAGGCTGGTAATAACTGATGCAGCAGGAATGATCATTCTTGGAAAATAAACCTTGGAAATTAGTCGCTCATTACCGATCAAACTATTGCTGGATTCGGTTAAACCAGCAGCAAAAAAATGCCAGGGCAACAAACCGGCAAAAACAACCAATGCATATTCTATTCCTTTTGGCCCGTCCTCATCAAATCTTGCAACTTGTCCGAATACAAAAGTAAATATCATCATCGTGAGTAATGGACGAAGTACGCTCCATACTACACCGATCACCGTTTGTTTGTAGCGAACTTTCAGATCACGCCAGCTTAGTATATAAAATAATTCCCGGTAGCGCCATAGATCTTTCCAGTAATTACGTTCGGCACGCCCGGGCTCAATAAAAACTTCAAAAGCCATTCTTTATGATTTAACCACAGCGGGCACAGAGATTCACAGCGCGGTGGTTCTCCGTGTTCACAGTGGTTTATTATTTATACATTAACCAGAAATTGTTCCTTGTACACCTGTGCAATACCTTCCTTTAGCCGTATCGATGCTTTCCAGCCAAGTGCAGTAAGCTTTGACACATCCATCAGTTTTCTTGGAGTACCATCGGGTTTGGATGCATCAAATACAATATTGCCCTGGTATCCAACAATCTCTTTAATCAGTTCAGCGAGTTCTTTGATGCTAAGATCTTCTCCGACCCCAATATTGATCAAACCTGGTTCATTATAATTTTTCATCAGGAATACACAAGCATCGGCCATATCATCAGCATGTAAAAATTCACGAAGCGGCTTGCCGCTTCCCCATACTGTTACTTCGGGTGAATTAGCAATTTTAGCTTCATGAAATTTTCTTAGTAATGCCGGCAATACATGAGAATTCTTCGAATCATAATTATCGTTGGTGCCGTAAAGATTGGTTGGCATTACTGAAATAAAATTGCAACCATATTGACTGCGGTAAGCATCGCACATTTTTATCCCTGCAATCTTTGCAATGGAATAGGGCTCATTCGTTGGCTCCAATAAACCAGTAAGCAAGTATTCTTCCTTTAAAGGCTGTGGCGCAAGCTTTGGATAAATGCAGGAGGAACCAAGGAACAATAATTTTTTTACGCCACCACGAAAAGAACTATCGATAACGTTTGATTGTATCATGAGGTTATCATACAAAAACTCAGCACGATATGTATTGTTGGCAAGAATGCCGCCCACTTTTGCTGCTGCGAGAAAAACATAGTCAGGTTTTTCTTTTGCAAAAAAACCGGCAACAGCGTTTTGATCCCGCAAGTCGAGTTCCGCAGAACTTTTGAGAACAAAATTCTCAAAACCTTCTTTTTTTAATCTCCGGTGAATGGCGCTTCCCACCATGCCACGATGACCGGCTATATATATCTTATCTTTTTTTTCCATTGAGAATTTTAAAAGCCAGGTAAAAAATCATCTATTGGTCGTAGTTAGGGAGAACATGAAACCCGGCTTCTAAAAGTGTTTTATGTTTTCGGAAGAATTCAAGATCATACGCAACCATTTCCTTTATCATTTCCTGCAAAGTATATTTTGGCTGCCACCCTAATTTTTTCTTTGCTTTTGTATAATCACCGATCAACAGGTCAACTTCTGTTGGACGAAAATAATTTGGATCTACTGCAACAATTTCCTGGCCGGTTTTAAAAGCATAATTATTATCACATGATTTTACAAACCCTTTTTCTTCTTTTCCGGTTCCCCTGAATTCTAGTTCTGCGCCAAGTTCTTTAAATGTCATCTTTATAAAATCGCGGACCTTTGTTGTAATACCTGTCGCAATTACAAAATCCTCAGGTTTATCCTGCTGCAGCATCATCCACATTGCTTCTACATAATCTTTAGCATGACCCCAATCACGACTCGCATCAAGATTACCAATATATAATTTATTTGTTATACCTAATGCGATCTGTGCAGCCGCTCTCGTTATCTTTCTTGTGACAAATGTTTCGCCACGCAAAGGGCTTTCATGATTAAATAAAATGCCATTGCACGCAAACATGTTATAGGCTTCACGATAATTTACAATTGTCCAGTATGCAAAAAGTTTCGCAACCCCATAAGGTGAGCGCGGATAAAAAGGAGTTCGCTCTGTTTGGGGGATCTCCTGCGCTAACCCGTACAACTCGGAAGTAGAGGCCTGGTATATTTTTGTTTTTTGTGTAAGACCAAGCAAACGCACTGCTTCAAGAATACGCAAGGTACCGATACCATCTGCATTCGCAGTATATTCCGGGGTATCAAAGCTTACTTTCACATGGCTCATGGCACCAAGATTATAGATCTCATCGGGTTGTGCTTCCTGTATTATGCGAATGAGGTTGGTGCTGTCAGTAAGATCGCCATAGTGAAGTATAAAATTCCGGCTTGAAACCTGGGGATCCTGGTAAAGATGATCAATGCGGTCAGTATTAAAAAGTGAAGCTCTTCTTTTTATACCATGGACAATATATCCTTTCTTCAGCAGGAATGCAGAAAGATAAGCTCCGTCCTGGCCGGTAACACCGGTGATCAAAGCAATTTTGCTCATGAAATTTATGCTGGCTGGCCCTGCTTTTTTACTCTTGCCTCAATGATGCGTTGTAAACCTTCCTCTAAAGAAGTAAACGGGCGATTTAAAAGACTTTGCATTTTGCCGATATCAGGTTGACGACGCGTCATATCGCCCTCAGCTAATGGCGGAAGATGTACGATCTCAGATCTTGATTGCGTTATTGATTTTATGGCTCTTGCCAATTCCAAAACAGAGATCTCCTGGTCATTCCCAATGTTTACTACATCATCGATGTATTTATTTTGTAATAAGCAATTGACCGTAGCTTCTAAATTATCATCGATATAGCAGAATGTCCTGGTTTGTCCGCCATCTCCATAAATGGTAATGGGCTTGTGTTTCAATGCGGCATCAATAAATCTTGATACAACAAAATCCGGGCTTTGTTTTGGGCCATAGGTATTGAAGAACCGGAATATCGTGTATTCAAGCTGGTATTCCTGGAAATAAGAACGACAGAATGATTCCCCGGCATTTTTTACAACTGCATAAGGCAGTCGGGAATTCAGCGGCGTCGTATGCTCATGTTGTGGTAAATGAACAGGTTCACCATATACTTCAGATGATGATGCATAGAAAACTCTTTTCACCCCGGTATTCTTGCATAATGTCAATACGTTTCTTATCCCCTGGAGATCGTGTAACACCAAGACCGGATTATCCAACGTTCTTTTTACACCAACAACCGCTGCGTAATGGAAAACATAATCAAACCCAAAAGTTTGAAAAATGGATGCAATATCATTCAGATCATTTACATCGGCTTTGATAAATCTGAATTTTTCGGCAACCGGAAGATTTGCCGGCTTGCCGGTGAGGTAATTGTCGACGACTACAACTTCTGCATCGGTGTTATTCAATAAAAACTCACTCAATGAACTTCCTATGAATCCTGCACCACCTGTTACTAATATTTTCATCTTAAAAATTCTTTTTATAAAATTAAATGATCGAAACTTTTTCCTGTACCTGCTGGTTGATCCATTTATAAGTTATTTCCATTCCTTTACGTAGAGGGAGAGCTGGCTCCCATCCTAATTTCTCACGAATAAGCTTGTTATCAGAATTTCTTCCTCTTACGCCTGTGGGTCCCGGAATATTTTTAATTGAAATCTTCTTGCCACTGATATCGATAACCATTTTCGCAAAATCATTTATTGAGATCATTTCTTCTGAACCGATATTAACCGGTCCTGAGAAATCCGATTCCATTAATCGACGAACAGCTTCCACACATTCCTCAATAAAAAGAAAAGAACGGGTTTGCTTACCATCTCCCCACACTTCGATAAAACCTCCGTTTTCAGTTTCGGCAACCTTTCTGCAAAGTGCAGCCGGAGCTTTTTCTTTTCCTCCGGTCCAGGTTCCCTGCGGACCAAAAATATTATGGAACCTCGCCACCTTTACATTTATCCCGGTATTGCGTTGATAGGCAAAATATAATCTTTCACTAAAAAGTTTCTCCCATCCATACTCACTATCCGGTGCTGCAGGATAGGCTGATTCCTCACTGCACTTTGGATTATCAGGATCAAGCTGATTATATTCAGGGTACATGCAGGCGGATGAAGAGTAAAATATTTTTTGAACGCCTGCCTTTTGTGCTGCATCAAGCACATTCAAATTACACAATGCAGAATTATGCATCACGGCCGCATCATTATCGCCGGTAAAGATATATCCTGCGCCGCCCATATCAGCCGCTAACTGATAAACTTCGTTCATTCCTTTTACTACTTTCTCCGCAACACGGGAATCTGTCAAATCGCCAATAATAAATTCATCGGCCTTGTTGTTACCATATTCGTTTTCTTTCAGGTCCGCTCCTCTTACAAAATATCCTTCTTTTTTCAGACGGTTAATAAGATGTCCCCCGATAAACCCTCCCCCTCCACATACTAATGCTGTTTTCATTTTGATATTTTTTTATGGATGTTTTTTAAATACTGACCATAACCGCTTTTTTCCAAAGCAGTCGCCAGTTGTAAAAGTTGTTCGGTATTTATAAAACCTTTGTTATAGGCTACTTCTTCAATGCAGCCAATTTTATATCCCTGTCTCTTTTCTATCACACGGACAAACTCGCTTGCATCGCTTAATGAATCGAATGTCCCGGTATCGAGCCATGCGGTACCCCGATCCATAATTGCCACCTTTAGTTTATTCTTCTGCAAATAAATTTTATTTACATCAGTGATCTCATACTCGCCTCTTGCCGACGGTTTAAGGTCTTTTGCAATCCCGATCACTGAATTATCATAAAAATACAAACCCGGCACCGCGTAATTGGATTTTGGCTGCTTTGGCTTCTCTTCAATTGAAATAGCCATATTGTTCTCATCAAATTCAACCACACCATAACGCTCAGGGTCGGAAACATGGTATGCAAAAACACAACCTCCTTCAATATCAGTTAATGATGCCAACAAACCGGAAAATCCTGCGCTATAAAAAATATTGTCTCCCAATATCAGTGCCACCTTATCCTTGCCAATAAAGGATTCACCGATCACAAAGGCCTGGGCAAGCCCGTTGGGCACTGCCTGTACTGCATATTGAAAATTGCAACCTACATGGCTGCCATCACCAAGCAACCGCTTGAACTGTGCATTATCCTCAGGAGTGGTGATGATGAGAACATCTTTTATACCGGCAAGCATTAAAACCGAAAGAGGATAATAGATCATCGGTTTATCATACACCGGCATCA
>Ga0075418_10005195_pt1 | contig 14733 bp, 12 predicted proteins | sample SoiMetdeltSBSDD2_FD_81776 | JGI IMG/M metagenome (GOLD analysis project Ga0075418, IMG submission 81776) | Bulk soil microbial communities from a Populus tree surrounding site in Tennessee, USA - Soil MetaG P. deltoides SBSDD2 | ecosystem: Environmental > Terrestrial > Soil > Tree plantation...
CCCATCAGAGTTACAGTATGTCGCTGATGAACCAGTGCCGGTTTGACGAGGCGATAGCTGAGATGGAGCTGGCCGTTGAACTCGATCCGTTATCGGTGCCGTCGAACATGGGCTGGGGCTTTCTTTTGTTCAACGTTGGACGATATGGCGAAGCATTGACCCAGATCAGGAAAAGCATCGAACTGGAACCGACAATCAGTCTTGCGGAGAACGATCCCACCTTCCACATTGCCCACCAGTTGCTCGGAGGCTGTCTTGAGCAACTTCGGAAGTACGAAGAAGCGGTGGCCGAATACCTGACAATGATTCGCGAATGGCCGGGGAAAGCAGAGATGAGCAAGGCTGTCTTGCAGGCGTTCTTTGAAACAGGGATGAGCGGCTTCTGGCGGAGGTTTGCTGAGTTCGCTCCGGAGCTTGTGGAGCGAAGATTGATAACGCCACTATTTGCGGCGTGCGTTTACGCATCGATTGGGGATAAAGACGGAGCATTTGAGTGGATCGAAAAAGCGTTGGGAGCGCGACTTCCGAGTTTATCGCACATACAAGCTGATCCGAGATTCGAGACGCTACGCTCGGACCCGCGGTTCGATGACGTGTTGCGTCGGATGGGAGTAAGCCGAAAAGAACAGTTGGATTCAGGATTGTCCTCGAATTGAACGCAATGATTGCGGGTGGTGGCTGCCAAACTTGCGGCATGCGGAGTAAACGCGATATAAGTTTGCCCTATTTCGAGTGGGCCATCAGCGCGAGGACAGCTTGCGTAACTCCGATTCAGGTTGCGAGTCGAACAATCGAGGCGCGTTATCACAAATACCTTTGGGTGTGGTGTCTGCTCTGCGCTTGCACCGATCTCGACAACGAGAAGAGCGAATGAAGCTCGGCCCTGATTGGGAGGATACTGGGCTGGTGTTTACTACAGTTGGGTATTTCCCGGAGCCATCATTTCCAACTAGCCAAATGACGATGTTGATTCAACGCGGACACGTCCAGACACGACTGCTAACAATCTGTTGATAGGAGAAACCATGGCGCGTCCGCTTACACCCAGCGAGTCTGAAGCTCTAACGAGATGTGGCGGTCTACTTAGATTTGCGGCAGAAAACACCAAAGATCTTCCGCAAACAATAGTCGCCACTATTTCTTCTGCGTGGGATGCCCGCGATGCTGATACGTGGGATCAAGAGATTGCGACGGAATTCTGGCTCGCGTTCAATTCTCTTTGCACGCTCATCAAGCCAGTGACAATGGATACGCTATCGACAAACCTGCGGGAAATCCCGCCTCCAAAGTGGAAGTTTTGGCAGAAGACGGCGCAACCCATCTCTCTGGCGCGACGAAGTGCTCGCCGGTACCTGATTTTGCTACTGTTCCTGTTGTGCATAGCTGTCATCCTGGGTTTCTTAGTCTCCACTACAACCCATCTGAGCTCAGAAATTCAGAAACTCATCGAATCCGGCAACCAATTGACGGAGAAGATGGTTTCCGAAGTCGATTCGCTTGAGCCGCTTATTGGACAAAACAACCTCTCGGAGGCCGGCGCGGACCAGCAAAAAGTGATCGCACTTCTTCAGAACCAAGTACAAGAGCAGAACTACTTGTTAGATCAGATGCTAGAGAAAAACCGATTTATGTCGAGTCTCGCATCATTCGGATTTTCCGCTGCGGGTTTTGAGCGGGGAAGCCTACAGCCTGTGAATAGTATTCAAGAGCTTCGCGACGCAGTGCGCAACTATTACGATGTCCGTCGATACGTTGCCTCTTATGTGCTTCAGGCGTCGCTCAGTATTGGCGTAATCAGTTCATCAATTTTGCCGATCATCCTAGGTCTCATGGGTGCGTGCGCTTATGTTATACGTCTCATTTCGGATCAAATTAAGGACACTACTTTTTCTACTACCTCTCCTATCCGACACGTGGTGCGAGTCGTACTCGGCGGTCTTGCTGGAGTAGTGATTGGGTTCGTGGGTATCGCGAACGTAGGCAGCCTGTCTCCTTCAGCATTGGCCTTTATCGCAGGTTATGCCGTTGAGCCAGTTTTCTCGACCTTCGACGGCATTGCCGAGAAATTCCGGCGTTGAGAGTTCAAAAGGACCGGTGATAAGAGCCTGAACTCGGTTCCCGAGTTAATTAACCAAACAGGCGCAACCCATCATAGCATTGGACTGCAGTGGGGTATGTCTTTCTAAACTTGTTTGATGAATCGAAGTGGTACGTAATGGACCCGCGCCCTGTCACTCCGACTTTGGAAATGAGCCAGTAGTTGTAGAGTTCCAGTTGTAAACCTTGCACTATGCGGACTAGACGCGATATAAGTTCTTACAACAAAGTGATGTGGGGCCATAGCTCAGCTGGGAGAGCGCATGACTGGCAGTCATGAGGTCAGGGGTTCGATCCCCCTTGGCTCCACCAATAAATCCAACGAGTTAAAGGCCACCGCCAAGAGGTGGCCTTAAGTGTTTTTGGATGGTTTGACAGCATAGTGACAGCAACCGAAAAAACTCTCAGGAGGGAACGGGATGCATGATCAATCTAACACCCTTAAGCAGATCAACAAGTCTGGATTCCCTTTTCAGTTGAGAGTCGAAGATGAGATTCGTAGTACTCAGGCCGATCATCGCTGGTCGGTTGCGAGCCACGAGCACCCTTGGTCAAATCCTGGAACCGAGTCGTCAGGCTTCATCGACATAGTTCTTAAACACAACGTGATTTCGACGCTCCGTCTAGTCATCGAGTGCAAGAGAATGAAGGCAGACGACGCACGGCAACTCCGATGGTTGTTTTTGCTTCCTGGAGAATCGGCATCTAAAGAGACGCACGTGGCCTCTTGCTTCGAGGTTGAAGCGCGGGGAATGCGTGGTTATGCATTAGAGCGCACCGCCGTTGAGCCGGTCGCTATTCCATGGCAAGACTTGAGGATCTGGGATAACGTGCGTATTTCGCCCGCGTCGCTTCAATCTGAGTTCTGCGTACTACCTAGTGACGAACAGAGGAGACAGCCCATTCTTGAAAGTCTTGCCCGCGAGGTACTCGAATCCGTCGAAGGGCTTGCGCAGGAAGAGGTAGATATTCAGAAGTCGCAGGAATCGGGACACGTCCGCTTGTTCATCCTTCCAGCGATTGTAACAAATGCCGAAATCGCCGTATGCCGCTTTAGGTCTAGCGAGGTAAAGATCGTTGACGGCACGCTTGACCCCTCAGATGTTGAAATCTCCATAGTCCCATTCATTCGCTTCCGCAAAAGTCTGGCAACTGATTTTCCGCCGGGCGCGTCCCTTCACAACCTTGCGACAGCGAATCAGGCGCGCGAACGAACTGTTTTCATTGTTAACGCTACGAGCCTATCTGAGTTCCTGCGAAACTGGGACATTCAACCTCTAAGAGCATCAGAGGAATTCGCTCTCAGGAGACTCCTCCGAGCAGCAACGGAACCCTAATAATAGCTTTACTTCGTGCCGGTAAGGAGCGAATCCAGCAAGTCGATCGCTGCCTTCTGCGTTTGCGGTAGGACGTGCGTGTAGATGTCCGCCGTTACTCTTATCTGAGTGTGACCGAGTATCTGAGAGACCACCTTTAGCTCGACTCCCTGAGCTAACAGCAGCGAGGCGCAAAAGTGGCGTAGGTCGTGAATACGGAAGTGCGGGAGCTTCGCTTTATCGAGAATGCTGTCGAGTCTTCTCTTGACGTTGCGCGGATCGATCGGAGTTCCAAGCGAAGTAGTAAACACCAGTCCGCCTTCTTTCCACTCCGAGCCTGCGGCCATCTTCTGTTCAAGCTGGCGGGTGCGGTGCTCTCGCAATTTGGCAGCAAGCGAATCTGGCAAACCGAGAATGCGGCGGGAACTCTTTGTCTTCGGCTCATCGAACACAAGCTTCTTATCAATGCGCTGTAGTTGCTGACACACTCGCAGCGTGCGGTTCTCGAAGTCTATGTCTTGCCACCGCAAGCCTAGCGATTCACCGCGCCTAAGTCCGAGCGATAGAGCGACGGTAAACAGCGCTTCAAGACGGTCGCCTTTGAGCGCATCAAGAAATGCCAGCGCTTGCTTCTGGTCGATAGGCTGAAGCGAAACGCACAGCGCGGGGGGCATCGACTAAGGCCGCGACATTCCGCTGTACCAGACCCCACTTCAGAGCCTGATTGAGGGCCATGCGCAAAAGAGTCCGAACCGCACTTTTAGGAAGAGTCTGGGAAATCATGCCGCATTATTGAAGCGCAACCAGGATCGGGATGAGCCCAGTCCCCGCTTCGAGAGCGCCGAGCGCCTTGCCAATCACGGCACCGAATGCGCGAAGCGGATCCTCTGCCTTCATTGCATGACCCGGCGTGCTGGACGTGGTGAGAAGATCGCCGACCGAGACGGATGCGGCGGTCGCGTCGACCTTGCAGAAAACCTTGCCCACGAGGGCGACCGGCATGCGTTCACGATGCTCGCTCTCTCTCCCGAGAACGATACCCGGTCGGCAAGAGCCGGCGCCCGAGATCACGCCAGCCACCTTGCGATCATAAGCCGATTGGCTCGGCGTGAGCCGTCCGCGGTCGTCGATGGCCATCACCGTGCCAGGCTCGACTTCAAGTCCTTCAACGACGTCGAAGTCCTCGGCGCAGTCGCCGTTGCGCAGAACGATGTCGCCCTTCGATCCATCGAGGTGAATGGTTGCCTTGTCACTGTTGCGATTGTCGGTCTGCCCTTTCTTGAAGAGAACGATGTCGCCGTCCGCGTTCTTGCCGCCAAGCCACAGGTTTCCAGCGGCCCCGTCGAGCAGCGCATGGTCGTTGCCTTCCGAGTCACGGATCCGCAACTTGCCCTCGTCGCCGCTCAAGTGAACCGTCGCGTTGTCGAGGACTCGGTTGTTTTTCTCGCCCGATTTGAAGAGAACTACCGCACCGCTGGCTTTCTCGCCGCCGAGCCAAAGATCGCCGCCGACCCCATCGAGTAACCCGTGGTCGTTGCCTTTGCCGTCGCGGAGCGTCAAGGTGCTCTCGTGGCCATTGAGGTGAAGCGTCGCGTTGGCGGTTGAGCGGTTTTGGGTTTGGCCTTTCTTGAAGAGAACGACGTCGCCGTCCGCTTTCTTGCCGCCGAGCCATAGATTTGCCTCGACCCCGTCGAGCAACCCGTGGTCGTTGCCGTCGCCGTCGCGCAGCGTCAAGGTGCTGTCGTCGCCGTCGAGGTGAAGCGTCGCCCAGGCCGTCGACCGGTTTTGGGTTTGGTGCTTCTTGAAGAGAACGACGTCGCCGTCCGCCTTCTTGCCGCCGAGCCACAGGGTCGCGGCGGCCCCGTCGAGAAGCGTGTGGTCGTTACCCTCCTTGTCACGCATGCGAAGCGTGGCCGATGTGCCCTCGACCGAAACCGACGCGGACGACGGGTTCCCGGTCGGGTCCGGATGCGCGGTGATCGCGACCGCCGCCTTGCCCTCGCTGGTGAGCAGCAGGCCCGGCGGGAAAACTCCCTGCAAGGCGTCTTTCACTCCGCCGTCGAGCCTCGCTTCACCGGTTCCCTGGACGAAGATCTTTCCGCCGCCGAGCACCGCCACCACGCCGCAGCGCGGGCCCTGGCCGTGGCCGAAATCAATCAGGGCTTGCGTTTCGAGAATGACGTACTCGGGCTCCGTCTGGCTGTCAGCGATGGCTACGCGATCAAATTGTTCTCCCACTAGTCACCTCTTTGTTCTTCGGTGCCTCCAGTTAGTCGACTGGGGGGCTTGCAGGGTCGATCTGGTCTATTGCCAGAAGTCGACGCTTGGCTACTCCAATACCAACTCTCTTCCGGACCAACTCGATGCGGCCATCGGTCCACGTTCCAGCGACGTCGATTGCCACGACGCCGAAGTCGTCTATCCCACGAATGTCGAACTCGACCGCCGACCTTTGTCGCATCGCTTCGCCTGCGTAGACCAAACGGCCTCTCGCGGTCCACAAGCTCAGCGCCGCCTTGTTGCCGGCCTCTGAAGGGCAGGTCAAGAGATAGTAAAGAGCCGTGTGAACTTCGGCATCCTGCCGGTGCACGATGCTCCCCAGCAACAAGCAGGATTCCAACCCACGCTCGGCGCGCCAGCTCTCCAATGCGGGCTGGTTTAGCAACAGGAACATCGTCCGCCGACCACACTGAAGACGACTGACGAGGCTCCAATCGACAGTCATCCCGAGCGGCTGACGATCGAAGGACTTCTTGAGCGCGGACTTGTCCCGGTCGTCAGCCTCGCGTATCGCGAGATCGCGGGTGGCGCGAGTGTCGATCTCGAGGAACGCCCTGGGCGCAGGGACCTCTTGCCCGCGCACGCTGAAGCGATGTGCGAGAAGCCGCGCGGCCCACGTCGCCTCCTCCACGTGCCAACCGCGTGACTGCTCCCTGATTTCGGCGAATCGTGGCAGCAACGACGCGTCTCCGATCACTGCCAGCGATCGCATGACCCGTCCGCGGACGATTTTGTCTTCGATTCCGAGATTGCGCTCGAGAATCTTACGAGACTCGGGCGTAGCGATGTCGCCCAGGTGCATGGCAGCAGCACATCGTGCGCCCGTTGGCGCGTGAGCGTCTTCCAGCACCGCCTGGAAGTCGAGGTGTCGGTTCAGGATGTCGGACCGGCGCGACAGGAGGTAGAGCGCCGTCGTCTGGGAGATCTTCGGATCGCGCCCGCGAACCGCGACGCGGATCGCATCGGGCGCGAGAGGACCGGCCGGAATATCGGGCTTGGGAATCGCCATCTTCAGCTGCACCCCTCGGCAACGTGTTCGCTGCTCTTCATGTCGCTGACCTGCTCGGATGTGAGGTCGAATGGAAGCTTCGGAAACGTGTTCTCGGACATCAGATTCGTACTCAACGAGACGTGGTCGAGCCCGAGGTAGTGACCCAGCTCGTGCGCAAGCGCGATCCCGGTGGTTGTCGAGCCAGTCAGGCTAACCACAGTGCCTTCTGGATCCTTGACCGGCGTTTCGCCGTCCGCTCTCAACTCGATATCCTTCACGAAAAAGACATCCATACCGCCGCCGGGGGCGGAGAAGTTGTCGATCAACTCGTAGACGTCGTCCTCGGTCTCGATGACGGTGAGTCCGCGAGCGTCGGCCTTCTTGATTGAAAAACGCAGGACGCGGCCGACCCCGAGGCCGATTCGCGCGTAGAGCTCACGCGTGATTTGAACGGCGACGTCGAGCTCCTGCTCTCGGACGGTCGTGAAATCCTCGATGCCAACGCGAATGAGGTCCAGGTTGATGTGCGGCCCCTTGAGGAGATCCACCTGCTGAAGGAGCGATAGTCTCCCGGGAGCGTTCGGATCGATCGCAACGCCGTCAACGCCCTTGGCCGCAACGTCCTCGAATGACATGTGTCCGTAGACGCCGGACTTGTAGCCGAAGAAGTCTCGGATGATCGAAATCTCTCCCGTAATCGAGATGCAGTTTGCAATGGTCCGAAGCGACGTCATACGGCGGGCAACTATAACAAGTGCAAAAATGGGTCGCAAGCGCGAGGGCCTAGTGAGAGGACCCCAACTCGGGAGACCTAGCCTTGCGTTACTCAGATTGAACTCTCTGCGCTTTGAATCGCCTGCCGGATCGAAGCGATTTGGTCCGCCCGTAGAGCTGCGAGCGTTCCAGCTGATCCAGATAAGCGCGGCTGCTGAGTCCTTTCAGAATTCTGTGACAGCCGTCACGCCTGGGACTTTGAACTTGTCCATATTCACGAGCGGTAACCGGCGAATTGTTTTAGGCGCGAGGTTGGCGTTCTAGCGTTCGGGCGGGATTTCACGTATTCCAGCAACCATTGAGCTCCCCACGCTGACTCTATGATGTACTGCTCCGCAAGAAAGCGCTTAACCCACATAGAAAGGACCGCCGTTATTTCAAGAGCGGCCGAGTCCTTAATCGATAATGATCAACTTTTAGAGGCAGTGTCGGTGATTGATATATCAGCATAACTCTATGGTTGAGATTAAAATCTACCAATAGTATGAGTCTCCAACGGATGTTCGGCGGAGTCGTAGGACGGCTCTGTCGGCAAGAGCGCAATCAGTGAAATCGTGAGAAGTTCATCTGAGTCCACGGTGTTCGGTGAGCCGGGAGATTAACTTCTGGTAGCTCGCTCTCCGATTGACGAGTTCTCAACTGACGAACCCGCTTCAATGCTACGTTTAAATGAGCACAGAACCACATTCGAGTTAAGGACACAAATGGGGCACAACAGGCTCTCGATCGATACAAACCGAGGCAAAAACCTGCGAGCTAAATTTAAGAAACCAAAACACGAGCAAATTAATTGTAATCCTCATAACCCAAGGGATTTTCGTTGGACGCGCGGCCGATCGTGACAGCAACTTGATAGCAGAATCGGTCCAGATCCACTATCTAACGCCAACAAGGGCCACCTAAACTATAGAACGGATAAGACGGGCCAAGCTCTCGTAATTCTCATAACCCAAAGGTCGCGGGGCAAAATCCCGCCAATCACTAACAAGAATCAGGATGAAAGAATTAGCCGAAACAATGCTCGCGGTATTCTCTGTTTTGACAGCAATCCTGACAGCAGAGACGACAATATGTCGTAGCAATCTATCGACGCAGTGGAACAATGATCGTGGCGTTCTCAACTGGATAATGCTCAATGGAACGCGATAGACAAACTGCTTGAAACTGGCAGTCATGAGGTCAGGGGTTCGATCCCCCTTGGCTCCACCAATTTAACAAGACAGTTAACGTTACCTATTTGGTGGCCTTTGTTACTTCCCCCCTCCTTGAAAGCAGCGTTGACAGCAACCCATTGACGATAACTAATTACGAGCCTGCGGTGGCAACGTCGCTGCTAAGGCGCCCTCGGCCCAGCTGGCCAGATAATCCAGATAACCCGGCACCATCACCGACGGCGGCGAACTCACGCACTCGTACTCGGTCGAATCGAACAACGCGTGAAGGCGAAAGCTGCGCCAGGTCGCAGCACCTCAAAGCGCTTCGCGCAAAATGTTTTTTTTCGATGATAGTTTTGGCCGTCCGATTGCGCCTTAACAGGTGAGCGCGATGAGGCGCTCTCGAAAACAACGAACTTTAAACGAAAGGAGACAGACATTATGAAGAAAAAAGACAAACGAGAAACGAGTATCCAATCCAGAGAGACCGAGCTACTGTCCGATTTGGAGTTGACCGGCGAGCAGGCTAAACAGACCAAAGCCGGAGCCGAAACACGAACCAGCGTGGCCGACCCGGTATTCGTTATCATAGGGTCATCAAGATGAAAGCAAAAGAGGAGTTATACATCAGGAAGCGCCGAGATTCCGTTCAAGCGCATGGTGGTCAGGCACAACGCCCCGCTTGATTTAGATCAGAAGCGGCTTGAACTATTGCGTCGTTTGAAGGCGGACAGCCAGTATCTCTGACCTGGTTGGCGGCTCGAAATCACCACCGGTCTCATTGAACCCTAACAACATATGGCGCACGCTCACCCGACTGCTAGAGAAGGCGGAGCTAGACCATTCTTCGATTACGATCTCAGACATCAGTGGGTGACTCTCAGACTTGCGGAGGGGGAAAACCTGAAGGGAGTGTCGGAGCTTCTAGGGCACAGCTCCACAAGGGTGACCGGCGATATTTACGCGCACGTTCTACCCTCGCAGCGCAAGGAATCCGCAGAGCACCATGACCCGCTACTTTTCGGTTGCCTTTTGCTATTCCCTTTTGCTATTTCGACCCGACAAACAACTTGGGCCGCTCGACAACCGGGCGGCTCATCCTTTTGCCGGTCAGTCACTTAGCGAGCCTGGGTAATCAGTCAAGAAGGCGGTTGAATGCATTGCTGGCAGTCATGAGGTCAGGGGTTCGATCTCCCTTGGCTCCACCAATGCATTCAAGAAGTTAAGGCTACCTATTCGGTAGCCTTTGTTATTTTCGCTCACCTTGACAGCGGCGTTGACAGCACCCCAAAAAGCGCGAACCGCGCAGCAACAACACCACTCTGCTGAAGCTCTGGATCGGGAGTGCCTGTTGGGTAGTGAATCTCTGTTGGTAGGTGAATTAACCACGGATTGGCCGAATTAGACGGATTCTAACAGATCAGATCCGCGCGAAATGTCTAATCCGCCCAATCCGTGGTCAATGGAATTGATTTCGAACTACCACCAACACAAATTGTGGACACGACTTCCGGTTGACCGGCGATCGGCTTTTGGGGAGAATTCTCTTAGCAACGGTGGTCGCTTGATTTCGAGAATCTCTGCGAAAGTCGAGAGACCCAGATGTTTACCAATCTGTTCCGCTCGCTTAACTCACCAACCAGGAGTCAAGAGGCAATTCACTTTTCGTCGTCCCGACGATTCAGGATGGTCTCCACCATCATATTCGCTGTTGGAATCACACTGAGTGTTTCCCCAAACGTGTTCGCGCAACACTATCAACAAACCAATCTGGTTTCCGATGTACCCGGCCTTGCGGCCACAACGGATCCTAACCTGGTAAATCCGTGGGGACTTGCCCGCAGCGGCGGAAGCCCGTGGTGGGTCGCCGACAACGGCACCGGATTGTCGACGCTCTATAACGGCGCCGGTGCGATTGTACCGCTCGTGGTCACCATCCCAGTGCCGCCAGGCGGTACCCCGCCTTCGACACCCACCGGCACGGTCTTTAACGGGAGCGCGGACTTCCAGGGAGCGCGCTTTATCTTCGTTACCCAAGAGGGGACGCTCTCCGGCTGGAGCGGGGGCACCAGCGCAGTCCTGAAGGTTGATAATTCCGGCTCAGCCATCTACACGGGTCTTGCCCTCGCCCAAAATAACGGCGCCAACTTCCTCTACGCCGCTAATTTCTTTGCAGGCACCATAGACGTGTTTGACAAAGACTACTTGCCGGTTACTTTGGCGGCGGGCGCTTTCTCCGATCCGAATCTTCCTGAGGATTTCGCTCCTTTCAACGTGCAGACCATCGGCAGTATGATTTTTGTTGCTTTTGCCAAACAGAATGAGGACGGGGATGAAGAGGTCGCCGGCCCCGGGCTCGGCTATGTTGATGCATTTGATGCAAGCGGCAATCTTCTTTTACGCCTAAGATCAGGACGTTGGATGAACGCGCCCTGGGGGATCGCGCTTGCGCCAAGTGACTTTGGCAAGTTCAGCAATATGTTGCTGGTGGGTCAGTTCGGCAGCGGGGAGATTGCGGCGTTCGATCTGAAGCATGGGAACTTTCATGGCCTTATGCGCACAGCCGACGGTAGCCCTCTGACGATCGAAGGGCTATGGGCATTGGATTTCGGGAACGGGGCAAACGCAGGACCCACTAACACACTGTTCTTTACCGCTGGGATCGACGATGAGACACACGGGCTCTTTGGTACGATAACGCCGATTCCGGGCGATGATGATTGATCCGATTTAAAGAACTGGTTAGGCACCAGTGCCAACCCTCAGACTGGCGCAGGCGGATAACTTGAAACCCGTGTCAGAGCTTCTGGGGCACAGTTCAACAAGGATAATTGGCGACATATACGCTCACGTTTTATCGTCGCAGCGTAAGGAATCGGCAGAGCAACATACCGCCTGCTGATCGGCTGAGTTTTGCTATTCCCCTTTACTATTTGCGATCCGCCAAACGACTTGGGCCGCTCCACAACCTAGCGGCTCATTCCTTTTCTATGTAGACAGTTAGCGAGTCGAGCCAACCATCACCGCGAGCGATTTGACTATGTTGCTGGCAGTCATGAGGTCAGGGGTTCGATCCCCCTTGGCCCCACCAATTTAACAAGACAGTTAAGGTTACCTATTTGGTGGCCTTTGTTACTTCCCCCACTTGAAAGGAGCGTTGACAGCAACCCAATGACGATAACTAATTACGAGCCTGCGGGGGCAACGTCGCTGCCAAGGCGTCCTCGGCCCAGCTGGCCAGATAATCCAGATAACCCGGCACCATCACCGACGGCGGCGAACTCACGCACTCGTACTCGGTCGAATCGAACAACGAAGTAAAAATGATCAAACAAGAGATCATCGAAATGATCGAACGAGTCGGCTTCGAACCCGTCGAAAGGGACACGGTCTACAACCGCATTGAGAAAGTTGAGGCGTAACCCAGCGATTGGGTAAGAGCCATGACATGATGTTATGAAAGGGTTAATCTATGGAACATAATAATGATGGCGACGGCTGCAGGGAGTCTGATCCAGCTCGGCGCGTTTGACGGAGATTCTTGACACCGACACCATTTGCTAAGAAGGTTGCGACAATCGCACAAGACCAACATACTCGGTTCCAATTCCTAAACGAAGCCGACCCCTCTGTAGCCACAACTTTGTCGCGAAATGTTTTTCCGGGTAGAACCATCATGAGATTGAGCAGTTAGGGCTCGGTCGCAAAAAAGGAGAACAATATGCCGATAGAAAAAACTGGTTGGGAATTTCACATCGTCAGGAAGTCCGAGCAACGGCGGTCTAGCGACGGCAAACGGCGAACGGTCGGCGAATACCAGATATTCCACGACGGGGTAAGGCAGACCAGTGCAGGTCTCTCAGGCACAGTTGCGGAAACCCGCGGACCTGGCGCCAACAAACCTGCTGCTAACAATCGACGCGTCGAGGAAGGGCGCTACCCTCTATTCACTCAGGACGGCGCGAAGTACGTTACGATCGGCTACAAGGATTCGGAGAGTACATCTGCCAAGCCCAAGCCGGGCCTTGAGCTTAAGGAAACCGGGCAGCGCTCAGAAATCCTTATCCACCCTGGCCAGGGTTTTCTCGCGAGCGTCGGCTGTATTAATCCCTGCAAGTCGCTCCCAAACGCTGCCGAGATGATCGACTTCGTGCCGAGCCGCAGACGAGTCATAGCCATCATCAACGATCTGAAGGCCCATGCTGGCGATAGTTTTCCAACAAAGAATGGCAAAAGGATTCCGAATGCTTTTGTCGTGATCGAAGGCGAGCCGCAATTCCAAGGCTGAGGAACAAAGGTGTTGAGGCAGCCGTCCTCAAGTGGATTGTGAATAGAGATCAAGGATCTCGAAGCAGACTTTAATAGGCTTGCTAAGGATAGCCAATTTATGGTTCAAGTGACGCCACCCTGCGCCTCATGAAAATCATTAATCTACAGATTCATTCTCTTTGTAATCGAAAGTATTCCGGTCAACACCGGCGTTCGGCGATCATTTATCCACTACCTCTACTGAAACTGAATCCAGCCAGGCCTTCCCGTCTCCCACCAGAACAAGCGCGTATGAAATCGAATCCGCATCCTTAGGCACGTCGGCGATTATTTCGTACACCCGCCATTCGGGCGAGGTGATTGGATATTTGTCAAGACTGTCGAATGCCGCAGACTGCGGACCGAAGCCTTTTCTTGAGACATTCAGCCTCAGCCACGACAGATTGCCTGCACCCGCAAGCTCTGCGCGGGCCGCGGCCCGCAGCTTGATCTTTTTGCCCCGATAGGCGGTCGCGTCGAGTCGCTGTACCACGCTTCCTACCACCTCGCCATAGTGCTTGCCCGGCGCACGGCTGATCTCGACGCATCGTTTCCCGCTGTAAGGGCGCTCTTCGCTTGTCGCGATCTGGAAATCGTAGCGGCGAAGTTTAGGCGATGCCCGCCAGTCAGCCGGGAGCTTGCCGACCTCGCCCCCCTCGAAATCGGCATTGGCAGGTGCCGAGAGTTTCGGCGCCGGTCCACGGCTGTCGATCTTATCCACCGGCCTCGCCGGAGTGGTCTTCTCCACAAACAAGAGCGCATCATAAATCTTCGGCGTCACCTGTTGGGTCAGGAAGTTGGCCGCGAATTGTTCACCATAACCGGCACCGATGCTTCTGGTAGCTTTAGGCTCGCCGAACCATTTGGCCACCGGCCCATCCGTCGGCACCGCTCGCAGATCAATAGCGGCCATTTGGAGTCCCGCACTCGCCAGCATCGAATCAAGACTTCCTTCACTCGCCGGAGTGACATTGAAGGGCCGCAACCCTCTTTCAGAAGGGAACGGCATCTCCATCGCCTGAAAGCCACCCTGATTGAAGGCGAAACCAAAAACCACCATCTCTCGACCCAGCGCTCGCCGCAGATGCTGTCCCATCCAGTCCATGCCGTACTGATTTTGCGTTGCCACATGTCCGTTATGCGCCCAGGCGACCATCTTAGCCCCCGGCCCCTCGTGATCCAGGATCCAGCGAATATTCTCCGCCATCGAGCGGTCGCGGACCGCTTGCTGAGTAAAGCCGACAGACGGCCCGCTCTGCATCTCGATGTTCTGAGCGAGAACCTGAGCGTGCTGCCGAGCGATAGCCCAATCATCGGCGCTGCTGCGTTTGACGTAATCCTGTTTGCGACTCTCAAGGCTCGCGACCACGGACTTGATCGTCTCTCCGGCCGCGGCCTTCTTCTCCTGAGCCAGCTTCGCGAATTCAAATTCCGTGTAAGGATTGGCCTGCAGCGCCAACTCCTTTTCCGCCATCTCCGCCTGGGCTGGATCGACGCGGCGCAGATAGGCCAGTGTCACCTTCGCCGCGCGCGCGGCCGATTGGATATCGAACCCATAGAACTTCACTTTCCGTGTGTGCTGAGCGTCAGCGTTGTAACGTCGCATCCACTCGATCATCTCCAGAACTTCTTCGGTATCCCACGTCCAGAAATAGATTCCTGCAAGCGCCTTGGCCAGGTCGCCTCGCCCGGTGAGGACGTATTCGTTGATGTCGAATGACTCAGGCATCGTGGCTTCGATGGCAAAAATATTGAAGCCCATCTCATTGACCAGGAACTCAAGCATCCGGTGCTTGAGTTGAAAAAACTCGCG
>Ga0075418_10005197_pt1 | contig 14732 bp, 9 predicted proteins | sample SoiMetdeltSBSDD2_FD_81776 | JGI IMG/M metagenome (GOLD analysis project Ga0075418, IMG submission 81776) | Bulk soil microbial communities from a Populus tree surrounding site in Tennessee, USA - Soil MetaG P. deltoides SBSDD2 | ecosystem: Environmental > Terrestrial > Soil > Tree plantation...
ATCGTGACCCAGGAATTCGGCTGCACGGGCTTTGCCTGGGAGCCGCCGCTCGGCAGCTGCCGACACTTCCACAAGGGCATCGACATCGCGGCGCCGCTCGGGCGACCCGTCCGCGCGGCCGGAGCCGGGCTCGTGATCATCGCCGGCCCGAACCCGTACGAAACCGGCTCGAACCGGGCGTGGCTCGTCGCGATCGCGCACAGCAGCGAGCTGATCACGTGGTACGGCCACCTGAAGACGAACATCCCCGTCCGCGTCGGCCAGCAGGTCACCGCCGGCCAGATCATCGGCTACGAGGGCATGACCGGGCGGACGACCGGGCCGCACCTCCACTGGGCGGTCCAGTTCCAGGGCACGTACAAGAACCCGCGTCTGTTCCTGTAAGCCGCCCGCGGCGCGCATTGGGCGGCGCGCGACCGGACCTTCTCGCGGTCAACCGCCAGCAGCCCTTAGCGCTTCGCATGACCGTCTTATGAACATACCTAGGCCTACGAGGCGCACAAGGGCGGTGACCGTGGCCGGATGGGTCGCCGGCACACTGATCCCGTGCACGTGTCGCCTCGGCCGAAGAGCGCCGGGGCTCCGTGGGTCGGCCTTATGGCTCGCCTAACCGCACAAATGCACATCACACGATCAAGGCGGTCGTTAAGGGTCGGAGGGGCGCAGGTCCTGGCGCGGATCGGGCCCGCGCTGGACTAAACGCAGCTAAACGGGCATCGTGCGTTGACACCGCCGGGTTGTTCGGAGCATCCTCTAGCGCAGCTCCGCTAAACCGGTTTAGCCCCCTCGAACTGGGGCGCTCGCCAGGACCTGATCGTGGCCCCCGATTTCGGCCCCGATCTCGCACCCGGTGAGCCTCGAGGTCGCCAAACCGATCGCGCCCTCGATCGCGCTTCGTGCGCACGCCACGACGATCACCGCAGTGTCCGCGGGAGGTTTCGACGATGCGTTCCCGATTCGCCGTCCGGTTGGCCGTCCTTCTCGCCGTCGCGGCGATCCTCCTCGGGCTCCTCCCGGGCGCAGGACCGATCGCCGCGTTGCGGCCGGAGTCTGCCCTCGCGAACCACACGCCGAACCCGAGCGCGGTGACGATCGCCGGAGATCTCCAGCAGGAGCTCGGCTGCAGCGGCGACTGGCAGCCCGACTGCGCGGCGACGCATCTCACGTACGACGGCGGCGACGACGTCTGGCAGCGCACGTTCACCGTCCCGAGCGGCAACTGGGAGTACAAGGCCCCGCTCAACGACAGCTGGAACGAGAACTACGGCCTTCACGCACAGTCAGGCGGCGCGAACATTCCGCTGTCGCTGGCCGGCTCGACCTCGGTCAAGTTCTACTACGACCACAAGAGCCACTGGGTCACCGACAACCACAACTCGGTCATCGCGGTCGCGCCCGGCAGCTTCCAGTCCGAGCTCGGCTGCTCCGGCGACTGGCAGCCGGACTGCCTGCGCTCGTGGCTCCAGGACCCCGACGGCGACGGAATCTACTCACTCGTTACGACGGCGCTCCCCGCCGGCTCGTACGAGGGCAAGGTCGCGCTCAACGAGAGCTGGGACGTCAACTACGGCCAGGGCGGCGTCCAGAACGGGGCGAACATCGCGTTCACGGTGCCGGTCACGGGCGCGAAGGTCACGTTCACCTACGACAGCGCCACACACGTCCTCACGATCCTCGCGGGCCACGCCGCCGACGGCAACGTCGAATGGGACGGCCTGCGCCACGACTCGCGCGACCTCCTGTATCGAACGCCGGGCGGCGCCGTCGCGGACGGCACGACCGTGCGCCTCCGCTTCCGGACGTTCCACAACGACGTGACGTCCGTGAAGGCGCGGATCTACAGCCTCAACCTCGGTGGCCAGGTCATCCGGCCGATGGCGATCGCCGCCGGCGACGTGTCGTGCTACCAGCCCGGCCTCGAAGCGGAGACCTGCGACTTCTGGGAGCTCACGATCCCGCCGGACATGCCGGCGCCCGGGCCAGACAACTTCTGGTACCGCTTCATCGTCAGCGACGGCGCCGATACCGACTATTACGGCGACAACACGACCGCCCTCGACGGCGGCCTCGGCGCCACGACCGACGATCCGGTCGACTACAGCTGGGCGCTCATGCGCTACGTCGGCGACTTCGCGTCGCCCGCGTGGGCCCAGGACGCGGTCATCTACCAGATCTTCCCCGACCGCTTCCGGAACGGCCGGAAGGACAACGATCCGAAGACCGGCGACCCGCGCTACGACGACCCGGTCCTGAAGCTGCCGTGGGGCACGCTGCCCGAGGGCTACTGCCGGAATTACGCGAATGGCAGCGACCCGGGCGTGTGCCCGTGGCGCTTCGACACGACGCCGCCCGACTGGAGCCCGCTCAAGGAAGGTCCGCGCGGACGCGACTACATGGGCGGCGACCTCAGGGCGTCGACCAGCAGCTCGACTACCTGTCGTCCATCGGGGTGACGGCGATCTACTTCAACCCGATCTTCGACGCAGGCTCCGATCACAGCTACGACACCCAGGACTACACCCGGATCGACCCGTACTTCGGCTCGCAGAGAGACTGGGACAACCTCGTCAAGCACGCCGACGCCCACGGCATCCGGGTCATCCTCGACGGCGTCTTCAACCATCTCTCGTCCGACAGCCCGTTCTTCGACCGGTATCACCACTACACGTCGAGCGGGGCGTGCGAGTCATTCGACTCGGCGTACCGCGACTGGTTCACGTTCCACGACGTCGCCGCGGGCACGGGCACGTGCGTCAGCAGCACGGGCGTCGTCAACGGCGCGACCTACGACGGCTGGTTCGGCTTCGACTCGATCCCCGTGATCACGAAGTCGAACGCCGAGGTCCTCGACTACTTCCTGACCGGCGATGACGCGATCGCGAAGCGCTGGCTCGAGGACGGCGCGAGCGCGTGGCGGATGGACGTCTCGGGCGACCCGTCGTTCCCGGCCGGCTACTGGGAGACGTTCCGCGACGTCGTCAAGGACACGGATCCCGACGCGCTCACGATCAGCGAGACCTGGCAGAAGGACTCGACGCTGCTGCGGATGCTCCGCGGCGACCGCCTCGACACGACGATGAACTACCGGTTCCGGGACGCCGTCATCGGCCTGCTGACGCCCGGCAACTTCGATTCGAAGGGCTTCGGCGACAGCGGCCGGATCATCGCGCCCTCCGAGTTCGCGGGGCGCCTCTCGTCGATCCGCGAGGACTACCCGGACGCGGCCTACTACGCGCTCATGAACCTCCTCGACAGCCACGACACGGAGCGCCTGCTGTGGACGCTCACGCCGGGTGTCGAAACCACCGCGGCGAAGGAAGGCAACGCGGCGAATGTCGCGAACGGCAAGCTCCGCCTCCGCCTCGCGTCGCTCATCCAGTACACGGTGCCCGGCGCGCCGACGGTCTATTACGGCGACGAGGTCGGCGTCACGGGCGATGACGATCCCGACGACCGGCGGACCTACCCGTGGGCGGACCTCGGCGGCTCGCCGGACAATGCCCTCAAGGCGCACTACACGGCGCTCGCCGGCCTCCGCTCGGAGCTAGACGCGCTGACCGCCGGGGACTTCCGAGTCCTCCTGGCCGACGACGCGGCCGAGACCGTGGCCTACGGCCGCAAGACCGGCTCGGGCGCGGCGATCGTCGCGCTCAACCGCTCGTCCTCCGAGCGGACCCTCACGATCAACGTCGCGGACTACGTCCCGAATGGCATCACGTTCGAACGGCGCTACGGCGTCGGCGTCGCGGCCTCGGGCTCGATCGCAACGGCCGGCGGCCAGCTCGTCGTCACGCTGCCGGCCTGGAGCGGACTGCTCCTCGCGACCGGCAGCGTCGACCTGACGCCGCCGCCCGCACCGGCGAACGTTGCCGTCATCGGCGAAGCGGCGAATGCGTTGACGGTCGAATGGACCGCCTCATCCGGCGCCGCGAGCTACGACGTCTACGTCAGCCCGCTCCGCGGCGGCGGCTACGTCAAGGCGGCCAGCGCCGGACCGATCACCGGCACGAAGTTCACGATCACCGGCCTCCAGAACGCCCGCGAGTACTTCGTAACGGTTCGCGCCCGCGACGCCATCGGCAACGCGAGCGGACCCTCGAACGAGGCCTCCGGCCTGCCCCATCCAACGATCGGCTGGGCGAATCTCCAGTGGCCGCCCTCGATGAGCCACACGATCTCGGCGGTCGACCGGACCGACACGGCCTACGGCCAGGTCTGGATCGACGGCCTCACCTCGCAGCCCGGCCCGACGCCCGGCCTGCGGGCTCAGCTCGGCTTCGGGCCCGACGGCTCGAACCCGGCCGGAAACGCCAACTGGACCTGGGTCGAGGCGACGTTCAACGTCGATGCGGGCAACAACGACGAGTTCCAGGCGTCGATGCTGCCCGAGTCAACGGGGACGTTCGACTACGCCTATCGGTACACGGTCACGAACGGCCGCGACTGGCTGTACGCGGACCTCAACGGGCCGGTCCCGGACGGCGCTTCGCCGCCGAACCCCGGCAGTCTCGTCGTCAATCCGAGCGGCGACGCCAGCGCGCCCGCCGCGCCCGCGAACCTCAACGTCGTCTCGGCCAGCCCGGCCGGCATCGAGCTCGCGTGGGACGCGGTCGCCGGCGACCCGACGTTGTACGGCTACGAGATCCGCCGCGGCACCACGTCCGGCGGGCCGTACACCACGATCGGGTTCAGCTCGAGCCCGGCGTTCACCGACAGCGGCGTCGACGAGGGCGCGACGTACGTCTACGTCGTTCGTTCGGTCGATACCTCGTTCAACAGATCCGGGCCGTCCAACGAGGTCCAGGCGACCGCGGAGCTGCGCACTGTCAGCGTGGTCTTCACGATCACCGTTCCGGCGTCGACGGACGGGACCGGTCGCTCGGTCTACATCGCCGGAACGCTCAGCCGCTTCGACGGTGGGCATCCCGACTGGGACCCCGGCGCGGTCGTGACGAGTCGCGTCGATGCGACCCACTGGACGATCACGCTGACCGGCCTCGAGGCTAACCAGATCGAGTACAAGTACACGCTCGGTGACTGGGATCATGTCGAGAAGGACAGCGCATGCGGCGAGATCGGGAACCGCCTGCTCACGTTGAGCTACGGCGCGACCGGCACGCAGGCCGTCAACGACGTCGTCCTGAACTGGAGGAACGTGGCGCCCTGCGGCAACTGAGCCGACGAGTGTGACCACCGGTCACGTCTGGAGGGTCGAGGGCCTGGCAATAGGGTTTTCGACAGGCCTCTCGTGACCACCGGTCACGTTTCGAAGGTCGAGGACCCCGTGCCCAGGCCTTCGGCGTGCCCGGCGTGACTAGGAGTCACGTGGAAGGTTCGAGGACTGGCGAGATGACCTCGCCGATCGGATGAACGTGACTACCGGTCACGCGCTGGCGAAGAACCGCTGCGGGCGGACGGTTGACCAACCGTTGACCATCCGGAGTTCGGGACGCTCGTGAGGCCGTGCTAGGATCGGGCTTCGAGGCGTTCGGCCCACGCACGAGGAGCGGCCGTGAAGCGGACGATGGCGGTGATCCTTGCCGGCGGTGAGGGTGAGCGCCTGTCGATCCTCTCGTCGGTCCGGGCCAAGCCGGCCGTCCCGTTCGGTGGCAAGTACCGGATCATCGACTTCTCGCTCTCGAACTGCGTCAACTCGGACATCAACCACATCCTCGTCCTGACGCAGTACGACCCCCGCTCGCTCAACGACCACATCGGCCTCGGCCGGCCGTGGGATCTCGACCGATCGCGTGGTGGCATCCGGCTCCTGCAGCCGTACATCAGCCGCCGGCGCGCCCAGGAGTGGTACCTCGGCACCGCAGATGCCGTGCTCAGGAACATCAGCGAGATCGATCGGTCCGATGTCGAGAACGTCCTCGTCCTCGCCGGCGACCACGTCTACAAGATGGACTACGCGCCGTTCGTGCAGGCCCATCGGCGTCACCGCGCGGACGTCACGATCGCTGTCCGTCGCGTGCCGCTCGCCGAGGCCTCGCGCATGGGCATCCTCGCGCTGGACGACAACGATCGCGTCACCGAGTGGGCCGAGAAGCCAAAGCAGCCGAAGAGCGACCTCGCCTCGATGGGCGTCTACGTCTTCTCGAAGCGAGCGCTGAAGAAGTGGCTGTCGGATGATCTCCCGGACTTCGGCGGCAACGTCGTCCCGGCGATGCTCGACGGCGGTGCCCGCGTCTTCGGCTACCGCTTCGACGGCTACTGGCAGGACGTCGGCACGATCCAGTCGTACTGGGAGGCCCAGATGGCCCTCCTCGTCGACCAGCCGGAGCTCGACCTGTACGACCGCGACTGGCTCATCTACACGAAGTCCGAGGAGCGGGCGCCGGCGAAGGTCGGCCCAACCGCCCAGGTCCATCGCAGCCTGATCAGCCACGGCTGCGTGATCAACGGCACCGTCGTGAACAGCGTGCTCTCGCCGGGCGTGCGGGTGGACGTTGGCGCGGTCGTGCGCGACTCGATCGTCATGTTCGACTGCGAAATCCGCTCGAGCGCGATCGTCGACCGGGCGATCCTCGACAAGGAGGTCGTCGTCGGCCAGGGCGCGATCGTCGGCGACGGGCCGGACCTCGACACGCCGAACAAGATGGAGCCGGGCCGGCTGAACACCGGCATCACGGTCGTCGGCAAGCGCGCGGTGATCCCGCGCGGGACGCGGATCGGGCGCAACGTCAAGGTCGCGGGCGACGTCAAGGCGACGGACTTTCCCTCGCGGCTCGTGAAGAGCGGGTCGTCGGTCGAGCGGAGCGCCGCCCGGAAGCCGGTCCCTCGGGAGCGCGCGGTCGCGGACGCCTGAACGACGCCCGATCGACGCGTGATCGACTGCCGATCGGCGGATCGAGGCGTCGCAGGTAGACTGTCCCGGCCATGCCGTCGGACGCCGTCGGCCCCGAGTCGATCGAGGGCTGGCTCTCTGAGCTCGGGCTCGAAGCGGTCGGTCGTGCGGAGCGCGAGGACGTCGTCTCGTGGGACGTCGTGCTCGACGGCCGCCGCCGGTTCGACCTTCGGATCACGCTCATTCTCGATCCCAGCCTTGGGCTCGTCTGCTGGGCCCACCTCGCCCCACCGATCGGCGACGGTCTTCGTCGCTCGTACCGGACGCTGCTGCGCTGGAACGACGAGTTCCCGTTCGCAAAGTTCTCCCTGAGCGACGATGGCCGGCCGATCCTGGCCTGTGAGATCGACTTCCGGCATCTCGACCGAGATGAGCTCGGCTTGACGCTCGCCCGGCTCGTCGGGATCGCCGATCGCCTGCTCGACGAAACGAAGAGCTGGATCTGGATCGGCGGCCGGATGCCGGACGGCTACGGCCAGCGCGCCGGGCGCAACGAGGCACTGCTCGGCCGCTACACGAGCCAGCTGCCGGAGCTCCTCGGGTCGTGAGGCTCGCGCGCTTCACCGGCGCCATTGGCGTCGCCGTCCTGGTCGGCTCGATGGTCGTCGCGCCGTCGCCCGTGCGCGCCGCGGAGCCCCCGCTGACACTCGTCACCGACGCTCGCTACGAGGTCCTGCCGGCGGAGCAGCGCGTGGCGGTGACCGTCGACATCCTCGCGACTAACCACCTCGTCGACACCGCCCAGAACCGCTACTTCTTCGAGCAGGCCTACCTCGCGGTCCAGCCCGGGGCGAGCGGGTTCAAGCTCAGCGCGAAGGGCCTCCGGCCGAAGGTCAGCGTCGTCGCGACCGAGCCGACGCACACGCTGCTCCTGCTGCGCTTCGGGACGCGCCTTGCCGCGGGCAAGAGCATGGCCCTCCAGCTGACGTTCGACCTCGCCGATCCGGGCGCGCCGCCGGCCCGCGAGATCCGGGTCTCGAACACGATCGTCACGTTCAGCGCCTGGGCGTTCGCGAGTGATGAGACGCCCGGCAGCACGGTCCGCCTCGCGTTTCCGCCGGGCTACGAGGTCACCTTCCTGCGCGGCCGGCTGGACGGCCCAACGGAGGACGAGTCTGGTCTCGAGGTGTGGACGAGCAGCCCGCTCGACGCGCCGACGAGCTTCGAAGCCGCGATCCGGGCAACGCGTGCGGCGACATACCTCGAGTCGAGGCGGAGCACCGGCGTCGGCTCGGTCACCGCGCGGGTCCTCTTCCGGGGCTGGACCGACGACCCGACCTGGCTCGACCAGGCCAGCCGCCTCGTCCTCGACGGTGCGCCGGCGCTGGCCGAGGCGATCGGCCGGCCGTGGCCGCTCGACGCGCCGCTCGTGGTCGAGGAGGGGCTCGTCGGCGAGGCCACCGATACCGCGGGCAGCTTCCAACCGAGCCGGCCGCGGATCGAGATCGCCTACTACGCGGGCCCCGAGGTCGTCCTGCACGAGGTTGCGCATGCCTGGTTCAACGGCAGCCGCCTCGCGGACCGTTGGGCCAACGAGGCATTCGCCTCGCTCTACGCCGAGCTCGCGGCCGAGGCGCTCGAGGAGCCGATCCAATCGCCGGAGCTCACCCCGGACATCGAGGTGGCGCGCCTGCCGCTGAACGCGTGGGCCGCGGCCGGCGAGGCCGGGGACGCCAGCGAGCGCTACGGCTACGCCGCGTCACTGACGCTGGGCCGCGCGATCCTGCGCCGCGCCGGACCAGACGGCCTGGCCGCGCTCTGGGCGGCGATCGACGCGGGAGCGCGGCCGTACGACGGGCCGGCCGCGGCCGAGCCGGTCGACTGGCGCGGCCTCCTCGACATCCTGGAGTCCGAGACCGGCGCGTCGTACAGCGACCTCTGGCGGCGGTACGTCGTCCGACCCGAGGACGTGCCGCTCCTCGAGGCTCGAGACGACGCGCGCGCGTCGTACGCCGCACTGGCGGTGGAGACCGACGACTGGCCCGTGCCGGCAACGATCGGTGACGCAATGCGAGCGTGGCGCTTCGACGTCGCCGAGGCGGCAATCGCGACGGCGCGATCCGTGGTTGCCCAGCGTGACCAGCTCCGGGCGGAGGCCGACGCAGCAGGCCTCGCCCTCCCGCCGACACTCCGCGACAGCTTCGCGGCCGGGCAGCTCGATCGCTCATCCGCGGAGCTCGATGCCGCCGGGGCCGCGCTCGACGAGATCGTGGCCGCGAATGGCGAGCGTCCGAGCGACGTTGGCCCGTTGGAGTGGCTCGGCCTCGTCGGCAGCGATCCCGAGGCGAGTCTCGGGACTGCCCGCGACGCCTTCTCGAGCGGCGATCTCGTGATCGCCTACGACTCGGCGGTCGACGCCGGAAGCGCGTGGAGCAGCGCGGCCGACGTCGCCCGCGGCCGGATCCTTGGCTCGATCATCGGGCTATTCGCCCTGTTCCTCTTCGCGCGCCTGATCGCCAGCCGAGGCTGGGCGCGCCAGGTCGGCTGGTCCTAGACTCACGCGGCGCGCTGGGCGCTGCCAGGAAGGTGGGCAGGATGCCGGGACGACGGGTGGCTCTGGCCGGACCCGTCCTCATCGCGCTCCTGCTGGCGCCCGCGCTCGCCGTCGCGCCGCCCCTCGTCGGGACCGCCGCGGGCGCGGCGGACACGCTGCGCGAGACGGCGTCCGCCACGTATGTCGCAGATCCCGCGAACGGCGTGGTCCACGTCACGGTCAGCGAATCCGCGCAGAACCTGAAGCCGAACGTCGTCAGTGGCGGCTTCATCCGGCAGTTCTACTACGACGAGCTCGCCCTCCCGATTCACGCCGAAGCGTCGAACGTCAGCGCCGCCGACAAGCGCGGCGCGCTCCGCGTCACGCGCGAGACCGAGGACGGTTACGACGTCGTCCGGATCCGGCTGCGCTCGGCGATCTACTACCGCCAGACGGCGTCGATCACGCTGCGCTACGACCTCACCGGGGGCGCACCGCGGTCGACGAGCCAGATCCGGGTCGGCCGCGCCTTCGTTGGCCTGTACCTCTACGCGTGGGGTGACGCCGGTCTCGGCAGCGTCCGGCTCGAGCTGCCAACGGGCTTCGATCCGGAAGTCAATGGCGACACGCTCGACCGGAGCGCCGTCGGCGGCGCCGTCGTGCTGTCGGCGAACGAGATCGCCGAGCCGTTCGCGTGGTTCTCGATCGTCTCCGCGAACCGTGACGCGAGCCTCGCGATCACGCGGGTCGCGCTCGGCAACGGCAACACGATCGTCGTTCGAGCGTGGCCGGAGGACTCGGAGTGGCAAGCCCGGGTCGCGGACACCCTGCGCCTCGGCACGCCGCTGTTGCGGACGCTCGTCGGCCTCGACTGGCCGGTCGACGGTGAGCTCGTCGTCACCGAGGTCCAGTCGGCGGCCCTCGAGGGCTTCGCCGGCATCTACGACCCGAGCAACGACACGATCCTCATCACCGAGGAGCTCGACGAGCTGACGATCGTCCATGAGGCATCGCATGCGTGGTTCAACGACGCCCTTTTCGACTCGCGCTGGATCGACGAGGGCCTCGCCGACGCCTATGCCTCGACGGTCCTCGACCAGCTCAAGATCGGCGTGTACGAGCCGCCCGAACGGCCGCGCCTGGGGTCGCCTGGCGCGGGACCGCTCGCCGACTGGGTCTTTCCGGGCCGCATCGCGGACGACGAGACGGCCGCTCGCGAGGACTACGGCTACAACGCCTCGTGGTACATCGTGCGGAGCCTCCTCGACGAGGTCGGCGAGGCCGGCATGCGCGGCGTCCTCCGCGCGGCAGCGAACGACGAGATCGCGTACCTCGGCGACGGTCCTCCGGAGAAGGTCCCTGCCCACGATGACTGGCGGCGATTCCTCGACCTGCTCGAGGAGCGCGCCGGCTCGACCGAGGCCGAGGACCTGTTCACCACGTTCATCCTGACGAGTCGCCAGGCCGCCGACCTTGCCGCGCGCGCCGGGGCCCGGGAGGCATACGCAGGCCTCGCGGCGGCCGGCGACGGCCTCGCACCGCCGTTCGTCGTGCGGCAGGCCATGTCGAAGTGGTTCTTCGAGGACGCCGATCGCTGGATCGCCGAGGCGACCGACCTGCTCGGCGATCGTGCGGCGCTCGAGGGCCGCGCCGAGACGCTGGAGGTCTCGCTGCCCGCCGATGTCGACGAGGCGTGGCGCGACGCGGAGTCGGATCTCGACGGCGTCCACGACGCGGTGACCGCCCTGGACGATGCGCTGGCCGACCTCACTGCCGCTCGCGCGGAGCTCGACGCCGAGCGCGATTTCGTCGTGAGCGTGGGACTGCTCGGGTCGACACCCGAGTCGGGCTGGGATGCCGCGGTCGCGGCCTTCGAGGCCGACGACCTGCCCGCGGCCGACCGCGCAACCGATGACGTTGTCGCACTGCTGGCCGGGGCGCCCGACGCCGGTCGGACACGCCTCGCCGGCGGCGGGGCCGTGCTCGGGGCGGTCGTGCTCGGCGGAATCCTCGTGGTTCGACGCCGACGCCGAGCGGTCCCCGTCCCGGCTGCCACGTCGGCCGCGGCCGCGGCGGCGGAGGCCTCTCGTGCGGAGGCCTCGGCTACACTCCCGCCCGAGCCGGACGCAGCCGCTGCGCAGCGCCCGCCGGACGAAATCGTCGATTCCCCGCCCGTCGATCCCGCACCGGAGGCGTAATGCCGATCCAGCGCTCGCGACCCTCGCGCGAGATCCTCTCGGGCGACTCGGCCGACGTCTACTTCGCGCGTGCCCAGAGGATCCTCGAGCGCGAAGGCCTCGACCCGATCGTGACGATGGAGGTCTTCGCCCGCCAGGACGCGGTCCTCTGCGGCATCGACGAGGCGAAGACCCTCCTTGCCCACGTGTTCGAGTCGGCAAACCCGGCCGAGGTGGTCGTCGAAGCGCTCGGCGACGGCGACACGATCGCGCCGAAGGAGATCGTCCTCCGGATCAACGCGCGATACCGCGCGTTCGGCCTGTACGAGACCGCGATGCTCGGGATGCTCGCCCAGTCGACCGGCTGGGCGACGGCCGCGCGCCAGGTCGTCGACGCGGCCGCGCCCGAACCCGTCATCAGCTTCGGCGCACGGCACATCCACCCCGATGTCACCGACGTCCTCGACTACGCCGCGATCGTCGGCGGCTGCGTCGGGGCGTCGACGCCGGCGGGCGCGCGCCTTGCCGGCCTCTCCCCGACGGGCACGATGCCGCACTCCCTCGTGCTGATCATCGGCGACACGGTGAAGGCCGCGGAGGCCTTCGACCGCGACCTCGAGCCCGACGTCCCGCGAATCGTCCTCGTCGACACGTTCCGGGACGAGGCTGAGGAGTCACTCCGGGTCGCCCATGCGCTCGGCGATCGGCTCTACGGCATCCGGCTCGACACGCCGTCCGAGCGTGGCCGCGTGACCGCCGACCTCGTCCACGAGGTCCGCGCGCGGCTGGATCAGGCCGGCTTTGGCCACGTGAAGATCGTCGTCTCGGGCGGCCTCACGCCCGAGCGGATCGGCTACTTCAAGACCGCCGGCGCACCGGTCGACTCGTACGCGGTGGGTTCGTACATCTCGGGCGCGACGCCGATCGACTTCACCGGTGACATCAAGGAGATCGACGGCCGGCCGATCGCGAAGCGCGGCCGGATCCCCGGCCGGACCGACAGCCCCCGGCTGAAGCGCGTCGACCTTGCGGAGTGGCGCGGGGCCTAGGTTCGACGTCGTGGTGACGGCCTGCGCCACCGAGCACGGCCGCGGAAGGCACGTCGCGGCCGTCCGTGCCACCATCGTGGGGTGAGCCAACCCGAGCCCGCCGAGCACCCCGAGCCGAGTCCTGAGCCGGGCCCCGAGTCCGACGACGACCGGGAGAGCGCCTACGCGCTGCTCCAGCGCGGCCAGGACCTGCTGCGGCGGCGCCACCATGCCCAGGCGGCCATCGTCCTGGCGCGGGCGGCGAAACTCGAGCCGCGCAAGGGCTCGATCCTCGAGGCGCTCGGGCGGGCCTATCACAACAGCGGCCAGTTCGAGCCGGCGCGCGAGACCTTCGAGGCCCTGCTCGAGGTCGACCCGTCCGGGCCGTGGGCGCACTACGCGATCGCGCAGAGCCTGCGCAAGCTCGGCCGTTCCGCGGAAGCTCGGACGCACCTTCGGCTCGCCGTGGCGATGGACCCAACGTCCGACCTGTTCCGGAAATCGCTCGACCGCCTGAGCGGCGCGCGCACGACGTCCGAGGGCTGAGGCCCGCCGCCGAGCCTCCGCCCCGACGTCCTAGTTCATTCGAGGGCGCGAGTGGCTCGGATCCTCCGGAATGTCGCCCACAGAGGCACTAACCATGACCTCTGCCGTTGTTGAGCGCCCCCAGGACGCCCACCAGGCTCCTGTCGTGCACGCCAGCTAGCCAGCTTGGGGACCCACAAGGCTCGCGCGCGCCGGACTTTCCTCGCTAAGGTCGCCAATAGCGACATTCGATAGGAACGTGCTCGCTGGCTCAGCTGGGCGAGGCCTCTTGCTCCATTCTGCGGGCCAGCCAGGTCAGGCCCGCGAACGACTTCGCGTCCTCGATCTCGCCGCGCTCGGCCAGGCCGACCGCCTCGCGCCACGGCATCCGGACGAGCTCGAGGCGCTCGTCCGGGTCCGGACCGAGACGGCCGTCCCCGTGCGCGGGCGCGAGATCCGTCGCGAAATAGAGGTGCATGAGCTCGGTCGCGAAGCCGGGCGCGGTCCAGAACGCGGCGACGTGCTCCCACGTCCCCGCGCGGTAGCCCGTTTCCTCCTCGAGCTCTCGCGCCGCGGCGAGGGCCGGATCCTCCTTCGTGCCGCTGGCACGGTCGCGGTGCAGCGTGCCCGCAGGGATCTCGAGCAGGATCTTGCCGGCAGCCAGCCGGAACTGTCGGACCATGAGGACATGGCCCTGCGGGTCCAGCGCGACGACGGCCACCGCTCCGGGATGGCCGACGATCGCGCGCTCGGAGCGCCGGCCATCCGCGAGCTCGATCTCGTAGACGGTCAGGTCGAGGTAGCCGCCCTCGTATTCGCGATGTGCGCCACGGACCGTCTCGACGAGCTGGCTGTCATCCGGCTCGGGCATCGGGACGGCCCGCGTTCGACCGTCAGCCTGCGGCGGTGGCGGCCAGCGCCTCGCCCGAGTCGGCGTCGAAGAGGTGGAGCCGGCTCAGCGGCACCTTGAGGTCGAGCACGTCGCCCGGCTTCACGCGGTGGGCGGACGCCACGACGGCAACGATGTCGTCGGTTCGACCCTGGACGGTGACGTGGAGCAGCTCCTCGTTGCCGAGATATTCGACGACCTCGGCCGTGCCCCGGATCGAGGCCGAGTCGGCGACCTCGCCGAGCTCGAGATGCTCGGGCCGGAAGCCGGCGACGAGCTTGCGGTCGGGCTTCTGCCCGAGCGCGTCGCGGTAGCGCGACGGGACCGTCGCGGTCAGGCCGTCGCCGTTCAGCGTCGCTGCGGGCCCGCCGCCGTTGGTCGCGACATCCGCGAAGTTCATCGACGGGCTGCCGATGAATCCGGCGACGAAGCGGTTGTTCGGGTGGTCGTAGAGGTTCTGGGGTGTCCCGACCTGCTGGATCTCGCCCTTGTCCATGACCGCGATTCGGCTGCCCATCGTCATCGCCTCGACCTGGTCGTGCGTGACGTAGACGGTCGTCGTCTTGAGCCGCTGGTGGAGGCGCGCGATCTCGGCGCGCGTCTGGACGCGCAGCTTCGCGTCGAGGTTGGAGAGCGGCTCGTCCATGAGGAACACGGCCGGCTCGCGGACGATCGCGCGACCGAGCGCGACGCGCTGGCGCTGGCCGCCGGACAGCTCACGTGGCTTGCGCTGGAGCATGTTCTCGAGGCCCAGGATCCGGGCCGCGTCGCCGACGCGCCGCTCGATGTC
>Ga0075418_10005198_pt1 | contig 14730 bp, 10 predicted proteins | sample SoiMetdeltSBSDD2_FD_81776 | JGI IMG/M metagenome (GOLD analysis project Ga0075418, IMG submission 81776) | Bulk soil microbial communities from a Populus tree surrounding site in Tennessee, USA - Soil MetaG P. deltoides SBSDD2 | ecosystem: Environmental > Terrestrial > Soil > Tree plantation...
CATACTCCATATGCTAAAGCCGGAGGCCCAGAGGAACAAGGACATTCTCGCTCGGTTTGGCCAACTTCGGACTTCCCTGCTCGCATCAGTGCTGCGCTTAGGACCTTAATATTGATCTTAGGTTTTGGCTATCTTTGGTTCGTAACCGGAACACTCGATGACTGGAAGGCGCGGGTATTTCGGGAAGCTCGAATCACCGACCCAACGTTCGCACTGATAGAATGTGGAACCGCGCGCGGACTCGATTTTGCGCATGTAACCGCAGGCGCTGCATAACCCGACGCGTTCTGGTTTGGTTTTGGGCAGTTTGACCACAGTTGAATTCCGGGCAATAGGGCCATCTTATCGCAGCTAGGGCAGCTTGGACGGGTTAAACCGAAGTAGCCCGGCTAATTGTCAGGAGCAAAAATGGCCTATCCGGAATTTCCAGCTCCAATCACGGGATATAGCGTTACGATAGTGCTGAGCGCACGACCAAATCGAGCCTGGTTCGAGGCAGCGGTGCGACTCATGGGGGCGATATGAAGAGAATACCAGCATCCGAAATCACTCCGGAATCTATCTATCTTTCCAGGCGGCGATTCATTGGAACGGCAAGCGCGCTTGCGGGAAATGCGTTGTTTCCCCCGGGTCTTTGGGCGGCTGATGCCTACGACGAGCTGCGGAAGGAGCTGACACCTCTGAAGGCAATCACTGGATACAACAACTTCTACGAGTTCTCCACCAAGAAAGAAGATGTTGCGCCACTGTCGCAAGCATTTCGAACCTCGCCTTGGAGCGTCAAGGTTGGCGGGCACGTCAGCAAACCCGGAACGTTTGATATCGACGATATCCGGAAGAGGTTCCCTCAAGAGGAGCGCGTCTACCGACTGCGCTGCGTGGAGGGCTGGTCAATGGTGATTCCCTGGATGGGATTCCCCCTGGCGGCCTTGCTCAAAGTCGTCGAACCCACGCCGAAGGCCAAATACGTCCGCTTTGAGACCCTGCAGGACTGGAAGCAAATGCCGGGTCAAAAGAGTTCCTGGTACTCCTGGCCGTATGTCGAAGGGTTGCGGTTAGACGAAGCCATGAACGATTTGGCCATCCTGGCGACCGGACTCTACGGCAACCCCCTGCCTCCTCAGAACGGTGCTCCGATCAGACTCGTCGTTCCCTGGAAGTATGGATTCAAGAGCATCAAATCCATTGTGAAGATTGACCTGGTCGGATCCATGCCAAATTCGCTGTGGATGCAAGCCGCTCCGAATGAGTACGGATTCTATGCGAACGTCAATCCAGCCGTAGACCATCCTCGCTGGTCCCAGGCCACCGAGCGACGGATTGGCGAGCTCCTCCGACGAAAGACGTTGCCCTTCAACGGATACGCTGAGCAGGTGAAACAGCTCTACGCTGGCATGGATTTGCGGAGGGACTTTTGATGGTTTGGCTCAGGCGCGCATGGCTGTCAATCCTGACTCACGTTGGAGCTCTGCTGCCGCTGGCAAGGCTGATCTGGAACTTTTTTCACGATCAGTTGACGGCCAATCCGATTCAATACATCACTTTTCAAACCGGCAAGTCTGCGCTCGTGTTGCTCGTTCTCGCTTTGGCATGCACCCCGCTCAACACCATCTTTGAGCTGAAGCGTGTAGTCGGACTCCGCAAGACGCTCGGGTTGTATGCATTCCTGTACGCAACGCTGCACTTTCTGACGTTCGTTGGCCTTGACTACCAGTTCGATCCGGAATTACTCAAGGAAGCTATCTTCAAGAAGCGTTATGCGCTGGTCGGGTTCGCTGCATTCCTGTCGCTGCTTCCGTTAGCTATCACCTCGACCAAAGGATGGATGCGGCGATTGGGCAAAAACTGGAAGCGCCTTCACCGTCTCATTTACCTCGCCGCGTTGCTGGCTGTAATCCATTTCGTCTGGCTGGTAAAGTCCGATATTCGGGAGCCCCTCGGCTACGGCGCGGTTGTCCTGTTGCTACTGGCATTGCGCTTGAAGGCGATCCGGAAAGCACTGGTGGATCTGCGCGAGAGGGTTGCAGCCCGACGCCGTAGCTACAACCGCGTTACATTTCGCGAAGACTTGCAGTGACCAGCGTGCACGAGATGAGTTCTCTCCCCCTTGCGCAGCGCATCAGGGGGAGATCAAAAGGGGGGGTGGACCTTCGTGCTCCTCGAAGTCGGAGGCGGCACGCAAGATCTTGAGTGAAAGCGAATGTCACCGGGCAATTGACGGCAGGGTGTCATCGCAACGCGGCTGACGCCGTGCTTGGATCCGGGCTTTGCGGCCGTGCAAAGAACCGCGGGCTCTCCTGCGAGAACAACACCCACAGGCCATAGATTCCCAGTGCAGTGCCAAATGGAATGCTCAGCAGGTGAAACGCTGACACGACGATGGCCAGGGTACGCGACCAGGCCTTGAAGTTTAGCAACCCGATGCCCGCTACAATCGACGGAACAGAGAGCAGGAGCAGGAAGAATGCAATGGCACCGCCAACCAACCCGATGATGGGCAGTGCAATGGCCGCATCTGCGTCGTGATGGATTGCGGTCCCGACAATACCGAAGGCGCTACCGAAGACCAGCAGCACTATTAGCCCCCCAAGCGCTCCCATGGCCCCCCACACAATGTTCAGTACGCCCAGGATCTTAATATGTTGTTCCATGTTCTTCTCCATTGAGGTCGGCTCCTCTTGTTGAGAATCTCTCCCTGTGCCCAACATACGTAAGTGCCCGTTGCGATGTTCCGTGAATCGGTATAACCGCCTCAGAGACCGCCATTTTGTCGACTCACGCCAAAGCCTGAGTTACCAACTCTCCATGCACGTCGGTTAACCGGAAGTAGCGTCCTTGGAACTTATAGGTTAGCCGCGTATGATCGAGTCCCAGGCAATGCAGAATCGTGGCGTTGAGGTCGAACACCGAGATTGGATCACGGACGATGTTGTAGCTGAAGTCATCGGTCTCGCCGATAGTGACACCGCCTTTGATACCACCGCCAGCCAGCCAAAGCGTGAAACAGCGCGGATGATGGTCGCGTCCGTAATCGTCTGCTGTGAGTTTTCCTTGCGAATACACGGTACGCCCGAATTCGCCGCCCCAAATGACCAGAGTATCTTCGAATAGACCGCGCTCCTTCAGGTCTTGAATGAGAGCGGCGGTGGGCTGGTCCGTGTTCTTGCACTGCCCGGCGATCTGCTTCGGGCAGTTGTTGTGTTGATCCCAGCCGCGATGGAACAACTGGATGAAACGCACGCCCCGCTCGGCCAGTCGGCGTGCCAGAATACAGTTTGCCGCGAATGTCCCTGGCTTGCGGGCGTCGGGGCCGTATCTTTCCAAGATCTTCTCCGGCTCTTTCGAGAGATCGGTCAATTCGGGTACGGACGATTGCATCCGGTAAGCCAGTTCGTACTGCGACACGCGGGAAAGAATCTCCGGATCGCCGAACGTTTCAGCATTCTTTTGATTCAACTTCGACAAATCGTCCAGAAAACGGCGGCGGACTTCGCTATTGATCCCCGGAGGGTTCGACAGGTAAAGCACCGGGTCTGAACCGCTGTGAAACTTCACGCCCTGATAGCGCGAAGAGAGAAAGCCACTACCCCACAAGCGGTCGTACAGTGGCTGGTCGCTCGAAGCTCCGACCGAGACCATCACAACGAACGCCGGCAGGTCCTTGTTCTCACTGCCGAGACCGTAGGCAATCCAGGCTCCCAAACTCGGACGCCCTGCCAGTTGAAACCCGGTGAGCGAAAAAGTGATGGCAGGGTCGTGATTAATCTGATCCGTGTGCATCGATTTTATGAAACAGAGATCGTCTGCAATCTTTGCCGTATGTGGCAGCAACTCGCTCAGGGTCGCGCCTGACTTCCCGTATTGACCGAACTTGTAGATCGAAGGCGCGGTGGGGAAGGTGGATTGAAAGGCGGTCATTCCTGTCAGCCGCTGTCCGCGCCGCACGGAATCCGGAAGATCCTGGCCGCGATATCTTTCCAACTGTGGCTTGTGATCGAAAAGCTCCAGCTGTGACGGGCCGCCCGATTGAAACAGATAGATCACGCGCTTGGCTTTGGGCGCGAAATGAGGCACATCTGGCAAACCGCCTGACTGTGTCGCAACGCCCTCCGCCGCGCCGGCAGCCAGACCGTCTTCCTTCAATAGTGCTGCCAACGCGGCTGTACCAAGACCCAATCCGCAGGGCTGAAGAAGTGCCTGCGCGACATCTGCAGGCGAAACTCATCCAGAGGATTGATCGATTCGATGTTCATTGTTTCGTAATGACCTCATCGAGATTCAGAATCAAGCTCGCAATCACCGCATACGCCGCCAGTTCCTCAGAGCTCAGCTTTGGCTCACTCGGCTTGGTGCCAACGGCCAACAGCCGCGTCGCCTCTTGGGGATGGCCATGAAAATACTCCAACTGTGATCGCAGATTCCCCAGCAGCACCTGAGTCTCATTCGCATCCGGCCGCCGCCCGGCTGCCAGCCTTAGTCCGAGCGCAATGCGGTCTTCGGGCTTCGAGCCGCCGTCGTTCAGCATGCGCTGAGCCATCATTCTGGCGGCTTCAATGTAGGTGGTGTCGTTCATCAAATTCAGTGCTTGCAACGGCGTGTTGGTGCGCGTTTCGCGCACCATGCAATACTCTCGGGAGGAGGCATCAAAAACATTCATTGCCGGCGGATTCACCGTGCGCTTCCAGAAGGTGTAAAGACTTCGCCGCCACAACCCTTTGCTCTTGTCCTGCGCGTACTTGGTCATGTTCGAGAACAGCAGGTCTTTATATAGACCTTCCGGCTGATAGGGTTTGACCGACGGGCCGCCAAGCTCCTCGACCAATAGTCCAGAAACAAACAATGCCTGGTCGCGAATCATTTCGGCAGGCAATCGCACCCGCGGGCCGCGAGCCAGTAGTCGGTTCTCCGGATCGCGTTGCAGCAGTTCGGGAGTGAGTCGTGAACTCTGGCGATAAGTGCTGCTCATGACAATGGTCTTGAGCAACGCTTTGACGTTCCAGCTGTTTTGCTGAAACTCGACCGCAAGCCAATCGAGCAACTCCGGGTGCGACGGCCGCTCACCCTGCGCGCCGAAATCTTCGGACGTCTTCACCAGCCCGGTGCTGAAGAACATTTGCCAGAAGCGATTGACCGTCACCCGCGCCGTCAGCGGGTTCTCCGTGCTGACAAGCCAGCGAGCCAACCCCAGCCGGTTGTTCGGCCACGCTTTCGGCAGCGTGGGCAAGACCGCAGGAACGCCGCGCTCGACGCTCTCGCCCTTGGCATCATAGGCACCACGCCGCAGCACGAAGGCTGGCCTCGGCTGCGGGAGTTCTTCCATTACCATCAACGTCACAATCGACGCTTCGAGCGCGGCCTTCTGCCGTTGCAGGTCGCGCAGCGACTTCCAAGCGCTGCGGGTGGTCACGGATGCGGCGTCGTCGAGAAACGCGTTGCGGATCTTCAAGCGCTGCCCCTCGCTTCGCCTTTGGCGCGGAATCATTGCAATCTGAGACAGCGAATCAGGACAGGACAGAATCGCAATTTGTTCGGCGCTCGGCAGCGCTTTGTAGATCCGCACTTCGTCCAGCATCCCTTTGAAGCGCCACTGCGGCCCGCCGCCTCCAGCGAGTCGCAGGTGTGCGTCGTTGTTGGCGAACTGCCGGAACAGGCGGCTATTGTTGACCTTTAGCGCTTGTTTCTGTCCGTCAACGTAGATCTGAACCTTGTCAAAAGGTTGCAGACTGTCAAACGTGGCCAGCACGTGGTGCCATGTCTGGATGGGAAGCTTGCTCTCTGTTTCGACGCGAAAGGAATCGTCTGCCCACACACCGACCAGGTTGAAGTGCACTTTGCCGTTGACGAAAAACACCCCGTAGCCACGCCCTTTGGGCAGATTGTTCTCCTGCTCGGTCACGTTATCGCTCATGCGCGTGACCAGGGCGCCGCCATTCTCAGACTCAGGATAAAACCAGACTGAAATGGCAAACCGGTCCTTGAAGTCGTGCACCCGGTCGCGGTAATCGAAGCTGGCTGCCTTACCCGCGTCGAACCAGAGCTTACCGTCGAACGTCACACCTTGGCCGAGCGGCGACGCTGTGTATTGCGCGGGTCCGTCCTTGAAGCCAACCTCCACCTTCTCCGGAACCTTGGCTTTAGGACTGGCATCTGCCTCACTTGGCTCTTCTGGTTCCGGTGTCCGGCTGGTTTCGGCAACGAAGAGAGTGGCGCTTTTGTCAAGCGCGTGGTGTAGAACCAGGTCGTCGGTTGGAAACCACTGCTGGTTCTGCGAAGCCACGAGGGATTTTTCCCAAAGCCGCTGGGCTGGCGCGACTGCCTTCAACGAGGTCGTAAGTTGTCTTTCTGCCGAGGCGATCTTCGCCTCCAATGCGTTGAGCTGTTGCTCTTGCTCTCGTGTAGGTGCGGGCATCCAGGGACGCGAGTTACCAAAGTTGGCGAAGCGCCCGTCCTCCGGGACGCTGTTGAAGTAGGCATAGAGCTGGTAATACTCCTTCTGGGTGAAGGGGTCGTACTTGTGATTGTGGCAGCGCGCGCAGCCCATCGTCAGGCCCAGGAACACGGTCGAAACCGTGTCGACGCGGTCAACGACGTATTCGACCGCATACTCTTCGGGCACCAATCCGTCTTCCGAGTTGCCACGATGGTTGCGATTGAAGGCTGTTGCGATGCGTTGCTCCAAGGTGGGGTTGGGCAGCAGATCTCCGGCGAGTTGCTCGATGACAAATTGATCGAAAGGCCGATTGCGGTTGAAGCCCTCGATCACCCAGTCGCGCCAGCGCCACATCTCCCGCTCGCCGTCGAGTTGATATCCGTTCGTGTCGGCATAGCGGGCTGCATCGAGCCAGCGATACGCCATCCGCTCCCCGTAGCGTGGCGAAGCGAGCAGACGGTCCACAACCTTTTCGTAGGCCTTCTGCGCTGGATCGCGCACAAAATCGTCAATCTCTTGTGGAGTGGGTGGCAGGCCTGTCAGATCGAACGAAACACGGCGGATCAACGTTGCGCGATCGGCTTCCGCCGCGGGGTGTAAGCCTTCCTGCTCCAACCTGGCCAGCACGAAGGAATCAATGCCATTGCGAGGCCAAGCCAGGTCCTTGACCGTTGGCAATATCGGCCTGACCGGCATCTTGAAAGCCCAATGCTGCTGCCACTGCGCCCCCTGGGCGACCCACTGAGTCAGGCGTTCGATCTCTTCTTTTGTTAGTTTGTGTGTCGAATACACCGGCGGCATACGCAGCGATTCCTCTTCGGCGTTGATGCGCCGCACCAGTTCGCTTTGTTCAGGATGTCCGCGAACGACGGCACGCCGGCCTTCGCCCAGATCGGCGAAGGCGTGCGCTTCGGTATCGAACCGCAGCGGACTTTTGTTGTTCGGGGCATCCGGCCCGTGGCAAGCGAAGCACTTGTCCGAAAGAATCGGACGAATGTCGCGGCTGAAGTCAACGCGACGGGATGATCCAGCGCCGGGTGCCGCTGCGTTTTGCACGGCCCTTGCCGATGGGTAGGCAAACGCGGCCAGGCCAAACACACAGGCTGCGAAGCAAAGCAACCCTCTGAGTTTCTGTATGCCAAAACGTGACATGTTCTATGGCCGCCGCGAGATTTGCGGCGTCTAATCCTCCATTCGAATCCACCCAAATCGCTCCGGAACGTGAAAGTTCAGTTGGAAGGTCGGGCTCCATGCCAGGAACCGCCGCTGACTGTCGTCGCCCAAGCCATCACACCGAAAGAAATTGATGCGCCACTCCATGTCGCGCTCAATCTGCCGGATGCCCAGCGACGCCGCCGGGATTCGCATCTCACAACTCCAGAGTTTAGACTCTTCGTCAATAAGAGTGGCATGTTCGAAACCAGAGTTCCAGCCGGCATCCAGGCGAATCTCGTCGAGTTTTTCAATGGCGAGGTCAATCCACAGGTTGTTTGGAGCAACTTCAAACTCCCAATAGCGATGCAGGCGTTCTGGAAATGGCGTCAGGAACACTTCAGCAACATCTCGATTCCAGAGTTCCCATCGCTCCTGTCCTGCGTCTTCACCCAAGTATAGATTTAATTCGGTGTAATGGCACCAGAAGGCTATATAGAGATGTTCCGGACTCCAGCGCCCGCTGGCTTCTGTCTTGGTTACCGGATGCGAACGCTGAGGGATCACAGTATCCACCAGAGTCAGCCGCGAAGCACCCTGCCAGGCAGATTTTGAAAGGTTGCCATCCGGAAGATAGTCTTCCTCAAGCCGATGGGCGACGACGCGATAGTCAATTGAAGGAACAGATTCGATTGTCATGAAACTGAAGAACCACTCCTCTGCTGCAAGGTCGGCTCCCCTTTCCCCAACGCGGGAGAGAGGTTGGGGGTGAGGGGGAAGTCCCGCTGACACACTCCGACAGCCTACTGCGCTTTCAAATGTACCGGTTGCCAAAACGCTCCATTGCCGGCGGAATCCCAGGCGGCGAATCGTACCCACTTCTTTCCGGCAGCATCGAAAGGGATCTTGAATCGGTGCGACCCAAACGGCGGCTGATCGGTCGCCCGCACCAGCTGCCGGTCTGTCTTTTGTCCATCGCCCCAAACCACTTCCAGGAATTCCAGCGGATAAGTCCACTGCAGATCTGCCACGATGGTGCGCTGCGGTCCCGACCCTTCGATCGCGAAGTTTTTGAACAATACTTCGCCACTGGTGACAAAGAAGCTACCGTCACGCAGTGATTTCACGATCGGACTCCAATCGTCTCCAAAGCCCGGCAAACGATCAAGCTTCAGGTAGTTCACCATCAAGTGCTGGTAACTATCATCATCGGGAAACTTGGCGTAGGTGTCCCCTTCAGCCACCAGATACTTTGGCCCGGCCCAATTGTTCATGTCGTCCAAAGTGCCCAGACAGCGAACTTCACACAACCGGGACTCAGACAAATCCACTGGCAAAGATTGAAACGCTCCTCCCAGGAAGCGGTCGCTGCGAAAGTATTCCGTTTCGCGGGTTGCATCCGGATAGCCGCTCGAACCTTTGGTGCGCGGGTGTGCTTGCCAGACCAAACCGTTCTCGGCTTTCAGCATCTCCAGCTCGTCAGAGGCTGATCCCACATGGTAGACCTTACCGTACTCTGGATGGTTTTCTACCAGTGCCTGTCCGGGCTCTCGCACTTGCGTCCAGAAAACGGCTCGCGGAAAAACCGTCGTGTAATGACCGCCGAAGTGCGCGTTGGGCTCCTCTCCCGGCATGATCAGAAAATCGCGATCAGAGTGGCGGCGCGACGCTTCGAAGTAAGCCTTCTGCTCCGGCAGCCTCAGCGGCCCTGGATCCTTGGCGTGACCATCCCCGTGGAAGTCCGACATCATTGCAATGTTGATGCCCAGCGCCCGAAACGTTGGAATCCATGGCGGCTGAAAATCCAGGCTGCCTGCATCCAAGACCTGCTCGTGAAACGCGGTGTGGAAGTGGCTGACTGCGACCTGAAAACCCGGCACTGGAGCGTATCGATCATCGTGCGTAAACGCCATCACCTGCTCCTGAGTCGCCACACTCGATTCAGGACTAAGGTAGTAGTACACAGCCATACGCTGCCAGGTCCCGGGCGGAGCGTTGTAGAGCGCGAAGTTGCCTAGTGCGAAACTCCTGGCTTGGCGAGAGCGCCGCTGCCAAACATCATCCGACATGCCAAAAGGCCGGTACATCTCTTCCCGGTCGGCTTGCCGAACGCCGACCGAGAACGACTGACCATCGTCCTTGCGATACCAGACATAGCCCAGGTTCAATTCGATTTCACGGCCAAAGAAGAACTTGTGCGAAGGCGGGAACACTGCCATCGAGCCACCACCGCTTTCGACGATGGCCAACCGGTTGCGCGCGCGCAAGGCCACTGGATCGGTGTTTGGCGACCCGCCAAATTCAACCTTCTGCCACCCACGCGCAACGTCGCGCCACACGACCCGCTTCGCCCGATCGATTTGGAAGCCTCGCAATCCGGCTCGGTAATGGTAGGCCACGGCAGCTTCGTCGGTCTTCGCGATCGCCTCCTGGCGAAGCAAGTTGGTGCCGCGATAGGCGGTGAATTGAAGTCGCCCCGAGAAGATTCCCAATGAGAGGCCGGAGAACGACACTTCGACGCGAGCTCCGTCGCTCTTCACTCGGCAATCGCGGGAATCGTACGTCGCAGCAGCGCGCCGAATCTCGTCTGCGCTCCGCGGGAGTCCCGAGTTGGTGCCGGACGCACCGGGAACCACCAACGGCGCATCCCAGAAGACCTTCCACTTCTCCTGCTCGAGGAATTCAGTGTCGCGATCCAGGCCTAACTTGGTCAAAGGTTCCAACTGCTGCTGCGAGATGCGACGCCGGCCCGTCGTCACGTGGAACTCGGGCCGGAGATCTTGTCCCAGGATCACCTTCGCGCCGCCCATTTTGCGCACGCTCATCTCTTGAATCACAGGCGAGGTGCCCTGGAGTCCGAAGCTGACTTGCACTTGCTGATGGGCGGCACCTTCCCAACTGAGTTGTAGAAGGTCGCCTTTGAGTTCAGGGCGAATGCCTTCGGTAGGTTGATACTGGCTGAAGTCGCAGGACAACGGGACAGCAATTCCGTTGGTGGCGAGGAGGAGAAAGAACCATAACGATCTGACCAACGTGAGCGTCTTCATCAGATCCTCTCTTTCGGACAATTCCCCCTTAACAAAGGGGGACAGAAGGCGAAACGACGGCAGTCGTTACGCCTTTAGGGGGTTGTCTTTTCGCGCGCGGGAGAGTCTATCAGACAACCCCCTGGGCGCTACGCGCCGCCCCCTTTATTAAGGGGGAATTATGTCGCATGCTGCGAGAGACTTTGCCCCGACGAGAGTCGGAATCCAGTTTGTGAGTAGATGGTGGACCCCGGTTTTCGCCGAATGGCGACTCCAGCGGCTGTCAAAGCTTCAACTCGCCCAAACCTCGGCGGAATCCTCGCGTGAGGACGAGGAGATAAACAAAGCCGAGAACCATCCAGACTGCACCCAACTTGAGCGAGAACCTCGAAAGATTCAGCCAAATGTAGAAGCAAATGCCAAAGCCCAGAGACGGGAACACCAGATTCCACAGAAGGTGGGAGCCGCGGCGTTGTTTCAACCGAAGAAAGTAATGTCGAATCACCGCCAAATTCACCGTCATGAACCCCACGAACGCACCGAAGTTGATCACCTCGGCGGCCTCTCCAAACTTCAGAAATGCCGCGCCCAGCAGATGCACCACCCCCATCAGAAGCACGCTGTAAACGGGAGTTCCCAGCGTAGGGTGAATATACCCAAAAAGCCGCTGTGGCAGCAGCCGGTCTCGTCCCATCCCGAATAGCAGGCGGGAGGCGCTGGCTTGCCCTGTAATGGAGCTACCCAGACCGGAGACAACCAGCGCAAGGGATATGAAATAGAAAAGGGATTCACCGCCGACCCTGCGACTCACGTCCATGAATGCAGTCTCAATCTGCGGAAAGGTCTTGTAGTCAGGCCAGACGAGCTGCGCCAAGTAAGTTTGGCCGATGAAAAGCCCCCCACAGATGAAGCAAACTAAAACGGTGGCTCGTGCAATATCTCGACTGCCATTGCGGGCGTCCTCGGCCAGCGTTGTGATTCCATCGAAGCCCAAGAACGAGAGCACGGCAATAGATGCCGCACCCATCAATGAATTTGTTGAAAACACTTCCGGATTGTAGAAGGGCCTGGAGGAAAGCAGCGTCCCGCCCGCGCCTAGCAGGGCTGCTATCGCTGTCGCGGCAAACCACACCAACGAAGCAATCATGATGATGTTCAATACGAGGTTGGCTCGTGCTGTCATTTCGATGCCCCGCAGGTTGATCGCAGTAATGGCCACCGCAGTCGTAATCACCCACACGGTGTAGGGCACTTGCGGCAGCAACCTTGCCCCCGTCAGCGCCACGTAAATGATGCTCAGCAACGGAATGAGAATGTAGTCCAGAATCATTCCCCAGCCCGCGAAGAAACCAATATTCGGATGCAGGGCCTTGGAGGCAAAGGTGTAGGTGGAGCCAGGCTCCGGGAACGCAGTGGCCATCCTGCCGTAGCTGACCGCCGTAAAGCTCATCGCCACCATCGCAACCAGGTAGACCAGGGGAACATGGCCATTCGACTTGTCGGCCACGATGCCAAAAAGCGCATAAGGCGCCGTAGGGCTGACGAATGCAATCCCGAACAGAACCAAATCCCAAAGTGAAAGGACTCTTCTAAAGCTGCCTCCCGTCGGGGCCTGGGACACGGAGGAGTGTACGGAACTTGTGGACATAGAATTCTCGATAACCAGGATTGACACCCGTTTGACAGAATCTCGTTCAATCGGGCAAATGGGTTTTACCGGCAGGCAGCATTTTCAAGTTGTCCGCCCGACTGCTCCGGTACATGATTCTGAATCACCGACGCGCTCCCTGGGCAGCGAGGAAATTTTGAGAACGTCATTCCGGCGAAAGAACGTCACCCCGGCGTGTCGTAAGCCGGGGCCGGAATCCAGTTTTGCGGTAGACCGTGGACCCCGGCTTTCGCCGGTGTGACGTGTTTACAATCTGTCCCCGTCAAAATCTCAAAGAAAGGAACTATACACCGATCATGAGAAAACCTACTTGCTGGACTTCCGTTCGCTTCTGCTTGCGGCTTCTCCCTGGATTCTTTCTCCTGCTTCTGTCCAGCCCTTGCATTGCAGACGAAGCCCTCGATCAGAAACTGGGAAAGCTCGACCCGGACGAGAAGACACGCTGGTACGACATCGCTCAACTCGATTTGGAGGGACGAGGCTGGACACAAACCGAAGCATTCTACGACCGCCTGCCGTCAAAGGCCAAAGGCGTCGTGCGCGACCCGGTTTGGAAACTGAGCCACGATTCTGCCGGAATGTGCGTGCGATTCGTCACCGACGCAACGAGCATTCAAGCGCGCTGGAATCTGAGGCGAGAAGACCTTGCCCTGCCGCACATGCCTGCAACGGCAGTGAGCGGGCTCGATCTGTACGTGAAAACAGAAAACGGCCGCTGGCGTTGGCTGTCGGTAGGTCGGCCCACGAAGTATCCTGCCAACTCCGGAGAACTCGTGAAGGACCTTCCGGCAGGAAAGCGCGAGTACATACTTTATCTGCCGTTGTACAACGGCGTGCGATCCGTCGAGCTGGGTCTTCCGAAAGACAGCACTCTTGCGAAGGCCGGACCGTGGAGCTCCGGAATCGGCAAGCCCATCCTTTTCTACGGCACCTCCATTACGCAGGGAGGGTGCGCCTCGCGACCCGGCATGGTTCATACCGCGATTCTCGGTCGGCAACTCAACTGCCCGGTGATCAATCTGGGGTTCTCCGGCAATGGAAAGATGGAACCAGAGATGGCTGACCTGATGGCGGAACTCGATCCAGCGGTGTACTCACTCGATTGCCTGCCCAATATGACGGCGGCCGAGGTGACGGAAAGAGTGGAGCCCTTTGTTCGAACCCTTCGCAAGGCTCATCCCAAAACGCCCATCCTGCTCGTTGAAGACCGCAGCTATACCGATTCCTTCCTGGTCAGCTCCAAAAGACAGCGCAACCTTGAAAGTCGCGCCGCGCTGCGCGCTGCCTATGAACGGCTGCTAGCCGCGGGAACACAGGGCCTGCATTACCTTCCCGGAGAAGATTTGCTCGGCGATGACGGCGAAGGCACTGTGGACAGCTCCCATCCCACCGACCTGGGCTTCATGCGCCAGTCAGATGCGTTTAGGCCAGTGCTAGAAAAAATTCTTCGAACAGAGAAATAGAATCATATTCCCCCTTAACAAAGGGGGCAGCGCCGCTGGCGCGGGGGTTGTCTTGCAAAGTCGAGAAAGCCCAGGGAAGAGGCAATCTGATGCAATCTACAATTCGCAAAGACAACCCCCGGGCGGCTTAGCGACCGCTGTTGCTACGCGACACCGGTCGTTACGCCGCCGCCCCCTTTGCTAAGGGGGAATCAAAGCCCAGTCCGATTCACCGGGAAGGCTCTGTGCTCTATTCTTTTTCACGTTCCGGGATTCCGGGGAACCCACTATCGTTCCAGCCTCTGATCTTTCGCGTAACGCAGGCTGAGGGCAGGCATAACAAAGAGGTTTAGTAACGTGGACGTGAAAAGTCCCCCGAGGATGACAACCGCCATCGGATGCTCGATCTCATGGCCGGGCCGGTTGCCGCCGACGACGATAGGAAGAAGCGCGAGCGCCGTCGCCGATGCGGTCATCAGAATAGGAACCAAGCGTTCTTCGGCGCCGCGTATGATCATCTCGCGGCTGAAAGACTCGCCTTCCTGCTCCTCAAGATGGCGGTAATGGCTAACCAGCATGACACCGTTTCTGGCCGCAATGCCAAGTACCGTCACGAAACCCACCAGCGATCCCAGCGACAAAACTCCACCTGTCAGGAAGGTGGCTGCCACGCCCCCCACCAGTGCGAACGGAAGACTGACGAAAACCAACGTCGTCAAGCGAACGGACTTGAAATCGGTGTACAGCACCATCAGGATCCCTACCAGCGCCAGGAACGAAAGCCCCAACAACCGGTTCTGGCTGGCTTGGCGCGCCGCGTATTCTCCTAGTAGTTCCGGGTGGTATCCCGGAGGAAAACTAACGGAACGGACACGCTGCTCAATTTCTCGAGCGACGCTGCCCAGATCGCGATCTTTCACGTTGCATGACACGTCGATGCGGCGGTTTGCGTTCTCGTGCTGAATCACATTTGGTGTCGGCGCGATCCGCAACTCGGCTAGATCGCCCAGC
>Ga0075418_10005199_pt1 | contig 14729 bp, 12 predicted proteins | sample SoiMetdeltSBSDD2_FD_81776 | JGI IMG/M metagenome (GOLD analysis project Ga0075418, IMG submission 81776) | Bulk soil microbial communities from a Populus tree surrounding site in Tennessee, USA - Soil MetaG P. deltoides SBSDD2 | ecosystem: Environmental > Terrestrial > Soil > Tree plantation...
GCCGGCGGGGGAGTCGGGCCTGATCGCCCCGGCCGGCGAGATGTGGTCGGTCGTCACCGAGTCGCCGATCCAGACGAGGCAGCGCGCGCCGGCGACGTCCTCGACGACGCCCGGCTCGCGTGACATGCCGTCGAAGTAGGGCGGTCGGCGCACGTACGTCGAGGACGGGTCCCACTCGAACAGCTCGCCCTCCGGCACCGGGAGCGCGCGCCAGGTCTCGTCGCCGGTGAAGACATCGGCGTACGTCGCGCGGAACATCTCCTCCCCGATCGAGCCCGCGACCGTCTCGCGGACCTCCTCCGCTGAGGGCCAGAGGTCCGAGAGGTACACGTCCTCCCCATCCGAGCCGACCCCGAGCGGCTCGGTCGTAAGGTCGAGGTCCATCCGCCCGGCGAGCGCGTAGGCGACGACGAGCGGCGGCGAGGCGAGGTAGTTCGCCTTGACCTCGCCGTGGATGCGCGCCTCGAAGTTCCGGTTGCCAGAGAGAACGGCACAGACGACGAGGTCGCCCTCCGCGACCGCCTGCGAGACCGGCTCCGGGAGCGGGCCCGAGTTGCCGATGCACGTCGTGCAGCCGTAGCCGACGGTGTGGAACCCGAGCTCCTCCAGGTACGGCGTCAGGCCTGCCTTGTCGTAGTACTCGGTGACGACCTTCGAGCCGGGTGCGAGGCTCGACTTCACCCAGGGCTGCCGCTTCAGGCCCCGCTCGACCGCCTTCTTCGCGAGCAGGCCGGCGCCGACCATGACGGCCGGGTTCGACGTGTTCGTGCACGACGTGATCGCCGCGATCACGACCGAGCCGTGCTCGATGACGACCGTCTCGCCGTCGATCTCGCACGGGACGCCTCGTGCGCGGCCCGCGACCCCTGTGGCCACTCTCGGCACGACGCCTTCGCCGGTCGGCTTGGTCGCGCCGGGCTCCATCGCGGCCGGCGGGTCGCTCGCCGGGAAGGACTCGTCGATGCCGGCGTCCACGGCATTCCCGTACTCGATGCCGAAGGTGGGGAGCGAATGGAGGAAGGCGTCCCTCGCCTCGCGCAGCGGCACGCGGTCCTGCGGCCTCCGCGGGCCTGCGAGTGAGGGCTCGACGGTGGAGAGGTCGAGCTCGACGACCTGCGAGTAGGTCGGCGCGTCGTCGGGGTCGTGCCAGAGCGCGTTCTCCTTGCAGTAAGCCTCGACGAGCGCCACGCGCTCCGCCGGCCGCCCGGTCAGCCGCAGGTAGCGGAGCGTCTCCGCGTCGACGGGGAAGAAGCCGCACGTCGCTCCGTACTCCGGCGACATGTTCCCGATCGTCGCCCGGTCCGCCAGCGGCAGCCCCTCGAGGCCGTGGCCGTAGTACTCCACGAACTTGCCGACGACTCCGGTCTCACGCAGGAGCTGGGTGACCGTGAGGACGAGGTCGGTGGCCGTGGCACCCTCGGGGAGGGCGCCCATCAGCTTGAACCCCACGACCTGCGGGACGAGCATCGAGATCGCCTCGCCGAGCATCGCCGCCTCGGCCTCGATCCCGCCGACGCCCCAGCCGAGGACGCCGAGCCCGTTGATCATCGTCGTGTGCGAGTCCGTTCCGACGAGCGTGTCCGGGAACGCCCTGCCGTTCCGCTCGTCCACGACCCGCGCGAGGAACTCGAGGTTCACCTGGTGCACGATCCCCGTGCTCGGCGGGACGACCTTGAAGTCGGCGAAGGCCCCCTGTCCCCAGCGCAGGAACGCGTAGCGCTCGCGGTTCCGCTCGAACTCGAGCTCGGCGTTGCGACTGATCGCGAGCCTCGTCGCGAACTCGTCCACCTGCACCGAGTGGTCGATGACGAGCTCGGCCGGGAGCTGCGGGTTGATCTTCGCCGGGTCGCCCCCGAGGGCCTGCATCGCGTCCCGCATCGCCGCCAGGTCGACCACGGCCGGGACACCCGTGAAGTCCTGCAGCAGCACACGGCCGGGCGTGAAGGAGATCTCCTTCGACGGGTCGGACGAGGCCACCCAGCCGGCGACGGCCTCGACGTCGTCGACGGTGACCGTCGCCCCGTCCTCGTGCCGGAGGACGTTCTCGAGCAGGATCCGCAGCGTGTACGGCAGGCGGAGCACGTCGAACCGCTCCTGTAGCGCATCGACCCGGAACATCTCGACCTCGCGCTCGCCGACGATGAGCCGAGATCTCGCGCCGAAGGTGTCCGGATGCGCCATCCGCCTCGATTCAAGCAGTTTCGACCCCTCGAGCCGGCGGATCCCCCGCTCGGTCAGCGTCGCGCGGCGCGGGTCGAAGTGGCGCACCACCGCCTGGGCGTACGGCCGACCGACGCGGGCGGCGTAGGACGCGAAGCCCTCGTCGCGCACGGGCCGCAGGTCCTCCGTGTACGGGTCGAGGACGTGCTGCCGTCCGACCTTGCGCGCGGAGTTGAAGAAGGCGAGGCCCATCCCGACCGAAACCTCGAGCAGGCTCCGCTGCTCGCGGTCGGCCTCGGCGACGAGGCCGGCGTACACGGCGGCGAGCTCTGCCGGGGTGGGGAGCCCTGCCGCGTTCTCGCGCAGGTCGGAGAGCGACTGCCGGAGCGCCTGTACCTCGAGAGGCGGGATGTCGATCAGCCGGGCAGAGGTGCCGCTCGCGCCTTCGAGCGAGGCGAGCAGAGCGTCCACCGACGCGAGCTCGGCACCTCTCGCGACGACGCCGGCCTCCTCGAGCTCGCCGACGAGCGCGTCCAGGTAGACGCGCGTCCCGTGCGTGACGTCCGCCGCTGCCGCGAGGAGCCAGAGCGGCGAGAACCCGAAGGCGAAGATCGACCCGAGCTCGACAGCGTTGCCGGCGCCCTTGCGCACGGCGAGCTTCCTCGGGGACGGCTCGTGCTCGTCCGCCACCTCGGCCCGCGGGCGCTCCACTGCGCCGATGAGCTCCACGGTGATGCGGAGGAGGTTCTTCGCCGTCGCCTCGTACAGCCGCGAGCGGCGGACGAGTCGTGGCAAGAGGAGCTCCGCCGTCTCGTGGACCGTGCCGCCCGTGAGAGCGGCGAGCGCGCGGAGGAGGCGCTCGGGGAGCGAGACGAGGAACTGCGTCGGCGGGCGCATGCGCGCTCGAGCTAGCCGTCGGTCGCGGCCGAGCCTGCGGTCTCGGGCTTCGCCCCGACCGCGATCCCGCCAAAGAGCGCCATGCCCTCGAGGGTCAGCGTGGGCCCTGTCGGATCGGTCGCGCCGAGCGCCTTGACGTCGACGCCGCCGAAGAGCGCCTTCACCTTCGACTCGACCTGCCAGCCGGCCGGTATGCGAACCGCAATCCCGCCGAAGAGCGTGTTCAGCCTCAGGTGAGCCCCGGGCGCCAGCTGCGCCTCGCGCAGGTCGACCGCGATCCCGCCGAGCCAGGCGAACATGGAGCCCCCCCGAAAACCCGACGCTCGGCTCTTGAGGTCGACCCCGTCGAGCACCGCGACGAGCGAGACCTCGTCGCTCTCCTCGTCCCCGCGCGAGGGCAGGGCGCGCTTCGTGAATGCAGCCGCCGTGACCATGCCGAGCCACGCGCCGACCTCGAGCAGCACGAGTGTCTTGAGCAGACGCCGCATCGACGTGAGCCTAGCGGCGGCTAGCATGGCCGCGATGGAGGCCGAGATCATCCGCGCGGCGCTGGCGGACGCGTTCCCGGACGCCGCGCAGCTCGAGGTCGAGGACCGGACGGGCGGCGGCGACCACTTCCAGGTGACGCTCGCGGACCCCGGTTTCGACGGGCTCCCGCTGCTCGACCAGCACCGCCGCGTGAACGACGCCCTCGGGCCGATGCTGCGCGACGGCTCCATCCACGAGCTGAGGATTCGAACCCGAGTTCCGACGAAAGGAACGTCATGAAGGAGCTTCGCGAGCAGATCGAGGAGGTCATCGAGGGGGAGCCGGTCGCCCTGTTCATGAAGGGCACGCCGCAGGCGATCATGTGCGGGAACTCGTACCGCGCGCTCACCGCGCTGCACGCTGCCGGCGCGCCGGTGACGACCGTCGACATCCTCCCCGACCCGCGCATCCGCGAGGAGCTGTCGGCACTCTCCGGCTGGCCCACGATCCCGCAGGTCTTCGTCAAGGGCGAGCTGATCGGCGGCGCGGACATCACCGAGGAGCTCCTCGAGTCGGGCGACCTGCAGCGGAAGCTCGACGAGGCGCTCGGCACCGACCGCGATCAGGACATCAGGACGGTCGCGCTCGAGCTCGCCTGACGCCGGCCGGGCTTCCATTCCGCTCCGCCCCGAGTACGCTCAGACGGTGCAGGGGGAGGTGCTCGACGTGCTGCGTGCGTGGTATGCCGCGCAGTGCAACGGTGACTGGGAGCAGGAGTACGGGGTCACGATCGGGACCCTGGAGGACTCGGGCTGGCAGCTGCGGGTCGACCTCGTCGGCACCGCGCTCGCAGGTACCGAGCTTCAGCGCGAGCTGACCGTGCGCGGCGAGGGGGACTGGGTCGAGATCTGGAGCGACGGGTTCACGTTCAACGCGAACGGCGGCGTCGCGAACCTCCGCGACCTGCTCGCCGCCTTCGCGGGCTTCGCCGAGCACTCGGGCGTCCCGGCCTAGGGCCGCTGCCGCCGCGCCGTCCCCGGTCGTGCCACGATGGGCCGCGGCATGTCGACGCGTCCGTCGTTCGAAGGCCACCTGCAGGTCGGGCCTGCACGGCTGTACTGCCGGGTCGTCGGCGAGGGCCCGCCGATCGTGGTGCTGCACGGCGGGCCGGACTTCGACCACACGTATCTGCTCCCCGAGCTGGACCGCCTCGCCGACGTGTGCCGTCTCGTCTACTACGACCAGCGAGGGCGCGGTCGATCCGCGCAGGGCGTCGACCCCGAGGACGTCACGATCCAGTCGGAGGTCGCCGATCTCGACGGCCTGCTGGACGCCCTCGACCACGAGCCCGTCGCGATTCTCGGTCATTCGTGGGGCGGTGCCCTGGCGATGGAGTACGCGACGCGCCACCCCGAGCGCGTCTCACATTTGATCCTCCTGAACTCGGCGCCGGCGTCCGCGGAGGACGCGCGTCGCCTCCGGGAGCACTTCCGCCAGGCGCGGCCGCCCGGCGACGTCGAGCGGATGGAGGAGATCGCGTCGAGCCCCGCCTACCGGTCCGGCGACCTCGACGCGGAGGCCGCGTACTACCGGCTCCACTTCCGCATCGCGCTGCGGCGGCCCGAGCAGGTCGACGAGATCGTCGGCCGGCTGCGGGCGCACTTCACGGAGGCTGGCGTCCTCACGGCGAGGGCGATCGAGGAACGGCTGTACGACGACACCTGGAACAGGGAGGGGTACGACCTCGTCCCGAAGCTGCGCAGCCTGGTGATCCCGGCGCTCGTCCTGCACGGGGAGGACGACTTCGTGCCGCTCGAGCTCGTCGCCCGGATCGCGGAAGCGCTCCCGAACGGGCGGCTCGTCGTGCTGCCCGAGTGCGGGCACTTCGCCTACCTCGAGTCGCCCGCCGCCTTCCGCGAGCACGTGACGGCGCTGGTTCGGGGCTAGGCTGCCGCGCCGATCCGGTCGGCGAGCTCGCGGGAGATGGCGTGCGCGCCGCTCCTCGTGCGCACGGTGACCGGCCCCGCGAAGGGCGCCTGCGCCACTACCTCGACGTGCGATCCGGGGACGAGCCCGAGCTCGTCGAGGTAGCGGAGGAGGTCGGGGTCGCCGTCGGGGACGCGCGAGACCGACCCGCGCTCGCCCGGCTGGAGGTCGGCGAGCGTCCGTCCGTCCCCGGGCACGAGCCGGAGCTCGCGGTCGGGAATGGGGTCGCCGTGGGGGTCGTGGGTGGGAAACCCGAGCTCGGCGTCGATCTTCGCCTCGAGCTCCTCGGAGAGCGCGTGCTCGAGACGGTCCGCCTCCGCGTGCACCTCGTCGAGCGAGAGCCCCAGCCGGTCGGACAGGTAGCGCTCGAGCAGCCGGTGGTGGCGGAGCATCTCGAGCGCGCGCTGCCGGCCCTCGGCCGTGAGGACGACCCCACGGTAGGGCGCGCGCTCGACGAGCCCCTGCTCGGCGAGGCGCTTCGCCATCGCGGTCGCCGACGGCGCGCTCACGCCCATGCGGTCCGCGAGCGCGGACGTCGTCGTTCGCGCGCCCGCGGCCTCGAGCGCGTAGATCGCCTTCAGGTAGTCCTGGGCGGCGGGGGTCAGGTCCGGTGTTGCGGGCATCTCGTTTTGAGACTACAGTACGAATCGGATTTAGTCATGCCTAAAAACCCCTCAGGCCTCACGCGTCGTCGGCTCCTGGCGGCGGCCGCGCCGCTCGCCGCAGTGCCGCTCGTCGGCAAGCTTGCGCTCGACGGCCCGGCCGAGGCGAGCGGGCGCGGCCTGCACGACCACTCCACGCACGACCACTCCACGCACGCGACGCGCACGCCGGCGAGCCACCTGCCCGGCACGACCGGGCACGCGGCGATGATCGGCGAGGACGCGCCGGCCGTCGGCGGGCCGAACGACCTCGACGTGCTCCTCTACCCGCCGGAAGCTTTGCCCGCGAAGCGCGGACGCGTCCGCGACTACACGCTGACCGCGATCGACACGGACGTCGAGATCGCGCCCGGGATCTTCTTCCCGGCCTGGACGTACAACGGGACGATCCCGGGCCCGGTGATCCGGGCGACCGAGGGCGACACCCTGCGCGTCCGCTTCGTGAACCGCGGCTCCCACCCGCACACGATCCACTTCCACGGGATCCACCCCGCGAACATGGACGGGGTCTTCGAGGTCGTGGAGTCGGGCGGCGAGCTCACCTACGAGTTCGAGGCGCGGCCCGCGGGGCTCCACCTCTATCACTGCCACGCAACCCCGCTCAAGAAGCACATCCACAAGGGGCTGTACGGCGCCTTCATCGTCGACCCGGTGGAGCTCCGCCCGCCTGCGCGTGAGCTCGTGATGGTCATGAACGGCTACGACACCGACGCCGACGGCGAGAACAACTTCTACACGGTCAACGGGCGCTCGTTCTACTACGCCCGCTACCCGATTCGCGTGCGCCGCTCGGAGCTCGTCCGCATCTACCTCGCGAACCTGACCGAGTTCGACCTGATCAACTCCTTCCACCTGCACGGGGACTTCTTCCGCTACCAGCCCACCGGCACCGGCGACCACTGGGAGTACACGGACACGGTGATGCAGTGCCAGGGTCAGCGCGGCGTCCTCGAGATCCGGTTCGCCAACAGCGGGCGCTTCATGTTCCACGCGCACCAGTCGGAGTTCGCGGAGCTCGGGTGGATGGGCTTCTTCGAGGTCGTCGACTGATGGAGGCCGGCTCGGCGAGCGCGCGCGGCCGCCTCGCGACGCGCCTGTCGGCGGTCGTCCCCGTACTCGTCCTCGCGCTCGCGGTCGGAGCCGTCGTCACGAGCGGCTCGTCCCTGGTCGACCTCGTCGGCACGAACCCGCCGCCGGCGGACGAGTTCGACATCCGACGCGTCGAGTTCTCGCCGGGCGAGATCCGGATCACGGTCCGGAACCCGCAGCCGGACGACCTGACGATCGCGAACGTCAACGTGGACGACGCGATCGCGCCCTACACGGTCGACGGGCCGACGACGCTCGGCCGGCTCCGCTCGAGCACCATCATCGTCCCCTACGAGTGGGTCGAGGACGACCCGATCACGGTCGGCGTGACGAGCTCGACGGGCATCCAGACCGTGAAGGAGATCCCGGCGGCGGTCGAGACCCCGACTCCCTCGGCGCGGGGTTTCCTCGGCTACGCCCTGATCGGCACGCTGGTCGGGATCGTGCCCGTCGCGCTCGGGCTGCTCTGGCTCCCCGCGCTCCGGCAGGCGGGCGCCGCCTGGCTCTCGGCCTTCATGGCGCTGACGGCGGGCCTGCTGACGTTCCTCGGCGTCGAGGCCCTGACCGAGGCGTTCGAGCTGCAGGCAGCGCTGCCCTCGGCCCTGGGAGGCAGTGGAGTCGTGCTGCTCGGCGTGGCGCTGAGCTTCCTCGGGATGACCGCGCTCGCGGGGCGGCTGAGCGGCGGCGGCAGTGTCACGGGTCTTGCGCTAGCGCTTCTCGTTGCGATCGGCATCGGCGTCCACAACCTCGGCGAGGGGCTCGCGATCGGCACATCGTTCGCGGTCGGCGAGCTGCAGCTCGGGACGTTCCTGATCGTCGGCTTCATGATCCACAACGTGACCGAGGGACTCGGCATCGCGGCCCCCGTCGCGAAGACCCGCGTGACCGTTCTCGTGCTCGCGGGGCTGGCGCTGGTGGCGGGGGCGCCGGCGATCCTCGGCGCCTGGATCGGCGGCTACACGTCGAGCGACGTCCTCGCCGCGCTCTTCTTCGGGATCGCCGCCGGGGCAGCGTTCCAGGTCGTCGTCGAGGTCGGCCGCTACGTCGTCCGCACGGCGCCCGGCGGCCTGACGTCCGGGTATGCGATCGGCGGCTTCCTCGCCGGCATCGCCGCGATGTACGTGACCGGCATCTTCGTCGGCTGATTCGTCGGCTGAGTCCTTCCCGCAATCACGGCTTAACGGCCGCTAACCCGCGGTTCACCGGCCTGCGTCTATAACCGGAGCGGCATGTCGTCCCCCCTTCGCGCCGCACGCCCGTACGCTGCTCTCGCCGCCGCCGCCGCCCTCGGCGGCGGTGTCGCGGTCGGCGCGGTGGCACTGCTCGGCGGCCTCGAGGGTGACACGACGGTCGTGACCGAGACCACCGAAGCGCCTTCCGCGCAGTCCGCTCCGACAGCCGCGGGCACGCTGTCCGTGAACGAGATCTACGAGCGCGCCGCGCCCGGGGTCGTCCAGATCACGACGATGAGCGGGTCCGGCGTCTCCCTGCCCGCGGGGAGGGCGCTCGGCTCGGGCTTCGTGATCGACAAGGCCGGGCACATCGTGACGAACTACCACGTCATCGAGGGAGGCTCGAAGGAGATCCGCGTCAGCTTCTCGAACCGGGACACGGTCGAGGCGGAGCTCGTGGGCTCGGACCCGTCCACCGACCTCGCCGTCCTGCGGGTGGACGCGAGCGCCACCGCGCTTACTCCTCTCTCGCTCGGCAACTCGGACGGAGTGGAGGTCGGCGACCCGGTGGTCGCGATCGGCAACCCCTTCGGGCTCGACCGGACCGCCACGGCCGGGATCGTCAGCGCGCTGCAGCGTCTGATCACGGCCCCGAACCGGTTCACGATCGACCACGTGATCCAGACCGATGCACCGATCAACCACGGCAACTCGGGCGGCCCGCTCCTCGACGACCAGGGCCAGGTCATCGGCGTGAACACGCAGATCGAGACCGGCGGCGCGTCGACGGGCAACGTCGGCATCGGGTTCGCCGTGCCCTCGAACACGGTCAAGGACGTCGTCGCCCAGATCCTCCGCAAGGGCCACGCCGATCACGCGTACCTCGGAATCAGCGGCCAGGCGCTGACGAACGACGTCGCCGAGACCTACAACCTGCCCACGCGCCAGGGCGTTCTGGTCGCGACCGTCACGACGCGGAGCGGTGCGGACGACGCCGGGCTCCGGGCCGGCGACACCGAGGTCGTCGTGGCGGGCGAGACGTTCGTCCTCGGAGGAGACATCATCGTCGCGATCGACGGCACGTCGATCTCGTCGGTCGAAGAGCTACGCGACGCGATCGCCGCTCACGAGCCCGGCCAGAAGGTCCGGCTCACGGTGTTCCGCGGCGCGAAGAAGAAGAGCGTGCACGTCACGCTCGGTCGGCAACCCTCTTCCCCCCAGGGTTAGCCGCAACCAGTCGGGCCCCGGAGGTTCGCCGCCGGGCGCCCGACTTCACTCCGGCATGGGGTCCGCCTGCCTGCCCGGGCCCCTGCCGACCTTCTTCCCGAGCTCGCCGTTCGCGGCGAGCTCGGCGTCCGTCAGGCGGTAGCCGCGCTCGATCAGGCCTCGCTTGCTCTCCTCCGGCCAGGGCTCGCCCTTGAACGTCGGATCGAGCCCGCTCTCGCCAGGCGTACCGCGGACGATGAGCGTGGGTACGTGCCGGTCGTGGCGGAACGGGAACCGCGCCGACGCGAAGATCGACTCGAGCTCCGCACGGAGCCGTCTGCGGCGCCAGGGCGGAGTCGACGCGAACACGGCGCTCTCGACGCTCGCCCGCAGCTCCTGGAGCGCTGCGACCGACGCCTCGCGGTCGGCGGCGAGCCGCTCCTCGAGCACGGTGTTGCGTGCGATCGCGACCCGCATCAGGCGGACGATCAGCTCGGCGTAGTGCGCCGGCTCGCCCCGCTCGGCGCGCTCCTCGGCAAGCCGGATCTCGTCGAGAAGCGCCCGGACGGGAGGAACGGCGCGAAACCGCTCGAGCCGCTCGCGCAGGCGCTCGAGGAACGCGAGGTCGGTCGGGCGGTAGCTCGCGATGTACCGGAACGCCACGATCGCGTCGACGCCAGGGTTGCGGTACGCGTGGTCGAGAGGGAAGTTGCGCACCCAGCCGCCGTCCGTCGCGATGACGCCGTCGACCGTGACCGGCAGTACGAGCGCGCTGATCGCCGCCGAGGCCAGGATCGCGCGACCCATCGTCTCAGGCGGCGTCGAGTGCGACGCGTACGAGAGCTCGTAGTGACGCGTCTCTCCCTCGTCGGGGTGGCTCGTCAGGTCGGTCGCGAAGACGACGAGCTCGATCTCGGCCAGCCCGAGCGCCTCTCCGAGCTCGAGCTCGTCTCCGAGCCGGCTCGCGATCGTGTCCGGGAGGGTGTAGTCGTGCAGGCCGCCCGGGAGCTGCCAGACGCGGCGCGGCCGGAATACCTCCTCCGGCTGGAGCGCGAGCAGGAACTCCTCGAGCTGGTCGAGGCGGTCGAGTGCCGCCATCGTCCCCGAGAGCGCGCCCGCGGACGTCCCGTAGATCCAGCCCACACGCGGCCACAGGTCCGTCTCCCGCAGCCGCTTGAGGAACCCGAGCTCGAGCAGCGCGCCGTTGATGCCGCCTCCGGAAAGGACGACGGCGACGTCGGGGGAGCCCGTCTGGGACACGTGGCTATTGTGCCCCGGTGGAGCCGAACCTCCGGCGCGGACTGGCCGTCCTCCCCGACGAGCTGCTCGAGACCGACGAGGAGCTCTGGGTCGAGGACCGCGACGACGACCACTCCGGCTGGTACTGCGTGCGCACGGATCCGTTCCCGTGCCCGGCCACGGGGTGCACCTTCGTCGCCGACTTCATGACGGCCGCCCATCTCGTCCTCGTCTGGGAGGAGCGCGACGACCCCAACCTCCTCTGGCACGCGCAGCGGGCGAAGGAGGTCGGGCGGAACCCGCGGATCGTCGGGTACGAGCCGGGGTTCGGTCCGAGCGCTTCGTACTACGCGTGGGAGGCTGCCGGTCGCCCGGTGCACGCGGTCAAGGGAAAGGCGCTACCACCGAAGCACTGACGACGGTCAACAAGCCACCATCGAACCGATGGTCACGGGTATTGCATCGTGCTGCCTCGAGGGCTACCGTGACGATGTGTCCGAAGGCTTCCAGCCGGGCGGGCGCGCACCCGCACCGCCGCCGCTCGACCTCGTCCAGGACTTCGTCAACACCGAGATCCCGGAGTGGGCCCGCGACGACATCGCAACGCCCGGGCTGCTCGAGAGCTGGCTGCGCGGCCGCGGGCTGTTGTCCGACGATGAAGGGGTCGACGCCGCGAGCTTCGTGGCCGCGCGCGAGCTCCGTTCGGCCCTGCGGGCGCTCGCGCTGCTGAACACGCTCGGCCGACGTCCGCCCGATCGGGCTCTCGACGAGCTCCGCCGCGCGCTCCGCGACATCTCCCTCGGGGTCGAGCCCGCCGCGGACGGACGCCTCGCGGTCGTCGGCGCCGGCGCCGGCGCGCAGCGGGCGCTCGCCGCGATCGTCGCCGTGGTGGTCGAGGGGCAGGCGTCGGGCTCGTGGCCCCGGCTCAAGGCGTGCCGTCAGGAAACGTGCGGCTGGGTGTTCTTCGACGCGTCGCGGAACGCGTCCTCGACCTGGTGCTCGATGTCGGTGTGCGGAAGCCGGGCGAAGAGCGCCTCCTACCGGCGCAGACGGAAGGCCTCGTCGTGAGCTCGGCCCGCTACGTCGTGTGGCTCTCGTGGCGCCGACTGCGCAGGCGCGACAGCGGTGCACTCGCCGCCGCGCTCGGGCTCGCGGTCGCGACGGCCGCCCTCGCGGGCGTGCTCGGCGGCGTCACGATCGCGGCCGACCGCTCGACCTCGCAGGCGGTCGACCGCCTGCCGGCGGCCGGCCGTGCCGTTCGCGCGGTCTGGTTCGGAGTCCCGGCCGGACCGGAGGAGGCACACGCCCGGCTCGACGACGAGGTGCGTGCAGACCTCGCCCGCCTCGATCTCGGCGAGCCGGTTCCGCTCGCCCTCTTTCGCGAGAGCACGGTCGCAGGACGCTTCCTCGGGCTCGCGGCGGTCGACGGCCTCGCTTCACACGTGCTCCTCCGCTCGGGACGCCTGCCCACGACGTGCACCGCCGAGCGCTGCGAGGTGCTGCGGCTGCGCGGTCGTGGGCGGCTGCCGAGCGCGCCCGGGCTCAGGCTCTACGAGGTGGGGACGGCGACGCTCCGCTCGCGACAGCTCTTCGGAGACTTCCTCGAGCCGACCGACAATGCGACCGAGGACGCGGAGATCGCGCCGGCGCTGCGGGAGTCCGGACGCTACCACCGCCCTGCACCTGCACCCCTCGTCGTGGCCGAGGGCGTCGACTACCTGACGTCGTCCCCCGCCCTCTCCCGCACGTACCGCAGCTACGCATGGATGTGGCCGCTCGCCCCGGGCCGCCCGCGGCTCTGGGAGATCGACGGCCTCGTCCGGGGCGTCGAACAGGCGCGCGCGTCCCTCGCGGCGCGCTCCGGGTCGTACGCGGTCACCGCCCCCGAGGAGGAGCTGCGCGCGGCCGAGAGGCGCGCGCACGTGGCGGGCCGGCGGCTGCTCCTCGTCGGCGGCGAGGCCGCGGCGCTGCTGCTGGCCTTTGCGCTGCTCGCCGCCCGGGGCCTCCGTCGCGACATCGGCGACGCGCGGCGTCGCCTCAGGTGGCACGGGGCGCGGACCTGGCAGCTCGGGCTGCTGACGGCGGGCGAGTGCGGGGCAGTGGCCCTGGCTGGGGTGCTCGTGGGCTGGGCCGCCGGGGGCGCGATCGGTGGCGCCGCGGCCGGGCTCGCGGACGCCCCGATCGGAGCAGTGCTGCGGGAGAGCGTCGCCTCGCCCGGTGGGCTGGCGCTGGCCGGAGCGGTCGCGCTCGTGACGGCGGCACTGGTTGCGCTCGTCGTCTCGCTCCCGACGCGCGAGGGCGGTCGCATCACACCGGCAGACCTCGTCGCGGGCGGCGCGCTCCTCGTGATCGGAGCCGCACTGCTGGGCGGCGCCGTCGACGAGGAGCGGCTCGCGCGCGCGGACGGCTCCGTGTTCCTGCTCCTGCTGTTGCCCGGCCTGGTCGCCCTCGTCGCGGCGATCGCGGTCGCGCGGCTCTTCCCCTGGCTCGCACGCCTCGTCGCCGACCGCGCGCGCGGCTCCGTCTCCCCGCGACTGGCCGCGCTCGGCCTCGCCCGCGGCCCGGGCGCCTCGGTCGTGACGGTGGCGTTCCTCACGATCGCGTTCGGCCTCGCACTGCTCGCCGAGGGCTACCGCGCGACGCTCGCACGCGGCGAGGTCGAGCAAGCGGCGTTCGCCGTTCCGCTCGACGTGACCGCGCGCGAGGACTTCGGCGCGCTCGTCCGCGTCTTCGACGCGGCCCCGCTCTCGGAGTACCGCCGCCTCGCGGGGGCGGACGGGGCCGCCTACCCGGTGCTGCGCGTCACGGGCGGGGCCGGGAAGGCGGAGCAGGTGAGCGGCGTCACGGTGCTCGGGCTCGACCGCGGCGCGATCGAAGGGCTCGGCGTCTGGCGCCCGGACTGGGCGGGCGGAGCGACGCGCGCCGAGCTCGCGGCGACGATCGAGCCGGACGAGCCGGTCGACCTTCGCGGGATCGACCTCTCCGACGGGGATGTCTCCTTGCGGAGCAGCCCGACGCTCGTCTCGTTCGCTGCCGTCGTCGAGACGCCAGAGGGCGCGTTCCGGCGGGTCGAGCTGTCCACGCCGGACCGACGGCACGAGACGACGATTCGAGGGAGGGCGCCGAGAGGCTCGCGGCTCGTCTCGCTCGAGCTCGTGCCTCCGCCGCGGCTTATCGAGGGCGGGGCGGATGCCGGCGTCGCGTTCCCCGGCAGCGTGCGCCTCGGCGGCGCGCTCGGCCGCCGGCTCCGCGACTGGGTCGGCGTCGACGGCGTCGTCGCGACGCCGATCGACGCGGGCGTCGACCTCCGCTACACGCTCACCCGGGCCCGCACGACGCGGTTGCGGGCGCGGCAGGCGAGCGACGCGGGGCCGCCGTCCGTCCTCGTCAGCCCGCGGCTCGCCGAGCTCGCGGGCGGCGTCGGCGGGACCCTCCCGCTCCGGATCGGCGGTGCGCTCGTGGACGTGCAGGTTGCCGGAGTCGTCGACCGCTTCCCCGGTACGAGCGGAAACGTCGCCGTCGGCAACCGCGGCGAGCTCCGCGCCGCCGTGAACGCCGCGGCGCCCGGCGCGGCGAGCGAGAACGAGGTCTGGCTCGACGTGCCGGACGACCGGCTGGACGCCGTCCGCGATGCTTTCACGCGCCGGCCGCTGCAGGTGCTTTCGATGACGGCACGAGCCGACGTCGAGGCCGACGCACGGCGCGACCCGCTGGCCCACGGCACCCTGCTCGCGCTCGGCGCCGGCGCACTCGTCGCCCTGGTCCTGGCGGCGCTTGGGCTCGCCCTCGCGGTGCGGTCCGACCTTCGCGACGAGCGGGCGGAGCTGTACGAGCTCGAGGCCCAGGGCGC
>Ga0075418_10005200_pt1 | contig 14726 bp, 17 predicted proteins | sample SoiMetdeltSBSDD2_FD_81776 | JGI IMG/M metagenome (GOLD analysis project Ga0075418, IMG submission 81776) | Bulk soil microbial communities from a Populus tree surrounding site in Tennessee, USA - Soil MetaG P. deltoides SBSDD2 | ecosystem: Environmental > Terrestrial > Soil > Tree plantation...
GCCCTCAGACCGCTGCCCGACCGTCGGACGTTTCTTCGCAATTGGTACTTACTGTGGGAGAGCCTGCGGCAGTCCAACCCTGTCTGGATCAATCGTGGACGTGGCGACTATCTGCGTCGGGGCCTCGACATGTTTCCGGATGACAGCGAGCTCCTGCTGGCGATGGGCGCGCGGTATGAGTTGGCCTGGTGGGCCTTGCAGGAGAATTCGCATCATCGCGTCGACGGCGGGGGTTCGGCGGAGAGCCTGCTCCGGTCGGCACGCGACTATCTCCGAAAGAGCTCGCGCAGCCCACAGCCGACGTCGGAATCCATTCTGCGACTGTCGCGAGTGCTCACGCTGCTTGGTGAACTCGATGTCGCGTCGGCTGAGCTCGAAAGGTTCAAGACCGTTCGTGAAGGGCCGGTATTTCAGTATCTCGGTCTTCTTTTCGAGGGCGATCTGCTGGAGCGCCGTGGCAACCTGACCGCCGCAGCGCGAGCGTACGATCAAGCAGTCGCCCTCGTTGGTGTACCGCAGTCTGCGCTCATCGCGCGAGCGCATCTCGCCTACGTCCTCGGCGAGCGTCGTGACGCGGCCGCGGCCGTCGTCACAGCGATGGGCCTGAGTGAGAAGCAGTCCGACCCGTGGTGGTGGTACATCCGCGGGATGTCCTGGCGCGCCATTTTCTACCTCGACCGCGGGCGACGGATGGTGCGGCAGTGACGACGACCACCCGCCTGGTTGCTTTCGTCGCAGCGGTCGGTTCGTCGGGGTCGATCGCGGCTCACGCGATGATGGCGCAGACGGCACGGTTCAAGACGGGGGTCGCAGGCATTCGCGTGGATGCGCTCGTCACCGACGGTCGGCGTCCGGTATCCGGTTTGACCGCAGCGAACTTCGAGCTGCGCGACAACGGCGTCCTGCAGCAGATCACCGATGTCAGCCATGAGCAACTGCCGTTGAACATCATTTGCGTCCTCGACCTGAGCGGCAGTGTCGCCGGCCGGCCCCTCGATCATCTCAAGGAGGGCGTCACGGCAATTGTCGATTCGCTCTCGAAAAGGGATCGCGCAGCGCTCGTGAGCTTTGCGAGCAGGCTGGCATTGCACACCGGGCTGACCGGCGATCGCGCTGCCCTTCGCGGCCTCGTGGAGAAGCTCGAGGCAGGCGGCGCAACGTCTATATTCGACGCCGCGTTTGCCGGCCTGGCGCTTCGTGAACGCGACGAGGGGCGAACGCTGATGCTTTTGCTGAGCGACGGACTGGACACATCGAGTTGGCTGCCGGCGCGCAAGGCGATTGCCGCTGCTAGGCGCAGCGACGTTGTCATTTATCCGGTAACACTACGTATGCCGAGGTTCGGACGACCAACACGAATCACGAACGAGATCGAATCCGCCGTTGAAATCCTGGGAGCGTTTGCAGATGATACCGGCGGGCGCGTCGTCTATGCGGACAGCGAAGCAGCCTTGCGCAAGACGTTCACCGAAGTGCTCGACGAGTTCAGGCAGCGCTACGTGCTGACGTACGTCCCATCCGGTACCTCAGAAACCGGCTGGCATACGGTGGAAGTGAAGCTCAAAGGTCGTTCAGGGCAGGTGAGGGCGCGCCGCGGATATTTCGCCGGCGTTGGCCAGGAACACTGAGACTACGCTCGAGTCAAAATCCAGAACACAACCGAGAGTAGCGCGAGCGGGACTGCGGCCATCAGAAATCCCGCTGTCGCGAGCGTCCATCCCATCAGGCGCGCGGCGGCTCGGGCACGCTTCTCCTCCTCAGTTGCAGGCGCATCGTCGTTCGGTCGATTGACGAGTTGAAGTCCTTGCCGCATCAGGAACACACCCGCGGCGACGGCAACGCCGACGACGACGAGCAGCGCTGGTAACGCGCGCGTGCGAAACAAAACGAGCGCGGCATCGCGATCGGTTTCCGCAAGCGTGGCCAGCGTCTCCATGTACGACGAGAGCCACCACACGCCAATGGTCCCGACGACGGCGGCAATTGCCCAGCCGATGAGCGCGACGCGTTTGCCTTCGGGCGATGTTGGCAGCACGGCGTCAGTATTTGTAGAAGCCTTGACCGGACTTCCGTCCCAGGTGCCCGGCGGCCACCATGCGGCGGAGTAGTGGACACGGGCGGTACTTTGGATCGCCGAGGCCGTCGTGGAGCACTTCCAGGATCGCGAGGCACACGTCGAGCCCGATGAAGTCGGCGAGCGCCAACGGACCCATCGGATGGTTCATCCCGAGGCGCATCACGGTATCGATCGACTCGGCAGTCCCGACGCCCTCCATCAACGCGAACACCGCTTCATTGATCATCGGCATCAAGACGCGGTTCGCGATGAATCCGGGATAGTCCGCGGCTTCGATCGCGGTCTTGCCGAGGCGCATGCAGAGTTCGGCCGCGGTGAACATCGCATCCGCCGACGTCGCCTGGCCGCGGATCAATTCGACGAGCGACATCAGTGGCACCGGGTTCATGAAGTGCATGCCGAGAACCCGCGCGGGGCGGTTCGTCGCCGCGCCGAGCACGGTAATCGAAATTGAGGAGGTGTTCGACGACAGGATCACGTCCGGGCGCGTCAGCTGATCGAGCCGCGCGAAGAGCGCGAGCTTGGCTTGGCGATCTTCGAAGATGGCTTCGACCACGTAGTCGACGTCGGCGAGCGCCTCGAGATTCGTTCCGCCTGTGAGCCGTTCGAATGCGCCGTCGCGGTCGCTCGCCGTTACGCGCCCCTTCTCGACAAGCTTGGCCAGGCTCTTGTCAATAGCCACGCGCGCGCGCTCGAGCGCTCCCGACGAGGAATCCACCAACCTGACTTCGAATCCGCTCTGCGCGAACACCTGGGCGATCCCATTGCCCATCGTTCCCGCGCCTACCACACCAACACGCCTAATCTGCATCCGTCTTCCTTTTGCCTTCTGCCTTCTGCCTTCTGTCTTCTGTCTTTTGCCTTTTACTGAACTCTTTCCACGGCCAACGCCACACCATTGCCTCCGCCAAGGCAGAGCGCTGCAATGCCTCGCTTCGCCTGACGGCGGCGCAGAGCGTAAAGCAGCGTCGTCAACACTCGCGCGCCGCTCGCGCCGATGGCGTGGCCGAGCGCGACCGCACCGCCGTGGACGTTGACTCTCGCCGGATCGATGCCCAGCTCGCGCATGACGGCAACCGCCTGCACCGCGAACGCTTCGTTGATCTCGAAGACGTCGACATCCCTCAGTTGCCAACCGACTTTCGCTGCGACTTTGCGGACGGCTTCGACCGGCGTCATCATGACGAGCTTCGGTGCGAGGCCGCTCGTCGCCTGGCCAACGATTCGCGCCATCGGCGAGAGTCCCAATGCCTGCGCTGTCTCAGCGGCCATAACGACGAGCGCGGCCGCCGCGTCGTTCACGCCCGGCGCATTGCCTGCGGTGACGGTCCCGTCCTTCTTGAATGCAGGCTTCAGGTTCGAGAGCGTCTCGGCGGTCGTGTCCTCGCGAATCGGTTCATCGGCGTCGACGACAATGGGGGCGCCCTTCTTCTGCTGGATCGTGATCGGAAGGATTTCGTCCTTGAACCAGCCTTCTCGCGTCGCCTTCGCGGCTTTGCGGTGGCTTTCCGCAGCGTAACAGTCCTGTTCGCCGCGCGAGACGGCGTACTGCTCGGCGACGACCTCGCCCGAGATGCCCATGTGGCAGTTCTCGAACGAGCACCACAGGCCATCATGGATGAGAGAGTCGACGATCCTGCCGTCGCCCATCCGCAGCCCCTCGCGGACGCGCGGCAACAGGTACGGCGTGGTGCTCATCGATTCCATTCCGCCCGCCACGGCGATGTCGATATCGCCCGTCGCGATGCCCTGGGCCGCGAGCATGACGGCTTTCAGGCCCGAACCGCAGACTTTATTAACCGTCAACGCCGCCACGTGGTCGGCAAGCCCGCCGTTCAACGCCGCTTGCCGTGCGGGATTCTGGCCAGCGCCAGCCTGAATGACGTGGCCCATGATGCACTCATCGACTGCGTTGGGGTCGATGCCGGCTCTCCGGACAGCTTCCTGCACGACCAGCGCGCCAAGCTGCGGGGCGGTGAAGTCCTTCAGCGCGCCGAGAAACTTACCGGTCGGCGTGCGAACTGCCGAGACAATCACAGAATTGCGTAGGTTCATTGCTGTTACCTGCTGCGCGCGACGCGCACTGACTTGATTTCGTCGCCGAGGATGTTCTGCAGACGGTGCAGCGCGACGTCGCGGGCTCGGTCGATTTCCGCGCGCCACCGGTCGTCGGCGGCCGTCACCGTCAGCACCCCATCGTCCAGCGTTACCCTTGTGACGCGCGCAAGCGCGGCCCCGACCGCCATCTGCCAGGCGAATGCCGTCCGCGCCGGCGAAGGCGGCTGCCGGCGAAGGATTTCGGCCAGCACCCGACCGCTGAATCGTTGGATAGGGAGCATCCGATCTAGTGTATATCCCGCTGGCCGCGATCCGCTGACCGGACCGCGGCGGCTATCATTGCTGCGTGCCGCTCATCCTTGCCTCAGGATCGCCGCGCCGTGCGGAACTGCTCACGGCGGCTGGCTACACGTTCGAGGTCGTACCTGCGGACGTTGATGAAACCCCGACACCCAGCGAATCACCCGCCGATTACGCGATGCGCATTGCGCGGGCGAAAGCTACGCGCGTGGCCGCGGCGCGCTCATCAGACATCGTGCTTGCGGCTGATACCGTCGTGGTCGGTGATGAGCGATTGATGGGGAAGCCCACCGATCGGCAGGACGCGGCTTCGATGTTGAAGGTCCTGTCCGGTCGAACGCACGACGTCCACACCGCCGTGGTCGTGCGAGGGCCTGGCCTGAACGCGGAAGAACTGGTCACCACTCGCGTGCGATTCCAACCTCTATCGGAGTCAGAGATCGAGTGGTATCTCGAGACAGGTGAGCCGGAGGGGAAGGCCGGCGCCTACGGGATCCAGGGGCGGGCGTCGCGGTTTATCGACTGGATCGAAGGCTCCTGGTCGAACGTCGTCGGCCTGCCGATCTCGACCGTATATCGGTTGCTCAAGGACAGGGACGCGCTGTCGGGAACAAACGGACCAAGTCGGGGGTTTTGAGGTATTCTGAGGCGAGTTTTCCTCGCTTTTTCAGGCTGAGCCATGAACCCTAAAACACTGAAAATCGCCGCGACCGCGGCCGTGTTCGTTCTTGCCCTCTCCGGGCTGATGTACACCACCCTGAGCGAAGGCACCGAGTACTTCAAGAACGTGGACGAGGTGCTGGTCGAGCCGGCGACGTGGCACGGCAAGAAAATGAACCTGCACGGGTTCGTGGTCGAGAAGTCCATTCTCCGGAAGCCGGATACGCTGGAGTATCGATTCCAGGTGCAGAACAACGGGAAGGTGGTCCCGGTGCACTACACCGGCGTCGTTCCCGACACGTTCAAGGACGGCTCAGAGGTCGTACTCAAGGGGCACCTGAGCCCGGACGGTTTCAAGGTCGCGCCGAACGGCGTCATCGCCAAGTGCCCATCCAAGTACGAAGAACAGAAACTCAAACCCCGCGTGCCGGGCGCGTAAAGCCATGCCCGCTCTCGGAACGTTCATCCTACTGGCCGCGTTCGTGACTTGTGCGTACGCGATTGCGGCTTCGGTCGCGGGAGCCCGGCAACGCTCGACTCGCCTGATTGAAAGCGGCGTCGGCGCCTTCTATTTCCTCGCCGCCCTGATGATCGTGGCATCGGCGGTTCTGATTCACGCCTTCGTCACTGGCGACTATTCCATCAAATACGTCCAACGGTATTCCGATACCGCCCTGCCGCTTGGCTACAAGATCGCGTCGTACTGGGGTGGCCTCGACGGCTCGATCATGTTCTGGGTCACGCTGCTGGCTGTATTTGGCTCGATCGCGATCTACACGAATCGTGAGCGCCACCGCGAGCTGATGCCATACGTCGTCTCGGTGATCGCCGCCACGGAGATGTTCTTCATCTTCTTGATGGTGATCCACAAGAACCCATTCTCGACGTTCTTGACGACACCGCCCGTTGACGGCGCCGGGCTGAACCCCCTGCTGCAGAACTTCTACATGGCGATCCACCCGCCGTCGATGTACGTCGGGTTCGTCGCGATGACCGTGCCGTTTGCGTTTGGCCTCTCCGCCCTCATCACGGGTCATCTGGACGATGCGTGGGTGCGGGCGGTGCGGCGATGGACGATGCTGGGGTGGCTGTTCCTGTCGTTCGGGCTGACGCTCGGGATGCTGTGGGCGTACGAGGAGCTTGGCTGGGGCGGCTACTGGATGTGGGATCCGGTTGAGAACGCCGGTCTGCTGCCGTGGTTCACGGCGACGGCATTCTTGCACTCAATTCGTGTCCAGGAACAACGCGGCATGCTGCGCGTCTGGAATGTCACGCTCGTCATCGTCACCTTCTTCCTGACGATCTTCGGCACGTTCATGACGCGGTCCGGGATCGTCCAGTCCGTCCATGCGTTTGGCGAAGACCGTGAGCTGGCACTGATGTTCACCATCTTCATGGTGCTCATCCTGGTGTTCAGTTTTGCGTGGGTGATCTATCGCCTGCCGTTGTTGCGGGCGCGAAACGAGCTCGACTCGTGGGTGTCGCGCGAGGCGGCGTTCCTGGCGAACAACTGGATCCTGCTGTTCTCGGCATTCTTTGTCCTGTTCGCGACGATGTTCCCAACGTTGAGCGAGGCGGTGACCGGCGAGCGGCTAACCGTCGCAGCGCCGTTCTTCAATCGCTGGATGCTGCCGATAGGCCTCATCCTCCTGACGTTGACTGGTGTCGGACCACTGCTCGCGTGGCGCAAGTCGACGGCTTCAAATCTCGTGTACCAGTTCAAGTGGCCCGTACTGGCTTTCGTCGTCACGGCCGTTGGACTCTACGCGGCGGGCGTGCGCGTGTGGAGCTCCGGTTTGTGTTTCGCGCTCTGCGCCATGGTGTTGACGACGATCGGCCAGGAGTTCGTACGCGGCGCCGAAGTTCGGCGTGCCGCGACCGGGACCGATCTGATCACCGCGCTAATCGGCCTCGTCGGACGATCGAAGCGGCGTTACGGCGGCTATATCGTCCACGTCGGAATCGTCCTGATCTTCCTTGGTTTCGCCGGCGAGGGTTTCCGGCAGGAAGAACAGGCGCTGATGAAGCCGGGCCAGGAGCTGAAGGTCGGTCACTACTCGATCCGGCACGATGCGCTGCGCGTCACCGAGGACGCGCAGAAGCAGATGATTACCGGCCACGTGACGGTCCTCGAGGACGGCGAAGTCGTCGACACGCTGGAGCCGGCCCGCTGGTTCTTCCGCAAGAAAGAGCAGGAACCCACGACAGAGGTCGCGATTCGGCGCAGCCTCGGCGAAGACCTCTACGTCGTGCTGGCGGGCTACGACGCCGCGTCGCAGTCTGCGACGTACACGGCTACGATTAATCCGCTCGTGAACTGGATCTGGCTTGGCTTCGGCATCATGGCGCTCGGCACGATCATCGCGCTGCTGCCGGATAGCGCGTTCGCGTTCGCGGCCGCGCGTGTGCCCGCGGGCGCGGCGGGTGCAACGACGTCGCTCCTGCTGTTGGCGTTGCTGTTGCCGGCCGTTGCCCACGCGCAGCATGCCGAAACGCCTGACTCGGCAAAGACGAGTGCGGCGCGAACGCCGCTCGAGAAGGAACTCTGGCGCGAAATCATTTGCATGTGCCGCGGCTGCGGCCGCAAGCGCATCGGCGACTTCTGCTGCGCAAAGGCGGCCGAAATGCGCGGCGAAGTCTCGCGGTTGCTCGACGCAGGCAAGTCACGCGAAGAGGTGTATCAATACTTCATCACGAAGTACGGAAGCCAGGAACCGCTCGGTGCGCCCATCGACAAGGGGTTCAACCGGCTGGCGTGGCTCTTCCCGTACGTCGTTGGGGCGTCGGGCGCAGTGGCCGTCGCGCTGGTCGCGAGGCGCTGGTCCAAGCGCGAAGCGAAGGAGTCGACACCCGAGCTGCCCGCGGAAGATCCAGCGCTTCAATCGAGGTTAGAGGATGAACTCCGCGACCTCGACTAAGGCGCAGATCGCCCAGGTCAATACTTTCCGCGCCTCGCACTTTTTCATCCTGGCCTCCCTGATGGCTGCAACGGGCGCGGTCGTCGTGTCTCGTCAGTCGACGCCAGAGCACCTGATTCTGATCAGTTTGACGATTGGCAGCGCGGGTCTTGCCGCCGCCGGTTTCTATCGCGTGTTATCGCCCTTGGTAGGCTCTGCGTCACGCACCGCCGCCGAACCGATCAGCGAACGTGCCCGGCACGTGCTGGAACGCGAGAAGTTGCTGGCGCTGCGTTCAATCAAAGACCTGGAATTTGATCGAGCGATGGGCAAGCTGTCTCAGGCCGACTTCGACGAGATGGCCGGCCGGCTGCGCGCGCGGGCACTCGGGCTGATGAAACAGCTCGAACAGGACGGCAGCGGCTATCGATCGATCATCGAGCGCGAGCTCAGCGCTCGTCTGGCTTCTCAGACCTTCGAACGTCAACAGGCCGAGCAGCCGCAGAACGCCGCAGTTCAAACGTCGGGGCAGTGCGTGTGCGGCACGATGAACGATACTGACGCGGTGTTCTGCAAGCGTTGCGGCACGAAGCTGTCATGAGACGCATCGCCGCGCTGGCGGCAGTTGGCGTGTTGGTGCTGCTTGCGGCAGCCGGGCCGGCGAGCGGCCAGCAAATGCCCGATCCAAAGGAAATTGCTGGAATGCCGCTCCCGGTTGGCGACGTGGCCAACGGCACCGTCATCGTGCGCGTCATCCGCGGGTCGCTCGCCAACAACATTCCGAACCAGCCAGTGGATCTCTCGATCAACGGTCAGGCGCGCACGGTCAGCACTGATGCGACGGGACGTGCGCAGTTCAGCGCGTTGCCCGCGGGAGCCACGGTCAAGGCGGTCACCACCGTCGGCACCGAGCGCCTCGAATCCCAGGAGTTCCCCGTCCCGGCTACCGGCGGCGTTCGGCTCCTTCTTGTCGCGACAGATCCAGAGGCGGCGAAACGCGCCGCGGAGGACAAAGAGCTCGCGGCCGCGCCCGCGCAGCCCGGCACGGTCGTCCTCGGCGATCAATCGCGCTTCGTCATCGAGTTCGGAGATGGAAGCCTATCTGTCTTCAACATCCTGCAGATTCTGAACACAGCGCGAACGCCGGTGCAGACCGCGCGGCCGATCGTGTTCGAGCTGCCGCCCGATGCGACGGGCACAACGATTTTGCAGAATTCGTCGCCCCAGGCGACGGCGGCAGGCCGCCAGGTCACGGTTGCCGGTCCGTTCGCGCCAGGTACGACGCTGGTCCAGTTCGCGTACTCGATACCGTATTCGACCGGTACGCTGACGATTGAACAGGTCATGCCGGTTCAACTCAGCCGGCTCATCGTCCTGGCGCAGAAGGAAGGCGAGACGCGACTGACATCGGCGCAGATGACCGAACAGCGAGAGATGACGGCCGAAGGGCAGAACTACATCGTCGGACAAGGACCGGCAGTTGCTGCGGGCGATGCGGTGGTCCTCACGTTTAGCAATCTCCCGCACGCGCCGTTGTGGCCCAAATACGTCGCGCTGACGCTTGCCGTGGCCATTCTGGCGGTTGGCGCATGGGCGAGCCGCAAGCCTCGACAGACGGCGGCCGACGAAAAGACGAAGAATCGTCTCGAGACCAAGCGAAATCAGCTGTTCGCCGAGCTCACCTCGCTGGAGCAGCAGCATCGCGAGGGACGGATCGATCCCGAGCGCTATGCCGCTCGCCGTGCGGATCTCGTGACCGCCCTGGAGCGGGTCTACGCCGAGATCGATCGCCAGGCCGCATGATGTGCGGCGCCGCGATTCTGGTCGCGCCAGCACCGCAGACTTCATGGACTTCACTTCGCTGAGCTTTACCGACGTCACCCGCAACTTCGGGCGGCGCCGGGCGCTCAATCGCGTCTCCTTTCGCTGCGATGCCGGCGAGATCGTCGCGCTGCTCGGCCCGAACGGCGCCGGCAAGTCCACACTACTTTCCATTGCCGCCACGCTGCTCGAACCGTCGAGCGGGTCGGTCAGGTATGGGGAACAGCCGCGTGCGGCCTGGCTCCGCGGCCGCATCGGCCTGCTCGCGCACGACTTGTATATCTATCCGGAGCTGACCGCTGCCGAGAACCTCACGTTCTTCGCGCGGCTCCACGGTCTGGACGACGCCGACCGGCGCGTCTCCTCGGCTCTGGCACGGGCAAAACTCGTCGATCGGCGCGACGATCAGGTACTCGGTTTTTCGAGAGGCATGCGCCAGCGGCTCGCGCTCGAGCGCGCACTGCTTCACGAGCCGAGGCTCGTCCTGCTCGACGAACCGTTCACGGGCCTGGACGATGCCTCGACATCGCTGCTGGTCGAGCGGCTGCAGGATCTGCGGTCGAAACAGTGTCTCGTGCTCGTGGCCACTCACGACCTCGAGGTCATCGAGCCGATCATCACGCGGGCGCTGCTCCTGCGTGAAGGGAAGCTCGTTCAGATTCCGGCAGGCGCCGGCTCGCTCCGCGAGCGTTATCGACGAACGAGCGCCTGAGCCATGTCTTTCCTGGGCAGCGTCTGGCTCGTGGTCCGCAAAGATCTGGTTGTCGAGTTTCGCAATCGCGAAATCGCGTATACGACGCTCTTCTTCGCAGTGTCGACGCTGCTCGTGTTCTCGTTTGGCTTCGTGCATGAGGGGAGAGCGGTCGAAGACGCGGCGGCCGGAATTCTGTGGGTGGCGATCGCGTTCTCGGGCACGCTTGCCCTCGGCCGTGCGTTCGAGCGGGAGCGGCAGAACGAAACGCTGCGCGGGCTGCTGATGGCGCCGGTCCAGAGGACCGCGCTATATCTCGGCAAGCTCGCGGGGATCCTGCTTCTTCTGCTCGCCGTCGAGGCCGTGATCGTGCCTATGGTCGGGCTGATGTTCCAGGCACCGCTGTTCAGATATCCTGTGACGTTAATCGCCTTGCTCGTGACGGGAACGGTTGGGTTTGTGGCGGTGGGGACTTTGTTCGCGGCGATGCTGGTGCGAACGCGCAGCCGAGACGTGCTATTGCCGGTCCTGCTGTATCCGATCACGGTGCCGGTGATCATCGCCGGCGTGCGGGGCACCGCCGCGCTCTTTCAGGTCGACGCCGACCTACCGATGGCGCGAGCGTGGCTGTCGATGCTCGTCTTTTTCGATGTAGTGTTCGTGACGCTGGCGCTGTGGACGTTCGAAGCCGTCATGACAGAATAGGCCACGGACAACACCCGCCGCGGACAACACGAGCCATCAGGCCGCGGACAACACGGATTACACAGAAAATAATGAGCAAATCATTTCCCGTTCTCACGCTCATCCTGGCGGGCATGTTCGTCTATGCGCCCGTCTTGATCGTGGGTGCGCCGTACGAGTCCACGATGGGCCTCGTGCAGAAAATTTTCTACTTCCACTTTCCGTCCTGGATGGCGATGTTTCTCGCGGTCTTCGTGGCCGGTGCCGCAAGCGTCGCGTTTCTGGTGAGGCGCAATCCGCGGGCGGATGCCTTGGCGGTTGCCGCCGCAGAACTGGTGGTGGTGTTCGGAGCGATCGGGTTGATCACCGGACCGCTGTGGGGCATCAAGGCATGGGGCGTCTGGTGGTCGTGGGATCCGCGCGGCACGTCGGCGCTCGTGCTGTGGCTGATCTTCATCGCGTATCTGTTGCTCAGGCGATTCGGCGGCCCGGGATCGGAGCGGCTCGCGGCCGCTGTCGCGCTCTTCGGGATGTTCAACGTGCCGTTCGTGTACTGGTCGGTCAACTTGTGGCGGACGCTTCATCCGAAGACGACGGTGGTATCGAGCCTGCCGGTATCGATGGGTGCGCCGCTGTGGTTCAGCACCGCCGCGTTTCTGGGCCTCGCAGTCGCGCTCCTCATGCTCAGGACGCGGCTCGAACATCGCCGGGCCGAGTTGGACCAATTGTTCCTGGCGCTAGAGGACTGATATGCAGCGAAAAACGCAAAAGGCAAAAGGCAGAAGGCAGAAGGCAGAGGGCAGAAGGCAGAAGGTAGAAGGCAGAAGGCAGAAGGCAGCGATCCTGTGGGTCGTCCTCTTGATAGCGATGCTGGTGCCCTCAGCCGCCTTCGCTCAGCAACAGCAGCCGCCGAAGCCGGCGGCACAGGACGGCTTCGTGCCGATCGACCAGCTTCAGCCGAAAGAGGAATTGCCGGCGGCGCCGCTGGTGATGGCGGCGTACGCGGTGGCCTGGCTGGTGGTGTTTGCCTACATCTGGTCGTTGTGGAAAAGGCTGCAGAAAGTCGAAGCAGAAATCGCCGACGTCAGCCGACGCGTGGCCAGCGGAGCGCGGCGGTGAACTTCGGCAACATGACGGCGGCGCACTTCATCTTCATCCCCGCCGTACTGCTCGTCGGCATCATCATTGGCTGGATTTTGGGCTCCCGCGCGGCGGCGGATGCGTACGCGATGGAGCTTCGCAAGAGGGAAGGGCGATCGCAGAAGGGAAGTCACTAGCGGCCGACGGCGAGCCGGTTGGCGAGGCTCGCGGGAAGCCCGGCGTTCAGGATTCGACGCTGCGCGGCATCAACGGGATACGCCACGCGCGTCAGGGTCAACGTCAGCGCGCTGTCGTCGTACACGCCGAACGCCGCGCGAGGATCGCCGTCCCGCGGTTGCCCGACCGAACCCACGTTAAGCAGATATCGGCCGTCGATGTGAAAAGCCAGTGACGTCGGCTCGTCTCCTTGCGGCACGAATCCCTCGAACATCTCGTTTTCGACCTGGAAGATGACCGGCAGGTGCGTGTGGGCGAAGAGGCAGATCGGGCGGCTGGTCGCCGTGATCGCTCGCAACGCATCCTCGGCGTCGAAGATGTAGTGGTCCTCGTCGAACGGCGCGCCGTGGCAGATCTCGACGTGCTCGTCGATCGCCTCCGGCCCCGCGGGCAGCTCACGGAGATACTGCCGATTGGGGGGTGTCAGCGTTTCATAGGTCCAAGTCGCCGCCACCCGCGCCACGTGATTGAAATTGCTGCCATCCTCGAGGCCGCATGCCGCCTTATCGTGGTTCCCGCGGATGATGGCCACCGGCTTCAGATCGCGAATGCGATCGACGACTTCGTTCGGCGCACCGCCGTACCCGACGAGGTCGCCGAGGACGAGCAGGCGATCCCATCCGCCGCTCGCCGCAACCAGCACCGTTTCCAGGGCTTCGATGTTCGCGTGGATGTCCGCAATGATCAGGTAGCGCACTAGCAGCCGATCCGATCTGCAATCTGTTCAGCGATTTCGTCCGCAGACGCGGTCCCGACGTCGATGTGAACGTGCGCCAGCGCGTATGCGGCGCGACGGCTGGTGTAGAGCCGCTCCATCTGAGCGCGATCGGCGGCGAGCGGCCGGCGCCCGTCCGCGGGAATTCTCGACAGCACGACTTCGATCGGCACGTCCAGCCAGACTGACAGGCCGTCGAGGTTGATGGCCCCGCGATTGTCGGGTTCGACGAACGTGCCGCCGCCGGTCGCGATCACGACGTGGCGCATCGGGAGCAGGATCTGGATGATTTCCCGTTCGACGGATCGAAAGTAGGGTTCGCCGGCGCGCGCGAAGATCTCCGAGACCGTCCGCCGTTCCCGCGCTTCAATCAGCTCGTCGACGTCCTCAGCGCGCCAGCTGAGACGCGTCGCCAGCGAGCGTGCCACGGTAGTCTTGCCCGCCGCCATGAAACCGACCAGATAGATTTTGTCGGGTATCACCGGATCAGTGACTCGAGCGCCTCGAAAAACCCTGGATACGACACGCTCACCGAAGACGCTCCCAAAATCGTCGTCGGCGCGCTGGCACGTGTGGCCGCCAGCGCGAACGCCATGGCCAGCCGGTGATCGCCGGCGGCGTCAACCGTGCCGCCGGTGAGCGGACGTGACGTGAGCACGAACCCGTCCCGGAACTCGTCCACGTCGGCGCCAAGCCGGCGAAAGCCGTCAGCCAGGCAACTAATCCGATCGCTTTCTTTCACCCGAAGCTCGGTCGCGCCAGTGACGCTCATCGTGGCGCCGGCCGGCAACATGGCACCAAGCGCCGCCAGCGCCGGAATCTCATCAATCAGGCCGGGCACTTCGATTGGAGCGATCGCAAAACTTCCAGGGGTTCCATACCGAATGCGGATCCGTCCGGCAGGTTCCCCGGCCGTTTCCTGATTTGGTTCCACGTCAATCCTCACGCCGGCCCGCTTTGCAACATCGATAACCGCCGTCCGGCTTGGATTCAGACCGACGCCTTCGATTTCGATGTCCGCCCCGGGAGTGCCTCCCGCAAGCGCGATCCAGAACACGGCGCTCGAAACATCGCCAGGTACGACTAGATCACGTGCGCTCAGCCGCTGCCCGCCTTTCACACGAATCTCACCGTCACCAGTCTGAACCTCCACGCCAAACGCCCGAAAGGCACGCTCGGTGTGGTCGCGTGTGGCCACGGGTTCGACCACGGTTGTCTCGCCCGTCGACTGGAGTCCGGCAAGCAAGACGGCGCTCTTGACCTGAGCGCTCGGTACCTCAGGCTGGTAGCGGATGCCTTGAAGGTCCGTACCGTCGATGGTTAGCGGCGGCCGTCCGTCGCTCGACCCAATCGTCGCTCCCATCAGCGTCAAGGGCGTGATAATCCGCTTCATCGGCCGGCGCGCCAGCGACGCGTCGCCCGAGAGGACGGTGCGGAAGCGATGGGCGGCAACAACGCCGGCGAGCAGGCGAATCGATGTGCCGGAATTTGCGGCGTCGAGCGGCC
>Ga0075418_10005201_pt1 | contig 14726 bp, 13 predicted proteins | sample SoiMetdeltSBSDD2_FD_81776 | JGI IMG/M metagenome (GOLD analysis project Ga0075418, IMG submission 81776) | Bulk soil microbial communities from a Populus tree surrounding site in Tennessee, USA - Soil MetaG P. deltoides SBSDD2 | ecosystem: Environmental > Terrestrial > Soil > Tree plantation...
CATACCAGGAAGGCCGAACGCCCAGCCCGTGCATCGACTGCAACTCGTTCGTGAAGTTCGGAGCCCTGCTCGGCCAGGCACGACGGCTGTACGACGCCGAGTTCGTGGCGACCGGGCACTACGCGCGCCGCGTGACCCGCTCGGACGGCCGAGCGGAGCTCCACCGGGCGAAGGACGAGGACAAGGACCAGACGTACTTCCTTTACGGGCTGCGTCAGGACCAGCTTGCCGCGTCGCGCTTCCCGCTCGGCGAGCTCACGAAGCCGGAGGTCCGCGAGGTCGCGCGCAGCCTCGGCCTTGCAACGGCGGAGAAGCCCGAGAGCCAGGGCATCTGCTTCGTTCCGGGCGGCGACTACCGCGAGGCGCTCCGTGAGCGCGCGGGCTGGAACCCGAAGCCGGGCGCGATCGTCGATGCGGACGGGACGCGGGTCGGAGACCACGCTGGGAGCGCGGGCTTCACGGTCGGCCAGCGCGGCGGCCTCGGGGTCGCCCTTGGAGCGCCGCGCTACGTCTCGCGGATCGATCCGATCTCGAACACGATCACGCTGGGCCGTCGCGAGGATCTGGAGACCACAACGATCGAGCTGTCAACCGTGAGCTTCGTCGACGGCGGTCCGCCCTCCGCCGACGAGTTCCGGGCGGAGGTTCGAATTCGCCATCGCGGCGAGCCGATCGCCGGCACCGTGAGGCCTGCCGAGTCCCGCGCGCGCCCGCGCCGCTGGATCGTCGAAACGGACTCGCCCGTGTGGGCCGCGGCGCCCGGCCAGGCGGCCGTCCTGTACGACGGCGAGCGATGCCTTGGCGGTGGCCGGATCGAGCCTGCGGCGACCGCCTCGGCGACCAGCTCCTCGACCAGCTCGGCGACCGCGGCGGTCGCGTGACGATCAGTCCGGCACCGATCCTGGCCTTCCTCGTCGCCGTCTTCCACACCGCACTGTTTGTGTTCATCCGCAACGACGCCGGCGGCCGCCGCCTGCCGATCTTCCTGATCGCCGCGTTCCTCGGGGCGTGGGTCGGTGACGCTCTCGGGGCGAGGCTCGAGCTCGAATTCCTCACGCTCGGCGACTTCCACCTGCTGACCGCGTCGATCGTGGCGTGGCTGGCGATCGCGATCGTCGCGATCGTCGGCGTCCTCGGGCCGACGGGCTCGCCCTACGCCCGCCGGGACCCGAACCGATGATCGAGCGCTTCATCCGCGGCCTCGCCCTCGGGACCTTCCTCGGAGCGATCTTCGCGGGCTGGGCGATCGCGCGCCGCCGCCGCCGAGGCTGATCGGAACGGCGGCTCCGTTACCATTCGCGGCGATGCCGCAGCTCCTCCCCGAGCACGATCCGCGGATCGTGAGCCTGCCCGCCGCGGAGGTTCGCCGGCGCTTCGTCGAGTACTTCGCGGAGCGCGGCCATACCGTCGTGCCGAGCTCGAGCCTCGTCCCCGCGGGCGACGACACGCTGCTCTTCGTCAACTCGGGCATGGTCCCGTTCAAGGACGCCCTGACCGGCGCCGAGAAGCGCAGCTACACGCGGGCCGTGAACTTCCAGCGCTGCCTCCGCGTCGCCGGCAAGCACAACGACTTCGAGGAGGTCGGGCGATCGTCGCGCCACCACACGTTCTTCGAGATGCTCGGCAACTGGAGCTTCGGCGACTACTTCAAGCGTGAAGCGATCCACTGGGGCTGGGACTTCCTGACGAAGGACCTGGGCATCCCCGGCGAGCGCCTCGCCGCGACCGTCTACACGACCGATGACTTCGCCCATGCCGTCTGGAAGGACGAGATCGGGCTGCCGCCCGAGCGGCTCGTGCGCTGGGGCGACTTCCCGAACGGCGACGAGAAGAACTGGTGGCGGATGGCCGACACGGGCCCGTGCGGCCCGTGCAGCGAGATCCATTTCGACCGCGGCCAGCAGTACAGCGAGGGCGACTTCTGCGTCCCGGATCACTCCGAGAACTGCCCGCGCTGGCTCGAGATCTGGAACCTCGTCTTCATGGAGTTCGAGCTCCACGCCGATCGATCGCTGACGCCGCTGCCCGCGCCGGGCATCGACACGGGCCTCGGACTCGAGCGGGTCACGAGCGTCGTCCAGCAGGTCGGCTCGAACTACGACACGGACCTGTTCACCGCGATCCACGAGCGGATGCGCGAATTGTTCGGGCACGACCCCGACGCCTTCGAGGCCGAGCGCTTCAGCTACCAGGTCATCGCCGACCACTCGCGCGCGATCACGTTCCTCATCGCGGACGGCGTGCTGCCCTCGAACGAAGGCCGCGGCTACGTCTGCCGCCGGATCGTTCGGCGCGCCGTGCGCCACGGCCGGCTCCTCGGCCGTACGGAGCCGTTCCTGGCCGAGGCCGCGAAGGTCGTCATCGACACGATGGGCGACTTCTACGGCCACCTGCGCGAGAACGAGCCGTCGATCCTCGGCGCGATCGCCCGCGAGGAGGCCCAGTTCGCGCGGACCCTCGAGGCGGGCACGGACCTGCTCGAGGAGGCGCTGATCCCGCTGACGTCCGCCGAGCGCACCGTTGGACGCCGGTTCGAAGACCTGCCGCCGGATGCCCCGAGGCTGCCGGGGGACGTGGCCTTCAGGCTCCACGACACGTTCGGCTTCCCGGTCGACCTGACCGTCGAGCTGGCGGCCGAATACGGCGTCGCCGTTGACCTGGCTGGCTTCCAGGCCGCCCTCGCCGAGCAGCGCGACCGGTCGCGGGCCGGCACCAAGGCGGCCCTCGCGCAGCAGGCCGAGATGGGTCAGCTCTACGCGTCGATCGCCTCGACCGTCGGCGAGGTCTCGTTCCTGGGCTACGAGACGACGTCCGTGCCGGACGCGCGGGTCGTCGCGATCCTCCGCGACGGCCTCGAGTTCGACGAGCTGACCGCGAAGGGCGACGAAGAGGGCCGAACCGAAGCCGCTGCCGCGGCCGAGGTCGTGCTCGATCGAACGCCGTTCTACGCGGAAGGCGGCGGCCAGGTCGGCGACCGAGGCGTCCTACGCGGCGCCGAAGGCGAGGTCGCCTTCACGGTCGAAGACACGCAGCGACCGGTGCCCGGGCTGATCGTCCATCGCGGCAGGCTGCACGGCCGCATGAAGGTCGGCGAGCCGGTCCGCGCCGAGGTTGACGCCGAGCGGCGTGGCCACGCGATGCGCAACCACACGGGCACACATCTGCTGCACCGCGCCCTTCGAAACACCGTTGGCGAGCGGGCGAAGCAGGCCGGCTCGCTCGTCACGCCCGACTACCTGCGGTTCGACTACCCGTTCGACCGTGCGCTGACCACGGACGAGAAGCGCCAGATCGAGGACGAGGTTCGGCGGATCGTCCGCGAGGACCGCCCGGTGACCGTGACGTACCTCTCGATGGCCGACGCGATCGCCCGCGGCGCCGACGCGTTCTTCGACGAGAAGTACGGCGAGACGGTTCGAACGGTCGCCGTCGATGACTACTCGCTCGAGCTCTGCGGCGGGACGCACTGCCGCGCGACCGGCCAGGTCGGCGGGTTCGTCATCACCGGCGACCGGAGCATCGGCTCCGGCATGCGCCGGATCGAAGCGCTGACGGGCGCCGGCGCGGACACCTGGCAGCGGGCGCGCAACGACGCACTGGAGGCGGCCGCGGAAGCGACCGGCGCCATCAGCGTGGATGCGATCCCCGAGCGCGTCGCCGCGCTCCAGACAGAGCTCCGGGAGACGAAGCGGCGACTCCGCGAGGGTGGCGGATCGGGGATCCCGAAGCCCGGCGAGCTCCGCGACAAGATGGAGAACGTCGCCGATGGCCTGACGCTCGTCACATTGAGCGCGCCATTCGAGTCCATCGAGGCGATGAAGGGCTACGCGAAGGAGGTTCGCTCCGCGCTGTCGCCAGACGTGGTCGCCCTCGGGCTCGACGCGGACGAGCCGCAGATCTTCGTGACCGTCGGCGACGAGGCCGTCGCGAAGGGAATCTCAGCAGGCGACCTCGTGCGCATTGCCAGCGCCCAGATCGACGGCAAGGGTGGCGGCCGGCCGGAGATGGCTCAGGGTCGGGGCGCGCGGCGGGAAGGCCTGCCTGCCGCGCTGGACGCCGTTCGTGGAGCAATGCGCGAGGCGGGCAGTTCGGCGTCGTGACCTTCCTGAAGCGCTTCTGGCAGGGCGATGCCGACGGCCACGTCCCCGCCGTCACGGCGCTCGATGTCGGGACGGAGTTCGCGAAGGCGCTCGTGCTCGAGGTCGGCGCGGACGGCAAGGGCACCGTGAAGGGTGTCGGCCGCAAACGCCAGGGCCTCTCGCACATGCAGTCAGGCACGGTCGCCGACATCGCTGCGGTCGTCGACAATTGCTCGATCGCGCTCCAGGAGGCCGAGGAGATGGCCGGCTTCCGGCCGACGCAGGTCGTCATCGGCATCGCCGGCGAGCTCGTCCGCGGGTTCACGACCGTTCGAACCCAGGAGCGCCCGAAGCCGGACACCCAGATCACGGACGCCGAGCTGTCGAAGCTCATCGAGGGCGTCGAGCGCGAGGCCCTGCGCGAGGCCGAGCGCTCGATCACGTGGGAAACGGGGCTGCCGAACGTCGACGTCCGCCTCGTCCACGCCGCGGTGACCTCGGCCTCGATCGACGGCTACGGCCTGACGAACCCCGTCGGCTTCCAGGGCCGCCATGTCTCGATCGGCATCTTCAACGCGTTCGCGCCGCTCGTGCACCTCGGAGCCCTCGAGTCCGTCGCCAGTCGCGTGGGCCTGAACCTCCTCGAGATCGTCGCGGAGCCGTATGCGGTGGCGCGCGTGCTCGACGGCAATGCGAATCGGAGCGCGGGCGCGCTGTTCATTGATGTCGGCGGCGGGACGACGGACGTCGCGCTCGTCCGCAAAGGAGGAATCGAAGGCACGCGGATGTTCGCGCTCGGCGGGCGCGCGTTCACGAAGTCGATCGCGGATCGGTTGGACCTGCCGTTCCCGCGAGCCGAAGCGCTGAAGGTCGACTACGCGCGAGGCATCGCCGGCGATCGGGCGGACGAGGTCAAGGCGATCGTCGCCGACGACGTCGCCGTCTGGGCGGCGGGCGTCGAGCTCGTCCTCGAGGAGCTCGCCGGGGGCGACCTCCTGCCCGGCCGGATCCACCTCTGTGGCGGCGGCTCCAGGCTGCCCGAGATCCGCGACGCGCTCGCGGCCGAGGCGTTCTGGAAGCGACTGCCGTTCGGCCGGCCGCCCGAGGTGACGGTCATGACGCCGGAGCTCGTCGAGTCGATCGCGGACGCGACGAAGCTGCTCGTCGACCAGCAGGACGTGACGCCGCTGGGCCTTGCACACGAGGCGATCGCGCTCCAGGCGCCGCGCGATCCGGTCGAGACGGCCCTCCAGAAGGTGCTGCGGGCAATGAAGGCATGACCGAAGACGCTGACGTGACCGCGAAGGTCGCGTACCTGTACCTCGATGTCGACGACGAGATCACGTCGGCGGTCGCGCGGATCCGCGCGGCGACCGAGGCGAAGATCGCGCTCGTCCTGCCCTACGGCTCGCGCCTCGCGACGTCGCGGATCAACTTTCGGTTGCTGGCGCGGGAGGCGGAGGCCCAGGGCCGCGGCCTCGAGATCGTGGCGCCGGACGCCGCCGCACGGGCGCTCGCGGCGGCCGCGGGCCTGACGGTCCATCCGAGCATCGCCGCGCTCGAAGCCGCCGCGGCCGGCACGCCGCTTCCCGACGCCGGCGCCGTGGCTCCGGAGGATGCGCCGACCGTCTTGTTCCCGTCGCTGGAACCGGCGCCGGAGTCCGAGAAGCGCTCGGTCCGTCGCAGTCGCAAGGCTCGTGACGGCGGGTTCGCGCCGCCGCTGAGCGCCCAGCCGATCCCGAGGCTCGGCCCGACGGTGCCGGCGATCCCGCCGCGAACCCTCGCCATCGGCCTGGCCGTTCTGCTCGTCGCGATCCTCGTGGGCGGCGTGGCCGCGTTCACGTTCCTGCCCACTGCGACGATCGCGATCACGCCGGATTCGCAGGTCGTCGGCCCGCTCGAGCTGACGATCACCGCGGACCCGACCGTCACCGAGCCCGACGTCGACGCGCTCGTCGTCCCCGCCCAGACCTTCACGTACGACCTCGCTGCGACGCAGACGTTCCCGGCCACCGGTCTTCGGATCGACGAGGCGACCGCCTCCGGAGCGGTGACGTTCCAGAACTGCGACACCGGCGGCAAGGTCCGAATCCCGTCCGGGTCGCTGGTGCGCACGAATGACAACGTCGTCTTCTCGACAACCGATACGATCACCGTCGAACGCGCGTCGATCTTCCCGTTCGCCTGCCGGACGAAGGACACCGGGGTCGTCGCGCTCGCCCCAGGTCCGGGCGGCAATGTCGCCGCCAATCGGATCACGACCATCCCGGAGGGATACGACCCCGTTGTGCTCAGCGTGACCAACCAGAACCCGACCGGCGGCGGCAAGCACGACGAGTTCCCGCGCATCGAGCAGGCGGACATCGATGCGGCGCTGCTCGCGCTCCAGGCGGCTCTGCTCACGGACTTCGACGCGAAGCTCACTGACACCTCGCGGGTCCCCGAGGGAACGGAGCTCTTCCCGCCGACGAAGACGGTCGGCGAGGCGACGCCAACCCTCGATCCGGCCACGCTGATCGGCAAGGAGCAGGCCGAGTTCGAGCTTGGGCTCACCGCCCAGGGCACGGTCCTCGGCGTCGATTCGTCGCCGATCGACGACATCGCCGACACGCTGATCCGGGCCGAGGTCACGAGCGGCTTCACGCTCCTCGAGCCATCGATCGAGGTCGAGCCGGGCACGCCGATCGTCGACCTGGCCACCGTCCGCTACCCAGTGAAGGTGCGCGCGCTGGAGTCGCGAGACGTCGACGTCGAGGCCCTCCTCGCCGCGATCAAGGGCAAGCCGCTCCACGAGGCTCGCCTCGTCCTCGACGAGGTCGGCGCCTCGACGATCGAGGTCTGGCCCGATTGGGTGACGACGATCCCGACGGTCGACGGCCGCGTGACGATCAGCGTCGGCGGCGAGGCGGGACCGGCGCCAACCGGGAGCTCATCGCCATGACCGGCGCACGCGGCGGCACGCTCCTCGGCATCGATCTCGGCGGCCGACGCATCGGCGTCGCGATCGCGGAGCAGGGGATCGGCGCGCGCGCGCTGACGACGCTGCCGCGCGGCCGGACGATCGATCACGACGTCAGCGCGCTTCGCGAGCTCGTCACGCGCCACGGCGCCACCGAGCTGGTCGTTGGCCTGCCGCTCGACATGCGCGGCACGGAGGGCGGCCAGGCGACCGAGACGCGGGCGTGGGCGACGTCCGTCGCGGCAGCCCTGGGGGTCCCGCTCACCTTGCGTGACGAACGCCTGACCAGCCACGTCGCCGAGTCGCGCGTCGGTGCCGCGAAGCGCGGCGCCTCCGGCGGCCCGCCGTCCAGGACGCGTCGCGATGCCCATCGTGCTCGAATCGACCGCGAGGCGGCCGCGATCATCCTCCAGGACGAGCTCGACGCACGCCAGGCGGCAGGCCGGTGAGCGTTCGCGACGGCCGTGGCCCGCGAGGCCCGGTGCGCTATGACCCGAACGCGCTTGACGAATCGCGCTACCCGGTCCAGCCGCAGTACCGCCGCCGCGGTCAGCGGCCGGGCCGCCGCGGAAGCAGCCTCGGCGGCGTCCTTCGGTTCCTCGTCTTCGCGCTCGTCCTCGCCGGGATCGTCCTCGCGTCACTCCTCACGATCCTGCGGCCGCTCGCACGCTCGGTCGTCTACGACTGGGCCTGGGACAACCCTGGTTCGATGCGCATCGGGATCGTTGCCGACTTCGTCAGCGAGGAGCTCGGCGATGCGCTCACGGCGACCGCGTCCACCGATGCCACCGAGGACGTCTTCGAGGTCGTCTCCGGCGACACCCCGACCAGCATCGCGCCGCGGCTCCAGGGCGAGGGCTACCTGCCAACCGGTGAGCCGAGCGAGCGCGCGTTCCTGTTCCGCGCAATCCGCGCGGACCTCGCGCCCAAGCTCCAGGCCGGTCTCGTCCTCCTGCGCCGGAACATGACGCCCGAGGAGCTCGTGCAGGGGCTGATCACGGCGCGGCTCGTGCTCAAGACCGAGGACGTCACGTTCCGCGAAGGCCTGCGCCTGGAGCAGATGACAGCCAAGCTCCAGACGATCACCTCGAGCGTCGACCCGCAGGCGTTCTACGACTTGGCGAAACACCCGACCGCCGCGCTGCTCGCGGATTACCCATGGGTCCAGATCCCGGAGGGCGGCAGCCTCGAGGGCTACCTCTATCCGGCGACGTACACGTTCGTCCTCGAAGCCTCCGGCGGCCCCTTCAAGGTCACGACCGCCGACGGCCTCGTCCGGATGATGCTCGACACGTTCCACGAGCGCGTCGGCGATGCGCGGATGACCGTCGCCGCGGAGCGCGGCCTGACCTGGTACCAGGTCCTGAGCCTCGCCTCGATCGTCGAGCGCGAGGCCGTCCTCGACGAGGAGCGGCCGATCATCGCCGGCGTCTACCAGAACCGGATGAACGGCCTCCACGGCGTTGCCCGGATTCTGAACGCCGATCCGACCGTCGTCTACGCCGTCGACACGATGAACCTCGAGGACGAGATCCAGTTCGACCAGTGGCAGCAATACTTCTTCTGGAGCGTGCCCGAGGCGCCCCTGGCCAGCATCAACGTCCGGCCCGACCTGCGGGGCTACCAGACCTACCAGGTCGCCGGGCTGATCCCCGGTCCGATCTGTACGCCGAGCGTCGCGTCGATCGATGGCGCGCTGAACCCGGACACGGCGGATGAATACCTGTACTTCGTCGCGATCCCGGAAGGATTTGGCGCGACCAAGGGCGCTCACGCGTTCGCCAAGTCCTTCGCTGAACACCAGGACAACCTCCGCAAGTACGGCTACCTGTGAGGCTCCTGTGAACCGGGTCCCGTGGCCGGAGCCGGCCGACTTCGCCGCGCCGCCGACGCGCGACGTCCTCCTCGGCTGGCTCGAGGCGGATCGCGCCGCGTGGCCGGCCCGGCTCGGCCGCCTCCGGGAGCGCATGGAGCAGGAGGGCGTGGACGGCTACTTCGGCGTCCGGCGCGAGCACATGCGCTACCTGACCGGCTTCACGATCGCCGAGAACGAGGTCAACTCCGCGGGCGACTCGGGCAAGTTCCTTGTCACCACGGACAAGGTCTACGTGCTGGCCGACAGCCGCTACACGGTTCAGGCCGCGCGCCAGGCCCCGGATTCGACGATCTTCGAGTGCTACTACGCGCTCGCGGTGCGCTGGCCGGACCTCGTGAAGGAGGCCGGCGTGACGCGCGTGGCGGTGGAAGCCGGCTTCGTGCCCCAGACGACGTGGTCGCGGATGGCCGAGGCCACGCCGGACGTCGAGCTCGTTCCGATCGAAGGCTGGGTCGAGGCGAACCGACAGGTCAAGGAGCCCTCCGAGCTCGAACGCGTCGCCGCCGCCTGCGCCATCGCGGACCGCGCCCTGGCCGCGTTGCTGCCGGTGATCCGGCCCGGCATGACGGAACATGACCTCGCGCTCGACCTCGAGTGGCGGATCCGGACCGGCGGCGCCGAATCGCTCGCCTTCGACGTTGCCTGCCTCGCCGGCCCCGAGGCCGCGCTGCCGCACGGCCACCCGCGGCGCGTCCCGATCGAGGCGGGCCAGGTCCTGCTGTTCGACTTCGGCGCGCAGGTTGCCGGCTACCGCAGCGACATGACGCGAACCCTGTTCATCGGCGAGCCAACGGAGCGAGACCTCGCGGTCTACGAACAGGTCGCAAACTCGCAGGAGGCGGGCTACGTCGCGCTTCGCGAGGGCCTCGCGGGCGCGAAGCACGGCACCCCGCTGCCGAACGGCCGAGAGGTCGACGAGGCCGCGCGCGCCGAGATCGCCTCGGACGGTCGGTGGGAGCCGTTCGGCCACAGCCTCGGCCATGGGATCGGCATCGCGACCCACGAGCTGCCGACCCTCGGGCCGCGGGCCGCCGAGACGCCGCTGCCGAGCCCGACCGTCTTCTCGGTGGAGCCCGGCATCTACCTCGAGGGCGAGGTCGGCGTCCGGATCGAGGACCTCGTCGTCCTCGATGCCGCGGCCGGGCGCTTCGAGCGGATCACGAAGTTCCCCGCTGAGATCGTCATCGTCGGCGCGTAAGATCGGCTCGCTGGAGGGAGGACAACGATGGACATCGGCGGCATCTTCGACGCGGCGATCGGGATCACGATCCTCGGCTTCGTCGTCACGCTCGCCGTCCCGATCATCATCGTCATCGCGATCGTCTGGGCCGTCCGGCGGGGGGTGCCCAAGCGCCGCGACCCGGCCGAAGAGGCGCTCCGCGATCGTCTCGCGCGCGGCGAGATCGACATGGCCGAGTTCCAGGTCCGGCTGCGCGCGCTCCGGGGCGAAGAGGGCTAGCCGATGATCAGCACCGGCGAGCTCAAGAAGGGCATCGCCATCGAGCTCGATGGCGACCTCTGGCAGATCCTCGACTACCACCACATCAAGATGGGCCGCGGCTCGGCCCAGGTCCGGATCACACTCCGCAACATCAAGCGTGGCCAGACGATCGAGCGCTCGTTCCAGGCAGGCACGAAGTGGCCGCGCGCGTCGATGGAGAAGCGGCCGGTCCAGTTCCTGTACCGCGACGGCGACGATCTCCATTTCATGGACACCGACACGTACGACCAGTTCATGCTCCGCGCGGAGACGCTCGCCGACGCCGTGCCGTACCTCAAGGACGGCATGACGCTCGACCGAACGAGCTACCAGGGCGAGACGATCGGCGTCGAGCTCCCGGTGACCGTCGAGCTGACCGTGACCCAGACCGAGCCCGGCTTCGCCGGCGATACCGCCCAGGGCGCTCGAAAATCGGCGACCCTCGAGACGGGGCTGGTCGTGTCGGTGCCGCTGTTCGTCGGTGAAGGCGACGTCGTCCGCGTCGACACCCGCACCGGGGAGTACCAGACCCGGGTCTAGGATTCGGCCGATGGCAACGCTCGAAGGCCTCCGAATCCTCGGCGTCAGCGAGGCGACGAAGGCGATCTCGTCGGCCGTTCGCGCGGACGAGCTGCTGCGCGACATCTGGATCGAAGGCGAGATCGGGCGGGTCACGATCTCGACCGCGGGCCATGCCTACTTCGCGCTCCGCGACGAGAAGTCTCAGCTCCAATGCGTCTGGTTCCGTGACGAGCGCGCGCGCTCGGCGTTCCAGCCGCAGACGGGGTTGCGGGTCGTCGCCCACGGCAGGGTCGATTTCTACGAGCCGCAGGGCGCGCTCCAGCTCTACGTGGACGCGCTCCAGCCTTCGGGCGTTGGCGACCTCGCCATTCGGTTCGAGCAGCTGAAAGCACGCCTGTCGGCCGAAGGCCTGTTCGATACCGCTCGAAAGCGACCACTGCCGTCGCGGCCACCGGTCATCGCCGTCATCACGTCACCGACGGGTGTCGTCTGGCGCGACGTGTGCAATGTCCTCCGGCGGCGCTGGCCGCTGGCTGGCGTCGTCCTCGTTGCCTGCCAGGTCCAAGGCGAGGGCGCGCCGCAGAGCATCGTTTCGGCGTTCCTGCGGCTCGAGCGCCATGTCGCTGCGCTCACCGAGGCGGGGCAGGGAGGCGGCGCGCCGGTCGTGACGATCCTCGCCCGCGGCGGCGGCTCGCTCGAGGACCTCTGGTCGTTCAATGACGAGAGGGTCGTCCGGGCAATCGTGGCCCATCCGCTGCCCGTTGTCTCAGGCGTGGGCCACGAGGTGGATGTCACGCTCGCTGACTTCGCGGCGGACGTGCGTGCGCCCACACCGTCCGCCGCGGCGGAGCTCGTCGTCCCGGACCGGGCTGACTTCGCGGCTTCCCTGAAACGGGGCGCCGAGCGGATGCACAACGCGGCGGCGCGCGGGCTGGCTGAGGCCGGGCGGGCGGTTGGGGAGGAGCGCCGCGCTCTCGATCGGCTCCATCCGGCGGCCACGCTCGCGGCCGCTCGCGAGCGAGCCGGTGGCCTCCTGGATCGCGCAACTCGCGGTCTGGTGGCCCACCTCGCGGATGCGCGCCGACGACAGGAGCGCCTCGCGGATCGGCTCGCACCCATCGTGCCGGCCCGTCTCGCGCTCGCCCATGCCCAGCTTGCGGCCGCCGGTGCCGCGCTGGGTGCCCTCGGACCGTCGGCAACGCTCGAACGCGGCTACGCAATCGTCAGGCGCGCCGACGACGGCGCGATCGTGCGCGATCCGGCTGAGGCACAGCCCGGAACGGGGCTCCAGATTCGCGTCGCGCGGGGTGAGCTCGAAGCCGAGGTCAAGCGGCGAGCGCGCGATGCCTGATGTGGTGATCTTTGTTGGAGCCGTGATCGTGTTCGCGGTCGTCGGCATCCGCTTGGGTATGCTGCTGGCGCCGCGAATCGCGCGGCTGGACGATCGCATGGCCCGCGACGAGGAGGCAGACGAGCGTGACGGAGACGGCCGCAAGACCGGTCGCTGACCTCGCCTTCGACGACGCCCTCACCGAGCTCCAGCGGACCGTCGCCGAGCTCGAGGCGGGTGGCCAGCCGCTCGAACGCTCGATCGCCCTCTACGAACGCGGCGTGGCGCTCCACGAGCGCTGCGCGGCGCTCCTCGGTGACGCCGAGCTGAAAGTGAAGCAGCTCGTGAGCCGTGCCGGCGGCGCGCTCGAGGCGATCGACGTCAAGCCTGAAGAGGCCCGCGAGACCGAATAGGCGCGTAGCGGGTCTGGTCGCCCGAGCGTCTAGACTCGCGCCAACCCGCATCTGAGCCGGAGCCTCCAACCACGTGACCTCCATCCTCGCCGGTCTCCAGGGCCCGGCTGACCTGCGCGGCCTGACCGAAGCCCAGCTCGCGACGCTCGCTGCCGAGATCCGGGAGACGATCATTGAGACGGTCGCGAAGACCGGAGGACATCTCGGCTCGTCGCTGGGCGTCGTCGAGCTGTCGATCGCGCTCCACCGGATCCTCGAGTCGCCGCGCGACCGGATCGTTTGGGACACCGGCCACCAGGCCTACGCTCACAAGCTCATCACCGGGCGGCTCTCGGAGTTCGGAACCCTGCGCCAGATCGGCGGCGTCGGCGGTTTCCCGCGCCGCTCCGAAAGCGACCACGACGTGTTCGACGGCGGCCACGCCGGGACGGGGCTTTCGATCGCTCTCGGGCTCGCGACCGCACGCGACCTCCGCCACGGGATGGAGCGGATCGCGGTCGTCGTCGGTGACGCGGCATTGATGAGCGGCCTCTCGCTCGAGGCGCTCAACGACATTGGCCAGCGGGAGACGCGGCTCCTGATCGTGCTCAACGACAACGAGATGTCGATCAGCCCGACCGTCGGCGCGTTCAGCACGTACCTCTCGAAGGTCAAGCTGAGCTCGGCGTGGCAGCAGAGCAAGTCGGCCTATGACTCGCTCGTCGAGCGGATCCCGGTCATCGGCGGGACCGCGCTGGAGCTGAGCCAGCGGTTGCGGCGCTCGGTCGTGAACTTCGCGGCACCAGGCCAGCTGTTCGAGGACCTCGGGATCACCTACATCGGCGTGGTCCCAGGGCACGACCTGCATGCCCTCCTGAGCACGTTGCGCCGGGCGCTCGAGCTGCCCGGGCCGGTGCTCGTCCACGTCCGGACGCAGAAGGGCCGCGGCTACCGGCCGGCCGAGGCGGACCAGATCGGATTCCACGGCGCCGCGCTCCCACCGATGGCGCCCACGACCCACTCCGAAGGCACGGACGTGAAGCCGGTGGGCGCCAACGGTGATGGCGACGCGACGCCTCCGGTGGCAGCCCCCGCACCCAAGGTCCCGAATTACACGTCGTTCTTCGCGCGGGAGCTCATCGAGCTGGCGCGCGAGGATCGCCGGATCGTCGCGATCACAGCGGGCATGCCGACCGGCACCGGGCTCGCGAAGTTCCAGGCGGCCTACCCGGACCGGTTCTTCGACGTTGGCATCGCCGAGCAGCACGCGGTGACGCTCGCGACCGGCCTCGCGCTGGCGGGCATGCGGCCGGTGGTGGCGCTGTACTCGACCTTCCTCCAGCGGGCCTTCGACCAGGTCGTCCACGACGTCTGCCAGAACGACGCCCCGGTCGTCATCGCGGTCGACCGGGCGGGGCTCGTCGGCGAGGACGGGACCTCGCACCAGGGCATGTTCGCCCTGCCCGCGCAGCGCCAGCTGCCGAACCTCGTCATCGCGTCGCCGAAGGACGAACAGGAGCTCCGATCGCTCCTTCGAACCGCGCTCGAGCAGGACCACCCGTTCGCGATCCATTACCCGCGCGACGCCGGCGCCGGAGTGCCTGAAGCGCCGAGCACGGCCCTGCCGGTCGGGCGCGGCGAAGTCCTGCGCGAGGGTCGCGACCTCCTGTTCGTTGGCTTCGGGCCGATCGTGCAGCGGGTTGTTGCCGTCGCTGATGCCCTGACAGCCGACGGCGGCTGGTCGATCGGTCTGATCAATGCCCGCTTCGCGAAGCCCCTGGACCGCCAGCTCATCCTGGATGCCGCGCGTGGCAAGCGGCTCGTCGTGACGTTCGAGGAGAGCGTCGTGACCGGCGGCTTTGGCAGCGCCGTGCTCGAAGCGCTCGAGGAGGCGCGACTTGCCGACCCGACGTATCGGGATGTCACGCTGCGGACGATCGGCATTCCGGGCGACCGCTTCGTCGACCACGGCGCGGTCTCGGATCTCCGCCATCTGACCCGCCTCGACGTCGATGGGCTGACCGCTCAGGTCCGCGAGGCGCTCGACACGCTGCACATGACCGCCCCGCGCGAGGGCACGCCCGCGGG